>Ga0307477_10000128_pt1 | contig 109044 bp, 100 predicted proteins | sample atmos_gasesECM2C_FD_203316 | JGI IMG/M metagenome (GOLD analysis project Ga0307477, IMG submission 203316) | Hardwood forest soil microbial communities from Morgan-Monroe State Forest, Indiana, United States - atmos_gasesECM2C_515 | ecosystem: Environmental > Terrestrial > Soil > Temperate... | reverse complement strand
TGTCACGCCGGCGCCCGTCCTCTCTCCACCTCAGCCGCCAGTAGCCCGTTTCTTTTGAGGGTTCGTATGCCGACACCCCGCAGTCGAACTCGAGGACCTCGCGGTGCGCAGTCCCCCGACTCGAATACCACTCGCTTTGCTTTGCCATCCGGCGTCAGAGCAACTCGTCTCTGATAGGCAACGGCATGTCTGGGCGAAAATGGGGGAAGGACACGCAATTGCTGGGGGGAGCCCCGCATCTTCCCTGGTCACGGCTGCAACGGTCGAAAACGAACGTGCAGTTGCAAAGCAGGTGCTCTACCAGCTGAGCTACGTCCCCGCTCGTTCTGGTCCTCATCGATTTCGGAGTAGTCCGCCCGAGTAATTTGCCGACGGCAAGCGTAGGCGATCGCATCGCCCGACGCGCTACGGCTCCACCCGGGCCGTGCCCAGAGTCGCAGTGCGTATGAGAGCATTGGCGATGATGATCACGTCCGCTTACGACCTCGACCTGCCGAACCTGAACATGATCGGCGCGGAGCGTTCAGAGGAGCTGGCCGCCATCGCCGTCGCCCGGAGTAAACACTGGTTGGCCCGCACCCCGCTCGGGTTCGTGATCACCACCCACGAGGACGCCGTCGCCATCTTGAGAGAGCGGCGCTTCCATTCCGCGCTGTCGCTCCTTCCCCAGCTTCAGGGGCTCGATTCCGACAACTTCCTGGAAGAGCGGCGGCGCTCGATCTTGTCGATGGAGGGCGAGGAGCACACCCGGCTTCGACGCCTGGTCGCTCCGGCCTTCACCTCTGTTTCCGTCGACCGGCTCCGACCCTTCATGCGGGAGGTCATGGGCGACCTCGTCGATGCCGTGGCAGAGCAAGGAACCTGCGACTTCGTCGGGGACATCTGCGAGGGCTATCCGATCCCCATCATCTGCGAGCTGCTCGGTGCTCCGAAGGGCGATTGGAAGCGCTTCTCGGACTGGGCGACCGACATCTTCCGCATTTTCAACCAGGACCTCGTCTCCGACATGCCGGCGATCGAACGGGCTAGTCACGAGCTCGAGGACTACGTGCGCCAGATGATCGACGATCGCCGCCGGCGCCCGGAGGACGATCTGCTCAGCTCCCTCATCGCCATCGAGGAAGCCGGTGACCGGCTCTCGACCGACGAGCTGGTCATGATGACCCAAGCCATCTTGATGGCTGGGACCGACACCACCCGGAACCAGTTGGCGTGCTGCGGTGCTCTCTTCGCCACGAACCCTGACCAGTGGGCGATCCTGGTCGAGCGGCCCGAGCTCGCACCTCGGGCGGTCGAGGAGTCCATGCGGTACCTCGGGGCAGTGCGGGGCACGGCTCGCATCGCCTCGGACGACATCGAGTACCGAGACGTGGTGTTCCCGGCGGGGACACTCGTCGCGGTTTCGCTCGCCGGGGCCAACCGCGACCCCGAGGACTTCTTGCAGCCCGATGTCTTCGACATCACCGAGGAGCGCGGCACCCAGCAGATGACCTTCGGTTCGGGGGTCCATCATTGCCTCGGAGCCGCGCTCGCTCGTGCCGAGCTACAAGAAGCTCTCGTCGTCCTCGCCGACCGCATGCCCGAGCTCACGCTCGACGGTCCGATCGAGTGGAAGCCACCCACGTTCGGGATCTGGGGTCCGTCCCGACTCGAACTGCGCTTCCCACCAGCCGGCGGCTGACCTTTCGACGAGGCCGGCGGTCAGGGGGCAGGCGTCCCCCGGACAATCGGGATCGTGCTCTGGTACCGTCGCCTCGGCCGAGCCGGCGTCCGACGGGGGGATGCGTGCCCGAGATCGTTGCAGGGGTCGTGGCGATCGGCTTGGTCGTCCTCTGGATCTACTGCATCTTCGACGTCGTCACCACCGACGAAGCGATCGTGCGGCATCTTCCCAAGCTCGTGTAGCTGATCATCGTCATCCTGCTCCCGGAGGTGGGGTCGCTCCTGTGGCTGGGGCTGGGCCGTCCCCGCGTGTGGACCCGTCGGGCTCAGAACCCCGGGCGGTACGGGGCGATCCCACTGCCACGATCCTCGTCGAGTCCCCTCGACGACCCGTCGCTCGAGAACATGAGTCCCGCCGTGCGTCACCGGGAGGAACAAGCTCGGTTGCACATGTGGGAGGAGCAGCTCAGGCGGCGGGAAGAGGAGATCCGCCGCAGGCTGAGCGAGGGGCCGGGCACCTCGACGTAGGGCCCCACGCGGGTCGGCGCGCCGCCGCCGTGTCGGGCACGATGGGCGGGTGCGCATCGTGTCGCTGCTTCCCTCCGCCACCGAGATTGTCTACGCGCTCGGACTGGATGGCGAGCTCGTCGGGGTGACCCACGAGTGCGACTGGCCTCCCGAGGCGCGCACCAAGCGGGTCGTGTCCTATTCGTCGCTTCCTCCTGCTGCCGCGCCGGCCGAGGTCGACCGTCTGGTGAGCGAGAGCATCGGCGACGGCGCCCCGATCTACCGCCTCGACCACGAGGCGATCCGGGCGCTGCAGCCCGACGTCGTGCTCACCCAGGACCTGTGTGCGGTGTGCGCGGTCCCGACCGGCTCGGTCCAGGACGCGCTCGACGTGCTGGGGTGTCGGGCCGACGTCATCTCGTTGGACCCGAGCTCGCTCGACGACGTCATCGACGGCATCGTCGAACTGGGGGCGCGCACCGGGACCCTCCCGCGCGCCCAGGCCGTCGCCGACGCGCTCCGCCGGCGACTCGACCACGTGCGGGACGCGGTGACCGGAGTCGATCGCCCTCGCACGTTCGCCCTCGAGTGGTCCGACCCCCCGTTCAACGGAGGGCACTGGGTGCCGGAGATGATCGACATCTCCGGAGGAGACGCCGTGCTCGCGTCACGGGGAGTTCCATCGGTCCGACTGGCGTGGGACGACATCGCTTCGGCGTCGCCCGACGTCGTGGTGTTCATGCCGTGCGGCTACGACCTCGACCACGCCGTCGAGGAAGGTGCCACTCTCCTCGAGCGTCGTGAGCTCGATTCGTCGGAAGCGATCTTCGCCGTCGACGCGACCGCCTACTTCTCGCGTCCCGGTCCGCGCCTGGTCGACGGCGTCGAGATCCTCGCTGACTGCCTCCACCCCGGATCCGTCGCTCCGGTTCCGCCGGGAAGGGTTGTTCGGCTGCGTTGACCCTGTGTCGCTGTCAGCGGCGGCGGCGCTGGGCCTCGGCAATCGACGCCACGCCGGTCAGTCTCGGCGCCGCCCTCGGCCACGGGTTTGCTGGGATCCACGCCACGGTGACGTCCTCGAGCTGACCCGTCTTCGAGCCGTTCCCGGCCGCCACACCGTGAGGGCGGCACGCGTCTTTCCAGGTCAGGAGGGACGGGGGGGACATCGCCCGTGGCGTCCTACGCTCGCGGTCGCCCCCGACGCTGCACCGAACGATGCTCAACCCCCGTCCATTCCCCAATCGACGCGCCCGTCCCGTCCGTCCCCTGAGGGCGCCGAGCGGCGCTCACCCCGTTCTGCGGCGGTTGGTTCCCGTCTCGATCATCATGATCGTCGTCGCGGGTGCGGCCGCTTCGGGGCAGTGGCTCAGTCCCGGATCGATCCGCACCGCCAGCCACGTCGGCGCAACCACCGATCCGACCACGGCGCCTCCGACGACGGTCGCTCCCACCACTACGGTGCCGCCCACGACGACGACCCTCGCCTCCCGTCCCGTCGTGGCGGCCCCTCCCGTCGCCGTCGCGACGCCACCGCCGCCTCCGCCGAGGTGCACGCCGGCGGCGCCGCCCGGTGGCGCCTACGCCGTCGGCGACTCGGTGATGATCGACGCGCAGCAGCCTCTCGAGGCGTGCGTCCCTGGCATCACCGTGAACGCGACGGTCAGCCGGCAGTGGTCCGACGGGGAAGCCATCATGCGCCAGGTCATGGCGGGTGCGTCACCGCCAGCGGTGGTCGTGATCGACCTCGGGACCAACGGCCCCATCGCCGACGGGGACTTCAACGCCATGATGTCGGTGCTCAGTGGCGCGACGCGTGTCGTGTTCGTCACCGTGCACGTCGACCGCCCGTGGCAGAACCAGGTCGATGCGGTCCTCGCCAACGGCGTGTCGCGTTACCCGAAGACCGTCCTCGCCGACTGGCAGTCGCTCGCGGTCCAGCACCCCGAGTGGTTCTATTCGGACGGCACCCACCTGCCCATCGGCGGGCCGGGCGCCCAGGCGCTCGCCGGGCTGATCGCGTCGCACGTCTAAGACGCCGAGCCCTCGGCTCCGAGCGGTCGGCGCGAGCGGTCGGCCCGAGCTGTCAGCGGACAGTCAGCGCGCGCAGTCAGCGCGCGTAGCCAGGAAGGCGCGGTCAGCGGGAGAAGGCCGCCTCGTCGATGCGCGTCATGACGTCGTCGTCGAGGAGCGGGACCACGTCAAGGGCTCGCATGTTCTCGCGCACCTGCTCCACCCGGCTCGCGCCAGTGATCACGGTGGAGACGTGGCGGTTCTTGGTGCACCAGGCCAGGGCCATCTGGGCCAGGGTGCAGCCCAACGAGTCGGCGATCTCCTTCAGCCGGGCCACCCGCGCATTGCGCTTGGGATCGGTGAGCATGCCTTGCAGCCACTCGTAGCCGGGCAGCGCCCCCCGGCTGTCGGAAGGGACCCCATCGACGTACTTGCCGGTGAGCAGTCCCGACCCGAGCGGGCTCCAGGTGGTGAGCCCGAGACCGATGTCGTCGTACAGCCGCGCAAACTCCCAGTCCACTTTGCGGCGCTCGAAGATGTTGTACTGCGGCTGTTCCATGACGGGCTTGTGGAGATGGTGTCGCTCGGCGATCTCCCACGCGGCGCGGATCTCATCGCCGGCCCACTCCGAGGTGCCCCAGTAGCGCGCCCTTCCCGAGCTCACGATGTCGGACATCGCCCACACGGTCTCCTCGATCGTCGTGTTGGGGTCGGCCCGATGACAGAAGAGCAAGTCCACGAACTCGAGGTCGAAGCGCTCGAGCGAGCCTTCGATCGCCTGCAGCAGGTACTTGCGGTTGAGCGTATTGCGCACGTTCACGACGTCGTGGATGCCCCAGAAGAGCTTGGTGGAGACCAGGTAGCTGTGACGCGGCCATCCCAGACGCGCCAGGGCCTTGCCCATGATGCGCTCGGACTCCCCGCCGGCGTACGACTCGGCGTTGTCGAAGAAGTTGACCCCCGCCTCGGCCGCGGCCGCCAGGCACTCGGTCGCCAGGCCCTCGTCGATCTGGGGGCCGAAGCTCACCCACGACCCGAAGGACAACACGCTCACCTGCAGGCCGGATCGGCCCAGTCGCCGGTACTCCATCTCCATGTCGGGCCCCCTCCGAAGCCGTGCCGCCGGTGCGGACGGAGGGAGCCTAGAAGTACGGGTCGGGGGGCGTGGGCGGAGGAGGGCAGGACCCGAGGGTCAGGGCCGCCTGGATCCGGGCGTCAGGGCCGCCCGGCTCCGACCAGACCGTTACCCCAGATGGCCTGGATCCGGACGGTCTCCCCGGTGGACGGGGCGTGGACCACGCTCCCGTTCCCGACGTACATCCCCACGTGGTAGATCCCGCCACCACCACCCCAGAACAAGAGGTCGCCCGGCTGGAGCGCGGACAGTGGGATGTGGGCGACGGCGTCGTACTGCGCCTGGGCGGTGCGGGGGAGGCCCACGCCGGCCTGGCGCCATGCCCACTGGGTGAGTCCCGAGCAGTCGAACCCGACCCCGGGCGACTCGCCGCCCCACTGGTACGGCACGCCGATCTGGCTCTCGGCCGCCGATACGGCCCCCGCCGCGCCTCCGGCTGCCGGAACGTTCGACAGGGTGGCTCCACCCAGCCGGGTGATGAAGGCCTGGTGGGCGGCCGCCTGCTGGGCCGCCTGCTGCTGCTTGACGAGCTGGGCGATCTGGCCCTTGACGTTCGCCAGGGTGGAGCTCTGGTTGGCCACGGTCGCCTCGGCCGCCTGACGCGCCGCGGACACCTGGTTCAGGGCCGTCTGGGCCCGCTGCTGAGCCGACTGGAGCGTGCTCTGCTGCGAGGCGAGTCGCGTCTGGGCGACGTTGAGCGCGTCGATGGCGTTGGCGACGTTGCCAGTGGCCACCGACCGGTACTCGGTCACCACCGCGGCCTGCTCGCCGCTCGAGTTGAACATCGCTTCGAGGCCCGCGTCGCTCGAGCCCGACATGTAGCTGTTGACCGCTTCCTGGCGCAGGTTGGTCTGGTCCTGCACCACCTGGACACGGTCTTGCGCGATGGTCGTCTGGATCTGCGTGATCTGCGCGTTCAGCTGCTGCACCTGTTGCTGCGCCGCGTCGTACTGCTGCGAGACGGTGTCGAGGCGCTGCTGATCGGCTTGCAGCTGCGCGGTGATCTGGTCGGCCTGGGCGCGCGCACTCGCGACCGGATCGGCCGACGCGACGCGCGACGAGGTGGCCAGTGAGGCAGAGATCACTGTGACGACAGCTCCCGCCAGCATCACGCTCCGCCATCTCCGCCGCGTGCCCTGGCCAGACAGAACCGTCGAGTGCCACTCGACGTCAGTCACAATGGGGTTACTGCTTAGCAACGGGTGTCTTGCGGTCGCAAACCGAGCCCCGTGACCACCCGCCCCGGTGAGCCCCCTCACCAGGTGTTTGTTGACAATGAGGTCAATGTGATTGTTACGAAGGAGGGGGAAAGCGCGCCATTTCACGCGAAAACCTCGCCGTGGACGTCATTGACGTCCGATGCCGTCTCAGCGGACGAACGATCGTAAACGAGGAATACGACGAAGCCCGCGACGTCTTCATCGGTCGGGATCGTGCCCGCCGGGACGGCACACGCATCTCGAGGGACGGCGAGGTGAGGTCGACATGCGGTGCACTTATCCAACCGTGCGATACGAAATCACGCAGATCTCGTCGCGTCCGAACTCTTCTGCGATCAGGTGAGATGAAGGGCTCGACCTCCGTCGATGCTGCACTATGGATGGAATAGCGCACGGGCGCCCTGGGACGCGGCCTGCTGGGCGCGACGCCCATACGGCGCGTCGTCGGTGACGCCGGTGAGCACGAGAAGATGCCCTTTGGTCGGTCGCCCGTATCTCGTCGGTGATTTTCGTTCGTCGATGGCCTTGTCGGGGGTGCCGCGGCGACGACCCCCCCGGCCCGTAACGAGACGCCCATCACGTGATCGGGTGGCCGGGACCCGGGCCTCCGTCGAGCAGCCGGCGCGGACGCGGATCCCGGGACTGATGACGGGCTTGGCGCACCCGTCGGGCCGGCGTGCGTGCAGACTCCCGTGTTGGTCGGGCGGGGCCCCCGCTCAGGCACGCCGGCCGATCGGTGGTCTGGCGGCCGACGGCGCGTACGCACAAGGCCGGTCCCCCGATGTGGCGGTGGGACCATTTTGGGCGGTTGGCACTTGCAGTCCGGGCCGCTCAGGTGGATGCTGGCCTGGGGGTGTGGATGCTGACCCCGGGGGAACCCGGGGGAACTGCGGGTTTCCTTCATGTTCATGCCCTGGACGTCGTGCCCTGGACAGGGGGCCTCGCCGATGACCATCGATCCCGCTCCGGACTGGGAGGACGAGCTCAATCCTCACGGCCGTCTCATCGAGATGGCTCGCGAGCTGGGCCCGATCGCCAACAAGGGAGATCACGCCTGCCTGAGCGACCACGCCTCGGCCCTCCTCGAGGCCTTCGTCCGGCACGCCGAGGAGGAACGCCCGCTCGTCCTCCGGCTTCCTCCGTTCACGGCCCGGCTGGTGGAACATGGCCAGCAGCGGGTCGTGGACCGCCTGGTCTCGCTCGTGCTCGAGGCCGACCTGGCCGAAGCACCGTGCCGGTGCACGGAGCTCGCCGAGGAGGTCGCCTCGCTCGTCGAGGTCCAAATCATGTCGGAGGAGTGGGACCAGTCCGATCGTTGATCGTTCCGCGCGCAGGCTCGGCGCTCGCGTTCACGGACTCGCAACGACAGAGGCATCGCCCAACCACCGCACTTCGCCCGAAATGTTGCGATTGCACGGAGCGTGAGTTCGCTCCACCCGGCGTCACGCGTTCGCCTTCGGAGGAGTTCCCGGAGGACGGCTGACACCTCCACCTTTCGTTGGCTCGACTGACTCGGGCCAGGTCCAACCGGGAGCGAGGTCCTTCGGTCACTCGCGGTGGGCACGCACGAGGGCGCTTGGCTCTCGCGTCATGCGTTCGTTCTGAGCCCGTCACACGGTCTTCACGAAGCCCCCTTTGTCGCGGTCCGAAAGGTTCTCGTTGCTTTTCGTTCCCCTCTTGGGCAGAGCCGCTCCTCGCGACGGCTGTTGACCCGTCAGGCGAGTGGCCTACGAGAAGGCCAACCGAGAAGCGGCCAATGAGACGAGGCGTTACAAGGTCCAGCCGTGTGCTGGCGAGTGTCAGCTTCATGATCGCGACGGTCGCCCTCGCCGCGTCACCCGCCTTTGCGGGAATCACCGGGACCACGGGCGGATCGGCGACGATGTCGCACTCGATCCGCGTGCCGACGCTCGGCAGCGCGACGACCGCTTCGAGTTCCTCGTCCGTGCCGTCCCCCGGGCCGTCGGCTGCCCAACTCACGAACGCGCTGCGACAGGTGATCGCGGCGCGATCGCCGCTCGGTGGGATCGCTCCCGCGCTCGGGTCGTCCCAACCTTCGGGCGTGTCACCGCCGGCACCTCCCGTCCCCACGCCGCTCCCGACTCCAATCCTCTCGCCCGTGCCGGTACCAAGCCCGATCAGCCCATCACCTACTCCGTTGCCGCCTGCCGCGCCGACTTCCCCGCCGGTCCGCGCATCGTCAGCGCCGTCGGGGCCGGCGGCATCCGGCGGTTCGGCCGCGTCGTCGGCGGGGCAGGCCCCGGGTGCGAGCCTGGCGCCCGGTCCACTGGCGTCAGCTTCTCCGGCCGCGCCCAGCCCGAGCTCTGTGGGACCGGCGCCCAGCCTCGGGCCATCGCTGCGCGTTGCTCCGGACACGAACCTCAGGAACGGCCAAGCCGTCACGGTGACCGGGTCCGGGTTCGTACCCAACTCCCAAGGCTCATTGTCGGAGTGCAACGACACGGTCGGAGCTCCGACCATCAACTTCTTCGGGTATCCGTTCCCGATCGGTTGCACGACACCGCTCCAGGCCCATACGACCACCGACGGCTTCGGGCGCTTCTCAACGTCGTTTTCGATCCGCGCCGGCACAGTGGGTCCACCAGCTCGTGGAACCGACAGCGCTGGTCAGAGCGCCGCGTCCGCGGCGGCGGGATATCCGTGTCCCCCGACAGCTCTGCAAATCGCGGTGGGCGACACATGTCAGATCGTCTACATCGACGCGGCGGGCGAGAAGGCCGTGGCGCCGATCACGTTCGCCTCTCAGGGTGTTCCGCCCGCGATCGCTCCGAGCGGGGGCGCGGCGAGCACTCCGAGCGGAGGTGCGTCGGCCGGGGGTACGTCACCCGCGTCCGGTCCCGGCTCAATTCCATTCACCGGGTTCGGTGCGGGTCTGTGGCACCTGAGCGAGATCGGCGGCGTCCTCAGTTGCCTGGGTTGTGCCCTGATCCTCGCCGCACGGCGAACCCGGCGAGCTGGTGCCACCTCGCAAGTCCGAGCCGTCACGTTCGTGCGCGCCCGTCTGGCGCGCGTTCCTGCGACCGGTACGCCGGGGCCGACGCTATGGGTCGGAGCGGGCGGCGACCGACTGTCCGAGTGAACTGCCGAGGGAGTCGGGCTGGGCGGATTTGAACCGCCGACCTCCACGTCCCGAACGTGGCGCGCTAACCAAGCTGCGCTACAGCCCGTGATGATGCCGGCTTGCCGGTGCGCGCGATCGTACCGGACACCTGAAAGCGCTGGTGATCAGCGCGATGCCCACCTGGAGGCAGGCTCGGCCGGCCGAAGACCGGCGCGTCAACCTTCCGGCTCGACCCGTCGCGTGACGGCGCGACCCTCGAAGGTGAAGCCAAACAGCTTCGGCTCGCGCTTGAGGTAACTCGCCCTTGAGGCAATAGGTATCGAGCCGCTGGATCTCGAAGCAGGCCTGCTCGATGAAGTCGGGAATCCCTTCGGGTGAGGTGGCACCCACCGCCGATGCGCTTTTGCAACGGCTCGGCGCGCGGCATCCCGTTCACGATCCGCCCACCCGGCAGCCGTACGGAGCCGTACGGAATCGACACGTCGTTCCGAGACCCGTCCGGGAACAACATCAGGCTCACCCAAGTCCTGGAGTTCGACCTGGCCCGACGGTGATCGAATGGGACATGGACATCGCGGCCGGAGCGGAGTTGGCCGCGGTGGAGATGTCCCGAGACTGGTATCGCGACCCGTGGGGGTGGCCCGAGATCACCGATACGGATTGGGCCGGTCGCGACGCCGGCGAGACGCTCGGACTTCGGAGAGAGGACGGCGGCTACCGGTTGCCACACCCCCCGTACTTCCACCCGATCGACGTCCCCAAGGGCCGGCGGGGTATGAGGCCCGCCGTCGTCCAGGACCCATTGAGCCGGCTCGCCTACCTGTCGGCCGCGCGGGCGGCGAGCGACACCCTGCATCGAGACCTGCCCGTGTGGGTCTACGGCTGGCGGTCTCGTGGCACCGGCCTGGCGCAGGGAGGGACGGAGTGGTCGAACTACGTGGCCTCCTTTCCGCGTGGCGATCTCGGAGGGTCCAGCTCGCTGCGGACCGACATCGCCTCGTTCTTTCCGTCGACGACCCTGGCCCACGTCGACCCCCTGGTGCGGGGACGGTTGGACGCCACGACGGCGAACGTGATCGCCGACGTCGTCGCCGCCCACCATTCACTGGAGGGGCGCAGTGGCCTTCCCCAGCGCAGCTTCGCGTCGGAGATCCTCGCCCACGCCGTCCTCCGACCCGTCGACGAGGTGCTCGATGCCGCGCTCGACGAAGGGCGAATTGAAGCGGCGCGGCGTTGGCTGGACGACATCAGCGCCGAGGGGACCGAAGACGAGCTCCCTCGCGTCCGGCGCGAACTCCAGGTGCGCGCCCGGCACGAGGGCTTCGAGCTGAACGACTCGAAGACGCGCGTCGGTCCGGTGTCCGGAGCCCGCTTCGGTCTGCGCCGACTCGACGACGTCGGAAGGACGGACCGACTGGCGGGGCTCGAGTTGGCTGTCATCGAGCGCCCGACGGGATTTCCCAAGGCCGTCGTGCAGGGAGTCCTCCTCGCGCTCACCAAGCGCGGGCTGTTCGATCGTCACGCCGAATGGTGCGGCGTCGCCGTAGACCTTCCGCACGTCGCGGATGACCTGAGCCGCTACCTCAGAGCCGCGGCCGAGGCCGACCCCTCGCGGTGGGCGGCACTGGGGCTCTGGTTCGCGGCGCAGAGCGCGGGAGTGCCCGGCCTGCCGGACTGGACGGTCGCACAGCTGTCGCTCATCTTCCCGGCCGAGGATCTCCCCGCGCCCGTGTGGACGGTGGTGCGGGCTTGGTTGGAGAAGAGCGTGAACCTGCAACAGTTCTCAATCGCGGTGCATCGGGCGGGAACCGTCGATCCCACCTCCTGCCGGCGGATGCTCCGGGCCCGAGCCGATGCCACCGGCGACCCCCTGATGCTCAGGACGGTTGCGCTGGGGCTCTTGATGACAGGCGAGGACCCGCGATCGGTCCGCGACATCGTGGAGCGCGATCCCCGGAATTCGCTCCTCCTCCGGTGGCTCCGTAATCACGAGTGGACGGCCCCCGATGCCGCCCGGGACTTCACCTGAGACTCGGGCAGCTCAGACGCGGCAGTCGAGACTCGGGCACCTGAGACTCGGGCACCTGAGACTCGGGCAGCTCTGACGCGGCAGTCGAGACTCGGGCAGTCGAAGACCCGAGGTCGCTACGGCGCGGTGCGACGCGACGACTCGCGCTCGTCGGTCTCACTCGGCTCCTCCGCCGCCTGGACGACGACCTTGCCGATGCGGCGACGGTCCATCTCGGCCACCCGCAGCTCCCACCCGTCGTACTGGAGCCGCTCGCCCACCTCGGGGATGTGGCCGAAGGCGTCGAACAGGAACCCGCCCAAGGTCACGTATTCCCCCTCGGGCACGTCGATACCGAGGTGCTCGCGCACGTCGTCGATGCTCGCTCCCCCGTCCACGAGCCACCGGATGCGGTCGACCCGGATGATCTCGGGCTCTCCTCCGGGGTCGAACTCGTCGCGCAGGTCGCCGACGAGAGCGCCGAGCAGATCCTTGACCGTGAGCACGCCCGCCACTCCTCCGTACTCGTCCACGACGACGGCGAAATTCCGCCTGTCCCGGCGCATGTCGGCGAGCACGTCGAGCACGAAACGGGACTCCGGAACGGGGTAGGGCTGGCGAAGCCGTCGCGAGATGTCGAGCGGTGTGGGTTTGTCGGGATCGCCCGACCCGTTGCCGTTGCGGACGTCGAGGCGCCAACCGAGACGGAACAGGTCGTTCACGAACAGGATCCCGATCAGGTTGTCGAGGTCGTCGTCGTAGACGGGGAAGCTGCCGTGCCCCGACGCGCGCACCGCTCTCTCGACGTCGGCGGCGTGGACCGGGATCGGCAAGCCCACGACGTCGACGCGCGGTGTCATGACCTCCCGCACCGTGGTGTCGCGCAGGTCCTGCAGAGCGTCCAGGATCATCTGCTCCTGGCTCTGCCCCGCCGCATCGGTCTGCTTGCCGCGGCCCGGGCGATGTCCTGGGGGGCGGTCCTCCGGAGACCGGTGGCGGCGTCGTAACACGTCAGCCGGCTAGGTGCTGGTCTGGGCCTGTTCGGCGCTGGTCTGGGCCTGTTCGGCGCTGGTCCCGGCGTCCGGCGCACCGACCAGGGCGCCGTCCGCACAGGATGCGTCACCTCCGGCACCGGTGGCGGCCCGTGGTGTCACGAGGACCGGCACGGGCTGCAGCGACTCGTCGTGGTAAGAGCGGCCCTCGATCAGGGCGGACGTCGCCCGGCGCACCCGGATGGGGTCGAGCGGCTTGACGAGCCACCCTTCGGCTCCCGAGCGCTTCGCCAGGAACACGTCGGCACGTCGGTCGAGGAGCATGAGAACCGGAACGTGAGGCAGCTTGCCGTACGACTCCTCGAGTCGCAGATCGAGGCACACCGCCATGCCTCCCATGTTGCCCATCTGCAGGTCCACCACGACGAGGTCGGGGCTGTCCTGCGCGACCGCGCCCGCGACCGCGTATCCGGAGCTGAGCTCCACGATGCTCGTCCCCGGCTCGCCCACGACGGCGACGATCTCGGCGCGCACCGACGGAGCGTCGCTGGCAACGACGATCGTGCGCACGAAGGCTCAGGCTATCCGGGCGAAGACGTGGTCGGCGACGAGCGCCAGCCCGTCGACGTCGTGGACGTCGACGTCGAGGAGGGGGACGCGACCCACCGGCGAGGGCGCCACCTGCGCCACCAGGGCTGCGAAGGCGTCCTCCTCGCGCTGGTTCACCTCCTGGTACCCGCGCAAGTTGTCGACAAGGGCGGCCAGTGCGCTTCCCGGCGGGGCATGGGGCAGGCCCTCGGGGGACCCGAACGACGGATGGACGCGATTCACGACCAGACCTTCGACCGCCAGGCCGGTCTCGTTGAGCTTGTCGGCGAACCAGCCGGCTTCTTCGACCGTGTCGGCCCGGGGTGAGGTCACGAGGACGAAAGCGGTGGTCCGGCGGGCGAGCATGCGACGCATGTGGTCGGCGCGCACCCTGAAGCCTTCCTCCATCCCTTCGAACGCCTGGAAGAAGGCCACCGCGTCGTGAACGATCTCGGCTCCGGCCACCTTCGAGATGGTGCGCAGCAGGGCCTGGGTGGCGACCGACACCGCCCTCAGGTAGGCGCGCGTCGGCATGAGCAGGAACTGGAAGAGCCGGTGGCCCAGAAAGCGCGTCAGCCGGCGCGGCGCGTCGAGGAAGTCGAGGGCGTTGCGGGTAGGAGGCGTGTCCACCACGACCAGGTCGAATCGCCCCTCCTCGACCAGCTCGTACAGCTTCTCCATCGCCATGTACTCCTGCGTGCCGGACAGGGCTCCCGTGAGGTTCCGGTACAGGCGGTTGGCGAGGATGCCGTCGGCCTGTTCGGGTGACGACGCGTACCTGCGGACCAGGTCGTCGAACGTCCCTTTGGGATCGAGCATGAGCGCCCACAGCTCGCCCGGCCACGGTCCGTCGATTCGGCGAGGTGTGTTGGCGAGCTCGTCGACTCCCAGCGCGTTGGCCAGCCGCCTCGCGGGGTCGATGGTCACGACGCAGGCCCTTCGTTCGCGCCGTGCGGCTTCGAGCCCGAACGCGGCCGCCACGGTCGTCTTGCCAACGCCACCTGACCCGCAGCAGACCACGATCGACCGTTCGACCACCAGCTCAGCCAGCCCGGCGGCGTCTGCCGAGGCGGCCGGGCGCGCCGGGGAGGACGGCTGCGTCACCGGCTCGGACGCGGCGGTCACGGCGCCGCGTCGCCGTCGGGCACGACGGTCCCCGCCTGGGCACCGAGCACATCGGCTCGTTTGGGACGCGGGGACCGGGTGGCGCCGTCCTCGTCGGGCAGCCGGCGCACCGCCTCGGCCAGTTCGGCCGCGAGGCGGTCGACCTCGTCGGGCCCGATCGTCGCGCTGAACAGGAAGGGCGCCTGGAGCTGGGGCAGTGGCAACTCGGTGGCGAGGCGGGCCCGCTGTTCTTCCTGGAGCTCGTAGCGGCGCCGGCGAAAGACCGCGGCCGCGCCGAGCGACGTTGCTTGGTCGGCGTTCAGGGTTACCCCCACCTCGGCCGCTGTCTCGAGGGGATCTCGGTCGAGCCGCGGGTCAGCGGGCAAGCACGAGTTCACGATGACGGGGCCGAGCGAGACGCCGATGCGATCCTCGAGCGCGTACGCGGCCTCGACGACCTCGTTCACGGGCATCTCTTCAGCCAGGGTGACGAGCGTCACCTGACAACGCTCCGGATCAGCCAGCAGCTCCACCACGTCGGCGGCCTGGGTGCGCACCGGCCCGCTGCGCGCCGCGTCGAGGAGTCCCTGCGCGGAGGACAGGAAGGTCATGGCGTGTCCCGTGGCCGGCGCGTCCACGAGGATGAGGTCGGCCGATCGCTCGCGCTCGAGGCTCTTGACCTTGCCCAGCACGAGGATGTCGCGAATCCCGGGGATCGCAGTCGCCACGACGTCGAGCGCGCCCGAGGAGACGAGGCGCTTGGAGATCCGCTTCATGCCGTGGTCGGCGAGGTACTCCAACAACGCGTCGTCGGGCGTGATCCGCCGTGCCCGGACGGTTCCCGGGGCGGCTTCGCCTCTGCTCCCGTCCTGGGCCTCCCGGCCGTCACGGCTCTCCCGGCCGTCACGGCTCTCCCGGCCGCCTCCAGCGCGCCGGCGGTCGCTTCGCCCGTCATGGCCCGGGCCCGCGCCGTCGTCGCCTCCGCTGCCCCACCCGCCGTCGCCGGTCAGCACCGAAGGCTGGTATCTCAGCCCTCCGGAACGTCCGAATGCGGCGGCGACCCCGGGCTTGCCTTCGAGCTCGACGACCAGGACGGACAGTCCGGCCTGGGCCGCCATGCGGGCGAGGGCGGCGGTGATCGTGGTCTTGCCCACCCCGCCCTTGCCGGCCACCACGAGGACCCGGCTCTTCCGGCAGAAGGCAGCGACATCCATGTCTTGGGGAGCGTACCGGCATGGTGGCTTTCCCCCCGTTTGGCACGGGGCCGCGCGTCGGTCGCTCGAGCTATCCCACATTGTGGACAAACCGAGGGAACTTCCTGCTCAGAGCCCTTGTCGCGTTAGGAGGCTGGGAGTAGCGTCACGCGCCAGGAGGGGACCAGGAGGGGGAGTGGCCACTCGGACGATTGGTGAGGCATGGCAGGTGCGGGCGGCCTGCAGGGGACCGCAGGCCGCGGTCTTTTTCCCGCCCACCCACGCCGAGCGCAAAGAGGACAAGGTCGAGCGTGAGCGGCGCGCCAAGGTCATCTGCGCCACCTGTGTCGTCCAGGCCGACTGCCTCGAGTATGCGATCCGCATCCGCGAGCCCCACGGGATCTGGGGCGGGCTCAACGAGAACGAGCGCAAGCAGGTTCTGCAGCGCCGAGCCGGCTGAGCCCACGCCACAACCCGGCTGACCCAAACGCAAGCCGCGGTGTCGGCGCTGGAGCGTTTCCGTCAGGTCAGGGGCACGCCCAGCCGGTGTGCGCCCGCTCGGACTCCCGGCGACGAGCACACCGCACCGGGCCGGTTTCCGGTGAGCTGGCAGATGGCGGCCGACAAGACGTTGGCCGCGCCCGCGATGGACTGCGTCACCGGACTCGTCGGATCGGACAGGTCGGTCGCGATCTGGGCCATCGAGGTTCCTTGGAGGACGCCCGGTGAGAAACCGACTCCTGCGCCCGATATGACGTAGCGGTTGCCCACGTCGACGAACGGAATTGTTCCGCTGCCCGCGACGAACGGCTGCGTGTCGTACCGGCGGACGAGCGAGGCCTCGAGCGGCGTCAGGTCGTGTAGGCGCGGATAACCCGCCGGCGCGGTGGACGCCGGTGCAGGGCCGAATTCCTCCACTGCGGTCATGGTCAGATACCTGCTGTGGTACGCGGATCCGTCGAAGCTGAACGTGGCGGTCGACGGGAAGATCTCGGTGGATGACGATGCCGTGGCCCCGAGTCGGCTGAACGACCCGAAGCGGCCGAGCGCCGCCACCAGGGCCCAGCGCTCCGCCGCGCAGTACGGGCAGAACTCGCCTCCGACGTAGACCACAGCGGGATGCCCGGCGATGGTGAGCGGGGGCTGGCCCACGAGCGCAACCGGGCCGGGCGCGGCGGGATCGGGCACGCCGACCGCGTCGAACACGGTGTTCGGGATGGTCGTGGTGGCACGCACCACCGCGCTCGAGGCGGGCGCGACCGGCGGGCTGATGGCGACCGTCGTGCCGCGCGTCACCTTCAGCAGGAGGAGCGCGATCACGATGAGGAGGATCAGGGCGACGAACGCCCACGTGACGAGGGCCATGGGCACGCGCCGGCGCGGCCGCTCTGGTTGGGGCCGCCCGTCGGTGCCGTTCACGGGGGTTGGAGCCATGGTGGGGGAGCCCGTCATCTGCGGTCGGGCGCCGGCCAGAGCGACGCACCCGGCCGAAGCGCGGACAGCCTAGCGACGGCCGGCCCCCGTGCTCGGGGGAGATCCACCTGTGCCCGCGGCGGAGTTCGTAGATTCCCCTTCAGGGGAGTGCGCGTCGCACGCCGGGGCGCGCCGCGGCTGTGGAGACCGTGCCGGTGGAGTGGAGCAGGATCGAGCTGGAGGGGACGTACGCCGCTCACGCGACGACCGGTCCCGGACGCCCCGACGCGGTGTTCCTGCACGGATGGGGCATCGGCCCCCACGCCTATGCGACTGCTCTCGTCGAGTTGGCTGGTGCGGGGTGCACGCTGGCGGCGCCGGGCCAGCCGGGATTTGGCGGCACCCCACCGTTGGCCGGGCGGGATTGTTCGTTCGCGGGCTACGCCCGGTGGACGGCGGGCTACCTCGACGCGTTGGGAGTCCGCGACCCAGTGGTCGTGGTCGGCCACTCCTTCGGGGGCGGCGTGGCCCTGCAGCTCGCCCACGACTATCCCGATCGTGTGTCGGGGCTGGTGCTGTGCAACGCCGTGGGTGGTGGGCTCGATCCGGGCGCGCCGGGTCAGCAGGCTGCTGACCGGCCCTGGTGGCGGTGGGGACGCCATCTGGGCAGCGACCTGCTGGCTCTGCCGCACGCCGCTCGGGTGCTCCCGGCCGTCCTCGGTGAGGCGGTGCCGAACCTGGTCCACCATCCGGTCGCGATGTGGCGCGTCGCAGGTTTCGTCCGACACGCCGATCTGAGGGCACAAGCGTCGGTGGTGCGGGCGCGCCGGCTCCCGATGTCCGTGGTGGGGTCGGACCGCGACGGCGTGGTGCCGTCCAATTCGTTTTCGGCGCTGTGCCGCGCCGCCGGAGTGCGGGGGGTCGTGGTGCCCGGCAACCACAGCTGGCTCATCGCCCGCCCGCACCAGTTCGCCGACGTGGTGTGGCGCGCCCTGGTGGAGGTGGGGATCGTCGAGCGGGCCCTGGTGTCACGCCTCCCAGCCGACGCCGCTGCCTAGCCGAGTCCCCGAAGGGCGCTTCCAGGCGCGCCGTCCTAACCTGACCAACGGTGCCGGAACCCCCTTCTCACTCGAACGACGCATCGTCTTCGGCGTCGAGCAACCCATCTTCCTCGCTACCGAACGACGCAAATTCGCGACCGGACGACCCGGTCCCGCCTGTTGCGGCACGCGACGCCGCCACGATCATGTTGGTGCGCGACGCCCCTCCGGGCGCGGACGGCCGTGACCCGGGCGGACAGCTCGAGGTGTGCATGCTGCGGCGGCACCTCGACTCCGACTTCGTCGGCGGCGCCTACGTGTTCCCCGGCGGCAAGGTCGACGACGACGACCGGGGTCCTGCCCCGGCGGAGGTGTGCGAGGGCCGAGACGACCGGCAGGCGAGCGACATGCTCGGTGTCGGGTCGGGTGGACTCGCCTTCTGGATCGCTGCGCTGCGGGAGTGCTTCGAGGAGGCGGGTGTGCTCCTGGCCCGGTTCGACGACGCGCGCTGGCCCGGGCCGGAGTGGACCGAGGAGTGGAGACAGAGGCTGACCGCGCTGCGCGCTGCGCTCAATGCGGGGGAGATCGGCTTCCTCGAGGCGTGCCGGAAGGAAGGGCTACGACTCGCCACCGATCGCGTCCACTACTTCAGCCACTGGATCACGCCCGAACCGGCGCCCAAGCGTTACGACACGCGCTTCTTCGTCGCCGCGCTGCCGCCCGGTCAAGTCCCCATCCACGACGACCACGAGACGACGGACACGGTCTGGGTCCGCCCGCATGAAGCACTCGTGCGCGCCCGCGCCGGCGAGTTCGACCTCATCTTCCCGACCATGAAGAACCTCGAAGCCATCGGACGCTTTGCATCGAGCGGCGAATTGCTCGCGGCCGCCGCGGCGATCGAGAAAGTACCCACCGTCCTTCCCCGTGTCGTCGCCGACGAGCATGGGTTGCGGATCCTGCTCCCCGGCGACCCGGGGTACGAGGATGCGGTCGCCCCGCCCGCATCGCGCCGCGACGAACTGACTGCGTCGGAGCTCGGCGACATCGTGCGCACGATCGGCGCGGACGGAAAGTCCCGGCCGCCCCCGTGACGGTTCGACTCAGCCTCGAACCGGAGTCGGTGCCCCACCCCGGCGCTCCCGTGCGGCTGTCGCCGCTCGTGGTGCGGGCGACCGCGCCGAACCCGGGGATGATGACTGGTCCGGGGACCAACACGTATCTCGTCGGGACCCACGATCTCGCCGCCGTCGACCCAGGGCCCGACGACGCCGGCCATCTCGACGCGGTGGCCGAGCTCGGACAGGGACGGATCCGCTGGATCGTCGTCACCCACACCCACCCCGACCACGCTCCGGGTGCCGCCGGGCTGGCCGAGCGGACCGGCGCCGAGATGCTCGGCTTCGACGCCCGCGACGGGTTCGTGCCCGCCTACGACGCGCGCGACGGCTTCGAGCTCGGCGGGGGCACGTTCACGCTGCGGGCCCTGCACACGCCCGGTCATGCGTCGAACCATTTGTGCTGGTTGCTCCACGAGGAGCGGATGGTCTTCTCGGGCGATCACGCCATGCAGGGGTCGACCGTCGTCATCGCGCCGCTCGACGGCGACATGGACCACTACCTGCACAGCCTGCGGCGCCTGCGCGACCTCGATCCTCCGCTCGCGTCGATCGCGCCCGGCCACGGTTCGCTGCTCACCGATCCGGTCGCCACCCTCGACGGCATCATCGAGCACCGCCTCGGCCGCGAGGCCGCCGTCCTCGACGCGCTCGACCGGGCGCGCCGTGCCACCGTGGACGAGCTGCTACCGACGGTCTACGCCGACGTCGACCCCGTCCTGCATCCGGTGGCGCGCTTTTCGCTCTGGGCCCACCTGCGCAAGCTCGGCGGCGAGCAGCGCGCCGTGGGCGACGACCCCGATGACATCGCGGCAGCGTGGACTGCGGCGTGACGCGCCCGGGCGGACCGACCTCGCCAGCAGCCGGTCGAGCGCCCGGACAGACTGAGCGCCCGGACAGACTGAGCGCCCGGACAGACTGAGCGCCCGGACAGACTTAGCGCTTGTCCAGCGCCGCCTCGACCCTGTCGAGCATCTGGGCGGTGCAGCCCGACACCTCGACCACCGGCGCGATGTCCTCGACGATGCGCGTCGCGAGCCCGTCGAACACCTCCGCCAGGCCGTCACCACCCAAGGCGACCGGCGTTCCGGCGTCACCCGATGCCGCCACGTCGGGGTGTAGCGGCACGGAACCCACGAGAGGGACGCCGATCTCTTCCGCCAGGCGGGCCCCCCCGCCCTCACCGAAGAGCGCGTACGAGGTGCCGTGGTCGCACACGAACGCCGACATGTTCTCGATGACGCCCGCCACCCGGAGGTGTCCCTTGCGCGCCATGTCGGCGGCGCGGGCCGCCACCTTCTGCGCCGCCATGGGCGGGGTCGTGACCACCAGGACCTCGGTGCGCGGCAGCATGCGGGCCAGTCCCATCTGGATGTCGCCCGTCCCCGGGGGCATGTCGATGAGGAGGTAGTCGAGCGCTCCCCACCGGGCGTCCTCCAGGAACTGCTGCATGGCACGGGTGAGGATGAGCCCCCGCCACATGATGGCGGAGTCCTCGGCGGCGAGGAACCCCATCGACACCACCTTGAGCAGGCCCTTGCCCACCGGCCGCTCCATCGGCACCATCTTTCGGGCCTCGGCGCGCAGCTCCCCCTCCATCCCGAGGAGCCGGGGCACGGAGAAGCCCCAGATGTCGGCGTCGAGGAGGCCCACGGTGAGCCCCCGCCGGGCCAGGGCGACCGCCAGGTTGACCGCCACCGACGACTTGCCGACGCCCCCCTTTCCCGAGGACACGGCCAGCACCCGGGCCGAGGCGGGAATGTCGGTCACGAGCGCCCGGTCCTCCTGGGCCTTGCGCCGGGCCCGGTCCATGACGGCCCGCCGCTCGTCGGAAGTCATCTCGGTCATGGAGACCCGGACGTCGCGCACGCCGGCCAGGCTGGCCACCCGGGTCGTCACGTCGGTGCGCAGCTGGGTGCGCAACGGACAACCCGCCGTGGTGAGCGCCACCTCGACCTCGACCAGCCCGTCGGGCGCCACCTCGACGCGGCGCACCATGCCCAGGTCGACGACGTTGTCCCCGAGCTCGTGGTCGATCACGCCCCGCAGGGCGGACCGCACGGCATCCTCGGCCGGGGGCGAGGAGCGGTCGTGCACCAGCCCGATCCTACCGTTCACCTGGTCGAAAGCCGTTCGACTGCGCTTCGGTGCATCGGCCGTCGGGCGGGTCGGGGCGAGGAAGGCCACGCCGGTCGACGCAGGTAAACTGGGTCGCGACGACATGCGGGTCATCCGCGTCTGCCGCCGACTTCCGCCACAGGAGGGCCGTCCGTGACCACGATCAGCTCGGTGACCATCGGCAAGAAGCCGACTCCCGTCATCCTGACCGACAACGCCGCCGCCAAGGTGGCGAACCTCCTCGCCCAGGAAGGAAACGACGCGCTGGCGCTGCGGGTGGCGGTCCGGCCCGGCGGGTGCTCGGGGTACAGCTACGAGATGTTCTTCGACTCCGAGGTGGCCGACGACGACCTCGTCGCCGAGCAGAGCGGCGTGCGGGTGGTGGTCGACACGGCGAGCGCCGAGCTGCTCAAGGGTTCGACCCTCGACTACACCGACGGCCTGCAGGACGCCGGGTTCCATATCTCGAATCCCAACGCCAGCCGGACCTGCGGCTGCGGGTCGTCCTTCAGCTGACCCTCCCCGACCAGCCCGCCGCGGCACCGACGGTGTCGCTGCACGTGGACGGCCGGCTGGTCGAGATCCCCGACGAGGACATCTCCCTCCTCGAGCTGCTGCGCGAGCGCGCCGGGTGCCGCACCCCGAAGGACGGGTGCAGTCCGCAAGGCCAGTGCGGGTGCTGCACCGTGTGGGTCGACGGGTCGCCGCGCGTCGCGTGCGTGACCCCGGCCCGGCGGGTGGCGAACCGGCACGTGACCACCCTCGAGGGTCTCGACCCCGACCTGCGCGCCCGCTGGACCGAGGCCTTCACATCCACGGGCGCGAGCCAGTGCGGGTTCTGCACCCCCGGGATCGTCATGCGCCTCGCCGCGCTCGACGACAGCCGTCTCACCGACGACGCCGCGCTCGGCCGGGCCCTGCTCGCGCACCTGTGCCGCTGCACGGGGTGGCGCACGATCGGGGAGGCGGCCCGGTTGGTGGGCGAGTCGGTGAGTGGACGAGAGCCGGTGAGTAGGCGACGGGCCCGCGACCTCGACCGGGCGAAGCGCCGCGCCACGATCGAGGGGGGTAGCCCGCAGCAGGTCGGGCCGCACGTGGTCGAGGGGGGCGGGGGGTTCGCCGACGACACCGCCCCGGCCGGCGCGCTCGTCGCCGTCCCCGACGGCCGGGGCGGCTTCGCCGTCGCCGACACGCTGGCCGCGGCGCGGGCCGCGGCCGGCAAGGTGCAGGGTCGCAACTCGAGCGCCGCCCTGCGCTACCCGGTAGAGGTTCCGCCCGGACCATGGGCGCTCACCCTGTGCACGACCTTCGTCGAGCCCGCCTACCTCGAGCCCGACGCGTCGTGGTGCGTGCCCGGGGGTGAGCCCGCCACGGCGCTCGCCAACAGTGGCGCCTTCGGAGGCAAGGTGTCCTCGCCGGCCGCCGACGTGGCCCGCCGCCTCGCCGACGAGCATGGGCGTCCCGTGCGCGTGCTGTTCTCGCGCGAGGACGTCGTCCGACTCGGCCCCAAGCGCCCGCCCCTCGCGGCGGGCCTTCGATTCGATGGCACCGGTGTGGTGCGGGTGGGTCGTACCCCCGGTTCGGCCGACCTCGGCGGCTGGATCGAGGCAGTGCACTCGGTCCTCCCGGGGGTCGTTGTGGAGGAGCTCCACGTGGCGGGGCCACCCGTCTCGACGTCGTTGCGCGCTGCCGGGTGGGCCGAGGCCGCGGTGCTGCGGACGGCCTTGACGGCGCGTGCCCAGAGAAGGAGCGGTCCGGGGCAGATCGTCAGGGTCACTTCGCCCGCCGGCGCCGTCGCCACGGCGGTCGTCGATGCGGGCGGGGCCGTCGCCGTGACGGTCTCGGCCGGGGAAGTGCTCGACGAGGTGGTGGTGCGCTCGTACGCGCTGGGCGCCGCGCACCAGGCCCTCGGGTGGGTGCGGTCCGAGGGGATCGCCGTCGACGACGCGGGCGATGTCCTCGACCTCACCATCCGGTCGTTCGGCGTGCTCCCGGCCCGCGACACGCCCCGGGTCGACGTCGTCGTCGAGGACGGTCCCGGCCCTCCGGTGGCCGGGAGCGATACCGTCTTTGCGGCCGTCGCCGCGGCAGCGTGGTTGGCGGCCGGGCTACCTCCGCGGTGGCCCATCGAGGCGGGAGGTCGCAGGTGAGCACTCCAGTGGGTCCCTATACGCCGGCCGTACGCGCCGGACCGTGGCTCGTGTGCTCGGGGCAGATCGGCACCCAGCAGGGGAGCAACGGGCCGGTGCTGGTGGACGGCGGGTTCGAGGAGCAGGCGCGCCGCGCCCTGCAGAACGTGGCGACGCTGCTGGGCGGTCGGCGCCTCGGGTGGTCCAACGTGGTGAAGACCACCGTCTTCCTGACCGACATCGAGCAGTACGCCGCGTTCAACGCCGTGTACCTCGAGGTCCTGGGCGGCCATCGCCCGGCGCGCACCGTGGTCGCCGTGAGCGGTCTTCCCATGGGAGCGATGGTGGAGGTCGAAGCGTGGGCCTACGCCGCGGACATCGCCCCGGGCTGAACGGCGCGCAGACCGGGGGACCCGGACCGAGTCAGAGCCTTTCCCCAGCTCCGTTGTCTACGGCGCCCACGCGCCCTGGCCGAAGCGGTAGCCGACCGAGCGCACCGTCTCGATCAGGTGCGCGTGCTCCTCGCCGAGCTTGGCCCGCAGCCGGCGGACGTGGACGTCGACGGTGCGCGCTCCTCCGTAGTACTCGTAGCCCCACACCCGGCTGAGCAACGTCTCGCGGGTGAAGACCTTCCCGGGCCGCGCCGCCAGGAAGCGCAGCAGCTCGTACTCCATGAAGGTCAGATCGAGGACGCGCCCCGCCACGGCGGCCTGATAGGTCTCGAGGTTCAAGACGAGCGGGCCGTGTTCGATGAGCTCGGGCCGCAGCCCGCGGCCCGTTCTCCAGAACAGGTGGGTGAGCCGGGCCGTGATCTCGTCGGCCTGCACCGGGAGCACGCAGAAGTCGTCGAAGAGGTCCTCGCGCAGGTGGAGGTCGTTCAGCTGGTGGGCCGCCACCACGAGCAGCATGGGGCGGAGCGGCGCGTCCCGGGCGCGCATCAGCCGGCACAGGGCGAAGGCCCGGGCCGGATCGGCGTCGGCGCACACCACCGCGCCGCCCCAACCGTCCTCGGGCTCGTCCGACTCGGCGTGCTCGGGACGCGCCACCGTCTTCCACGGGTACCCGGCCCGCTCCAGGGTGAGGGCGACCTCGGCCGGGAACGGCTCGGGAAAGCACAGCAGCGGTTCCATCGCGCTCCGGATTCCTCGTGCTCGGGTCTCGCCTGCCGCGTCGGTCGCGCCTACAGCAGCGGCAGGTAGCGGTCGAGCTCGAACTGGCTGATGTGGGTCTTGTAGGAAGCCCACTCGGCCCGTTTGTTGCGGATGAACCATTCGAAGACGTGCTCGCCCAGGGTCTCGGCCATGAGCTCGGAGCGCTCCATATCGGCGACGGCCTCGTTCAGACTTCCGGGCAGCGGCCGGATGCCGTCGGCGGCGAGCTCTTCCGCCGTCATCTCGAACAGGTTGGTGCTCGCTTCGCGGGGCAGCTCGTAGCCCGCTTCGATGCCCCTGAGCCCCGCCGCCAGGATGACGGCGAAGGCCAGGTAGGGGTTGCACGCGGTGTCGGGGGCGCGGTACTCGACCCGGGTCGACTCGAGCTTGTTGCGCTTCACCACCGGAACGCGTACCAGGGCCGAGCGGTTGTTGCGCGCCCACGACACGTGGATGGGAGCCTCGTAGCCCGAGACGAGCCGTTTGTAGGAGTTGACCCATTGGTTCGTCACGGCGGTGATCTCGTGGGCGTGCCGGAGCAGCCCAGCCATGAACCCCTTGGCCACCGGGGAGAGGCCGTACGGGTCACCGGTGTCGATGAAGGCGTTGGTGTCGCCCTCGAACAGCGACAGGTGGGTGTGCATTCCCGACCCCTGCACCCCTGACAGCGGCTTCGGCATGAAGCTCGCGTGGACGCCGTTGCGCTGCGCGATCTCCTTGACCACGAGGCGGACGGTCATGACGGTGTCGGCCATCGTGAGCGCGTCGGTGTAACGCAGGTCGATCTCGTGCTGGCTGGGGGCGTCCTCGTGCTGGGCGTGCTCGACCGGGATGCCCATCTCCTCCAGGGTGAGCACGCTTTGCTTGCGCAGATCGCTCGCCACGTCGGTCGCCGTCAGCTCGAAGTACGAGCCACTGTCGAGGGTGACCGGGTCGTGGGACGGGTCAGAGTCGGCGAAGTAGAAGTACTCGATCTCGGGCGCGGCGAAGAAGGTGAACCCCTTGTCGCGCGCCCGGTCGAGTCCCCGGCGAAGGGCGTGACGGGGGTCGCCCTCGAACGGCGCTCCGTCGAGGTTGAAGATGTCGCAGAACATGCGGGCCACGGGCACGTCGTCGGTGTGCCAGGGCAGGATCTGGAAGGTCTTCGGGTCGGGACGGGCGAGCACGTCGGCCTCTTGCACTCGTGAGAACCCGTCGATGGCCGAGCCGTCGAACGTCATGCCCTCGTCGAGGGCGTTCTCGAGCTCCGCCGGAGTGATGGCGAAGGTCTTCGCCGTCCCGAGCACGTCGGTGAACCACAGCTGCACGAAGCGGACGGCGCGCTCCTCCACCGTTCTGAGCACGTACTCCTGCTGGCTCCGCACGGTCACCTCCGCTGCAGCCGGCGGGCGGCCCGGCGCCTCCGCCGGACCCTGCTCGCCCTGCGCGCCACCAGTGTCGCAGGCGCCGAAGGAGGTCGTGGACGTGTTCATGCGCCGTTTACAGACGGGCAACGCACGCGAAATCCGGGCGTGGGAGGCTCGCCGGCGGGCGGCCACGGCTCGCGCGGTGGGGCGCGTCGAAACGGACTTGTGACGGGGCGGCCGAGCCACCAGCATGGTGCGGCCGCGCCCGGCCCCCCGGGGGTGGGGAGGGTGTCCGGCCCGCTGTCGGGCGGGTGGCCGCCGACGGTCCGGACGACCGCAGACCGCTCGACGAGTCACATCAGAGGCAGCCAGTCACATCGGGAAAGACGGTCAGACCAAGGAGGACCTGTGCAGAAGCGGACCCCGGCGGAAGTGCTCCGCCTGGTGCAAGACGAGGGCATCGAGATCGTCGACGTCCGGTTCATCGACCTCCCCGGCTTGATGCAGCACTTCTCGATCCCTGCCCACGCGCTCACGGCGGACGTGTTCGAAGAGGGCATCGGATTCGACGGGTCGTCGATCCGCGGCTTCCAGGAGATCCAGGAGTCGGACATGCTGCTCGTGCCCGACCCCAACACCGCCGTCATCGACCCGTTCCGCCAGCACCGGACGATGAACGTGAACTGCTTCGTGCGCGACCCGGTGACGCTCGAGCCCTACTCCCGCGACCCGCGTTATGTGGCGAGCAAGGCGGAGTCGTACCTCGGCACGACCGGCCTCGCCGACACCGCCTACTTCGGGCCCGAGGCGGAGTTCTTCATCTTCAACGACGTCCGCTTCTCCCAGGACGAGCGCCACGCCTTCTATCAGGTGGACTCCATCGAAGGGCACTGGAACTCCGACCGCGACGAGGGGCCCAACCTGGGGTACAAGATCCGGCCCAAAGAGGGGTACTTCCCCGTGCCCCCGGCCGACCATCTCCAGGACGTGCGGTCGGAGATGGTCCTCACCCTCGAGCGCCTGGGGGTTGAGATCGAGGTCCAGCACCACGAGGTCGCCACCGCCGGGCAGGCCGAGATCGACATGCGCTTCGACACGCTGCTCGTCATGGCCGACAAGCTCATGCTGTACAAGTACGTGATCAAGAACGTGGCCAACGCGGCCGGCTACACCGCCACGTTCATGCCGAAGCCGCTGTTCCAGGACAACGGGTCGGGCATGCACACCCACCAGTCGCTGTGGAAGGACGGCAACCCGCTCTTCTTCGGCGAGGGCTACGGCGGGCTGTCCGACATGGGCCGGTGGTACATCGGCGGCCTGCTCAAGCACGCGTCCGCGGTGCTCGCGTTCGCCGCCCCCACCACCAACTCGTACAAGCGCCTCGTGCCCGGGTACGAGGCGCCGGTCAACCTGGTCTACTCCCAGCGCAACCGCTCGGCGTGTTGCCGCATCCCCCTGTACTCGCAGAGTCCGAAGGCCAAGCGGGTGGAGTTCCGGTGCCCCGACCCGTCGTGCAACCCGTACCTGGCGTTCGCGGCCATGCTCATGGCGGGGCTCGACGGCGTGCAGAACCGCATCGAGCCCCCCGACCCGGTGGACAAGGACCTCTACGACCTGCCCCCTGAGGAGTTGGAGCGCGTGCCCCAGGTGCCCGGGTCTCTCGACGAGGCCCTCGACGCGCTCGAGGCCGACCACGACTTCTTGAAGGCGGGCGGTGTCTTCACCGACGACCTCATCGAGACGTGGCTCGAGTACAAGCGCGTCAACGAGGTCGACGCCATCCGGCTCCGCCCCCATCCCTGGGAGTTCATGCTCTACTACGACATCTAGGGTCCCGGGGCCGGTGAACGGGGGTTGGCTCAGTCTTCCGTAGGCGGCTTCCGCTCGATGCGCAATGCTCCGGACGGACACCGGCTGACCTGTGCGATCACCTCGTCCGCGAGGGCCGCATCAGGAGTGATCCACGGCGAACGCCCAGTCTCGAATACGGCGGGAAGCCCTTTCACGCAGTTCCCCGAGTGCTGACACACTTCGGGATCGAAGCTGACCGTTACGTCTCTTCCTTCGTACGACTTCCGGGTCATGGTGCGTCCTCTGAACTAGAAGGTGTCGGTGTTGGTCGGCGAAACTCTCGGCGACCATTTCAGCACGACCTTGACAAGGGTCCAGACCTGTCGAAAATGAGTCGCCAGGGCCTGAGTCGAATTGGGGGTCAAGCGTGCTCAGCGCATGGCCGGACTGGCGCAGGGCAAGGCGTCGTCGCACGCCCACGTTTCCGATCGCGGTGACCGCGTAGGCAGCACTACGAGACTCAACCTGCCACCCACCACCGCACTTGGTCCTTGGTGGGATGGAGGAGACGAAGCAGGAGGATCGACATGGTCACGATCGAGCACCTGGCGGCCGAAGTTGCCCGTCTCCGACAGCGCGTCACGGTGGCCGAGAACGTGCTCGCCATTCAATCGCTCAAAGCCCGCTATGGCGAGCTTGTCGATCGGCGTTTCTCGCAGGGTGCGGTCGTCGAGGCGAACGCCCTGGGAGAGTTGGCTGACAGGATCGCAGCTCTGTTTTCTCCCGATGGCATCTGGGATGGAGGTCTGGGCCTGGGAATGGCCATCGGCCGTCCGGCCATTGCCGACCGCCTACGCGAGCCGACGCTGATCTTCTCGCGCCATTTCTTCACGAACCCGCGGATTGAGGTCGATGGTGACACCGCCACCGGCAGGTGGGATCTTCTGAGCCCATACCGACGCTCCGACGGCACTTCCTACTGGATGTGTGGGTATGAGGACGACGAATACTCCCGCATCGAGGGGGTCTGGGTTCATCGCTCCATGAAGCTCACGACCGTGTTCATGTCCGCAGTGGGTGAGGGTTGGACGAAGATCCATGTCTGAGTGAATAACCGGGTCGCCGCCGCTGGCTCTCAGCGCATCGGCGCCAGATCGAACGCGATGTGGCCTTCGCCGTGCGTGATCGTGGGCCCATCGGCGATGTGCCGCACGGCGCAGGAGGTGGCGCACCGCACGGCGATGGTCTTCGCGCCGCCTTCACTGGCCACCAAGAGGTCCCCGGGCCGGACTCCGGCGTCGAACAGCTGGGCGCCCGACAGTTGCAGGACGTTGTCGGTGCCGGGATGCGGGTTTCCCTGCGTGAATCGGTCCGCGACGAGCGCGGTCCCGCTACGACTGAAACTGGCCGGAAGGAACCCGGCGCTCTCGACGCCGATGTCTCCGCCCCGGGGGAGCTGAGACCGCACGAGCGTCGTGGCCCGGCCGTTCGGCGAGATGGCGATCACGCGGCCACTTCCTTCGTCCGGCGCGATCAGATCACCGCCGAAGCGCCCGAACGACGTCGGTGCGACGACGATTCCGCCTTCGAACACCGGAGCACGATCCGTGATCGTGGCCACCGTTCCGTCGCAGCCGACGGCGAAGAGTGTGGTCCTGCCGTTGCCGGCCGAGCTCACGAGCAGCCGGTGTCCGAAACGGCCCACGACGTCGGGTGCGATTCCGTTGGGCCGTGCGCCGCTGGGCAGGTTGACGAAGCGGCGGGCTTGGCCACCGGCGTCCACAGCCATGACGCCCGGTTGTCCGCTGGGCTCGATGGCAAAAATGGTGTCCGGCTCTGAGGTACATGCCGGCCCAGGGCTCTGTCCTACCCCGGCGAGCGCGATGTACGGCTCTGGGCCGACCGCGGTGGAATAGCCGTTTGCCCCGCGGGCGAAGGGCTGGACGACGCCGTTCGGGGCGAGGAGCGCCAGCCTCCCGTCTGCCGCCACGACGAACGACCCGTCCCGGCGCGGACCGGCGAGGTCGACCACGCCCGCGACGTGGCGGTACGGAACCCACTGAGCCGACGGATGGCTGGAGACCATGGGGCCACCGCTCGCGCTGCAAGCCGCCAGCCCGAACGCTCCGACCACGAATCCGACTGCACGACGCCGGGCGCGATTCGTCCGCGGCCGTCCGCTACTCGTCCGCCGCCGTTCGCCCGAGTGACGTGCTCGGTCCATGACCGCCAATCTCTCACCCCGGGCACGGCCCGACGCAGTCACCCTCTCGGCCGTGTTGCCTGCGCCGCGACCCCCGAGAAGGATGAATGTCATGGCGAGCACCAGGCCCAACGTCGTCGGAGGCCTCGAGACCAACGAGGTGACCGACGGCATGACCGTCTATCACCCTGCAACCGACCGTATCCACTATCTCAACGCGACCGCCGCGATCGTGTTCACCCTGTGCGACGGGCGCCATACCGCGCCGGAAATCGCCGACTTCATCGGGTCTGCCTTCGGCCTCGACGAGCTGCCGCTCGGGGAGGTCGAGCGATGCCTGGGCAGCTTCGACGACGAGGGCCTCATTCGCTAGTCGCGTTCCCGCGTCTTGGCGCATTTACCTACCAGGATGGCGAGACGGTCGCCTACCTCGCGGGCGTCGTGGTGGGCCACGACGAACGAGCGTGCGGCTTCGGCGAGTCGCATCCGTCGGGCGTCGTCGGATGCGAGTTTCCTCACCACCTGGGCGAACTCGATGTCGTCGTCGTCTTCCGCGGTGAGTTCGAGCTCCCTCCCTGCGCTGACCCCGAGGCCGCGAGCACCGGTCGGTGTCGACACCACGGGGCAGCCGTGGGCGAACGCTTCGAGGACCTTGATCCGTGTTCCGCCGCCCGCTCGCAGCGGGACCGCCGCGATGTGGGCTCGCTCGTACAACGGGGCAACGTCCTGGTCGGGCCGGGGGTGGAGCAACCGTACCGGGGTTCCCATTCGTTCGACCTCCGGCACGATGCCGTGACGGAGACGGTCGAGGGCGTCGCGGTTCGGGAGGTAAGCGGGATTGCCGACGAACAGCAGCTCGAGTGGTCTCCCGCCTGGAGGCAGTGCCCGTGCTGGCGGGATGTGTACGGCGTTGGGCAGATGCCCGAACGGGGCAATGGCGTCCTCGAGCGATGCGAACAGAACGTGCTCGAACCAGGAAAACACCTCGCGTTGGAACTCTTGGTAGAGCGGAACCTCGGGCTCGAACGACGGATCGAGCTTCCCGAGCGACGCGTTCACATGCGTGTCATCGTCGAATGCGTCGAGGACCCCGGCGATCCCGGCGTCGAGGAGCGGTATGGCTGCCCCCGCCACATACGTGCCCATCACGACGACGACGTCGAAGTCAGATCCAGCCGCGTCGATGATCCGCCCCCCGACCGACGGAGGCCAATAGCGCGCCAGCGCCGGCAACGAACGCCGTGCTGCCCGGCGGCCGCGCTCGAACCGCACCCAGCTCGTTGCGCTCTCCTGCTCTATCGCATAGCGCATGTCGATGACGGCCCGTGCGTGGCGGCGAACCCAGTCGAGAGATTCGGTGTCGAAGGTCGATCTGATGACGGCGACGGTCAGGTCATGGTGACGCCCGAGACCCGCGGCACTTACCCCGGCGCGCATGGCCAGTCCGTTGCGGGCCGGTGCCGGCACAGCCGGGCAGACGAACAGTACTTTCGCCAACCAGAGTCGCCTTCAGCCCGTGCTCATGGGCGGGGATAGTTCGGAGCGGTTGCTGGGCCTGTCGCCGAAGACAGGGATGGTTCGCCACGACGGCGGCACGATGTCGTCCTGGCGGTCGTTCGGCGGCGCCATCGCGGCGAACCAACGGCTGGGCGCATAGACGGTGCTGGTCGGGTTCAGATAGGCACCCCACCAACTGAAGCTGCTGTTGGCGATCACGTTGGCGTCACATCCCGCCATGAGGCACAGCGATGTGCAGTGGTCGAAGTCCGCGAACTCCACACAGTCCAAGTCGAAGAATCGACGACACCAGTCCAGATCGTCCGAGAAGAGCAGATAGGTAACGTCGGCGCCAATCGTCTGGATCGCTCGGTCGTAGTACCCGTCCGTCGCCAAGTTCCCCCAGTTGCCTTCAACGTGGGGTTGGACGTAGTCGCCTCGTCGAACGTGCACCGCCACGAGGGGCCGTCGGTAGCGGCGCCGGTACGCGAAGAGCTGCGCCTCGGCCAGCGCCCGATGATGGAACTTGAACCGGAGGAATCGCACCAGCGATGCCTTGCAGTCATCAAGGTAGCGGTAGGACTGAAAGTAGCCGTGGTAGCTGGTGCCGTCCGGCTGTTCGAAGACGCGCGGGTCGTAATTGCAGGACCCGTTCACCTCGTCGAAGCGGTGAGGACAATCGGGGCCTCGGGCCGGTACGTCCAGATCGAAGCAGTCCCACAGGGTCTCGCCGTCGTGTGCCAAGTAAAAGTCGTATCCCTGCTGTTCGCGGAGAGCGAACAACAGTCCGATCTGGAAGAGCTGGTTGCCGAGCCTGCCCCACCGCTCAGCGAAGATTGCGTTCGTGTTCACCGTGCGGGCGCGTCGCGGCGCCTCGTCCCGGCCAAGGGCTCGCCTCCGGGTCTGACGCCGGTCCTCAGGCGATCACCCGTGCGGTGCGCAGTCGCTCGATCCGTTCCAGCAGGAGGCGGCTCTCGGGATTGTCGGCGAGGCCGCGCAACAGCGCTTCCTCTGCCTTCTTGGTGAAGAAGTCGCCAAAGGAGGCGTATGCATCGGCGCCGGTCCGCGCCACCATCGTGGCCCGTTCGAGATGGGCGCGAGCGTCCGCAGACCGCCCAAAAGCCTCGTACGCACGGGCTAGCCATACGTGGAGCTCGGCGCCCGCCGGGTTCAGTGCAAGCGCGCCGCTCAGGCATGCCGCAGCTTCGCCGTATTGCTCGCACGCGAGGTGGATCTTCCCCATCCCGGCGCGCGCCTGCCAGGCCGCGTCGTCGGGGTCGCCGGCCGCCATCGAGGTGTCGCCGACAAGTTCCACGGCGCGCATGTAGGCGCGCAGCGCAGCTTTGAGGCGGCCCGTGTCGACGAGCGCGGCGGCCAACATGCACCACGCCTGGGACCATTGGGGAGCCAATTTGGTCGCGGCCTTGCACGCCTTTGTGGCTTCAGAACGTCGCCCCTGGCCGGCGACCGCCCGCGCCAGTGCCAAGTGGGCGGATGGGACCCAGACAGCGCGGGGCGGAGCGAGAGCGACCGCCTCCACGAGCGCGGCCTCGGCCTCGAGGTGGAGTCCGAGGCGCTCGAGCGCGGATCCGAGGTTGTAGAGGTGAAACGGCTCGTACGGCTGTTCTCGGACTGCTCGCTCGAGGATCGGGAGCTGACGACGAGCCCTCGCCACGGGGTCGCGGCGCTCTGGCCGGTCGTCGTGTTGGTTGATGACGACCCGTGACGGCACCAGTCGGAACTTCAGGCTCCTCCCCTGAGGAAGAAGCTGCTCGTCGACACGCCCGACATACCGCAGGTCAGGGTGGCGGGGAAACAGGACGGGCGTCCGATCCTCGATCCTCGAGATCGCTCCGTCCATACCGAGCTGGCGAAGGACCCGAGCCGAGTAGCCCTCGAACCGGCCGTGCTTCACCAGGTCTCGGACAAGGTCGATGCTCCCCGGATCCAGGCTGTTCGTCGCGTCAAGCATGAGGACCCAGCTGCCGGTGGCGCGATCGAGGGCATCGTTGCGGGCGGCGGCCATGTCGTCGTCCGATTTGAGCTCGACCACCACGATCGAGTCGGCCACATCACGCACGCTCCAGACACATTGCGATAGCGACGGCGCATTGTCCTCAACCACGATGCATGCAGTGAGACGCCTCCCGTCCGTCGCGGGGCGCCGGCGGCGCGCTGGGGCGACCGACGGATCGAGCACGGCCAGGCCTCCGAACGAGACGTGGACGGGGTGCCGATCCGCTGCCTTGACTCGCTCGAGCACGGCGTCGGCCACGAGCTCGGGCCGGCAGCTGAGAAGGACGTCCGCTCTCGCTCGGGCGCCGGTCGCGGCAGCTTCGTCGGGGTGCTCGTACAGGCGGCGCATGGAGCGTCGAAGTTCGTCCCTTGACGGCTCGGCCCACCGATGGCCCCCCATCCCAAAATCGGCCGCCGCATCGGCGAGCTCGTAGTCGACGAGATACGAGTTGTCGTCGTGCATGAACTCGAGGTTCCCGCTCCAGCGGGTGCCGATCGTCGGCAGGCCCATGGCCATGGCCTCCATGTAGGGCCGGCCCCAGCCCTCTCCGTGGGACGGGAGCACGAAGGCGTCGGCCGCGCGGTACAGGCGCGGGACATCGGTCGAATCGAGAGGGCGGTCGAGCACGACGACAGGGGGTCCCTTGCGGGGGTTGCGGTGCAGCACATGCCTTATGAACGACTCGACCTCGTGGCGGCAGTCGGTGCCGGGCGGGGCATTGTCGGTGTCGGTCTTGAGAAGCAGCGTCACGTCGTCTCGTCGGCCGAACTCCTCGAACCACGCCCTCAGCAGGATGTCCCAGGCTTTGCGCTTGATCCAGGAGAACATGGACAGGAACACGAAACCCTCGAGACCCTCGACCGGCAGCGGGGCCACACCGGGGTCGAACAATTCCGTGTCGAACGTCTCGGGCACCTGGTGCAGCTTTGACACCGACACACCGGCGTTCGCGAAGGTTCGGAGATTGTGCTCGGAGGGAACCCAGATTTCGTCCATGCGGTTGCACCGTTCCGCCCACTCCCGGGGGAGCCCGTCCGTCTCGAACATCGTCCGGCCGACGTTGCGCATCGCTGCGGGGTGGCGTTTGAACCGGTTCGCCCCGATGTGGGCCACGTGGATGAAGTCATCTGGTAAATCGCGGTCCATGAACGCGGCGAGCCGCTCCGCCTTCTCAGGTGGCATCGGTGGGCCCGTACGGTCCCAGGTGACGGGGTTGGCGACGACGTGCAAGCCGGCTGCGTCCAGGGCTCCGATCGCTGCGATCGCCTCTTCCGTGTAGCCGCCCTGCTCGAGGAAATGACTGGTCCATGCGACGGCGGGGAGCCCGCCGACGGCGGGGCCGGTGGGACGAGGCAGCCGCCACGAACGATTCCACTGGTGGTTGATGTCCGATCCGTCGGCCCGGCACACGACCTCGTCGGACCGGAACACCGTGGGCGACCACCGGGTGGCGAACTCCCGAGCCGAGCGCCGAAAGTCGCCTCGGGTGCCCGGTACCGAGCGCAACGCCGAGCGGAGCACGGCGCCGGGCGAGTAGAGGATCGGCAGACCGCGGGCCCGCAACCGGAAGCTGAAGTCCCCCTCAGCCAGCTCGTCGCCGAGGGTCTCGTCGAAGCCTCCGACCTCGACGAACCGGGCCCGCGCCGTGACCATGCCCTCAGCCGCCACTGCGGGCACGATGCGGGGGCGGTTAACACAGGCGGCGGTGGCTGCCTCCCCCTGGTACACCCGGTACGGGATCCGGTCGGGACCAAGTACCAGGCCGGCGTGCTGGATCGTCCCGTCCCGGGCGACGACCTTGCTGCCGACTGCGCCGGTGTCGCGCCGGCTTCGATGCGCCTGGACGAGTGCATCGAGCCACCCCGCCAACGGCTCGGCGTCGGCCGATACGAACGCCAACAGATCGCCGGCCGCCGCTCGCGCCCCCGCGTTCCAGCGCGCCGCGAGAGTCGAGCTCTCGACGACGGCCACCCAGGTCGCCCCCTCGATGTCCGTGGCGACAGGCTCGTCGCTGACGACGACGAGCTCGTAGTCGAGCTGCGGGGCACATTCGCGCAACGCGTCGGCAAAGCGTTGGGGACTGGTTCCCGCGAAGGCTGCGACCACCACGGAACACTCCGGTGGTTCGATGTCTCCCCGGCGGACAGCGGAGAAGACGATCTCCGCCGCGGTCAGCTCCTCACCCACCTCCGCCGGGACGCATCTGAGAAAGAAGTCCTCGGATTCGACAACGGTGCCGCTCCCGTCGGGCCGGAGGACCACCGGGTTGAGCCAGCCGTCACGCACGAGTTGCATCCACCGGGTGTCGAGACGAGCGGCGGAGAGCTCGTCCAGCAGTTCACGCCTCGTCGTTCCGCCCGACGGAGGTGTGTCGGCCCGCTCGCCACCGGAAAGCGCTGCCCCGACGACCTCCTCGAGACGCCGCCGGTTCCGGCGCGCCGGCGCGCTCCCGACGACGACTCCTCCGGGCCGTACCATCGACGCAACCGACCTCAGCACCTCCGCCAGGTTTCCGTCGGCCAGGGCGATGACGGCGGCGTCGAACCGACCCTGTTCCGACGTCAGCGCGCGCCCATGTTGTGCGGCACGAGCCCGATCCAGGTCATCCGCGCGGACGACCGGCCGCCCGGACAGCTCGATCGGGAGGTCACCGACCACGAGGACCCGCCCGGTGCCGGCAGGCAGGAGCGCTTCGAGATCGGTGCGACGACTGCGCCCGCGATGCTCGCGGAGGGTGCGGTTGTGAGCAAGCCAATTGCGCTTGGCGGACGTCGGTGCGTCGTCTTCCAAGGCGAGCCGCTCGTAGCGGGCGTCGTCGAAAATCTGCTCCTCGACCGACTTCTCGTGCACGATCCCGATCTCGTCGAATTCTTCGACGTTGTCCGAGACCGCCGTGGCCCCGCCGTGCGGGTTCGGGTCGAACCGGACTCGGCTCTTGCGCACCAACCGGTAGTGCAAGATGGTGCTCTGCTCGGTGCCGCCGACGACGTTCACCTTTCGAATCCAGTAGCCGTCGGTGTCCCGCTCGACGAGGGCGCGGAGTTGGCTCTTGAGAAGGTCCGACATCCTCTCGTCCGCATCGAGGATCAGGATCCAGTCTCCCGTTGAGAGTGAGGCTGCAAGTTTGCGCGACGGCTCTGCGTGCCCATGATGCACATCGCGGACGTAGACATCGGCGAGTCGCTGGGCGATCTCGGGAGTGCCATCGGTGGACATCTGGTCGACGACTACGATTTCATCGACGAACGGACGTGCGTCCCCGAGGCACTCTTCGAGCCGAGCCTCTTCGTTAAAGACGATGACGTTGAGCGAGATTCGAGTCAGGCGGCGATTTTACCGCCGCCTTTGCTTCAATCCGCAAGGGTTGTCGGTCTGTTTCTGGTCATCGACGAGGTCGCTGCCGCGCGAACGACGGCATGCCAAACCGGGGGAGTTCTCGTCCGTCTGGTTACGGGAACGTGTCTACCCCGACGAAAAGCTGTGTCGCGATGTCGCGGCTATCGTCAGTTGTCGATGCGTCGGGCTTTGGTGTGCGGGGCGGGTGGCTTCATCGGCGCGCACCTCGTCAAGCGCCTGAAGGCCGAGGGCTATTGGGTTCGGGGAGCCGACCTGAAAGAGCCCGACTTCGCACCGACCGCTGCGGACGAGTTCGTGCTGGTTGACCTGCGGGACCCGGCCTGCGCCGACCAGGTCGTAACGGTCGGTCCACACCACTTCGACCAGGTGTACCAGCTCGCCGCCGACATGGGGGGCATGGGCTTCATCCACTCGGCCGAAACCGACGTGTTGCGGAACAACGTGCTCATCAATGTCCACATGGTCGACGCCGCTACTCGAACTCTCGTCCCTCGCTACTTCTATTCGTCGTCGGTGTGTGTCTACCGGGACATGGAACCGGGGGACTCGGTCCTCGATGAGGACGGCGCCTACCCGGCGCAGCCCGACAACGAGTACGGCTGGGAGAAGCTCTACTCCGAGCGGGTGGCGGCGGCATTCGGTCGGCGACGCGGCGTCACGGTTCGAATCGCGCGTTTCGAGAACTGCTACGGCCCCGAGGGGGCGTGGCGGGGCGGACGGGAGAAGGCTCCGGCTGCCATCAGTCGCAAAGTCGCCGAGGCCAGCGACAACGGGGCGATCGAGATCTGGGGGGACGGTGCCGCGATTCGCTCGTTCGTCTACGTCGACGACCTCGTCGACGGCATCTTCACCCTCATGCAGTCGGACCTCGACGGCCCCGTCAACATCGGGACGGAGGAGTTCGTCTCGGTCGACGAATTGGCTTCGTTGATCGCCCGGATCGCCGGCAAGACGCTCAGGCTCGTTCACGTCGAGGGCCCTACCGGGGTCCGCTCTCGAAATTTCAGCCACGCACGCATCCACGGTTTGGGCTGGCGGCCGCGCGTCAGTCTGCGCGACGGTCTGGAGCGGACGTACGCCTGGGTCGCCGACCAGGTCAGGCACGCTGCGGCGAACGCCGGCAGAGACGAAGGCCTCGCCTGACAGACCGAGTCGGGCCTCTGGGGAGCGGTCAGGCCGGATGGTGGCAGGAATGCGAGCGCCACCTCGAGGGAGGGAAGGGAATCCCGATCGTGACGACCGAACGGCCCAAGATCGCCGGCGACCTCGAGGTCGACGAGGTCGATGACGGGCTTGTCGTCTTCCAGGAGCGAACCGAGCGCGTCCACCACCTGAACGCCACGGCTGCGGTCGTGTTTCAACTGTGTGACGGCCGCCGCGACCGGGCCGAGATTGCCGCCATCGTCGGCGATCTGTTCGGGCTGGACCACGAGCCCGCAGGCGAGGTCCAGTCGTGCATCGACCGGCTCGCTCAGGAGGGGCTCGTGGGCTGAACGGTCTCGAATCTTCCTGCTGTGAGCCGCGGTCCGACAGCAGAGTTGTGCTGGCGGTTCGCCCCGTCCTGGACCCGGTGGGTTCCTCCTTTACAGGCGGACAGGGCGTCGGTAGCCTTCGTCTTGGGCGTGGTTCTGAAGGAGGGGGCAATGGCGGACGACGACACCGACCCGTATTCCTCGATTCCGTCGTCCCGACGGAACTTCATCAAGAAGATGGTCGCGGCGGCGTTCGTCGCGCCCGCCATCAGTTCTTTCGGCCTTGACGCCTTGGCCGCAGCGGGGACGTCCCAGACCGCCTTCCCGAATCAGCAACATCCCAACCAGGTCGAAGATGACGATGAAGACGACAAGAAAGAACGAGAGCGCCGTCGTCATCATCACCACCACCACGATCGCTGAGCACCGCCCGATCTGAGAGCCGGGAGCGTCCGGCCCTTTATCGTCCGCGCCACCTTGGTGCCGCGCCATGACTCCCCGGCCGCTCCTGTCCGCTGCGTTGATCGTGCGCGACGAGGCGGCCGTACTTGGTGACTGCCTCACTTCGATCCAAGGCCTGGTCGACGAGATCGTCGTCGTCGACACAGGCTCGACCGACGAATCTCCGGTCATTGCCGCGCAATTCGGCGCACGGGTCGTCCATCACCCGTGGCGCGACGACTTCTCCGACGCCCGCAACGTCTCGTTGGACACAGCGACCGGGCAATGGGTCCTCTATATCGACGCCGACGAGCGCGTTGTCGATGGCGGCCGCGCCTATCTCGAAGCGCTGCTGACCCGCGCACCCCAGGTTGCGTTCCGGGTGTTGCTCAAGCCGACGGTCGGCAGCACGCCATATCGGGAATACCGGCTATGGCGCCATGACCCCCGCATCCGGTTCGAGGGTGTGATCCACGAGAAAGTCGTGCCGGCAATCCGCCGGCTCGCACGGGAAGAGTCACGCGAGATCGGACTGGCTGACATCCTGATCCAGCACATCGGCTACGAGGGTGATCAGATCGCAAAGCACCATCGCAATCTGCCGCTCCTCCGGCGCCAACTGGCCGCGGAGCCGGACAACCTCTTCGTGCGGCACCACCTGGCGCGGGTGCTCGAGGGTCTGGGCGAGGTGGCCGAGGCCGACCGGGTGCTCGAGGACGCCGTCGAGGTCGCACGGGCCAGAGGATTCAAGGACCCGCTCGGGGTGCTCGCTTGTGCCGATCTGGTCCGGCGACGGCGCCAGGAAGGATTGCCGGTGGGGGCGCTCCTCGCCGAAGCAAGAGCCGCCTATCCGAGCAACGTTCTGCTGCTGTTCCTGGAGGGACACGAATTAATTGGGAGGGGCGACTACGACGAGGCGGTCGAGCGATTCGAGCGCATCCTTCGAGTCGATCCGACCGCCTTCCCGCCCGGCAGCCCCGCATACGACGAGCGCCTCCTCGGCGAGCTCGCTCACGACGGTCAAGCGCTCGCGCTGTTCAAGGCGGGCCGCTACGCCGAGGCCGCCAACGCGTACCAGGCAGCCGAGGCTTTGGAGCCTTCCAACCAGGCCTACACGGTGAAACGGCAATTGGCCCAGGCACGGGCACGCCGGGCTACCTTCGGGTCCCGAACGTAGCGGTCGCCACCAGCGATCGGTTGACATGGATGACGTGGCGGCGTCCGAGTGATCAACCTCTCGGCGCCGGGTTGGCGCGGCCGTCCGCCGGGAATGGGTCTGCCCGTGGCCGACGCCGGGCCAGTCGCATCGACCGAGGAACCAAGCACGCCCTGACATGACCACAGGGAACGGCGAGTCAGACGGCCCGCGCACCAGAAGGCTCCGGGAAGTGCCGCGGCGCAGACGTCGCGGCCATCGGGCAGCGGCCCGGCTCGGGGGCTCGCGTCGGCGCGCCGAGCCGGACACGGTCGTCTTCGACGCTCAGCAACGAGACGAAGGCGACGGGTGGTCCTGGCGCCGGGTCCTCGTGGGTGGAAGTCCGGCGGTCTACGGCGAGGTAGGTGACGGACCCCCGGTCGTGTTCCTTCACGGATGGGGGCTCGATCCCCGTGTCTATAAGAACGGCCTCGCTCGATTGGCCTCGGCGCGGGCACGAGTCATCGCCCCCGCCCTGCCGGGGTTCGGGGGTACCGCCGCCCTGACGGGCCACCCGTGGAGCATCTCGGGATTCGGAGCGTGGGTGGCGGAGTTTCTCGACGCCCTGGGCATCTCTGAGCGCGCGCTCGTCATGGGTCATTCCTTCGGGGGTGGGGTCTCGATCGCCCTGTGCCACGACCATCCCGACCGGGTACGCGGCCTCGTGCTCATCAACTCGATCGGCGCGTCCGCCTGGTCGCGCCGGGGTGTCATGCCTCGCACCATGGCCCAGCGGCCCTTGTGGGACTGGGGCCTGCGGTTTCCCGCAGATCTCTGGCCGTTGGGTCAGGCGCGTCGGATCATCCCCGCCGTCTTCGGCGAGGCCATCGGCAACCTGGTGCGAGACCCGCTCTCGGTGGTGAAGGCGGCCGACCTGGCTCGTCGAGCTGATCTACGACGCGAGCTCGAAGAGCTCAAGCGGCGGCGTCTGCCCGTCGTGGTGCTGTGGGGCAGCAGGGACCAGCTCATCACCCGGGACGCGTTCGAGGAGATGTGCGAGCTGCTGGGACGGCCGCAGGCGGTGACCGTGGAGGGCTCGCACGGGTGGCTCATCGCCGATCCGGACGCGTTCGCCGAGGTGGTGACGAATGTGGTCGACATCGCGGCCCGGTCACGACTGCGCCCGCGGCGCCCCTCTCGTCGGTTGCGATCGCTCGTACGGCGCGTCGTGCGTCTCTCTCGCGGCGACTGATCATCGCCGCCCCCGTTCCGATGGCGAGTCACCCGCCGTTCGGAACCGGGTTCACGAAATTTTCACGGGTTCCGGGGCGCGTTCACATCATGTTCATGGCGGACGGCCCCATCCTTGCCACATGGCCGATTTCCTCGCTGTCCTCGGGACTGTGCTGTTCGTGGTGGCGATGCTCGGGTTGATCTGGGGCCTCGATCACGCATGACCGTCGTCCAAGGTCTTCTGCTCGCGGTGTCGATCCTGGTGTTCATCTACCTGGGCGTGGCGCTGTTCAAGCCCGAGTGGTTTTGAGGGTTTGCGCGGGTCCTTCTGATGGGCTTTTTCTGGACGATCGTCGCTCTGGTCGTGATCCTGGCGCTCGCGTGGCGCTACCTGGGCGCCTACATGGCGAACGTGTACGAGGGCCGGGTCCACTACCTCGCCTTCGTGGAACGACCGATCTACCGGACTCTCGGGGTCGATCCCGAGGCGGAACAGTCGTGGCAGCGCTACGGCGCCGCCCTCGTCATCTTCTCGGGCGTGGCGATTCTGTTCACGTATGTCATCGTCCGCATCCAGGGCAGCCTGCCATTGAACCCTCAGCACTTCGGCGCCGTCCCACCTGCCCTGTCGTGGAACACCGCGGTGTCGTTCGTGACGAACACCAACTGGCAGAACTACGCGGGCGAGTCCACCATGTCGTACCTGTCGCAAATGGCGGCGCTCACCGTCCAGCAGTTCGTCAGTGCCTCGGTCGGCATCGCCGTGGCGATCGCCCTCATCCGCGGCTTCGCCCGCAAGGGGTCGCCCACCATCGGGAATTTCTGGGTCGACCTGGTGCGGGGCGTTCTCTACATCCTCATTCCCATCGCCTTCGTCGCCGGTCTGATCTACGTGGGCCAGGGCGCGGTGCAAACCCTCGCCGGCCCGGCCCACATCCACGACGCCCTCAACGGAGCCAGGCAGGTGATTCCCCGTGGCCCTGTCGGCTTTATGGAAGCGATCAAACAGTTGGGGACCAACGGTGGCGGGTTCTTCAATGCCAACGGTGCCCATCCGTTCGAGAACCCGACCGGCTTCACCAACCTGTTGTCGTTTGCGCTCCTCCTGTCGATCCCCTTCGCGCTGACGTACACCTTCGGAAAGATGGTGGGAAGCGTGCGCCAGGGCCTCGCCGTGGTGGCGGCCATGGTCTTCATCTTCGGCGCCTGGGTGGGGTTCACCTCCTACGCCGAGTCCCAGCCCAACCCGGCGGTCACCGCTGCACACGTGGTGCACCAACCCGAAGGAAACGTGGTCGGCAAGGAGGTCCGCTTCGGACCACTTTCTTCGAGCCTGTACGACGTGGCGTCGACGCAGACCTCGACCGGAAGTGTGGACGCCTCGAACGACTCGTTCACTCCCATCGGGGGATTCGGGCTACTCACCGGCATGATGCTGGGCGAGGTGACCCCGGGTGGCGTGGGGAGCGGCCTGTACACGATCTTGCTCTTCGCTCTCGTGACGGTGTTCCTGGGCGGACTCATGATCGGCCGAACACCGGAGTATCTCGGAAAGAAGATCCAGGCCCGCGAGGTGAAGCTCGCCGCCTTCGGCGTCCTCGTCATGCCCATTACCGTGCTCGTGCTGACCGGAATCGCCGTGTCCCTCCACGCCGGGCGGGCCGGGCCTCTCAATTCCGGGCCTCATGGCTTCAGCGAGATCCTGTATGCGTTCACCTCCCAGGGGAACAACAACGGATCTGCCTTTGCGGGGCTCACCGGTAACACCACCTTCTACAACGTCATGGGCTCAGTCGCCATGCTGCTAGGTCGCTTCGCCATCGTGGTGCCCAGCCTCGCTCTCGCCGGAACGCTCGCGGCCAAGCACGTCGTGCCGGCCGGCGAGGGAACTTTCAAGACCGACACCCCGCTGTTCGTGGGCCTCCTCATCGGTGTGATCTTCATCGTCGGCGGTCTGACCTTCTTCCCGGCGGTGTCGCTCGGTCCCGTCGTCGAGCAGCTCATTCACAAAGGGCTCTTCTGATGACCGATTTGGCCTCATCCCCGCAGGCGCCGACACCCCCCACCGAGGCTCGCGGCGTCGCCCAATCGCGCAGCTTGTTCGACCCCGAGATTCTCAAGAACGCGACTTTTGACTCGTTCAAGAAGCTGGACCCGCGCGTCCAGATCAAGAACCCCGTGATGTTCGTGGTTCTGGTGGGCACGGTCGTTGTGTTCATCGAGGCGCTCAGGCACCCTGGCATCTTCAATTGGAGCATCACCATCTGGCTGTTCCTGACGGTGATGTTCGCCAACTTTGCCGAGGCAATGGCCGAAGGGAGGGGGAAGGCCCAGGCCGAAGGGCTCCGAAAGATGCGGGCCGAGACCCAGGCGCGCCGGCTCCGGCCCGACGGGACCGAGGAGCGAGTCCCCGCGTCGGCGCTCGCCAAGGGCGACATGGTGGTGTGCGAGCCGGGGGACGTGATCCCGTCCGACGGAGAGATCGTCGAAGGCATCGCCTCGGTGGACGAGTCCGCCATCACGGGCGAGTCGGCCCCGGTCATCCGTGAATCGGGCGGGGATCGCTCGGCGGTGACCGGAGGAACCAAGGTGCTCTCCGACCGGATCGTGGTGCGCGTCACGGCGGAACCGGGCCACACCTTCCTGGATCGGATGATCGCACTCGTCGAAGGCGCCAACCGCCAGAAGACCCCCAACGAGATCGCACTCACGATCCTGCTGGCGGCCCTCACGATCGTGTTCCTTCCCGTGGTCGTGGTGCTCCAGCCCTTCGGGCACTACGCCGGGGCCACCGTCAGCGTCGTCATTCTCGTGTCGTTGCTCGTGTGTCTGATCCCCACCACGATCGGAGCCCTGTTGTCGGCCATCGGCATCGCCGGCATGGACCGCCTCGTTCAGAAGAACGTGCTCGCCATGAGCGGTCGGGCGGTCGAGGCGGCCGGAGACGTCCAGACCCTGTTGCTCGACAAGACCGGCACCATCACCCTTGGGAACCGCAGGGCCAGTGCCTTCTTCCCCGTCGGTGGTCACGATGAGGAGAAGCTGGCCGAGGCGGCCCAGCTGGCCTCGCTGGCCGACGAGACCCCTGAGGGCCGCTCGATTGTGGTCCTGGCCAAGCAACGCTTCGACATCCGTGAGCGAGACCTCGGGACGGGTCGCGAGTTCATCCCCTTCTCGGCGACGACCCGCATGTCGGGCCTCGACCTCGACGGCAGGCGCATCCGCAAGGGTGCAGCCGACTCGGTGCGGACGTGGGCTACCGAACAGGGCGGACGCGTGCCGGCCGACCTCGACCCCCTCGTGGAACGCATCGCCCGAGCCGGGTCCACCCCGCTGGTCGTGGCGGACGGACCGGACATCCTCGGCGTGATCGAGCTCAAGGACGTGGTCAAGCAGGGCATCCGCGAACGCTTCGACCAGCTGCGAGCCGTCGGGATCCGCACCGTGATGATCACCGGCGACAACCCGCTCACCGCCGCGGCGATCGCCCAAGAGGCGGGCGTCGACGACTACCTGGCCGAGGCCACCCCCGAAGCGAAGATGGACCTCATCAAGGATGAGCAGGAGGGCGGAAAGCTCGTTGCCATGACGGGCGACGGCACCAACGACGCTCCCGCTCTGGCGCAGGCCGACGTCGGCGTGGCCATGAACACCGGCACCACCGCGGCAAAAGAGGCCGGGAACATGGTCGATCTCGACTCGAACCCCACCAAGCTCATCGACGTGGTCGAGGTCGGCAAGCAGCTGCTCATCACCCGTGGTGCGCTCACGACGTTCTCGATCGCCAACGACGTGGCCAAGTACTTCGCCATCATCCCCGCTCTGTTCGTCGCCACCTACCCCGCGCTCAACGCGCTCAACGTCATGAAGCTCCACAATCCGAAGAGCGCGGTGCTCTCGGCTGTGATCTTCAACGCCCTGGTGATCGTGGCGCTGATCCCGTTGGCACTGCGCGGTGTGCGGTGGCGTCCGACGAGCGCGGCGGCGGTTCTCCGGCGCAACGTCTGGATCTACGGCGTGGGGGGGATCATCGTGCCATTCGCCTTCATCAAGCTGATCGACCTCATCCTCACTGCGACCGGGGGCTACTGATGCTCGTTCACCTGCGCCGATCCATCGTGGTGTCGCTTATCTTTCTCGTGCTGTGCGGCCTCGCCTACCCGCTGGCGGGCACCGGCCTCTCACAGCTGTTGTTCAAGCACCAGGCCGACGGCTCGATCGGACCGCACGGCTCCACCCTCATCGGACAGGGCTGGTCCGGTCCGGCGTGGTTCCAGGGCCGGCCCGACGCCGCCGTTCTTTCCCCCGGCCCGGGTGGTGTCGTGGTGTCAGGCGTGACCAACGTGGGACCGCGCTCCAAGGTGCTCGAGCAGTCGGTGGCCAAGCAGGCCGCCGCGCTGCGCAAGCAGGGCATCAATCCCACGAACAACCTGGTCACGACGTCGTTCAGCGGCATCGACCCCGACATCCTGCCCTCAGACGCGTACGCCCAGGTCGACGCGGTCGCCGCTGCCCGGCATCTGTCAGTCGACGTGGTGCGGCGGCTCGTGGCCACCCACGTCCACACACGGGAGTTGGGTTTCCTCGGGAACGACACCGTCAATGTCCTCGAGCTGAACGAGGCGCTCGCCCAACTCCGGTGACCGGGTGGGAGCCGTCGACGGGCCCGTCGTGGGGAGGACGGCCCGTTGCACGGACCGTCGCCGACGTCCACCCTCGGGAGCGGGTCGTGGTGACCGGCTCGATACTCACCGCCAAGACCGGGACGTGGCGCGGGCTCCCTTCGTACATGTACCAGCTCGATGATGGCAGCGGTCAGCTCACCCTCGTTTTCACCGGAGTCAAGTCCGTTCCCGGCATGGGTGAAGGCGCTCGCTGCACGGTCGAAGGCACTGCGCTCGACGACACCGACGGTGTCGTCCTGTGGAACCCCTTCTACCGCTTCGAATTTTGAGGCACCGATTCAGGATCCTCTTCCCTGAGCTCGTACCCGATGCCGGGGTGGGTGCGAAGGATGACACCCCGGCTGTCGCCGAGCTTGCGGCGCAATCGGTAGGCATACACCCTCAGGTAGTCGTGCTCGGCGCCGTAGTGCGGACCCCACACGTGCTCGAGGATCATGCGGTGGGTACAGATCTTCCCGGCGTGTCGAGCGAGGTACGCCAGGAACCCGAACTCCCTATCCGTCAGCTCGACGCCCCGCCCGCTCATGCGCGCCTGGTGGTGCACGAGGTCGAGGTCGAGGGCCCCGACGACCACGTGGTCGGGGCTGCCATCACCCATGCCGTCGGTCGTCGCGGCGCGGTGGCGCATCGCAACACGCAGACGTGCCTCGAGTTCCCCCATCCCGAAGGGCTTGGTCATGTAGTCGTCCGCGCCGCCGTCAAGCGCGGTGATCTTGCGATCCTCTGTGCCGTCGGCGGACAACACGATGATGGGGACCTCGCTCCACTGCCGGATCCTCCGGCACACCTCGAGCCCGTCCAGGTCGGGTAGCCCGAGGTCGAGGACGATGACCTCTGGAGCCCCGAGCGCGGCTTGGGACATGCCCTGTTCACCGTTCGACGCGACCAAGACCGAATGGCCGAGCGCGCCGAGGCCTATTCGCAAGGCCCGCAGCAGCGCCGGGTCGTCGTCGACGGCAAGGACTCGGGCCACAGCTCAGGTCACCTCGGCGCGCACTGACGCGGTGGGGAGGGTGAAACAGAAACGGGCACCTCCGTTGGCGCCGTCTTCGACCCAGATGTCCTCGTCGTGGGCGTGGACGAAGGCCTGGACGATGGACAAGCCGAGCCCCGTGCCGCCATTCGACTCCCCACGGTTGAAGCTCTGAAACAGACTGTCTCGGTCGCCGGGTGCGATCCCGGGACCCTCGTCTTCCACCGAGATCCGAACGCGTTGCCCATCGTTTGGGTGGGCTGAAACGGTGACGACGCTTCCGTCGGGCGCGTGGCGCACGGCGTTGTCGAGGAGGTTGGCCAGCACTTGGCGGATCAGCACGTGGTCGACGTCGACCATGGGGAGGTCGTCGGGGAGCTCGACCTCGAATCGGGCGCTTCTGGCGGCGTGCTCGCGGCCTCGCAGGGCGTCTGCGACGAGGTCCTGGACCGCGATCGGTTCGTGTCGAAGCTCGAGCGCCCCAGCCTGGACCCTGCTCAGGTCGAGCAGGTTGGCGACCAATTGGTCGAGGCGGTCGGCCTGATCGTCGACCAGTCCGAGCAGCTCGGTCCGATGCTCGGGTACGAGATCGGCATCCGGGCTCCGCAGAGTCGACGCCGCCATTTTGATCGTCGCCAGTGGTGTTCGCAGGTCGTGGGAGACCGCGTTGACGAGGGCACGTTGCAAGCGCTCGATCTTCTCGAGCAGCTCGGTCCGAAGCGCCTGCTCGCGCAGCTGTGACCGCTCCAGGGTGAGTGCCAGGTGGTTGGCGAAGGTGTGCATCAACTCCCGGTCGTGACGCGACAGGGCCGGGCCCCAGATGCCGAGCAGACCCACGGGGCGACCGGTCGCCGACAGGGCGACGGTACGGGGCAGTTGTTGGTCGCGGCCCGTCCCGAGCGCGGCGGGCACGCCCGGAGTGGGGGTGATCCGGCGGAGCTCGTCCTCGGAGATTGGGTCGCCGGCCCGCGCCACCACCTCGAGCCCGCTTTCCGAGGGCAGGAGCAGGACGGCGCTGTGCAGTCCGAAGGCCTCGTGCATGGTGGACACGATGATCTCGAGAACCTCTGCGATCGGCTTGTCCTCGATGAGAAGATCCGTCAGTCCGAACAAGCGACGGACCGCGTGCTCGCGTCGGCGGGCTTCGGACCGAGCCCCTTCAAGACGGGATACGACGCTGGCGACGAGCAGCATGACGGCGACGTAAACGCCGAGGGCCGCCCAGTTCTGCAGCGCTCCCACCGTCAGCGTGTAATAGGGCGGGATGAACACGTAGTCGTAGACGAGGAAGCCCGCCGCCACTGCGAAGACCCCGGCCGGGAAGCCCCCCACCACGACACCGGCCACGACGGGGATCACGAGGACCAGGGCCGTGGTTGCGATGCTCAGATGGCTCCGGATCGGCACCATGACGGCGACGAGGACGGTGATCACGCCGAGCGCGACCAGAGATCCAGTGACCGCGCGCCGCATCGTGCCCATGGAGCCCTACCTCGCTCTTTCGACTGCCCACGTTACCGGCCGGGTCTTCCTCGACCGCCGGGGCGGCCACGCTCCCCGTGAGGACCGACGGTGCGGTTTGGAGCGGTCGAGGGCTGTCCCGAGGGTGGGGGCACAATGGTCCGGTGGGGGAACCCGACCTGGCAGCCGACGAGACACCCAGCGCGGGGTACTCCCGGATCGATTCCGACGCCGTCGGACCCACCGGGAAGTTCCGCATCTATCTGGGCGCCGCGGCGGGCGTGGGCAAGACGTTCGCGATGCTGGACGAGGGTTGGCGTCGGCACCGCCGCGGGACCGACGTCGTCGTCGGGTTCGTGGAGAGCCACGGGCGACCCCGCACGGCTGAGCTGATCCGGGACCTCGAGGTGGTTCCGCGCAGAGTGGTCGACTACCGCGGCACACAGTTTGAAGAGATGGATCTTGACGCTGTCCTGGCGCGCCACCCCAAAGTCGCCCTCGTCGACGAGTTGGCGCACACCAACGTGCCCGGTTCGGGGCGCAACGAAAAGCGATGGCAGGACGTGCTCGAGCTCCTCGACGCAGGAACGGCGGTGATCACGACCGTCAACGTGCAGCACCTCGAGAGCATCGCCGACGCGGTGGAGCGCATGACCGGGACCAACGTGCGCGAGCGGGTACCGGACTGGGTCGTGCGCAAGGCCGACCAGCTCGAGCTCATCGATTCCTCTCCCGAGGCGCTGCGCCGACGGATGGTGCACGGGAACATCTATCCCCCCGAAAAGGTGGAGGACGCCCTCACCCACTTCTTCCGGACCGAGAACCTGGTCGCGTTGCGCGAACTCGCCCTGCGTTTCGTGGCGGACGAGACAGAAGAAGAGCTGCTCGCCTACCTACGCGATGCACATCCGCACGCCGTATGGGACACGAACGAGCGCATCATGGTGGCGGTCACCGGAGCACCCGGAACCGACGCCGTCGTCAGACGCGCGGCCCGCATCGCCGCGAGGACGAAGGCCGACCTGGACGCAGTGCACGTGATCGCAGCGGAGGAGAGCAGCCGGAAGGACGCCGCGTCGATCGAGGTACTGCACAAGCTTGCCGATGACCTCGGGGCGGAGTGGCACGAACTCAAACGGGACGACCCGGCGCGCGCCCTGGTGGACTTCGCCCAGGAGCACCAGATCACCCAGATCGTGCTCGGGTCCAGCCGGCGCAGCCGCTGGGAAGAGTGGACCCGGGGCTCAGTGGTGCAGCGGGTGCTGCGATTCGCCGCCGACTCCGACGTCGACGTCCACGTCATCGGCCGGCGCAGCGTCTCTCCGATCGAGGGTCCCGATCAAGTGGGTGACGGCAGATGAAGAGGGAGCGCCTGTCCGCAGAGCTCCCGCCGGGTCAGGCGGCATCGATGCCGTAGAAGGCGCGCTCGACAACTCGCCGGGCGCGTCGCGTCACCCGCCGGTAGTCGTCGCGTAGCGCCGAAGGTGTCGTGCCCAGGCTCCGGGCGAGGCGCGACAGCTGGTGGGCCTGGGTCGGCAGCGCGTCGCCCGGGGACGCACCGCCCGGCAGGGCACCTACCAGGTGCCAACGATTGCGAGTGCGCTCGCAGAAGCGGTACGCGTCGCGCAGGGAGGCCGCGTCAGGCGGTGTGAGCGCTCCCCGGCTCGCCAGCTCATCGAGGGTGGCCACCGTGCCCGTGCCGGTCACCCCGTTCAGGAGTTGCAACAGCTGGACCGTCCATTCGACGTCGGACAGCGATCCCCGCCCCAGCTTGAGGTGGAATTCCGGGTCCTCGTGGGGCGACACCCGTTCGCGCTCCATACGGGCTTTGATCCGCCGGATGGTGGCCACTTCCGCCTCGGTGAGTGCACGTCCCCACACAAAGCCGCCCACCGTCTCCATGAAGCGCTCCCCGAGGCTGCGATCACCGGCCACCACCCTCGCCCGCACGAGCGCCTGGCGCTCCCATGTCTGGGCCCAACGCTCGAAGTAGCCCTGGTAGCCCGACAGGTTGCGGGCCAGCCGTCCTTGTCCTCCCTCCGGGCGCAGGCCGAGGTCGAGCGGGGCGACCCGCTGGGAAGGGCTCGGGCCGTGCATCAACCGAAGCAAGCGCTCCGCGGCGGCTTCACCCGCAGCGTCGTCGCCGTCGTAGACGAGGAGCACGTCGAGGTCGCTGGCGTAGGCCATTTCGGCGCCGCCCAGGCGTCCCATACCGACCACGCAGAACGGCACTTCGGGGGCGACCAATCCGAGCGCTGTTTCGAGCAGCGCCTCGGCCAGCGCGCTGAGCTCGCGACCGGTCGCTTCGACCGCGTCGATGCCGAGCAGGTCTCGCGCTGCGATGCGCAGATGCTCCTCCTGACGCACGCGGACGAGCTGCGCTCGCCGCGAGCCTTCGTCGACTTGGCGGCGCAACCGCTCTCCCGCCTCGGCCACCAGCTCGTGACGCGGAGTGGGCGCCAGCGCGTCGTCAACGTCGAGAGTGCCGATGAGCTCGGGGTTGCGCTGGATCTCCTCGGCCAGCGCCCGGCTCGACCCGAGCAGCAGGCAGAGGCGTCGCGCCACCTCGGCCGACTCCCGAAAGGCGGCGACGATCACCGAGCGATGGTGGGCGTGCACGACGAGGTTCCTCAGACCGAGAAGTCCGAGATCCGGGTCAGGGGTCAACGACAGCCAGTCGAGGAGCAGCGGCAGCAGTTGGGCCATCAACCGTGAGCTGCGGGTAAGGCCCCCGGCCAGCTCCTCCACCGCGCTCCGGGTGCGGTCCCGATCGCCGAACCCGAATGCCTCCAGCCGACGTGCCACCGCGTCGGAGGACATCGTCCCGGCTGCTTGTGCCCGCGAGCCTGCCTTGCCACCGGCCATCGGTGCCTCGACGTTGGCAAACGACTCGAGCAGTGGTCGGAAGAACAGCCGTTCGTGGATCGCTCGGACGTCGCGTTGATGGGTGCGCAGCGCGTCCTCGAAGCGGGCGGTTGCGCTGTCGGCCGCGTCGTCCTCGAATCCCAGGACGCGCGCCAGCCGCAAACGGGCGGCGGGGTCAGCCGGGAGGTGGTGAGTCTGTTCCTCTTCGACGAGCTGGATTCGATGCTCGACGGTCCGAAGGAAGCGGTACGCATTGTCCAGGACGATGGCGTCCTCGGCGCTGACGTACCCGGCCTGGCCCAGCGCGGCGAGAGCACCGAGCGTCGAGCGGACCCGGATATCTGGATCGTGTCGGCCGTGGACCAGCTGCAGCAACTGGACGGCGAACTCGATGTCGCGAATCCCGCCCGGGCCCCGCTTGATCTCGGTATGGTTCGGGCGACGGGCCGACGCGGCCAGCTCGGATCGGAGCTTCATCGACCGCACCTCGGCAAGTTCGTCCGCGCTGTAATGGCGGTCCCACACGGCGGTGCGCGCTGCTGACTCGAAACTGGAGCCGACGGCGGCGTCGCCGGCCACTGGACGGGCCTTCAGGAGCGCCTGGAACTCCCATGTCGCCGCCCACCGCTCCCAATATCCGTGATACGACTCGAGTGTCCGGGTGAGCGCTCCTGCCCGGCCCTCCGGGCGGAGGTCGGCGTCGACGCGGAAACACCGTCTCGCCAGATCGAGGACCCGCCGGGCCAGGCCGTCGTCGGGGCCGTCCCCGGTGACGAACAGGATGTCCACGTCGCTCGCGTAGTTGAGTTCTTCCCCCCCGAGCTTGCCCATGCCCACCACCGCGATCGATCGCCCCGGCCCGGCGAGCGCCACCGAGGCGGCCAAGACGTTTCCCGCCAGGCGGGCCAGAGCCGCGCCGACCTCGTCGAGGCCGTCGAGACCGAGCAGGTCCCGGGCCGCGATCCGGAGCAGTTCGAGACGCTTCGATCGGGCGAGCGCCTGCGCGTCCGAGGGCCCGATGGGAACCTGCCGGTCGAGCGCGTCGAGAACGTCCAGGGCAGCGGCGTCGACCACGCACAGGCGACCGAGCGAGTTGCTCGCCGCCGCCACGCGCACCAGGGCCTCGGCCAGGGGCGTCGGAGCGTCACGCTCCACCAGACGATCACGCGTGGCGGGCTGCTCCTCGACCAGTCTCGTCACTGTCACCCGTGCCGGGTCGGGTGCGGCGCTACGGACGACGAGGTCCGACAGTGGCCGCGGCAGGACCGCACTCAACGATGGTCCTTGACGGGAACCGGCGCTCTTCACGATCGCAGCATGCCAGGCGGAGCGCGGTGGCAGCGCCGGTAGGCTTCGAGCGTGGCCCGTTTGCGAGTGGCCCTGTGCCAGCTCGACACCGCCGTCGGCGATGTCGACGCCAACGCGGACCGGATCGTCGACTCGCTCAAGCATGCAGAGTCGGCCGGCGCCGATGTCGCCGCCTTTCCTGAGTTGACCATCACGGGCTACCCGCCCGAAGACCTGCTTCTCAAGCCCGCATTCGTCGCCGACAACCTCGCGGCGCTCGAGCGCGTGGCCATGTCGACGTCGAGGTGTGTGGCCCTGGTCGGTTTCGTCGACGTGGTCGGCGACGACGACCTGGGCGACGCTGTGGCCCGGGCTTCGGGAGCGGGCGCAGTCGCCCGGGAGGCGGCCATCCGAGGTGCGCCCCGGCGCCTACGAAACGCACTGGCGGTTTGTGCGGGCGGTGGTGTGCTTGGGATCTACCACAAGCGGCGGCTTCCGAATTACGGCGTGTTCGACGAGGAGCGATGGTTCGCTCCCGGTACGTCCGACCTGGAGCTCTATGGGATCGCTGGTGTTCCCGTCGGAGTGTCCATCTGCGAGGACCTGTGGTTCCCGTGTGGGCCGATTGCCGAACAGGCCTCCGCCGGCGCCCGGCTGATCCTGAACATCAACGCCTCGCCGTTCTCGATCGGCCGGTCGGCCGAGCGCCTGGCGGTCGCCCGGGAGCGGGTAGCGGAGATCGGGTGTGCCATCGCGTATGTCAATCAAGTAGGGGGCCAGGACGAGTTGGTCTTCGACGGCCGGTCCTTCGTGATGGACGGGGCCGGCGACGTGCTCGCCTTGGCGCCCGCGTTCGAGGAGTCGGTGTTCTTCGCCGACATCACCGTGCCGGACGCTGACGGGGCGCTCGACCTGCCGACCCATACGAGCTCGACGGGTGACGCCATCCCCGTTCGGACGGTGAGCACCGAGCCATCCGACCCGAGGGCCCGGCCTCTTCCTCCCGTGCCGGCCGAGCTGAGTGAAGAGGCCGAGGTGTACGGCGCGCTGCTCCTTGGCACACGCGACTACTTGTACAAGACGGGATTCGCAGACGCCGTGGTCGGTCTGTCGGGCGGCATCGACTCGTCGTTGGTGGCGACCATCGCGGTCGACGCGCTCGGTGCCGAGCACGTCCACGCCCTGTCCATGCCGTCGCGGTACTCGAGCACAGGATCGCGTCTCGACGCAGCCACCTTGGCAGAGCACCTCGGGATCGACATGTCCACGGTGCCGATCGACAAGCTCCACGGCGATGCGGACGACGCGCTCGCGCCGACGCTCGGGCATCCCATCGCGGGATTGACGGACGAAAACCTCCAGTCCCGACTGCGCGGCCTGCTGCTGATGGCCGTGTCCAACGACAAAGGCTGGATCGTGCTCACGACCGGCAACAAGAGCGAGCTCGCCACGGGCTACTCCACTCTCTACGGCGACTCGGCCGGCGGGTTCGCGGTGATCAAGGACGTGCCGAAGACGCTCGTGTACCGCCTGTGCCGCTACCGCAACGAACTCGCAGGTACCGATCTGATCCCCGAGCCGGTGCTCACCAAAGCCCCCTCTGCCGAGCTGCGGCCGGATCAACGCGACCAGGACAGCCTCCCCCCCTACGAGGTGCTCGACCCCTTGCTCGACGCCCTCGTCGTGAACGACCGGTCGATCGCCGACGTGGTGACACAGGGGTACCCCCCCGAACTCGTCGCCCAGGTCGCTCGACTCGTCGACAATGCCGAGTACAAGCGGCGCCAGTCCCCTCCAGGGGTACGGATCTCCGCCAAGGCATTCGGCAAGGACCGCCGGATGCCGATCGCCAACCGGTACCGGCATCCGGTCCCCGAGAAGGCCGCCATGACCGTCGACGCCGCGGGCAAGGAGGGCCAGAGCCGTGACCCGTGATCCGTTCGAAGCCGCCGCCATGGCACTCGAGGGATCGGCCACCGGCGGGTCACTTGGCCCGGCCGGCCCACCGGTGCCGCTCGAGGCTCAGGCGCGCCTGTTGGGTGGGTACGTCTGGGTGGAACGCCGTTTGTTCGAGATCCTCGGGGCGTGGGTCGAGTCCGAGCCCCTCGCCGAGGCTCAGATCATCTTCGACACTTACAGCCAGCAACACGCCTGGCATGCCGAGCTTTTCGGCGAACGCCTGCCGGCCGCGGATTCGCTCGACTCGGACTGGACCTCGCGCGCACCCAGTGTCGAGCTCGACCGGATGCTGGGCGAACTCGCGGGCGCGTCGTCCGAGCCGACACACGCCGCCCGGGCGAGGGGGGAACACCCCAGCGGTCGACGCCCCGGCGGTGGCACCTTGCTCCGACTCGTCGGGCTGGCGCGCGTGGTGCTACCTCGTCTCGTCGCGGGGTACGCGCTGCATCGTCGACGCACAGGAACCGTGTCCGACGCCCCGGTGGCGCGATCGCTTCGGTTCGTCATGCACGACGAGATTGAGCAGTGGCAGGCCGTCGAGGTCCTCGCTCAAACCTTGCTGCGTCGCCCCAACGACATTGCCGTGGTGACGGCACATCAAGCCCACCTGGAGGAGTTCTTGGCAGAACGGGGCCCGGGGCTGGTGCCGTGGCCGACCGCCGAGGAACGGTCGAATGTTTCGGCCACCTCCGACACGGGCGTGGACCTGGACGGTTCGCCCGCTCCGCCCTTGTCGGAGCTCTCGGTGCAACACGAGGCTTGGATTGCACCTGCCCAGGTCAGCGACCCTTCGGCCACCTCTGTCTATGACCGGAGGTCTTGACTCCACCGTTAGACTGATATCCACAGGCGGGCTCCGTGGGTGCCCGAACAGCCGCTGGAGGGCGGTCCGGGCGCCAGCCGCAAGGAAGGCTTTCGACCCCCGGCAGGCCGAGCCGGCAGGGTTCTGACGAAGGGTTGAGACGTTGGCGAAGGAGCGCGTCGAGCGCGACGAAGAAGACCTGGTTCGGCTCTACCTGACCGACATCGGGCAGTATCCCCTGCTCACCAAGGACGACGAAGTCCGCTTGGCCCAGACGATCGAGGGTGGGCGGGACGCCGAGCTCGACCTGGCAGCCAAGATCAAGGACCTGACTCCGGCCAAGCGCCGCGAGCTGAAGCGCAAGATCCAGACCGGCGAGCAGGCGCAGCAGACCTTCGTCCAGTCCAACTTGCGGCTCGTCGTGTCGATCGCCAAGAAGTACCAGGCGTCGGGACTGCCCCTTCTCGACCTGATCCAGGAGGGCAACCTGGGTCTCATGCACGCAGTCGAGAAGTTCGACTGGCGCAAGGGGTTCAAGTTCTCGACCTACGCCACGTGGTGGATCCGACAGGCCATCACCCGGGGCATCGCCAACACCGGGCGGACCATCAGGCTGCCCGTCCACGCGGGCGACACGCTCGCCCGGGTGCAGAAGGCCCAGGCCCGTCTCGAGCTCAAGCTGGGTCGTCCCGCCACGTTGGCCGAGCTCGGGGCCGAAGTCGAGATGCCCGAGGACAAGCTCATCGAGGCGCTGCGGTTCAGAGCGGAGCCGCTGTCGTTGTCAGAGCCCTTGCGCGAGGACGGCGACGCCGAGCTGGGCGACGTCGTCGAGGATCGGTCGGCCGAATCACCGTTCGAGGTGGCGGCAACCTCGTTGCTGCCCGATGAGATCAACCGGCTCCTCTCCCCCCTCGACGAGCGAGAGCGCGAGATCCTGCGCCTGCGCTTCGGCCTCGACCGGGGCGAGCCCCGCACCCTGGAGGAAGTGGGAGAGCACTTCAACCTGACGAGGGAACGAATCCGTCAGATCGAGGCCAGGGCGATGTCCAAGTTGCGGCACCCGTCGTCGGATACGGGCGCCCGAGACCTGCTGACGGTCTGACGCTGCCCCGGGCCGAGCAGGCCCGCGGCGACCGGAATCGGCCCGAGACGGGACGGGGCCCGATGGGTAGGATCCCAAGCGTGAAAAAGCTCTTGATCCTCGCCATCCTCATCGCCCTCGGTCTGGTAGCTGCCAAGCGCCTGCGCGAAGCCTGATCTACCCGACGGTGCGGGCCCGGTTCCCGTACCGCCGAACCAGAACCGCCGCGCCCGTGGCCGCGAGTGCCACCCCGGTGAGCGCGGCCGCGGTCGGGAGGTTGGGCACGGGAACACGGTCTCGTAGGCGCACAGGCCGGCTGAACTGCAGCACCTCCCAGTCGCGGTCGCGTGCCAAGCGGGCGAGCACCCTGTCGGGGTTGACCACGACGGGGTGCCCGACGGCTTCGAGCATCGGCACGTCGGTGTACGAGTCGCTGTAGGCGTACGACGCGCCGAGGTCGATGCCCTCGAACAATGCCAGGTCGCGCATGGCTTCGGCTTTGAACGGCCCGTACGCGTAGAACGCCATCTCGCCCGTGTACCGGCCGTCCAGGTCCACCACGGCCCGGCTGGCGATCGCCCCGTCGACGCCGAGGTACTCGGCCAGCGGCTGGACGATCTCTTCGGGCGAGGCGGACACGATGTAGGTCTTTCGGCCGGCAGCCTGGTGCTGCTCGAGCAACTCGAGCGCCTCGGCATAGATGATCGGCTCGACCACCTCGTCGAGCGCTTCCCGCACGATGCGCGACACCTCGCGTTGGTCCCAGCCCCGGGTGAGCCGCAGCACCGATTCGCGGATCCGGGCCAACTTCTGTTCGCTCGCTCCCAGGTGCAGGTAGACGAGCTGCGAGGCCATGGCGCGGACCACGGTGGCACGTGAGATCAGTCCACCGCGGTAGAAGTGGTGTCCGAACGCGGCCATCGACGCCCGAGCGATCACCGTCTTGTCGAGGTCGAAGAAGGCCGCCTCCATCGACCCGAATTCTACGGGGGTGGTATCGCTTTGCCGTTGCCGGGACGATTCCGCCGTTGGCGTGGACGACAGGGAACTTCCCCCCGGCCTGAGTGGTGTCACCCTTCTCCGACGAGCAGGCTCTGGACCGCCTGTTCCGCATCCCCGGTGACGAGCACCATCACCTCGTCCCCGGGGGAGAGCATGGTGTCACCCCGTGGGACGACCAGTCGATCGCCCCGCACGACCGCCACCACCGTTGCGTCGCGGGGGAGGTCCAGGTCCGCGAGGGAGATTCCCGCGGCGGGTGATCCCTCGGCCAGGGTGACCTCGACCAAGTTGGCGCTGCCGCCTTCGAACTGCAGCAGCCGCACGAGCGAGCCGACCGAGACGGCCTCCTCGACCAGGGCGGTGAGCAACTGCGGCGTCGACACCGAGACGTCGACGCCCCAGGACTCGTTGAACAGCCACTGGTTGTCGGGGTGGTTGACCCGCGCCACGACTCGGGGCACGGCGAACTCCTGTTTGGCGAGGAGCGAGATCACGAGGTTGTCCTCGTCGTCCCCTGTGGCGGCGACGGCCACGTCGACCTGGGCCATGCCGGCCGCATCGAGCGAGCTGACCTCGCACGCGTCCGCCGCCACCCACGTGATGTCGATGGACGGCCGGAGCCGCTCCACGAGGTCGGAGTCCTTTTCGATCAATAAGACGTCGTGGCCCTTGACATGCAGGTCCTTCGCGATCGCGGTCCCCACGCTTCCCGCACCAGCGATGGCTACCTTCATGGCCGCGTTGTCCCGTGATCGCGTCCGTCGACTGCACCGGGCCGGCGGTCGAGCAGGCGCTCCAGGTCTTCGATGCCCTCCTTGAGCACCGCCAGGTGCAGCACGTCGCCTTCCTGGCCGACGAGGTTGGCGACGTCGAGGCGCGGCACTCCGGCCCGTGTCACCGCCACGACGTTGACCGAGCCAAGGTGGCCGAGCTCGCGCAGCGACTTCCCGGCCCAGGCGTCGGGGAGGACGCGCTCGATCAACACCAATCGGCCCGACGCGTCGGTCCACTCGCCCACCACAACCTCGGGGAGGAGCCGTCGCATGACCTGGTCGATGGTCCAGGTCACCGTGGCGACCGTCGGGATCCCGAGGCGCTGGTAGATCTCGGCTCTGCGAGGGTCATAAATGCGCGCCACGACGTTGGAGATGCCGTAGGTCTCCCGCGCGATCCGGGCGGTGAGGATGTTGGAGTTGTCGCCGCTGGTGACCGCGGCCAGGGCGCCTGCTTCGGCTGCACCTGCCTCATCCAGCCGGTCACGATCGAATCCGGATCCGAGCACGGCCATGCCGGGCCATTCGGGGGGAAGTCGCCGGAATGCTTTCGCCACCTTGTCGATGATGGCGACGGTGTGGCCCTGTTCGATCAGGCCAATGGCGAGGCCCGACCCGACCCGGCCGCAGCCCACGATCACGACGTGCACGTTCTCCATGCAACACGCCATCCATGACCAAGACAACTCTCGGTGGTGTGATTACCTGAGGGCATGAGCGAGACGACGAGGCCGATTGGCGGGTCGGCTACCGTGGCGCCCGGCATCGCCACCGCGGACCCTCTGGTCCAATCCCAACGGCCGGGACGCCGCGTCGCGCCCGAGGCGCTTCCCTCGCCCGGATCTGTCGAGCTTCCCGAGACGGCTCGGTACCGCCTCAAGAACGTCCTTCTCGGGCCCCCGCTCGCCACCGAGCGTCAGTCGCTCGAACGCCTTGGCAAGCCCACCGCACTGGCAGTGCTGTCGTCCGACGTCATTTCGTCCTCCGCCTATGCGACCGAGCAGATCCTCCTTCGGCTCATCCAGGTGATCGGTGTGGCCGCGTTCTCGTTGGTCGTCCCGATCAGCATCGCGGTGGTCGTCGTCCTCCTCTTTGTGACGTTGTCGTACTTGGAGGTCGTGAAGGTCTACACCAAGGCCGGGGGCGCCTACGTCGTGGCCCGTGAGAATTTCGGCCTCAACGTGGCGCAGGTCGCCGCGGTCGCCCTTCTCATCGACTACACGCTGACCGTCGCGGTATCGGTGGCGGCGGGTGTCGCGGCCATGACCTCTGTGTTCCCACGTCTGATCGGGGCGACCGTGTGGATCTCGATCGGCTTCGTGGTGCTCATCGCATGGGGGAACCTGCGGGGCATCCGCGAGGCGGGTCGCATCTTCGCCGTCCCCACGTACTTCTTCATCGCGAACATGGTGCTGCTCATCACCGTCGGGACGGTCAAGGCGCTGGCTGGTGGCCTCCACGCCCATTCTCTCCACCAGGCGGGCGCAGTTCCGATCGGGCTCCCTGGTCACGGCTGGCTGATGGGGGCATCGCTGTTCGTCGTGATGAGGGCATTCGCCTCGGGTGGAACGGCACTGACGGGAACGGAGGCGATCTCCAACGGGGTGAGCATCTTCCGCCCGCCCGAGTCGCGCAATGCGCGCATCACCCTGGTCGTCATGAGCGTGATCCTCGGCTCTCTCGTGCTCGGCATCGCCGCGTTGGCGTCGATCGTCCATCCGGTGCCGCGCCTGTCGGGCACGCCCACGGTCGTGGCGCAGGTGGCGCAATACGTGTACGGGTCGGGCGTTCTGCCCCACACCTTGTTCATCCTGCTCCAGGCGGGGACGGTCGCCATCCTGGTACTGGCGGCCAACACCAGCTTCACCGGGTTCCCGTTCTTGGCGAGCTTCGCCGCCGACGACGGCTACTTGCCCCGGCAGCTCACCCGGCGTGGCCATCGCCTCGTGTTCTCGACCGGGATCATCGTGCTCACGGTGGCGTCCATCGTCCTCCTCCTCGTGACACGGGCGAGGGTCGACAGCCTGATCCCTCTCTACGCCATCGGCGTGTTCACCGGCTTCACCATCGCGGGTGCCGGAATGGTGAAGTACCACCTGACCGAGCGCGAGCCGCACTGGAGGCGGGGGGCCGTAATCAACGGCACCGCGGCCGTGCTGTCGTTCATCGTCGACCTCATCTTCGCAGTGACGAAGTTCACATCGGGCGCGTGGGTCGTGGTGGTCCTGATGCCGCTCGGCGTGTTCGCCCTCCTCCGGCTCCACCGGCAGTACTCCAACGAGGACAGGCAACTCGAGGCAGGCGCAAGCCAGGCGTGCGAGGAGCCGGTGTTGCGCCGGCACGTGGTGGTGGTGCTGGTCGACAAGTTGGACCTGGCCGCGGCGCGTGCCATCCAGTACGCCCGCACCCTCTCACCCGACCAGCTGCGCGCCGTCCACTTCGCCGTCGACCCCCGTGACTCGGCCTCCCTCGAGCGGGAGTGGAGCCGGCTCGGGCTGTCGCGGCTGCCGCTGGACATCATCGAGTGCCCTGATCGCCGCCTGGCACGTGCCGCGCTCGAGCTGTCCGCCGAAATCACCGACGACGGCACCACCGAGCTCACCTTGCTCCTGCCGCGGCGCGGCTACGCGGCCGGGTGGCGGCGGCTCCTGCACGACCGAAGCGCCGATCGCATCGCCGCGGCCGTGGGCCATCTCCCCCACGTCAACGCCACCATCGTCCCCTTCCAGCTCACCGGCGGGTGGCCCCACCGGCGGCCGAGGATGGCCGCCGACGGAGCCGAGACGCGGCCCGCTCGGAGCGGGGCTCGATCAGCTGACGACATCGGGATGGCCGTCGCCGGCACCACTGCGATCGGGGAGGTCGCATGGCGTCAGCGGGTGCGAGTGGCCGGGCGCATCAAGGCCGTTCGGGTCCCCACGGGCGGTGCGACCGCCAACCTCGAGTGCACCCTCGTCGACCCCACCGGGGCGATCCTCCTCGTGTTCCAGGGGCGTCGCCGTATCCCGGGCATCCAGCAGCGAGCACGACTCGTCGCCCAGGGCATGGTCGGGGCCTGGGAGGGTCGCCTCGCCATCTTGAACCCTGACTACGAGCTCATCGCCGGCCCGGAGACCGAGGACGTGGACCTGGACAGCTGAGGTGGAGCGGGTGGGGCTGACCCCCGTTCCTTGCCCGCCGTCGAGCCGAGTCGGTATCGTCGGCCCCCGTTCTTGGGGGTTCCGGGTGCAGGCCGCGCCCCGCCCGGGGTGCGACAACCGACGAAGCGGAGCCTCGCCGGGCCTGCCCAGCGGCCGTTCGTCAGACCAAAGGAGCAGAGACCTAGATGACCCACCTCCTTGCAAGCGAAGGGGGGTACCAGGGCTTCGTCCTCACCAGTGCCGAGAAGTGGTGGCTCGTGGTGGCCCTCGCTACGGCTGTGTTCGGCCTCGTTGTCGGGGTGGTCCTCGCACGAGGCGTGCTGCGCGCCGACACGGGGACACCGAAGATGCGCGAGATCGCGGCGGCCATCCAGGAAGGCGCAGTGGCGTTCCTGCGGCGCCAGTTCCGGGCGATCGGCATCATCATCATCCCGCTCGCCGTGCTGATCTTCTTCACTGCCACCAAGGTGGTTCGCCCGGACCGGTCTGTGGCCTTGTCCTTCGGGGCCGCGGGTGGCTTTCGCGTCCTGTGCTTTCTCTTCGGCGCAGCGTGCTCCGGTCTGACGGGCTTCATCGGGATGAGCCTGGCGGTGCGGGGCAACGTGCGTACCGCGGCCGCCGCCCGCGGCGGTCAGCTGCCAGGGGCGTTGCGAGTGGCGTTCCGCACCGGGGCCGTGACCGGGATGTTGTGCGTCGGGCTGGGACTCCTGGGAGCGACGGTCATCGTCTTCACATTCCAGAACACGGCGACGGCCGTGCTCGTCGGATTCGGGTTCGGTGCGTCGCTTCTCGCCTTGTTCATGAGGGTCGGAGGGGGCATCTTCACCAAGGCGGCGGATGTCGGCGCCGACCTCGTGGGCAAGGTGGAAGCAGGCATCCCCGAGGATGATCCCCGCAACGCCGCGACCATCGCCGACAACGTGGGGGACAACGTGGGCGATTGCGCCGGGATGGCCGCCGACCTCTTCGAGTCGTACGTCATCACCATCGTGGCCGCCATCATCCTTGGCTTCGCCGCATTCAATTCACTAGGAGGGTCGTTCGCGGCGCACTCGGCGCGGGCGGTGGTCTTCCCGCTGATCGTTCCGGCGTTCGGCATCATCGCGTCCGCGGTCGGCGTGTACGCCGTGCGCGCCCGGCGTGCTGACCGAACGGCCATGGCGCCGATCAATCGCGGCTTCTGGACCGCCGCGGCCCTCACCGTCCTCGCCGCCGGGCTCGTCGCCGGCTTCTACCTGCACTACATGAAGGCGTTCTACGCGGTTCTGACAGGCGTGGTGCTCGTGCTCGTGGCGAGCCAGATCACCGAGCACTTCACCTCGACCGAGCGCAGCCCGGTGCGTGAGATCGCCGACTCGGCCCGCACGGGGCCCGCCACCACCGTGCTGTCGGGGATCTCGATCGGACTCGAGTCCACGGTGTGGGCGATCATCGCCATCGCCGTCGCCGTCGCAGTATCCGTCGGACTGGCGAACGGCAACGTCGAGTTGTCGCTTTACCTGGTGTCGCTGACCGGTATCGGCATGTTGTCGACCGCGGGCATGGTCGTCTCGGAGGACAGCTTCGGCCCCGTGTCGGACAACGCCGCGGGGGTGGCGGAGATGTCGGACGAGTTCACGGGCGAGGCACAGCGCGTCATGGTCAGCCTCGACGCCGTCGGCAACACCACCAAGGCCATCACGAAGGGGGTGGCCATCGGGTCGGCGGTGATCGCCTCGGTGTCGCTGTTCGGGTCGTTCGTCGAGACGATCGCGTCCCAGCTCAACCTGCACGTCAGCGGCACCGGCGGCTCCGCGCTCTTCCGCCTTCCCCAGACGCAGATCAACGTCGCCATCCCGACGACCTTCATCGGTCTACTGATCGGCGGATCGGTCGCGTTCTTGTTCTCGTCTCTGGCGATACGGGCGGTGGGACGGTCGGCGGGGACGGTCGTCCACGAGGTCCGTCGCCAATTCCGCGAGCACCCGGGCATCATGGACTACACCGAGAAGCCCGAATACGGCCGGGTGATCTCGATCTGTACGGCCGCAGCTCAACGCGAACTCGTCACTCCGGCGCTTCTCGCCGTGCTCACGCCGGTCATCGTCGGGTTCGGCATCAACTACCTGGCGCTCGGCGCCTTCCTGGCCGCCGCCATCCTCACCGGGCAGCTGATGGCCAACTTCCTGTCGAACTCGGGTGGGGCATGGGACAACGCCAAGAAGTACATCGAGGACGGCCATGAAGGCGGGAAGGGATCGGAGGCCCACAAGGCTGCCGTCATCGGTGACACCGTGGGTGATCCCTTCAAGGACACAGCAGGACCCGCGCTCAACCCGCTCATCAAGGTGATGAACCTGGTGTCGCTCCTTGTCCTGCCGGCCGTGATCACCCTCCGGCACCACACAGGTGCACGGCTCGGCATCGCGGCGGGCGCCCTCGTGGTTCTGCTCGCGGCCGTGGCGTTCTCGAAGCGAAAGTCCGAGGGTTTCGGAGCCGAGGAGGACGCCCCCGAGAGCGAGGAGCCCCTGGGTGAGGAGCCTGCCCCGAGGGCCCTCGAGGCCTGAGACAACCCGGCCCGGTCTCTCCTAGCCCTCGCTTCCCCCGGACCCGGGCCCTGCGGTCGTCCCGGGACGTCCGGTGAAATACCTGGTCATGAGGCGTGGGGACGGAGCGAGCGCCGAAGGTTGTTGACTTACGAACGGCCCAACCCCCAGGCTCAATCAACCATGCCAACGTCCACCACATCCCGGTCCCGCCAGTCAAACGCGAGAAAACCCCTGGTCATCGTCGAATCACCGGCGAAGGCCAGGACCATCGCGGGCCTGCTCGGGCCCGACTTCGTAGTGGAGTCGTCGGTCGGGCACATCCGCGACCTGCCGAGAAGGGCCAACGAGGTTCCGGCCGCGTACAAGGCGGAAGGGTGGGCGCGCCTCGGGGTCGACGTGGACAACGGGTTCAAACCCCTGTACGTCGTGGCCCCGGAGAAGCGGTCGGTGGTCACTCGGCTCAAAACGCTGCTCAAGGACGCGAGCGAGGTGTACCTCGCGACCGACGAGGACCGCGAGGGGGAGTCGATCGCGTGGCACCTGACCGAGGTCCTTGCACCGCGGGTCCCCGTGAAGCGCATGGTGTTCCACGAGATCACGCCCGCCGCGATCGAACGGGCCGTGGAGGAATGGCGCGAGCTCGACCGGCGGCTGGTCGACGCCCAGGAGGCCCGGCGGATCCTCGACCGGCTGTACGGGTACGAGGTCTCCCCGGTCCTGTGGAAGAAGGTCATGCCCCGGCTGTCCGCGGGCCGGGTCCAAAGCGTCGCCACTCGGATGATCGTGGAGCGCGAGCGCGCCCGCATGCGCTTCCGGGCGGCGACGTGGTGGGACCTCGAGGGCACCTTCGACGCGGCCGGGCCCCCGTTCGTCGCCAACCTCGTCTCCGTCGGGGGCACCCCGGTGGCGACCGGACGGGATTTCAACGAGACCGGACAGCTGATCCGGGCCGACGCCCGGGTGCTCGGTGAAGACGACGCCACCCGACTCGCACAGGGTCTGGTCGGCCAGCCCTTCACGGTGCGCTCGGTCACCGAGAAGCCGTACCGGCGTTCACCCGCCCCTCCCTTCATGACCTCAACACTCCAGCAGGAAGCGAGTCGCAAGCTGCGCTTCGGGGCCCAGCGGGCCATGCAGGTCGCTCAGGGCCTGTACGAGGCGGGGTGGATCACCTACATGCGGACGGACTCGACCACGCTGTCCGACGAGGCCCTTGCGGCTGCTCGGGCGCAGGCCACTGCTCTGTACGGTTCCGACTACGTGACCGAGCAGCCCCGGAGGTACGAGCGAAAGGTCAAGAACGCGCAGGAGGCCCACGAGGCGATCCGCCCCGCGGGAGAGGCCTTCCGCACCCCCGATGAGGCGGGACGCACGTTGCACGGTGACGCGCTGCGGCTCTACGACTTGATCTGGAAGCGAACCGTCGCCTCGCAGATGGCCGATGCCGCCGGGACGAGCGCGCAGGTCCGTCTCGTCGGGGTGCCGGCCGACGGATCGGACGAGGCCGAGTTCGCCGCGTCGGGCACGGTGATCGCCTTTCCCGGCTTCCTTCGGGCCTATGTCGAGGGTTCCGACGACCCGGAGGCCGAGCTGTCCGAACGCGAGGTTCAGCTCCCGCGGCTGGCTGCGGGCGATCCGTTGTCGGCTCGAGCGATCGAACCGCGTTCGCACACCACCCAGCCACCCCCGAGGTACACCGAAGCCTCGCTCGTCAAGGCGCTCGAAGAACTCGGCGTGGGACGGCCCTCGACGTACGCCAGCATCCTCGGGACCATCCAGAACCGCGGCTATGTGTGGAAGAAAGGCACTGCGCTGGTTCCCTCCTTTACGGCCTTTGCCGTCGTGGGCCTGCTCGAGCGGTATTTCGGCGACCTCGTTGACTACGGCTTCACCGCCGCCATGGAAGACGATCTCGACGAGATCGCCCAGGGAGAACAAGAGGCGCTCCCGTGGCTGACACGCTTCTACTTCGGTGAAAACGGGGCCGGATCGGATGGGCGAGGTGAGCACGGTGCCCTTCCCGCGAACTCGCTCGAGGCGAACGGAAGCGACAGCAACGGGCACGGGCAAGCGCCTTCCGATTATGACGGGCAGGCCAGGCGGGGCCTCAAGGAAGAGGTCGCCGCGCATCTGGGCGAGATCGACGCTCGGGAGGTCAATTCCATCCCGATCGGTTCTGACGGAGAAGGCCGTCCGATCGTGGTGCGCGTGGGCAGGTACGGCCCGTATCTCCAAAGGGGCGAGGAAAGGGCGTCGATACCCGACGACATGCCTCCCGACGAGCTGACGGTCGAGCGTGCCGAGGAGCTCCTCGCCGCGCCCTCGTCCGACCGGACTCTTGGAACCGATCCCGAAACCGGACTGCCGGTCATGGTCCGGTCGGGGCGGTTCGGACCGTACGTGCAGCTGGGCGACACCACCGACGGCGGGACCCGGCCCAGGACGGCCTCCCTTTTCCAATCGATGACGCCCGAAGACCTCACGTTGCCGCAGGCACTCGAGCTTCTTCGCCTTCCCCGTCTGGTCGGCACGGATCCGACCTCGGGACAGGAAATTCACGCGCTCAACGGCCGGTTCGGGCCATATATCAAGAAGGGAAGCGAGACGCGCAGCCTCGCCGCCGAGGAACAGCTCCTCACCGTGACGCTGGACGAAGCGATGGCGCTATTCGCCCAGCCAAAGACCCGGCGTGGTCGTACGTCGGCAGCACCATTACGCGAGCTGGGCGACGATCCTGAGACGGGTTCGCCCGTCGTGGTGCGTTCCGGTCGATACGGCCCCTATGTCACCGACGGTACGACGAACGCATCGCTGCGCAAGGGTGACGATCCCGAATCGATCACCCTCGAACGGGCCGCGGAATTGTTGGCGGACAGGAGAGCGGCCGGTCCACCGACGAAGCGCGCTGCACGGGCCGGCCGGAGCACGAAAGCCACAAAGAAGACGACCAAGGCGGCGAAGAAGACGACCAAGGCTGCGAAGAAGACGACCAAGGCCACAAAGAAGACGACCAAGGCTGCGAAGAAGACCACCAAGGCTGCGAAGAACGACGCGGAGCCCGCTCCGATCGAACCGAGTCCCGGAGCGTCCGACCTCGCGGGCGCCAGACCTTCGGGAAACGGGCATCCCGCCTCGGTGCAGCCCGATGGCGCGTTCGGCAGACGGGACAACGGGAGCTCCGGTGACGACCCCGCCGGCACCCGGGATGTGCCGTGAGTCGTCGCGGACGGCTCATCGCGCTCGAAGGACTCGACGGATCCGGAAAGACGACGCAGGCTCGCCTTCTCGCCGAAGCGCTCGGTGCGCTGTCGACCGCGGAGCCAGGTGCCACGCCGTTCGGCGAGCGGGTGAGGGACCTCCTCCTCGACCCGACGTCACCGCCTCTGTCGATTCGGGCGGAGGCGCTTCTCGTGGCGGCCGATCGAGCGCAGCATGTGACAGAGGTACTCACTCCTGCGCTCGCAACGGGACGATGGGTTGTGACGGACCGTTTTTCGGGATCGACGCTCGCCTACCAGGGTTACGGCCGGGGGCTCGACCTCGAGGAACTGCGACGACTCGTTGACTGGGCAACGGGTGGGGTCGAACCGGATCTCACCGTGCTCGTAGACGTCCCGGTTCACGTGACACGCCGGCGTCGAGATGGGGACAGCCCCGACCGCCTCGAGCGTTTGGGTGACGAGTTCAAGGAGCGAGTGAGGTCCGGGTACCAGGAGCTCGCCGAGTCGAACCCAGCCAACTGGGTCATCGTCGACGGGGAGGGAGACGTCTTTGAGGTGGCGGGGCGCATCCTGGAAGTCGTGACGGCCCGATTGGCGCCCTTGCCTGCCCCAGCACGATGAGCGTGGCGTTCGCTCAGCCGAGCGACGAGGTCCCTGTCCCTGAGTTGTTCGCCGAAGTGATCGGACAGGCGGACGCGGTCTCCCAGCTGAGAGCCGCGGCGGGGCGTCCTGTGCATGCGTACCTGCTCGTCGGTCCGCCCGGGCTCGGGCAGCGGCAGTTGGTTCGGGGCTTCGCATCCTCGTTGCTTTGTCCGCGGGGTGGGTGTGGAGCTTGCGACGTATGTCGGCGCACCCTGGCGGGAGTCCATCCCGACCTCGTCGAGGTCGAACGGGCTGGTCCATTTGTGACCGTCGACGACGCCCGGCGCGTCGTGCGCCTCGCGCAGCGTCGTCCCCTTGAAGGACATCGACAGGTCATCGTGGTTTCTGAGATCCACCTCGCTCGTCTCGCCGCACCTGTGCTGCTGAAGACATTGGAGGAGCCGGCCGGTCAGACTGTGTTCGTCCTCCTTGCGGATGCGGTGCCGGCCGAGATGGCAACGGTGGCGAGTCGCTGCATCCGGATCGAGCTGCGCCCGGTGCCAGTGGGGATGCTTCGCGAATGGCTCGGTTCCCTGGGGGTGACCGATGACCTGGCGGCGGAGATCGCCGATGCTTCTGGGGGGAGCATCGATCGCGCTCGTCTGCTTTCGGAGGACGCGCAATTCGCTCGGCGCCGCAGCCTTTGGCGCTCCGTTCCCACTCGTCTGGACGGAACGGGAGCTGCTGCCACGGCGTTGGCATCGGAACTGTTGGACGCAGCCGAGGAGGCAGTCGAACCCTTACGGGCTCAGCACCGACATGAGGTCGAAGCACTGAGTGCGGAGGCGGAACAGGCAGGCGAGCGCAGCGCGTCGCGACGCAAGGCGATGGAAGATCGCCACCACCGCGAAGAACGGCGATGGCGTACCGATGAACTGCGAGCCGGCCTTGCCGTCCTGGCGGGCGCATACCGGGACCGCATGCTCGCCGCAGCCCTGACGAGCGATCGCGGCGGGACAGGGCGTCCGGAAGAACGAATTCACGAGCTCGCCGAAGCCATCGTCGCGGTGGAACGCGCCGGGGCGGAACTCGTTCGCAACCCGAACGAGACGCTGTTGCTCGAGGGTCTTCTCGTTCGCCTATCGGCTGTGCCCGGCGGTTAGCCGGGCTGCACCGAATGGGCAACGGCGCCGCCAGAGCGTCAGATACCCTGTCCGGTCGCGTCGCCTGGGTAGCTCAGTCGGTAGAGCAGCGCACTCGTAATGCGCAGGTCAGGAGTTCGAATCTCCTCCCAGGCTCTACACAGGCTCGTCAGAGCCCCCCGCCCCGATGATGTTCACGTTGTCGACGGCGGCGGACGAAGTCGGGCGGCTCCTCGAGTTCCGCCCGGAGCTCAGGCGTCGAATGTTCGACGGGAAGAGGCCACGGACGCCGAACGGTCGGATGAGGGTCCGGAGGCGTGGGTATGAAGGCGCTCGAGCCGTACCTCAGGGACGAGGCTTGCCCGCAGCACCCGTGACTTTGAGGACTATCCCCCGCGCGGTGTCGACGTCGGCACGGACCTCATCCACAGAACGACGCCAGTTGGTATCGCGTTCCACGATGACCATCTGGGGTGCCGCGCGACGGAGCAGGTGACGGAGAAGCTCAAAGACCGGCTCATGGACTTGCTGTGAATGGGAGTCGATCCATTCAGAGCCGATCATGCGCCCGCCGGCCAGGTGAACATAACCGATCCGACCGACCGGGATGGCATCGATGAACGAGACGGGGTCGAGGGTCCGGTTCTGAGCATTGATCCACACGTTCGTCAGATCGACGAGACAGTCCCATTGATCGGACATCTCGATTAGGCGCAGATAGAACTCCTCGGGTGAGTAGCTCGACCCCGAGATCGTGACTGTTGTCGCGAGGTTCTCGAGCCGAGGTCGAAGCCCGGTGCGCTCAACGATGGTGGCGATGTGACAAGCCGCGATGTCGAGAAGCTCGTCGTCGAAGCGGTTTGGCGCCAAGTGCCCAAGCGCGTGGCCTCCTGCCGCACTCAGCGCCAGGTGATCGCTGTAGGCGACAGCGTCAGTGATCTCGGCCAGGCGAGCGATCTGGTCGAGGTAACGAGGCGCTGGACCTGCAACCGAGGACACGTTGCCCGACAAGCCGTGAATCACGATCGGGATGCCCGCAAGGGCGCTCAGCTCCCAGGGCCGAGCCAGGCCGTCTTCGGCGAAGTACCGATCGGCGATGAGTTCGGCGCATTCCACCGCCTTGGTCGGTCCGCTGAAGAGACCAGAGAGCTCGGGACGGTAGCCGGCGCCAACCAGGGTCATGCGGGCTCCACAACCCTCTGCGCTTGGAGCCGAGCAATGACGCCGAGCACCTGATCGACGATTGCAAGACCGTCACACGCGGCGCGAGCAGAGATAGGTCCGTGGTCCCTGATCGCCTTGAGAGCACGGGCGCTCCCCCACTTGAGACGGATCACACGATTGCCGTTCGGCTCACCGGTGTGATGGAACAGAAGGACACAAGGGTCCGGAGAAAGAGCGGCGATGGAGATGGGGTCGTAGCGGTGCAACGCCCGTAGGTCCCATCCAAAGTCGTCGAGGCCGACGGTCTTGTGCAGACGGATCGGCCGGTCGGGGTCAAACGGCTCGTTCTGTGACGGAACGAGCATTTCGATGCTTGATACGGATGCGGTCGTCATCCAAAAAGCTCGGTTGTACAAATGCTCTGCTCGGGCCATTTCGGCGACCATGGTCCCGAATGGGACAGCCGGGGCGAGCTGAGCGGTGCGGACAATGAGGTACTCGCCGAAGGCGTTTTGGTCGTCTTGAACAAGTTCCAAGGGAGGATACAAATCAGTGAATTCCTCGACTAATGACCCAGCACCCTCATTCAACATGGCCAGGGTTCGGTGTGAAGCCTGTCGTAGCGTTCCCTGGCGCTTGTTGACGAATGACAGCATGAGCCGAGAAAGGTCGGCGCTCATTGCCTCCAGGGCAACCAATTCGCATGCGTCGAGATTGTAAGAAGAGGCAAAGCCAGCGATGTCGTCAAGGAACGCCTTGCAGGCGCCCCTGCTCGTGATGACGCGCCCCATCACCGCCTCGAGATCAGCTCGCACAGCGCTCCCACCCGTTGCGAGGTTGACCCACGCAGGTCACTCTACGCCTCTCGTTTCGCGACCAGGTCAAGACTGACCCCTTCTCGGTTGACGCGGGTATCTACTTGTGCGACCCGCAGAGTCCGTGGCAGCGGGGTTCCAACAAGAACACCGACCGGCTGATGCACCCAATACCTGCCCCGAGGCAACTACCTCTCGGTTCACAGTGACGGGCACCTCGCCCGCACCGCTCGAGCTTCAGCGACCGTCCCGTGCCGCCCTCGCAACATGAACCATCCGACAAGCTCGCCGAGCTCTGTGCACACCGGTTGAACCCGCCCCCGATCATCTCCCGAGAAGCTGTTCCAACTCCCAGGGGGTCGACCACTGGCTATGTTGGATCGCGGCCCCGGTTGGAAAGTCAGCCCGGGAGGAAGGACATGATCAACGTGGACGACCCGGCCGAGGTCCGCCTGCCGCCCATGCAGAACTTGGGAAACGGTGCATCAGATGTCGACGCGTCGTGGGAACGACGCGGTCGGGCGCTTCTTCGTTGGGTCAACGCTGATGACGTACATGCTCTCTATTACGCATTTGCGATCACTGCACCCCCGGACCCTGCCTCGCTCTGGGGCATGTGGCAAGCAATGCAGAGTTGCCCCGGGTTCGAGCCGGTGCCCCTGAACTCAGTCACTGAGCCGCTGCCGGCAGCGCTCGCCAGTCGCGAAGCGGCCATCCGGGGGACCGAGCAGTTCAGAACCGCCTACGAGCCGCTCGGGGCCCAGTTCGCCTCGGTCACAATCGAGAATCTTGTCGCTCCGCAGTGGTGGGTCGACGCCGACTACGTGGAGACCCTCGTCGAGCAGGTACCCGAGCCGGACGACCTCGAAGGGCTGTTCGACTTCTGTTTTGCGCCGGGGTCGATCACGCCTCCCCTCATGCTTGGCAAAAGTGGTGCCGTCGTAACGAGTCCGACACGTGGTCTTGGTGTCCTCTCACCACTCAGAATCGCGTCCATGACCCCGAGTCGGGTCACCTTCGAGTTCGACGCCTTGCCGAGACCGAATTGGCTTTGGCTGTCGATGCTGCCAGAGAACGGCGGGATCTTGGTACTGAACGGCGTTCATCATGTCGGGGCGCTCCTTCGTGCTGGACACACTCGGGCCTTTGCTCTGGTGCGTCGTGGTCCAGTGCAGGCGGTGCTCAATTTCAAGGAACCCGGGTTTTTCAAGCCCAAGCGACTGGTGGCACGGCGGCCACCGCTGGTTCGGGACTTCTTCGATCTTCACCTCTCGAACGAGGTGCGAATTCGCTCGACGGTCCAATTCATGCGATTCCGCCTTCAGAACCCTCCCGAGATTGGAGTGATTCCGCCGACGACGTCCTGAGATGTTCTTCTGGTGAGGTCGTTGGTACCTGCGCGACCGGGACGGCGGACGTTACCCACGGCGACGTGAAAGACAAAAGGCGTTGAGCTCTTCTCTACTCGCGGCTCGTTTCACCGAGCCCGGCGCCGAGTGCAGGTAGGCGAGGGTGATCAGCCTCAGAACGGCTCAGGCCAGCCTACGAGTCAGTCGCTGCCCTCCCCATTGAGGCTCCCGGTGTGGCTTCCGCTTGGGCTCGCCGTGTAGCTGCCGTCACCGCCCGAGCCCCCGCCGCTTCCCGTGTGGCTGCCGCTTGGGCTCGCCGTGTAGCTGCCGGCGCTGCCCGAGCCCTCGCCGCCTCCGGAGTAGCTGCCGGCGCTGCCCGAGTGCCCGCCGCCTCCGGAGTAGCTGCTGCCGCTGCCCGAGTGCCCGCCGCCGCCGGAGTAGCTGCTGCCGCTGCCCGAGTGCCCACCGCCCCCGGAGTAGCTGCTGCCGCTGCCCGAGTGCCCACCGCCCCCGGAGTAGCTGCTGCCGCTGCCCGAGCCTCCGCCGCCTCCGCCGGGCTCGCCGAAGCCGCCGCTGCCCGAGCCTCCGCCGCCTCCGCCGGGCTCGCCGAAGCCGCCGCCTCCGCCGCCACCCCCCAAGCTGCCGCCCCCGGTGGGCTGCCCGAAGCTGCCGCCTCCGCCGCCACCCCCGCAGCTACCGCCTCCGGTGGGTTCCCCGTGGGTGCCGCCTCCGCCGGTACCGGCGCAGCTACTGCCTCCGGTGGGTTCCCCGTGGCTGCTGCCTCCGCCCGTATCCGCGCAGCCGCCGCCGCCAGGGTCCCCGTAGGTGCCGAAATCCATGTCGCCCCCCCTTGTCCTTTCGCCCCCAAGCTTCGGCATCGGAGAGGACAAACCCGGCCGACGCATCGAGCCTTCGAGGATCAATCATCGTCGCAGGACAATCGGCGCGCAAGGGTCTGATGATCCGACGTTGATCCCTCGCCTGCGACGACCGACCTACGTGCTTCCGCGCACAGGCGCCCAGGGGCAGACGTGAGGCGACGCAAGAAGCGGATCGCCTTACCGGCTGACCTCCGACAGGAGATCAAGGCCTTGATGGCGCAGGGCGCGGAGCGCCTCGGCCGCGGCCGAGGCCCTCTTTCGAGCTGCGTCGCGCCGAGCCTGATCGTCTTTGAGGGCGCTCTCGCACTCGGAGATGGAGCGTTGGATCTCGCCCTCGCGCCCGTTCAATAGGGCGACGAGCGTGTTGCGGACCGTCTCCTCGAGATCGAACTGAGCCCGCTGGAATGTGTTGTTGACTGTGATCTGCACTCGCTGGATCTGGTCCTGCATCCATGTGCGGAACTCGTTGGCAAAGTTCACCTTCTTCGTCTGGCTGAACCTCGTGTAGGCCAAGAAACCTCCGGCAACGATGCCCAACCCGAGGGCGACGGGTGGTGCAATAAAGGTCATACCGCCGATCGCCAGGAGGCTGACCATGGAGTGGCCTGAGGAGTAGGACTGTACGAGTGAAATCTTCTCCGTTGCGCTGAACGTGATGTCGCCCATCGAGATCGACGCGAGCTCTTCGGCAAAGGCAGCGTCGGCGATCTGGCGGAGAGATCCTGCGATGATGTCGGTCTGCGCGTCATCACCGATCAACTTCGCCACCATTGCGATCACACGATGTTGGGTCCAGTCGTTCACCTCGGCCGCTACCGCGGTCAGGTCGGCGACGAACTCGCCCGGGATTGTGTCGTGATCGGCCGGGGTGATGTCCTTCAGGCGGTCTGCATAGCGTGTGCGGACTTCCAGAATCCCTCTCGAGAGTTCCTCCGAGCGATCGAGGACGAGGCGTCTCAGCTCTAGCTGCATGACCTGGGGCCACTCCGCCCGTTGCTTGTTCAGCGCGGCTAGCTCCGTCCGCAGGCTCGCAAGGGTTTCGCGTGCACCATCTGCGGATGACGACATGCGTACCCGGTTCGACTCGCGACGTTCGAGGTCCGAGAGCATCGTGATTCCCGCTCTCAGGATGTTGGCGCTTTGAAGCACTTCGATGTGGGAACCGACCTGCTCGGTGAGCACCTGCTCCAAGGTCTCGAACCCCGACTCTCTCCGCAGCTCGGCGTCCAGCGGAGGCTCGAGGCTGAGAGCACGCTGGGCGAGCGTGCTGCTCACCGGTACGACCGGGCAATCGGCGAGCCGTGGCGCCCGTCGGCGCAGGATGGCGAGGTTGTCTTCCATGATCTGCTGCCAGCCGCGGTACGCGTCGACCTTCGTGAGAGCGAAGACCACGCGTTCGATGCGCGAGGATGCTGTTCCGAGGAACTTGAGCTCGTCGCCCCTGATCTGCGCGCCTGCTTCGAGCACGAAGACGAGCGCGTCGGCCGCTTTGAGACGCTGAAGGGTGAGCGCGGCATGCCCTGAATCGAGCCCGCCGACGCCGGGTGTGTCGATGATCGAGAAACGCTCCAGGAGCGCGTTGTCGATGCCGATCGTCACCGCGCACACGTTGTGCTCGTTTCCCGCGTTCCCCCTCACCGACGCCAGCGCCTGGGCCTCCTCGAGCGTCGTCACCTCGCGCTCGGGGTTGTCGTAGTGGATGACGAACGCGGTCTCGGGCGAGACATGGAAGAAGGTGATGGGCGTGCTCGTGACGACCTCGGTCCCGACCGGTGACAGGCCCGGCCGTCGAAGAAGCGCATTGACGAGCGAGCTCTTGCCGCGCTTGTCCTCGCCCGCCACCACCACCGAGGGCCGTTCTTTGGACGGGCGCTTGAGCTCGGTGTCCAGGTTCTGCGCCTGTTCAACTCGTCCCGCCCGCTCCAGGGCCTTGGTCACGCGCTTCACCCACTCCTCGACTCGGGGTAGGTGCGGCGCGGGGCCGATTGTGTCGGCGGGCCCGATCGTGTCGGCGTCCGGCGTGGTGTCAGCGTCCGGCGTGGTGTCGGTAGCCATGTCGGTTGGCGTCTCACCCACCCGCCGACGGGGCGGTCGCGGCGAGGGGGTGGATCGGAGACGCGGAAGGGTTCAAGATGGCGACCGACGACAGAGCTCCAAACAAGGCCTGCTCCCGCTCCCGCAAGTGGATCGTGACGTAGTAGCCGTCCCGATCCCCGTCGAGCGCCAGCCACAACGTGGTGATCAGCGCGTCGCGACCCTCACCGGAACGGATCTGGACCTGCCCTCCGTCGAGCCGGTTGAGCACGCGGGCAGGGACGGCGGAGATGACCTGCGCCCCCGAAAGCTGTCGCATGAGGGCGGCCACCTGCCGGTCTCGCCACTGCTCGAGCCCGACCGGCGCGGTGGTTACCATGTGATCGGCGGTGACCTCGTAGCCCGATCGACCCTGGACTAACACGACCCGCTCGCTCAGTGTCCATCCGTCCGGCACCGGCATGGTCAGGCGCGGTTCGAAGTACTTGTCGGGCGCGAGGACGGGAGGAGCCAGGTGCAACGTGTCGGCCACGGCGCGCGCCGGTTCGGGGGCCACGAGCACGACGGCGCGGTCGCCGAGGATCATGTAGCGCTCGAACATCGCGACCTCGCCTCCCCCCATCAAGGCGGAGAAGCGTCGCTCGAGCCCACCCTGGTCTCCGAAGAGCGAGCAGGGTCCGACCCAAAGCTCTTTGAACCCTGCCATGCGTCGGGCCCGCGTCTCGAGCACCTCCTGGCTCAAGCCGGCGACGTTCCGACCCCTTGCGGGCTCGTCGCTGATCCGGATCACACCGCTGCGCGATCGCGAATCCTCCGCCAGGAAGAGCGCCGTGAACGTCGACCCACGTTCCTCGGACCCGGCACCCTTCAGCAGCACGAGCTGGGAGCGGAACACCGGGAGCGCGCCCGATTCCGACCGAACCGGAGAAGCCGGCGTGAGCGACGGCCCCCCTGCGGCTGGCCGGGGGGCCGTGTCCCAATTGGCCGCGCCCATGGCCACGACCGACTTCGGGTTGTCTTGGACCGCCGGGCGGACCTGGAGCTTCCGCCAGATCGCGTCCGCAACGAGGGGGATGCGACTCGAACCCCCGACAAGGTAGATGCCCACCAGGTCGGTGCTGGTGACATGAGCCGCCTCGATGGCTTCGATGAGTGACTCGACGGTGGCGTCGACGTACGACGAGATGTGCTCGTCGAGCTCGTGCCGAGTGAGCTGGATCTCCCGTTCGATTCCTGGCACCCACAACTGGCACACGAGGACGTCGCTGAGCATCTCCTTCGCTCGTTGCACTTCCTCTCGTAGCGCGGCGGAGTTCCGCCGCCACGGGGCATCGGGCGGGTTCATCAGCTTCGACCACTCGTCGGGATGGTCCTCGGCCAGCAACGTTGCGAGGTATTGGACGACGGCCCGATCGAGGTCTTCTCCGCCGAGTGGGTCGCGTCCCGAGGGGGGCCCGGCAACCTCGAACCCGGTGTCGGTACGGCGGAGCACAGCCGCGTCGAACGTGCCTCCGCCGAAGTCGTACACCGCGATCAGTTCTCCCAAGTGGGTGGTGGCCGATGCGATCCACGCTGCTGCGGCGACGGGCTCGGAGATGAGCTCGGCGTTGGGGAGCTCGGCGCGCGCCACGGCCGACCGCAGGACGTTCAGCCGGGTCTCGGCCCACTCCGCCGGGTGTGTGATCCGCGTTGCCCGGGGAAGGGTGTTGCCGTGCTGCCGGGACGCCTCCCGGTAGACCGTCCTGAGGACGGCGGCGACGAGCTCGTCCACCCCGATGAACCGATCGCCGAGAAAGATCTCCCCGTCGGCGATGCACCGCTTGGGTGTCGGCTCGAAGCGCTCTGGAGAGAAGGTCGCCTGGTGCTGGGCGTTGGTGCCCACGAGGATGTCGCCGTCCTCGCTGAGCAAAACGGTCGACGGGATCCTCGATCGGCCATTTGACTCGATGTCGATGACGCGCACCTGCCCCCCGTCGGCGGTCGCCGCCACCGTGAAGCTGGTCCCGAAGTCGATCCCCAACCGCCAGTCACCCATGCCCATCCCCCCTCGGGCTCATCGTCCCGTCGATCCCGGCACAGAGGCGATCTGTGGTTCTCCCGTCGAGGATAGGGCGAGCTGATAGGAGCGCAGGACGACCCGCGCCAGGTTGGCCTGGCCTGGGTTGGCTTCTGTCACCATGAACGTTCGCCAACGCACGAGCGCGTCCCGAGCGGCCGACTCGGCGGCGGCACGGTCGCCTTCGGGAGCGCCCAGGCGGACGGCCACCGAGCCGGGTGTCATCAGCCGTTCGAACTCCTCCGCCAAGCGTCCCGGCAACGTGACCTTGCCGGTGCAGTAGGCGTGCCAGGCCTCGAGCTCGGCCACCTTGTGCATGGCGGGCTCGAGGCGCAGGGCCTCGACCCGGCTGCGCAGTTCCTGGAGAACCGCCGGGTTGACGTCGGGTGGGCGTTCGTAGCTGATCCGCAGCAGCAGTTCGAGGATCGAGCGGACCTTCAGGACGTCGTCACGGGTGCTGAACATCGCGTTCAGGACTTGACGGACCTCGGCGATCCCGGACATGCGCGAGAGCTGGCGACGCAGGCTCGTGGCTCCCGACTCGCCCCCGCGAACGATGCGGACCGCCTGTTCGATGCCGTAGAGGTCGAGAAGCTCCAACAGCCGTTGCCGCGCCGGCGCGGGGAGGGGAGCCTCGCCGTCGACGAACCGGTCGGGGGACCACAGCAGAGGCGCCAGGTCCTTCGGGTCCATCGCGCCGAGCTCGGCGAGGTTTCGGGCGTCTGGTTCGGTGAGGGTGGCGGCCTCGGACGTCTCGGCCAACAGCCCGATCACCGGGACGACGGTCGACATCTCCCCGGCGAATCGTTCCGAGAACTTATTCGCCAGTTCGAGCGCCACGGTCCACGGGTCGTTGCCGGGCTCTCCGAGCTTGTCCGCCTTGCTCAGGAGCCCCACGGTGTTGGCGGCGGACCCGGGCTCCGATTCCGCGCCCGAGGCGAGCAGTTCGAGCGCCCGGCGTTCGTCGTCCATCACCACCTGGTTCAAGAGGAACACCACGGCGTCCGCCTGCGACGTCGCCGCGGCCGTGTGTGCGGTCTCGTCGAGGAGCTTTTCGGTCCCCGAACTGAATTCCTTGTGGACCGAGCCGATCCCGGGTGTGTCGATCAGGGTGACGTCCTTCAGGACGTCGTTGGTGAGGAAGGCGTGGATTGCAGCGACGTCGTCGACCGGTACGGGCAGCTCGGCGGGGAGGAGCCCAGCCGAGTCGAGCTGGGTCTCGACCTCCGAGCCGTCTTTCATCTCGAGGGTGACCCGCTGGGGGTACCCGTAGCGGAACCACGTCACCAGGCGGGTGCACTCGCTCACGTCGGTGGGGGCGACGCACTGGCCTAGCAGTGCGTTCACGATCGTGGACTTGCCCGCTTTGACCCGGCCGACGACGGCCACCCGTACCGGCTCGCGTAGGCGTTTGAGGATGGCGCGCAGGTCGCGTGCCATCTGGTCGGGAACCCTGTCGACGAAGCCCTCAGCGAGCTGCGCGACCCGTTCGATCAGCTCGCTCGCGGCCACGGCGGTCCCATCGTCCCATGCCGTGGCACGAAGCGGAAGCGGTCTTGTCCACCGTCGAGCGCTCCGAGGTGTTGACCGGGAGTTGGGCGTCGCTTGGACGGGCGGTGAGGCTCGGGGTTCAGGATCAGCGATGACGGGGGGGCACGTCGCCAAGACTCCGGCTTGGCGACGCGCGGGCGATGCAGGTGGATTGGAGGTCCGCGATGAGCATGACGGATTCTGAGGTCAAGAGGGACACCGATGCGGGGCCGGACATCGATGGTTCGACCGCCGGCGAGTGCGCTCCTGCTGTGGTCTACCTGGCGGCAGCGAAGAACACCTACGGCACGCGCTCGTATCGCGGCGCGGTGAGACGTGTCATGGAGGAGTGGCCCCGTGCCGTGGTCATGGACACGGCCGGTTGCGGTTTCGCCTCGAGGGCGGACTGGTACCTGCGATGGCCGTTCATCCGCGAGGGAATCGACTGCCTCGTGGTGCTGGCGGAAGACGACGGCACCATCAGTCAGGACACCTGGCGTGAGCTGCGGGACGCCATGGACGGAGACTTGCCGTGTTGGTTCGTCACCGGCGACGGCCGGCTCACGCGCGCCGAGTCCGTCCACTTCCGGATGTACCCGACGGGGGTTCGCACGGACCGGCACTGGGCTTGCGCGGAGGTCCCGGCCGCCTGAAGCGTCGGCACGCGCGCATTCCGAACCGGGACTACGCCATCGCTGAAAGCGCCGCGCGGTCGGGCAGGCCTCTGGCGCCGTGTCGCGAAGCCCCGCGCCGAACCTCAGCAAATCGAGTTTCGATCTGCAAGTATGAGCCGACCAGCGAGCGTGGGGTGCTCCGCCGAGCTGGCAAGGGAGAAGGTGGACGATGACGACCCACGACGATCCAGGTTGGGGGCTCACGCCACCACCGCCCACTCCGCCGAAGAAATCGGACAAGAAGAGGCCGTTCTACATCGCGGGCGGAAGCGCGTTGGTCGCTATCGCCTTGGTGCTCGCCATTGTGTTCGCGGCCGGAGGAGGCACCAAGGCCAAGAGCGGGACCCCGGGAGAGGTCATCCTCGACCCGGCGTCGGCCAACGGGAACAACCCCTACATGGCGAGCGTCGCCGCGGGTCTGCCTGCGTCCACGCCGCACCTCACCGTGCCCACCACGGCGCCGCCCACCTCGACCACCCGCGGCGGCGCGATCGGCATCGAGACCCAGGCCGCTTCGACGCCGGGCCTCTACGGTGGAACCGAGAACCAGAGCTCGTGCAATCGGGACCAGATGATCACGTTCCTGGCGCAGAACCCCGCCAAGGCCGCGGCCTGGGTTGCGGCGCTGAACGCTGACCCGACGCTTCGTTGGAGCGGGGGAACGCAGGTCTCGGCCAGCCAGATCGCCCAGTACCTCGGCGAGCTCACCCCGGTCCTGCTCCGGACCGATACGCGGGTGACCAACCACGGGTTCGCGGGCGGCCACTTCACCACCTTGCAGTCGGTCCTCCAGGCGGGGACGGCCGTGCTGGTCGACACGTACGGCGTCCCCCGGGCGCGCTGCGCCTGCGGCAACCCCCTCAGCCCGCCACAGGCGGTCCAAGCGACGCCCACCTACACGGGTCCTGCTTGGCCGAGTTTCAGGCCCACCTCGGTGATCGCCGTCGCTCCGGCGCCCACCATCATCAACATCTTCGTGCTCATCGACCCGGTGACCGGAACGGCCTTCGGACGTCCCCAGGGATCGACCGGGGAGCGCGACGGGCCGCCTCCCGTCCCGGGAACGCCGACACCCAACTCCACCACGACGACCACGCCGCGGACGACGACCACCACGACCAATACGACGGTCCCGATCACCACGCCCGTCACGGGCCCGAACGGCCAGCGGCTCGGAACCGGCGCAGTCCAGGTGACCCTCACGTGGTCCACGGTGGCCGACCTCGACCTCCACGTGCTCGAACCCGACGGCACCGAGATCTACTACGGGAACAAGACGGCGAACGACGGCGGCACCTTGGACGTCGACTCCAACGGTGGTTGTCAGAACCTCACGACCTCTCCCGTCGAGAACGTGTATTGGTCGAACCCTCCGCCGGCGGGGACGTACACAGCGCGGCCCACGTATTACGGGGAATGCGGTGGCTCGGGGTCGGGCCCGCAGAGCTTCACCTTGACCGTGAAGATCAACGGGCAGGTCGTCTTGCAGAGGCAGGGGACGCTCAACGCCGCCGGCACGAGTCAGGACATCCCCTACACCGTGGGGTAGCGAAACCCGAAGGGCCGAGGGCCCGCCCGGCGGGCCCCGAATGACACATCGGATGACTATGGTGCAGCCCATGGCCGACCGGGAACGGTTTACCGAGCTCGCCTTGCCGCACATGCAGGCGCTGTACACCGCGGCGCTCCGCATGACCCGCAACCCGGCGGACGCCGAGGACCTCGTCCAGGAGACGTTCTTGAAGGCCTACCGGGCCTTCGACCGCTACGAGGACGGGACCAACATCAGAGCCTGGTTGTACAAGATCCTGACCAACACGTTCATCAACAGCTATCGCGCCGCCAAGCGCCGTCCGGAGAAGGCGGACGTGGAGGATGTCGAGGACCTCTACATGTACCGGCGCCTGGGCGAGCTCCAAGCGGCGGGAACGGGCCGCTCGGCCGAGGACGAGGTGTTCTCCCACTTCACCGACGACGAGGTGAAGGAGGCGATCGAGTCGCTCCCGGAGGCCTTCCGCATCGCTGTCCTGCTGGCCGACGTCGAAGGCTTTTCCTACAAGGAGATCGCCGACATCACCGATGTCCCGATCGGCACGGTCATGAGCAGGATCCACAGGGGAAGAAAGGCCCTCCAGAAGGCGTTGACCGATTTTGCGGAAGCTCGCGGGCTCGTGAGCTCGAGCGAACCCGGGCACTAGCCTCGAGGTCGATGGGAGAGGGAGCGATGGGGTCCGACGATTCGGGCGTCGACTGCAACGAGACGATCGAACGGCTCTATTACTTTCTCGACGGCGAGCTGACCGAGGAGCGGCGCGTCGTGATTCAGATCCATCTCGATGAGTGTGCCCCGTGTCTGGATGCATTCGACTTCGAGGCCGAGCTGCGCCATGTCATCGCCAGTCGGTGCAAGGACCACGTTCCCGACAGCCTCCGCCAGCGCGTACTCGACGCCATCCTCGAAGAGGAGCGCCGTACCGGTAGTTGAGGCGCGACCCGAGGGCGGAGACCCTTTGGGTCACCTCTTCCTTCTCGTCTCCTCTCCTTCTTGTCTTCTTGCGTTTTCGTCTTCTTGCGTCGCTCGGTCAGCCCTCGCCGAGTTCCTCTTTGGGTCCCCGACCCCCTCGTCGGGTCCCTCCTCCGGGTCGCCCTCCTCGGGGTGCCCCTGGCGCCTGCTATCTCCCACGTTTCACAACGAAAACACAACGACGTCGTTCTCCCCTTGGGCCGTCCCCTCACCACGTCGATACGGAAGCCATCGTGCAGCCGCCCGGGGGAGGTGGATCGCCATGGAAGACCGGACCGAGTTGGCAGACCAGTCGATCGGCGGCACTGGCTTGGTCGCCCACGGTCGACCCGCCCGCACGGTCCGCCGCGGTCGGGTCTGCGCCGAGGCGGGCTGCGACACCAAGTTGTCGATCTACAACGACGACGACCGCTGCTCCCTGCACGTGAACCCCAGCGCTCCGAGACTGCGCGGGAAGAAGATCGCCTGATCGAAGACGAACGGCCCGGGCCGCCCGTCGGGCACCCTGCGCCCGGCCGTACGCAGACGGAGGACCGACCCCACCCGTCGGGCGGCGACACGGCCCCTCTCCCTACACTGAGGTGATGAGCAGCCCTGTGTCCTGGGAGGCAGCCGAGCGCGTGGCGACCTGGGTAGCGTCCCGGCAGCCCCTCATGGGGACCTCGACGGGTGGCCCGCTCGACAGCGCGACGTGGGCCCAGTTGGAGGCCGACTTCGCGTCAGCCACCACCCGGGCGGAGGACCTGGTGGTCAAGGCCACCGGCCTGAGACCCGTCACGGGCAGCGCCGAGGCCAGCGTGGTCGACCGGGCCGGCTGGGTCCGCGCCAACCTGTCGTCCTTCCGTCGGCTGCTCGAGCCCGTGCTCGCCCAACTCGACACCGCCGCGCTCCCTGGTCCCCTGGCCGGGGCCGCCCGGGGAGCCACCGGGGCCCAGCTCGGGCTCGTCCTGGGATGGATGGCGACGCGTGTCCTCGGGCAGTACGACCTGCTGCTCGCCGAAGGAGACGACACCGGTGGCGCGGTGTCGTACGTGGGCCCCAACGTGGTCGCGCTCGAACGGCGCCACGGCTTCCCGCCCGGCCAGTTCCGCCTGTGGATCGCCCTGCACGAGGTCACCCATCGGTGCCAGTTCACCGGGGTCCCGTGGCTCCGGCCCCACTTCCTCTCGCTCGTGGACAAGGCGATGTCCGGCATGACCCCGGACCCCAAGCGGTTCGCGGAGGCGCTCCGGCGGGCCGCCGCGGCGGTCCGCTCCGGGCGCAACCCACTCGAGGACGCCGGGATGCTTGGCCTCGTGGCACCGCCCGAACAGCTCGAGGTGATCGGGCACATCCAGGCGATGATGAGCCTGCTCGAGGGGCACGGCGACGTCACCATGGATCGCGCCGGGGCGACCGAGGTGCCCGATGCGGCGTGGTTCTCCCGGGTGCTGCGCGAGCGGCGTCGGCGCGCCAGCCTTCCCGCCCGCCTCCTCCAGCAACTGGTCGGAATCGACGCCAAGCTCCGCCAATACGAACAGGGTGAACGGTTCATCCGGGCCGTCGAGGCCGCGGGTGGCCCCGAGCTCTTGGCACGGGTGTGGGAAGCACCTGAGATGCTCCCCACCATGGACGAGATCCGCCATCCCGAGCAGTGGGTGGCGCGCGTCGGGCCGGCCCGCCTCGCCGCGGGCTGATGCATCACCCGGACGGCGCTCGGTCCGGGTCGGTCGAAGCGCTGTTGGGGCGCTGCACGTTCCCGCCGCAGGGAAGCGCGCTCACCTGTGCGGTCTCGGGCGGCGCAGATTCGCTCGCGTTGCTGACGCTCGCGGTCGCCGCCGGTTGCGTGGTCACCGCCGTGCACGTCGACCACGGGCTGCGCCCCGGGTCGGCGACCGAGGCCGATGTGGTAGCCGATGCCGCTTCGAGGCTGGGCGCCGGGTTTCGAGCCGAGCGGGTCGTGATCGCGCCCGGGCCGAGCCTCGAGGCGCGCGCCCGGGCGGCGCGCTTCGCCGTGTTGCCGGCTGGGTCCGCCACGGGTCACACCATGGACGACCAGGCCGAGACGATCCTGGTGAACATGATGCGAGGGGCGGGAATCGACGGGCTGGCAGGGATGCAGCCCGGCCCGCTCCACCCTCTCCTCGGGATCCGCCGGTCCGATACACGCGCCCTGTGCCGTGCATCGGGCCTCGTGCCCGTGGAGGATCCTTCGAACCTGGACCCGGGATTCGTCCGCAACCGGATCCGCCACGAGCTGCTCCCGCTCGCTTGCGCGATCGCAGGGCGGGATCTCGTCCCCGTCCTCGCCCGGCAGGCGGGCCTGCTCGCCCAGGAGGCGGGACTGTTGGACGACCTGGCCGCGGCGCTCGACCCGGCCGACGCCAAGTCTCTGGCGGGTGCGCCTCGTCCCCTCGCGCGCCGCGCTGCCCGGCGATGGCTGCGAGGCGAGGGACCTCACCCCCCGGGGCTAGCTGCGGTCGAGCGGGTGCTGGCCGTGGCGAGTGGCGACATGGTCGCCACCGACGTGGCTCCCGGGCGACGCGTTCGGCGGTCGCGGGGCGCGTTGTCCCTCGTGCCGCTCGACGACCGGGGGGCGGCTCCTGACGCGTCGGGTAGTGTCCGCGCCCGATGACCGCCGGGGATCAGTGAGCCCCGAGGTGCACAGGTGACCGAGGACCGCTGGAGCGACGACCCTGATCTCGGTGCGGTCGTCGTGGCCGAGGACATCCTGCAGAAGCGGGTCGCCGAGCTCGGCCACGAGCTGACCGCCGACTACGCCGGACGGCCCCCCTTGCTTGTCGGTGTGCTCAAGGGCGCCTTCGTGTTCATGAGCGACCTGGCACGTGCCATGCGCCTGCCGGTCGAGATCGACGTCATGGCGGTCGCCTCGTACGGGTCCGCCACCACCACGAGCGGCGTCGTCCGGATCGTGAAGGACCTCGACTCCGACCTCACCGATCGCCACGTGCTCGTGGTGGAGGACATCGTCGACAGCGGGCTCACCCTGTCCTACTTGCGCCGCAGCTTGTTGGCGCGCCAGCCCGCCAGCCTCGAGGTGTGTGCCTTGCTCGTCAAAGAGGGCCGTCTGCGCGCCAAGTTGGACCTCCGCTACGTCGGTTTCCGCATCCCCCCCGATTTCGTGGTGGGCTATGGGCTCGATGTCGCCGAGCGCTACCGCAACCTTCCTGATGTCCGCGTCTACCAGGGCCCCATCCCTGTCGATTGAGCGGGCCCCGTTGAGATCGGCACGACGGTGAGCGTCGACGTCGACAAAGTGAAGGGCCTCGTCTTCGAACTTCTCGAGGCGATCGGCGAGGACCCCCGGCGCGAGGGCCTCCTGGCCACCCCGGCGCGGGTCGCGGCCATGTACGAGGAATTGTTCTCGGGTTTGGACGATGACCCCGGGCGCTACCTGACGGTGACCTTCTCCGCCGAACACGACGAGATGGTGATGGTGCGCGACATCCCCTTCGCCTCGCTGTGCGAGCACCACATGATCCCTTTTATGGGAAAGGTGCACGTCGGGTACATCCCCGGCCCCGACGGCCGGGTGACAGGCCTGTCCAAGCTCGCCCGCCTGGTCGACGCCTACGCGCGCCGGCTGCAGGTGCAAGAGCGCATGACCACCCAGATCGCCGACACCATGGAGAAGGTCCTCGTGCCGCTCGGGGTTCTCGTGGTGGTGGAGGCCGAGCACCTGTGTATGGCCATGCGCGGGGTGAAGAAGCCCGGGACGCTCACCATCACCTCAGCTGTCCGCGGGGTGTTCCGCGACGACCCGCGCACGCGCGCCGAAGCCATGGAATTCGTGCACGGCCGCTGAAACCGCTCCGTTGCGGGCCAACGCGCTCCGCATAACCTACGGGAATGAGGCCTCAGGTCATGGGCGTGCTGAACGTCACGCCGGACTCCTTCTCCGACGGTGGCCGTTATCTAGATCCCGACCGGGCCATCGCCCGCGGCCTCGAGATGGTCGACGAGGGCGCGGACGTCGTGGACGTGGGGGGCGAGTCGAGCCGGCCCGGCGCGGAGCCGGTTCCTGAGGACGAGGAGCTGCGGCGCGTCGTCGGTGTGGTGGAGGTCCTCGCGCCCCATGTGCGGGTGTCGGTCGACACCGTCAAGCTTCGGGTGGCCGAGGCGGCCGTCGCCGCCGGTGCCACCCTCGTGAACGACATCTCGGCCACGTTGTGGCCCCTGGCGGCGGAAGCCGGTGTGGGGTGGGTCGCCATGCACATGCAGGGCACTCCGGCCACCATGCAGCGCGACCCCCGTTACGACGACGTCGTGGCCGAGGTGCACGCGTTCCTCCTCGACCGGGCGCGCGCCGCGGCCGACGGGGGGGTCGAGGAGGTCTGGGTCGACCCCGGCATCGGCTTCGGGAAGACCGCCGCCCACAACCTGGCGCTGCTCCGTCACCTGCCCGAGCTGGCTGCTGGCGGGTTCCCGGTCCTGGTCGGGACCAGTCGGAAGGGCTTCCTCGGCATGCTCGCCCCGGGTCGGGACGGGCGACCGGCACCGGTCGAGGGCCGGCTGCCGGGATCGATCGCCACGGCGACCTGGGCCATGCTGGCCGGCGCGGCCATGGTGCGCGTCCACGACGTGGCCGCCGCGGTCCAAGCTGCCACCCTGGTGGGACCGGCGCGTCTTCGCGGGCGGGCCATCGGAGGTGCGGCGTGAAGGGGAAATGGGCCGCGGGGATCCCTCCCCGCAACTTCACCTGGGTGGTGAGGGACCAGCTGGCCGTGAGCGAACGGCCGGGCGGCTTCGCCCCGCACCATCGCCGGGTGCGGCGGCAGGAGGAGATCATCTGGCTGCGCGTCCAGGGGTTCAACCGGGTGGTGTCGCTGCTTCCCTCCTCGCATAACCTCGCCGCCTACGACGAGGGCGAGCTGGCCTGGTCCCACTTCCCGGTGACCGCCGCCGGCGACCTGCGTGACGTCCTGCTCGACCTGTACCGGCACCTCGACGGATGGCTGCGCGCCGGGGAACGGGTCCTCATCCACCAGGAGGAGCTCGGCGACCGCATCATGGGGGTCGTCGCCGGCTACCTGTGGTGGAGCGGACGCCTGCCCGGAGGGCCGCAGGCCATCGCTGTGGTCGAGCGGCTCGTCGGCCATCAGATGGGCCCTCCCGGACGCGACATGGTGGCCCGCGCGTCCGAGCTCGTGGCGCCGGGCGGTCCTTGAGCTCGTCACCGAGCGAGGACCGCATCGAGGTCCGGGGCCTTCGCCTCATGGGCGCCCACGGCGTCCACGAATCCGAACGCTCATCGCCCCAGCCCTTCGAGGTCGACCTCGACCTGTTCCTCGACACCTCCGACGCGGCGAGTAGCGACCACCTGTCCGACACGGCCGACTACAGCGCCGTTCTCGACGCGGTGGCGGAGGTGGTGGCGGGCCGGCCCCGCCTGTTGCTCGAATCACTCGCGGCTGCGATCGCCGACGCCGTCCTGAGCACGCCGCACGTGGAGCGGGTCGTCGTCGCGGTGCGCAAGCTCGACCCCCCGGTGCTCTACGAGCTCGACTCCGCCGGAGTGCGGATCGAACGCCGCCGGTCGTAGCGGCGTGCGGGCCTTCCTCGGCCTCGGGTCGAACATGGGAGACCGCGCCGACCAGCTGCGTCGGGCGGTGGAAGCGCTTCCCGACGTGGTGGCCGTCTCGCGCCTCTACGTCACCGAACCCGTGGGGGGACCGCCCGGGCAGGACGCCTACCTGAACGTGGTGGTCGAGCTCGATACCGAGCTCGGCCCTCGTGAGCTCCTCGAGTTGGGCAAGCGACTCGAGCACGACGCCGGTCGCACCGGGGGGGTGCGGTGGGGCCCGCGTCCCCTCGACGTGGACGTGTTGCTGGTGGACGAGCTCGTGGTCGACGAACCCGACCTGGTGGTGCCCCATCCTCGGATGTGGGAACGACGGTTCGTGGTTGAGCCGCTGACGGACCTCGCACCCGAGCTGGTTTCGGCGCCCGCCCGTGAGCGGGCTGGAGGAGCGGTGCGCGCCGTGGGTACACTGGAGTCGTTCTGATCCGATCGCCTTGAGCGACCGGCACCCGCAGAGGGGCTGGAGCGCAGGAAGGGGTCCGGTGAAATCTGTCCGGCTGGTCGGCCCCGGTAGGGCCGGTCGCTCGTTTGCCGCGGCGCTGTCCGACTCGGGCTTCGACGTGCGCGGCCTGCTGCGGCGCGGAGACGACCTGACCCACGCCGCGGCCGGCGTCGACGTCCTCGTGATCGCCACGCCCGACGGCGTGATCGGCGAGGTGGCTGCCTCAGTCGAGCCCGATCCCGGGACGGTGGTGGTCCATCTGTCGGGGGCGCTCGGCCTCGATGTGCTCGCCCCGCACGGGCGTCGGGCGTCGCTGCACCCGCTCGTGCCGCTTCCGTCGCCCGAAGTGGGTCGGGTGCGGCTGCGCAGCGGGATCACCTTCGCCGTGGCGGGTGACCCGGTAGCAACGGACATGGCACGAGCCCTGGGCGGCAGGGTGGTGACGGTGGACGAGGAGCACCGCGCCGAGTACCACGCCGCGGCCTGCATCGCCGCCAACCACGTCGTCGCCCTCATGGGACAGGTCGAGCGGATCGCCGCGTCGGCGGGGCTCGGGCTCGAACCGTTCGTGGGCCTGGCTCGGGCCGCGCTGAGCGACGTCGCCGAACTCGGTCCCGCCGCCGCCCTCACCGGGCCCGCGGCACGCCGTGACGACGTGACCATCGCACGCCATCGGTCGGTCCTGGCTCCCGAGGAGCTCGCCGGTTACGACGCGGGTGTAGCGCTGGCGCGCCGGCTCTCCGCCCGATCCGACTCCGCCCGATCCGAGAAGACCCGATCCGAGAAGACCCGATCCGAGAAGACCCGATCCGAGAAGACCCAGCCCGAGGAGATGGCCCCGTGCGCGTGATCATGTCGGCGTGGGAATTCTCCCGGGTCCTCGACGAGGCGCGCGCCACCGGTCGCGAGGTCGGACTCGTTCCGACCATGGGAGCGCTGCACGCCGGCCATCGGTCGCTGGTGGAGCGGGCCGCGGCCGAGTGCGATGTGGTGGCGGTCACCGTGTTCGTCAACCCGCTGCAGTTCGGTGACGCGGCGGATCTGGCGCGCTACCCGAGAGACCTCGACGGAGACGTCGCCAAGGCACAGGCCGCGGGGGCGTCGGTGGTCTTCGCCCCGTCGGTGCAGGAGATGTACCCCGGGTATCCCGACCCGGTCGCCACGACCGTGCACGTCGACGGGGTGAGCGAGGGGCTCGAGGGGGCGTCGCGCCCGGGACACTTCGACGGCGTGGCCACGGTGGTGGCCAAGCTGTTTGCGCTGGCCGGTCGGAGCCGCGCCTATTTCGGCGAGAAGGACTTTCAACAGCTGGCCGTGGTGCGCCGCATGGCGACCGACCTGTCGCTGCCCGTCGAGGTCGTGGCGTGCCCGACGGTGCGAGAGCCCGACGGTCTGGCGCTGTCGAGTCGCAACGTCCGCCTGTCGCCCGATGAGCGGCTCGCCGCGGTCGCGCTGCGGCGCGCGCTGGTCGAGGGTCGTGCCGCCATCGCCCGGGGCGAGCGCATGGCCGATCGGGTGCGCGCCGCCATGACGGCGGTGCTCGACGCCGCACCGCTCGTCCGGCCCGACTACGCCGAGGTGGTGGACCCGGGCACGTTGTGCCGGGTGTCGCGGATCGAAGGGGAGCTCCGGCTCCTGGTCGCGGCGGAGGTCGGCCCGGTGCGGCTCATCGACAACGAGGGTGTCGTCGTGGCCGACGCAGCGCCACCTGCGTCGCCCACCCGGAACGGACACCGTCCCATTGTGTTGAGCTCGACCGGAGAGGAGCGCTGAGCATGCGCCGGCGAATGATGAAGTCGAAGATCCACCGGGCCACGGTGACCGACGCCAACCTTGACTACGTGGGCTCGATCAGCCTCGACCCCGAGCTGATGCGGCTGGCCGACATCCTGGAGTACGAGCAGGTGACCGTGCTCGACATCGACAACGGGGCACGCTTCGAGACGTACGCCATCGTCGGCGGTCCCGGTGAGGTGTGCCTCAACGGCGCCGCGGCGCGCCTCGTGCACAAGGGCGACAAGGTGATCGTCATCACCTACGCCGACTACGAACCGGCCGAGCTCGTGGGGTTCGCCCCCACGATCGTGCACGTCGACGCCTCCAACGCGGTGGTCGACGAGGCCACCGCGCAACTCGAGGCGGCGCTGCGCCAGGCCGTCAACGGCTGACGCGCGCTGGGGGGGCGACCTCGAGCCCGTGCAACTCGACGTTTTGGTCCTCGGCTCCGGCGTGGCCGGGTTGTCCGCCGTGGTGCGCCTGGCCGACCGGTCGGGCCGGCGCGTCGGCGTCCTCACCAAGGCCGATCTGGCTCAGTCCGCCACGCGCTGGGCGCAGGGCGGCATCGCCGCCGCGGTGGGGGGCGACGAGGACTCGGCCGACCTCCATCTGGCCGACACGCTCGCGGCGGGGGCCGGGCTGTGCGACCCCGACGCGGTGCGAGTGCTGGTGGACGAGGGTCCCGGGCGCGTGGGCGAGCTCATCGCGCTGGGAGCCGAGTTCGACCGCGAGGCGGGCGGTGATCTGGCCCTCGCACGAGAAGGTGGGCACTCCACCGCCCGCGTCCTCCACGCCGGCGGCGCGGCCACCGGCGCCGAGGTCGAACGGGCCCTGGTGGCGGCGGTCCGGCGCACCGCCGCGGCGGTCCTCGAGCGGTGGTTCGCCCTCGAGCTGATCGTCGAGGACAGCCGGTGCGTCGGGGTGACCGCGCTCGACCCCGAGGGACGTCCCCGCCAGGTGCGCGCCGACCACGTCGTGCTCGCCACGGGCGGGGCGGGCCAGCTGTTCGCGGTCACCACCAATCCCACCGAGGCGACCGGCGACGGCGTCGCCATGGCGCTCCGGGCCGGCGTTCCCGTGGCCGACGTCGAGTTCTTTCAATTCCACCCGACGGCACTGCACCACCCCGCCATGCCGAGGCCGCTGCTGTCGGAGGCGCTGCGGGGCCACGGCGCACTACTGCGGGACGCCGCGGGCGAGCGCTTCGTGGACGAACTGGCTCCGCGCGACGTCGTCAGCCGGGCGATGGCCGACCGCATGGCGCAGCACGGCGTCGATCATCTGTGGCTCGACGCCACCGGCCTCGAATCCTTCGGCGAGCGGTTCCCGACGCTCGCCGCCTCGCTGCACCACGCCGGGCTCGACCCGTCGGTCGACTGGTTGCCGATCGCACCCGCCGCGCACTACCTGTCGGGAGGCGTCGTCACCGACCTCGACGGCGCCAGCGCCCTCGACGGACTGTGGGCCGCGGGCGAGGCGGCCTGCACCGGGGTGCACGGGGCCAACCGCCTGGCGTCCAACTCGTTGCTCGAGGGGATGGTGTTCGGCGCGCGGGTGGCGGAAGCCATCGCCTCGGGTAGGCGGAGCTCCGCGGGCACCGGCGTGATGCGGGCGCTCGAAGCCGGCTCCGACACTTCCGGTTCCGGCCGCGACACTCCCGGGGTCGGCCCTGATGTGGCCGGCATCGGGTGCGTCGACGTCGAGGTACTGCCGGCTCCCCGGTGGGACGACCCGTCGCCCCGGCTCGAGGGGACCGACGCACCCAAGTTGCGCCACCACCTCCAGCGGGCCATGACCGACGGGGCGGGTGTGCTCCGTTCCCCGGCGTCGCTGGCGGACGCCGCGGCCGAGGTGGGGGCGGTCGCCCGTGCCGCGGCCGCGCTCGCCCCCGGGCGCGCCGCGGGCGAGCTCGCCAACCTGGCCACCGTGGCGGGAGCGCTGCTGCGCGCCGCTCACGCCCGGGAGGAGACCCGTGGCGCGCACGCCCGGCGCGACCACCCCGAGGGACGCCCCCGGTGGCGGCTCCGGTTGGTGCACCGGCGACCCGATCCCGCTCTCGTCCGGACCTCCTCGTGACCGGTTCGGGCCCCACCCCCCCGCTCGGACGCCACCCGCACGGCGCACTGGACGCGTTGCTCACGGCGTGGCCGTCCTCGGGCCCACCCGACCCGCCGGTCGGCGCCGCTCGCCGGGCGGTCGCGCTCGCCCTCGAGGAGGACATCGGCCAGCTGGGTGATCTCACCGCCCTGCTCGTCCCCGACGAGGCGCGCGCCGTGGTGCGCGTGACGGCTCGTCGCCCGGGTGTGCTCGCCGGCCGGCTGTGCGCGCTGGAGGCCTTCGGGCAGGTCGACCCCTCGCTCGGCCTCGACTGGCGGCTGCCCGACGGCTCGGCCCTCGAGGCGGGCACGGTCGTGGCGGAAGTGCGGGGCGCGCTCCGCTCGATCCTCACGGCCGAACGCACCGCGCTCAATTTCCTCTGTCACCTGTCCGGGGTCGCCACCCTGGCGCGGCGGTTCGTGGACGCGGTCCTCTCCGCCAACCCCGCCACGCGCGTGCTCGACACCCGCAAGACGACGCCCGGCCTGCGGGCGCTCGAAAAGGCGGCCGTGCGCGCCGGCGGCGGCTGGAACCACCGCGCCACCCTGTCGGACGCCGTGCTCGTCAAGGACAACCACCTCGGACGGCTGGGGGTGGCGGAGGCCGTGGCCCTCGCCCGGCGGTGGTGGCCGGGCCGGATGGTCGAGGTCGAGTGCGACCGGATCGAGCAGGTGGCCGAGGCCGTGGACGCCGGGGCTTCCGCCGTGCTGCTCGACAACATGAGCCCACCCCAGGTGGCCGAGTGCGTCGCCCTCGTCCGGGTCCGCACCGACGACGTGCCCGGCACCGTCCTGGTGGAGGTGTCGGGGGGCGTCACCCTCGACACCGCGCCCGCCTACGCAGCCGCCGGCGCCGACCTCGTGTCGGTCGGGGCGATCACCCACTCGGCCCCGGTAGTGGACATCGGTCTCGATCTGGTGGAGGGCTGACCGTGCTGCTGGCGATCGACGTGGGCAACACCGAAACGGTGATCGGCCTCTTCTCGCTCGGCCTCGGCGACGAGCCGCCTCCCGGCAGCCGGCCCGCGCCCCCGGTGCCGCCCGAGCCCGTCGGGCTGACGCATCACTGGCGACTGTCGACGGTCGACGACCGCACCCCGGACGAGCACGCGCTGCTCCTGTCGGAGCTGCTCGACCTCGACGGCATGGACGTGGGCGAGGTGGTGACGGGCGTCGCGGTCACCTCGTCGGTGCCGCGCGTCACCACCGCGCTGCGTCAGATGACGAGCCGCTGGTTCGACGTGCCGTGCGTGATCTTGGAGCCCGGGGTGCGATCGGGCATGCCGATCCTCTACGACAACCCGAAGGAGGTCGGCGCCGACCGCATCGCCAATGCCATCGGCGCGTTCGACCTCTACGGGGGCCCGTGCATCGTCGTCGACATGGGCACCGCCACCACGTTCGACGCCATCTCGAGCGCGGGGGAGTACCTGGGTGGGGCCATCGCGCCCGGCATCGCCATCTCCATGGACGCGCTGTTCCACCACGCCGCCGCGCTCCGGCGCGTCGAGCTGGTCGAGCCCCGCAACGTCATCGGCAAGTCGACGGTCGAGTCCATCCAGTCGGGCGCGCTCTACGGGTACGCCGCGCAGGTCGACGGCATGTGCCGGCGCATCATGGACGAGCTCGGTCGCGCCGCCGTGGTGGCGACCGGGGGGCTGTCCGAGGTGATCGCCCCGCTGTCGGAGTGCATCGACCACCGCGAGCCGTGGCTCACCTTGCACGGGTTGCGCCTCGTCTACGAGCGGAACGCCAAACCGATGAGCCGGTAGCCTGCCGCGTTGTGGCCGAGCCCCCGTACCGTTTCGAGCGCACGGCGGAGGCGGCCGAGCTCCACCGCCGCTACGCGTCGCTCGACGCGGGCCAGGAGACCGACGACGAGGTGTCGGTGGCCGGGCGGGTCATGCTCGTCCGGCCCCAGGGCCGCCTGGCCTTCGCCTCCTTGAGCGACTCCTCCGGGCAGGTCCAGCTGTTCGCCCTCGACAACGTCACGGAGGACTTCGACGCCTTCACGCGCCTGTCGCTCGGTGACTGGGTGGGCGCCACGGGGCGCGTCGTCACCACCCGACGGGGCGAGCTGTCGGTGCAGGTGAAGCAGTGGACGGTGCTGGCCGAGGCGCGCCGCGGCTTCGGCGACAAGTGGAAGGGCATCTCCGACACCGAGACCCGCTTCCGCCAGCGCGAGGTCGACCTGTGGGCCAACGAGCGCACCCGGGAGGTCCTGCTCCTGCGCAGCCGGCTCGTCAGCGCGTTGCGTCGCCGGCTCGAATCCCAGGGGTTCGTCGAGGTCGAGACGCCGCTGTTGCACGTCATCCCGGGCGGCGCGCTCGCCAAGCCCTTCACCACGTTCCACAACGCGCTCCACACCGACCTCTATCTGCGCATCGCGCCCGAGCTGTACTTGAAGCGTCTGGTGGTGGGCGGGTTCGAAAAGGTCTTCGAGATCGGCCGGGTGTTCCGCAACGAGGGCCTGTCGCCGCGCCACAACCCCGAGTTCACGATCCTCGAGCTCTACCAGGCGTACGCCGATTACGGGGACCTCGCCGTGTTGACCGAGGACTTGGTGAGTGGGCTTGCGTCGGAGCTGCTCGGCACGAGCCGCCTCGTGTATCAAGGGCGCGAGCTCGACCTGACCCCTCCCTGGCGTCGCGCCACCATGGCCGAGCTCGTCACCGAGGCCACGGGTGAGCCGGTCGACGTGCACACGCCGGTGGACGACCTGCGCCGGCGGGTGCGCACCGCCGGGGTCGACCCGGCCGAGGCGTGGGGGGCCGGCAAGCTGCTCCTCGAGCTGTACGAGAAGACGACCGAGCCGAACCTGTGGGGGCCGGTGTTCGTGACGGACTTCCCCGCCGAGGTGTCCCCGCTCGCCCGCCGCCACCGCGACGACCCCGACCTGGTCGAGCGGTTCGAGGCCATCGTGGCCGGGCGCGAGCTCGTGAACGCCTTCTCCGAGCTCGTCGACCCCGACGACCAGCGGTCGCGTTTCGAGGCGCAGGCCAAGGCGCGCGCCGAGGGCGACGAGGAGGCGATGGTGGTGGACGAGGACTACCTCCGGGCCCTCGAGTACGGCCTGCCCCCCACGGGCGGGCTGGGTCTGGGAGTCGACCGGTTGGCCATGGTGTTCACGGACTCGGCCAACATCCGTGAGGTGATCCCGTTCCCGACGCTGCGCCCCGACCGCCCCGGGGGCGCCCCCGCCTAGGCCGCGGCCAATCCGTCGAGGAGCGAGGCGGCCACGTCGCCGAGGGCGCGCCGCAGGGCGGGTTCCTCGACCGCGTCGGCCGCGTCGGCCGCCCGCCGCACGTAGTCCCGCCCGGCCGCGACCGAGGCGGCGATGGCCCCCGACCCGGCCACGATGGCGCGGGCTTTGTCCCGCTCGGGCTGGTCGAGGCGCTGGCCCAGCAGTCCCCGCAGGTCCGCTCCGGTGTCCGGGTCCTGCAGGGCCAGGAGCACGGGCAAGGTGTAGATGCCCTCGGCCAGGTCCTGCCCAGCCGGTTTGCCCAGGTCGGCGTCGGACGCCACGACGTCGAGGATGTCGTCGCGCAGCTGGAAGACGACCCCGAAGCACCGGCCGAAGGTGGAGAGCGCCTCGACCTGGGGTCGGGCCAGGGTGCCCGTCAGGGCGCCGATCCGGCACGACGTGGACATGAGCGCGGCCGTCTTGCCCTCGATGGTGCGGAAGTAGTGCTGCTCGGAGCGGTCGAGCTGGTAGGCGCCCCGGACCTCGGTGACCTGTCCCTGGCACAGCCGGCCGAGGGTGTTGGCCAGCAACCCGGCGATCTCGGTCCCGAGCGATGCGGCCATCTCCGCTGACCGGGCCAGCAGGAAGTCGCCCGCCACGATCGCCACCAGGTTCCCCCACCGGGCGTTCACGCTGTCCACATTGCGGCGAACGGCCGCCTCGTCCATGACGTCGTCGTGGTAGAGCGACGCCAGGTGGACGAGCTCCACCGCCACGCCGCCCAGGACGTCGTCGGCGGACGGAGGGCGTCCTCCCCCCGTGGCGGCCGCCAGGGCCAGGCCGGGGCGCAGGCGCTTGCCGCCCGCCGCGATGAGGTGGGTGGTCACCTCGTCGAGGAACGGGTCGTCCGAGACGACCGCGCCCAAAAGCTCGGTCTCGAGGCGTGCCAGGCCGTCCTCCATGAAAGGCAGAGAGAGCAGGGGGGTGGTGTCCACCAGGGTGAACGATAGGCGAAGCCCCCTGGCGCAGGACAACGTGGGCGCATTCCCGCAGCCGGGGCCGCCTCACAACGGACCCGTGTCAAGCGGCGGTTTGACTACGTTCCGTGGTCCAGGTCAGGGTCGAGCCGGTTCGTGCCGATGAAATGGGGGCGCGACCGGGTCTGGAGGCCGGTGTGTCCGGTTTCGGAGCGGTGTTTGTTCCCGGAGCATGCCCGGTAAACTTGTCCCAGGATTCGAACAGTCGAGGGAGGCGGTCTGGTGTTCGAACGCTTCACTGACCGTGCACGTAGGGTGCTCGTGCTGGCGCAAGAAGAAGCGCGCCTGCTCAACCACAGCTTCATCGGCACCGAGCACATCCTCCTCGGCCTCATTCACGAGGGCGAAGGCGTCGCGGCCAAGGCGCTCGAGCAACTCGGCATCTCGCTCGAGGCCGTGCGCGAAAAGGTGGAGGAGACCATCGGGCTGTCGGGCACGGCACCCACCGGTTCACCCCCCTTCACCCCGCGCGCCAAGAAGGTTCTCGAGCTGTCGCTGCGCGAAGCCCTCCAGCTCGGCCACAACTACATCGGAACCGAGCACATGCTTCTCGGTCTCGTGCGCGAGGGCGAGGGTGTCGCCGCCCAGGTCCTCGTCAGCCTGGGAGCCGACCTGGCGCGTGTCCGTCAGCAGGTGATCCAGCTGCTGTCGGGATACCAGGGCAAGGAGTCGGTCGGCGCGGGGCCCGGTTCGCCCGCCTCGGAGACGCCGTCGGGCTCGCCCGTGCTCGACCAGTTCGGACGCAATCTCACGCAACTGGCGCGTGACGGCAAGCTCGATCCTGTCATCGGACGCGACAAGGAGATCGAGCGCGTCATGCAGGTGCTGTCGCGCCGTACCAAGAACAACCCGGTGCTCATCGGTGAGCCCGGAGTGGGAAAGACGGCCATCGTCGAGGGTCTGGCGCAGCGCATCGTGGTGAACGACGTGCCCGAGACGCTGAAGGGCAAGCAGCTCTACACCCTCGACCTCGGCGCGCTCGTGGCGGGCAGCCGCTACCGCGGCGACTTCGAGGAGCGCCTCAAGAAGGTGTTGAAGGAGATCCGCACGCGGGGCGACATCGTGCTGTTCATCGACGAGCTGCACACGCTGGTGGGTGCGGGCGCGGCAGAAGGCGCCATCGACGCCGCGTCGATCCTGAAGCCCATGCTGGCGCGCGGTGAGCTCCAGACGATCGGCGCCACCACGCTCGACGAGTACCGCAAGCACCTCGAGAAGGACGCCGCGCTCGAGCGCCGGTTCCAGCCCATCAAGGTGGAGCAGCCCACCGTGGCGCACACCATCGAGATCCTGAAGGGCCTGCGCGACCGCTACGAGTCGCACCACTCGGTGACCATCACCGACCAGGCGCTCGTGGCGGCGGCCAACCTCGCCGACCGCTACCTCGCCGACCGTTACCTCCCCGACAAGGCGATCGACCTCATCGACGAGGCCGGGAGCCGGCTGCGCATCCGTCGCATGACGACGCCCCCCGACTACAAGAAGCTCGAGGAGGACATCGACCGCATTCGCCGCGACAAGGAGTCGGCCATCGAGCGCCAGGCGTTCGACCAGGCGAAGAAGCTCGCCGAGCAGGAGAAGGACCGCCTCGACCGCAAGAACGCGATGGAGGCGGAGTGGCGGGCCGAGGGTCTCGAGCTCTTCGACGTGGTCGACGAGGACGTCATCGCCGAGGTGCTCGCCAACTGGACCGGCATCCCGGTGTACCGCCTGACCGAGGAGGAGACCGCCAAGCTCCTACGCATGGAGGACGACCTCCACAAGCGGGTCATCGGCCAGGAGGAGGCGATCAAGGCGCTGTCGCGGGCCATCCGTCGGACGCGCGCCGGGCTCAAGGACCCCAAGCGGCCGAGCGGCTCGTTCATCTTCCTGGGCCCCACGGGTGTGGGGAAGACCGAGCTCGCCAAGGCCCTGGCCGAGTTCCTCTTCGACGACGAGGACGCGCTCATCCAGCTCGACATGAGCGAGTACATGGAGAAGCACACCGTGTCGCGCCTCGTGGGCTCGCCCCCGGGCTACGTGGGCTACGAAGAGGGCGGGCAGCTCACCGAGGCGGTGCGGCGCAAGCCCTTCTCGGTGGTGCTGTTCGACGAGGTGGAGAAGGCGCACCCGGACGTGTTCAACGCCCTGCTCCAGATCCTGGAGGACGGCCGGCTCACCGACGCGCAGGGACGTTCGGTGGACTTCAAGAACACCGTGCTCATCATGACGTCGAACCTCGGCACCGCCGACCTGCGCAAGTCCTCGGTCGGCTTCGCCAAGACGTCGGAGGCGGTCAGCTACGAACGCATGAAGGCGAAGGTCCACGACGCGCTCAAGCAGCACTTCCGGCCTGAGTTCCTGAACCGGATCGACGAGGTGATCGTGTTCCACGAGCTCTCCAAGGACGAGGTGGTGGAGATCGTCGACCTCATGAGCCGGCGCGTGTCGGAGCAGCTCGAGTCGCAGGGACTCGGTCTCGAGCTCACCCCTGCGGCCAAGTCGTACCTGGCGGAGAAGGGCTACGACCCCACCCTCGGGGCCCGCCCCCTGCGCCGGGCCATCCAGCAGTTCGTCGAGGACCCGCTGTCGGAGCGCATCCTGTGGAAGGAGTTCCGGGTGGGCGAGACGATCATCGTCGACGTGGGCGACGACGAGATCGTCTTCAGCTCGGTGGAGGGACTCCAGCCCCCGCCGGTCGAGCTGGCCGGCGCCGGCGCGGACTCCTGAGCCCGACCGACACAACCTGTTCGTAGCCTTCCCGCGTGGGAAGGCTCCGGTCGGTGCATCGCTGTACGTCGTGCCGAGCCGTGGCGCTGCGCTGGTCGGGGCGCTGCCCCGCCTGTGGCGAGTGGAACAGCCTGGTCGAAGCGTCCGCCCCGGTGCCGGCCGCGCCCCGCTCCCCTGGTTCGGCGGCAACCTTCCGGGGCGGCGGTGGGGACGGGGACCTCGGCGGCCCGGTGGGTCCCGTGGCCCTCGATGCGGTGGACCCCACCGCGTCGTCTCCCCGGCCCACCGGGCTGAGCGAGCTCGACGCGGTCTTGGGGGGCGGGCTCGTCCCGGGGTCGGTCACGCTCATGGGAGGCGAGCCAGGCGTGGGCAAGTCGACGCTTCTGCTCCAGGTGCTACGGACCGTGTCGGGTGAGCCGGGTGAGTCGCACTCGGCGCCGGTGCTGCTCGTGTGCGCGGAGGAATCCTCGCCCCAGGTGCGTCTGCGGGCCGAGCGCCTGGGCGCCCTCCCGCCGGAGCTGTTGTTGCTGCCCACGGGCGACCTGTCCTATTTGCCCGACGCCTTGCGCACCACGAACCCGGTGCTCGTCGTCGTCGACTCCGTCCAGGCCGTGTTCGACCCCGGCGCCACCGGCGCGCCCGGCAGCCTCGGCCAGGTGCGCGCCTGCACCGACCTGCTGGTGCAACTGGCCAAGCACCACTCGGCCGCCTTCGTGCTGGTGGGCCATGTCACAAAGGAGGGCGCGCTGGCCGGACCGCGCACGCTCGAGCATCTCGTCGACACCGTGCTGAGCGTCGAGGGTGACCGCCATCACGCCCTGCGAACCGTGCGCGCCGTAAAGCACCGCTTCGGTGCCACGGGCGAGGTCGGCCTGTTCGAGATGACCGACGCGGGGTTGGCGGCGGTGACCGATCCCTATCGACTGCTGCTCGGCGACCGCCGTCCCGGCACGGCCGGCAGCGCCGTGCTCCCCGCAGTCGAGGGCCAGCGCGCCCTGCTCGTGGAGCTGCAGGCGCTCAGCGCGCCGACCTCGGGCGAGGGCCCGTGCCGCCGGTCGGCGCAGGGTGTCGACACCGGCCGACTCGCCTTGCTGCTCGCCGTACTCGAACAGCGGGCCGGCGTTCGCCTGGCGCGTACCGACGTGTTCGCCTCGGCCGTTGGCGGGATCAGGGTGACCGAACCGGCCGCCGATCTCGCCCTGGCGCTGGCGGTCGCCTCGGCCGTGACCGACCGGGCTCTTCCCCCTGATCTGGTCGCCTTCGGAGAGGTGGGTCTCGGAGGAGAGATCCGCCACGTCCCCCATGCGCCCCGGCGGCTGGCCGAGGCCGCACGCGTCGGGTTCCGCCACGCCCTCGTCCCCGATTCGTGTCCCGACGGACCGCGTGGCATGGAGGTGCTCCACGCGCGGTCGTTGGGCGAGGCGGTCGCGCTGGCCATGGGACCGCCCCCGACCTGACGCGTCGACCTGGTCTTCGACGGCGCGCCACAGCACGGATCGTCGTCTGCAAGCACCATGAGTCCGAAGACGAGACGCCGGGTACCATGCCCGAAGTGTCGGTGCGTCCCAGCTCGGCCATGGCCGACGCGCTCGCGCTCGTCGCGCCCGGCCAACAGCTCCGCGACGGGCTCGAGCGCGTGTTGCAGGCGAATCGTGGTGCGCTGCTGGTGGTGGGCGACGGGCACGAGGTGCTCGCCATCTGCACCGGGGGTTTCCTCTTCGACGCCGAGTTCTCCCCCCAGCGCCTGTCCGAGCTCGCCAAGATGGACGGCGCCATCATCCTGTCCTCCGACACCAACCGCATCGCACGCGCCAACGTGCACCTCACCCCGGACGCGGCGATCCCGACCACCGAGACCGGCACGCGCCACCGGACAGCCGAGCGTGTGGCGCGGTCGATCGACGTTCCGGTCGTGTCGGTGTCGGCCGCCATGGGGCTCGTCACCGTGTACCGGCACGACGTCAAGCACGTGCTGCAGCCCGAGCGGCGCCTGCACGAACGGGTCAGCCAGGCGCTTCAGACGTTGCAGCGGTTCCGTCAGCGATTTGACCTTGCGGTCACGGCGCTGTCGGCCCAGGAGATCGCCGACACGGTGACGCTTCGCGACGTCGTGGCCGTGCTCCAACCGGCCGAGCTTCTCCTTCGCATCGCGGAGGAGGTGCGCGACGACCTGGTCGAGCTGGGCGAGGACGGCCGTTTGCTCCGGCTCCAGCTCGAGGAGGGCAACGAGGGGATCGATCCCGTGCGCCGGCTCGTCGTGCGTGATTACGTGCGCGGCCCCGAGACCGCCCGCGTCAGCGGGGTCGGCGCGGATGGCGCCCCGGACCGTGACGGGAATCGTGACGCCAGCGAGGAGCAGTGCGAGCGAGCCCTCGCCGCGCTGCACCGGCTCTCGACCGACGAGGTCCTCGACGTGCGTCGAGCCGCGGTCGCCCTCGGGTTCTCCCCCGCGCTGGGCGAGCCCGACCTCCCGCTCGAACCGCGCGGTTACCGCCTGTTGCATCGCCTTCCACGCTTCCCCGATGTGCTCGTGGACCGGATTGTGGAGCACTTCTCCGGCTTGCAGAGGATCATGCGGGCGTCGGTGGGCGACCTCGAAGAGGTGGGTGGGGTCGGTGAGGCCCGGGCCCGGTCGGTCAAGGACGGTCTCGCCCGGCTGGCGGAGGCGACCATCCTCGATCGTTACAGCTGATCCGGTGCCTGGCCGAATGGCGCGCCTCGTGCTCCAGGTAGAATGTGAGGTCTGCCCATTTCCGCAACCCGGCAGGGCACGCGCGTCATGACCCAGGAGAAATACGTGTTCGACATCGGCGACAAGGTGGTCTATCCCCATCACGGAGCAGCGATTGTCGAGCGGCGCGAGGTTAAAGAGGCTTTCGGAGAGAAGCGCGAGTACCTGGTGCTCCGGCTCGCCTACGGCGACCTCACCTTGATGGTCCCCGCTGACAACACCGAGGGCGTTGGCCTGCGCGAGGTGATCAACGACGAAGAGGTCGAAGAGGTGTTTGCCGTCCTCCGCAAGAAGGAGGCGCGCATGCCGACCAACTGGTCGCGTCGGTACAAGAATCACTCGGAGAAGCTGCGCTCGGGGGACATCTACCAAGTGGCCGAGGTCGTGCGGAACCTGTCCATCCGGGACAAGGACAAGGGGCTGTCCGCGGGGGAGAAGCGCATGCTCAGCCGGGCCCGTCAGATCCTCGTGTCAGAGCTGACCTTCGCGCTCGACGTCGACGAGGCAACAGCCGAGAAGCGCCTCGACGAAGCGCTTCCCTGAGGCGAGCCCGTCCCGCGCCGCCGGCGAACGGTCCCGGCGGGCATCGGAGGTGCACAGGGTGTCGGTGTGGGCCGTGGTGGTCGCGGCCGGGGGCGGAAGCCGGTTCGGGGCCCGCAAGCAGTTCGCGTCCCTGGGTGGCCGACCCGTGGTGGCGTGGTCGGTGGTCTCGGCCCGAAGCGTGGCCGACGGTGTCGTCCTCGTCCTTCCGGAAGGTGATCCCGCGGTCGGGACCGAGGGCGACGGCCTGCACGGGGCGGACGTGGCCGTGGCGGGCGGCGCCACTCGCGCCGCGTCCGTGCGCGCCGGCCTCGCCGCGGTGCCGGCCGACGCCGAGGTCGTCGTGGTCCATGACGCCGTCCGACCGCTCGCGTCTCCTGCGCTGTTCCGGGCGGTCGTCGACGCGGTGCGTTCGGGTGCCGAGGCGGTCGTCCCCGGCGTGCCCGTCGTCGACACTCTCAAGCAGGTGTCCGGAGACGCCGTCGTCGCCACGGTGGGACGAGACGACCTGGTTGCGGTCCAGACGCCGCAGGCGTTCCGAGCCGAGTTGCTGCGCCGCGCGCACGAAGGTGAGCCCGACGCCACCGACGACGCCGGGCTCGTAGAGTCGCAGGGCGCTACCGTGCGCGTCGTGCCAGGCGACCCGCGCAACCTGAAGGTGACGACGCCCGCCGACCTGGAGATCGCCCAGGCGTTGGCGTCGTGGTGAGCGCGGATCCCGCATCGCCCGCGGCCCTCCGTGTCGGTCAGGGCTTCGACCTGCACCCTTTCTCCGATGACGCTGACAGGGCGCTCGTCCTCGGCGGGGTGTTGATCCCGGGGGCACCGGGGCTGACCGGCCACAGTGACGCCGACGTGGTGGCGCACGCGCTGGCCGATGCGCTGCTGGGCGCCGCGTCCCTGGGCGACCTCGGCCGCTACTTCCCCGCCGAAGATCCGTCGTGGGCGGGCGCCGACTCCCTCGACCTGTTGGCGCGCGTGTCGGCCATGGTCGATTCGGCCGGAATGCGGGTGGTGAACGCCGACTGCACGGTCGTATGCGAGCGGCCCGCGCTGTCGGCACACCTCGAGGACATGGAGCGCCGCCTGGGCGCGGTCGTCCGGGGGCCGGTGAGCGTCAAGGCCAAGCGGACCGAGGGTGTGGGCTCGCTCGGGCGGGCCGAGGGGATCGCATGCCTGGCCGTGGCGTTGCTGGCGGGAATCGCGTGAAAGAACCGGGCGCGCCGCGCCGCACGGGCCGTCACGCGCCCCGCCGCACCGGGCGTGATGCGGCGCGCCGGACGGGCCGTGACGCGCCGCGCCGGACCGGCCGTGACGCGCCGCTTCGAACGAGCCGGGCCGCACCACGGCCACCGGGCGAGCCCCGGACACCCAGGCCGGTCGCCCGCCGGCGCAGCACCGACGCAGTCCGTCCGGCGCGGTCCCAAGGCGCACCCGGTCGTGACGGTGCGTCACGACGCGCCCGACGCGACGACGAGTCCGCGCGCCGCTCGCGCCGTCGTGACGCGCCCGATCGCAGCGCGCCGCGGCGCGACGGGGCCTTGGCCCGTCGGTACCCGTCGCGTGATCGCCCCGTCCCGCGCAAGTCCGACCGGCGACCCGATCGTACGAGCCTCGGGGGCGACCAGGTCGAGGGCCGCCAGGCCGTGCGCGAGCTGCTCGCCGCGGCCAAACGGCCGGTGCGCGAGGTGTGGATCGCGCAGGGGCTCGACCCGTCGCCCCAGATCGACGACATCGAGCGTTTGGCGGTCCGCCGGCGCGTGCGGGTGGTGCTCGTGCCCCGTCGCCGGCTCGACATGGCGGCCCGCACCGACGCGCCGCAGGGTGTCCTCGCCCGGGCAGGCGCCCTCGAGGAGGTCGACCTGGAGCGGTTGTGCCGTTCTCGGCGCGGCGTCCCTCCGTTTCTGCTCGTGCTCGACGGGGTCACCGACCCGCACAACCTCGGTGCGCTCCTGCGCAGTGCCGAAGCAGCGGGCGTGACGGGCGTCGTGTTGCCCCGGCACCGGGCGGCCCACGTCACGCCCACGGTGGCGAAGGTGGCGGCCGGCGCGATCGAGCACGTGCGGATGGCCGTGGTTCCGGGCATCCCCAACGCGCTGCGCCGTCTCGACGAGCTCGGCGTCACGACCGTCGGCCTCGACACCGAGGCGCCCGTGTCGCTCTATGCGCTGGGCGCCGAGGCGCTGGGCCCGATCGCGTTGGTCGTCGGCGCCGAAGGCCGAGGGCTGGCGTCGCTCACGCGCCGGCGGTGCAAGACCGTCGTCACCATCCCCCACTTCGGAGTGCTCGGGTCGCTCAACGTCGCGTCGGCCGGCGCCGTCGCCTGCTTCGAAGTGGCCCGCCGGCGAGTGGGGGGATCAGAGCCCTCGTAGGGTCAGCCGCTCGCGACGGGGAGCACCACCGAGCACGTCGGGTGGGGCAGCGGCGCCACCGCGGCAGTGTTGTCGGCAAGGGCTGCCATGACGTCCTGGAGCGTCACCGGGTCATAGATGATTCCGACGTGATCGGTCAGGTCGGTAGGGCACTGATCCTGGAGCGTCACGTCGAGCACATTCGGGCCCGTCAGGAAAGCCGAGCGGTACGGGGTGACGACCGCGTCGTAGCGCGACTCGAGCACGAAGTAGTTCGGACCCGGCACGGTGTCGCCGTTGCCGTTCAGCTTCTGCATGAACGGTGACCCTGCGATCTGCTCACCGCATGCGGGACATCCGACTTGCCCCTCGAATTGGTACTCGTTGCTGCCGAAGAACGAGCCGAGGGTGGTGAGGCCGTTGGCGGTGGTGCCGTGGTTCGACGGAGCCAACCCGACCAGCGTGTGCACATAGCGCGCCCCGCCGAGGAACTGGATGTAGTAGCGCGGCATCATGCCGCCCTGGGAGTGGCCGACCATGTCGACCTTCGACGCCCCGGTCCAGGCGAGGACCTGGGTCACGAACGAGGCCAGTTGCTGGGCCGAGTTCTCGACGAAGTCCTGGGCGTAGTACCGGCCGCCGGTGTTGGCGGTGGCGCCGTAGTTGAGGCCGTAGACGCAGTAGCCCGCGTTGGCGAGCATCGGGGCCAGTGCCTGCCAGCTGAAGTTCTCGTTGGCGAAGGTGCCGTGCACGAGCACGACGGGATAGGGATGGGCGCTCGACGGACGGCACGGGCCGTTCACCACACCGGGCGGCATGCCGCCCGGGTTGGACGAATCAGCACTCAGGCCGTCGAAGAAGGTCCCGACCCGGTACCCACCGCCGGCCGCGGCCGGAACGGCGATCGCCAGGGTGATCACCACCGCGCCGACCGCCGCCACCGCCCTTCGAGCTCCGAGCCGCTGCATCCCCGTCACCTCTCCATCACCCCGCGTGTCCCGGGACCGACGCGCCCCGCTGCACTGGCCGACGCCGCGCTGTCCCACCGGGTAACGGTGCTCGAAGCCCTCCCCATCGGTGCAACGTCGGAAGACCCGACATTGGCACAACAGACAAACAAACAGTCTTGACTGTATGGAAGTTTTAGGCTACAAAAGACCACGTGACGGTGACCACCGCAGCGCCGAGGCGCACCCAGGCGGAGCGGACCGCGGCCATGAAGGAGCGCCTGCTCGAGGCCACCGTCGAGTGCCTGGCCGAGCTGGGGTACGCCGGGACCACGACGACCGAGGTGGTCAGGCGGGCCGGGGTGTCGCGCGGCGCCCAGGTCCATCACTTCCCGACCAAGACCGATCTCGTGGTGGGCGCCCTCGACCACATCCTGGCCCGGCGGCGACAGCAGTTCCGCGCCGCCTTCGGCGCGCTCGCCCCTCACGAGCGCACGCTCGCCACCGCGCTCGACCTGCTGTGGTCGATGTACCGGAGCCCCACCTTCGCGGCCTGGCTCGAGCTCGCCGTGGCGTTCCGAACCGAACCCGAGCTCCAGCGCCGGGTCCTCGAGGTGAATGCCCGGTTCTCGCAGCAGAGTGCGGCCATCTTCGAAGAGTTCTTCCCGGTCTCGCCCGATCCGAACTTCTCGCGCGTCGCGGTCGAGTTCGCCTTTGCGCTCCTCGACGGCCTCGCCACCCAGCACGCCGTCGGCATCGAGTCTGATCCCGACGAGGTGCTTGGGCTCCTCAAGACCCTCGCCACCATGTTCGCCCCCGAAGTAGGAGGTTCACGATGACCACACTCCTCGACGAGGAGTCCCGGCAAGACGTCACGCAGGCCGACGCGTATCGCGACCTGCTGGCCCGCCTCAGTCGCCAGTCGGTGACGAAGCACTTCGACGCGTACGCGGACGTGGACTGGGACGCCCCCGACATGGCGATCGATGCCGCCGACCCGCGCTGGGAGCTGTCCTCGGACGACCCCCTGGCCTCGACCGAGTGGTACAAGAGCCTGCCGCCCGAGATCCGGGCCCGGATCGGACTCCACCGCATCGCGGCGCACATGAAGGTCGGGCTCCAGTTCGAAAGCGTGCTCAAGCGCGGACTGCTGGAGTACGCCTCGCGCCTGCCCAACGGCGCGCCCGAGTTCCGCTACGCCTATCACGAGGTGATCGAGGAGGCGCACCACTCGCTCATGTTCCAGGAATTCGTGAACCGCAGCGGTCTCGATGTGGCGGGGATGCCGTGGTACATGGAGATCGGGGCGCGCCGTGTGGTGAAGCTGGGACGCCGCTTCCCGGAATTGTTCTTCCTCTTCGTCCTGGGCGGCGAGGACCCCATCGACTTCGTGCAACGGCGAGCCTTGCGTAGTGGTCAACCCGTGCATCCCCTGCTGGAGCGGATCATGCGCATCCACGTCACCGAGGAGGCCCGGCACCTGTCGTTCGCCCGGCACTACCTGAAGCGGAACGTGCCGAAACTCGGCTGGTTCAGGCGTCAGATGCTCGCCATCCAGGTGCCGTTCATTCTCGGGCAGATGGCGGCACAGATGCTCGTGCCCCCTCCCCCGATCGTGAAGGCGTACGGCATTCCCCGAAGCGTGATCCGAGCCGCCTACTCGGAGAAAACCGGTTCCCGCCAGTACGTCAAGGACTCGTTGCGCAAGGTGCGCGAACTCGCGGTCGAACTCGGTATCGTGCCGCGCCACGCACGCCTGCTGTGGCGTCGGTTCGGGATCTGGGACGAAGCACGCGCCGCGTAGGCGAGGTTGGCGAGCCCCTCTCGGTCCACGGTTCCGGTCGGCGCGCCGACGCGCCGAATGGCCGGCGGATGGCGGGCGCGTTCACCCTTGCCGGCCAATCGGCGCGATGCGGGGCTCTGGTGCGGGGTCCCGCTGGTCACGTCGCGCGGGTCAGTGCGGACGCTTCGGTCGCAACGCCCATCGGGTGATGGCGATCGACATCCCCATCGTCCGGAATGCGCTACGCACCATCGTCATGATCGGCTCCTTTCCGTTGCCCGCGTTAGCAGCGTAAAGACGATCTGTGAACGGCGGGGGTCCGATCGATGACGGCTCGGTAAATCACCGACACCGGCTCACCATGCGCCGATGTCGGGGAACCGGTCGCGTACACAACCGTGCATAACGGGCCGAACGACACGAGCGAGCCGATGAGAAGCCGGTGAAGAAGAGCCGGTGAAGAAGAGCCGGTGAAGAAGAGCCGGTGAAGAAGAGCCGGTGAAGAAGAGCCGGTGGTGGGACTCGAACCCACGACCTGACGATTACAAGTCGTCTGCGCTTCCAGCTGCGCCACACCGGCCTACGAAAACGCTACCGCCGGCGTCCCACCACGACGCGTGAGCGCGCGTTGCGGCCGCGAAGGCGAGGATCCTTGCTTCGGCCTTGGTGCATTGGCAGGCTTGAGACAGGATGGACTTCACGGACACCGACCGGGCCATCCTCGACTTCGAGGAATCGTGGTGGACGCGACCGGGAGCGAAGGCGTCCGCCATCCGCGAATATCTGGGCATGTCGCCCACGAGCTACTACCGCCGGCTGGACGAGCTGGTGGACAGCGCCGAGGCCCTCGACCACGCTCCCCTCGTCGTGCGGCGCCTCCGCAGGCGCCGGCGCGACCGGCGCCGGGGCCGGTTCGAGGCCGCGCCCAAGCGCCTCCACCCCCGCCGGTGACGGTTCACGACCCGTTCGAGCCCCCGGCGTCGGGAGGCCCGCGATGGCTGCGGGGCGCCCTCGTGGTGGTGGTGGCCGTCGTCATCGGGGCCTTGCTCATGCCGTCTGCCACCCGTGCGCCCCTGGCGGTTCCCGCCTCGGCGCAGTCGGCCGCGTCCAGCACGACCACCTCCCCCAGTCCCGCCCCGTCGTTCCCGACGGCGCGTTCGACCACCACGATCCCGGCGCCCACGACCACCACCACCGCCGCTCCCACCGTGGTCCCGGGCGCCTCGAGCATCCATGTCCTGGTCGCCAACGGCACGAGCATCACGGGGCTTGCCGGGGGGGTTGCCTCCTATCTCCGCTCTCGGGGGTTCGGGACGCTGAGCGCAACGAATGCTTCGACCAAGGTGAGCGCCACCCAGGTCTACGCCGCGGCCGGCCAGCAGGGCGCGGCGACCACCGTGGTGAACGCCCTCGGCCTTCCCGCCAGTGCGGTCCAGCCGACGAGCGCGGTCGCGCCGGTGGCGAGCACCTCAGGCGCCACGGCGGTCGTCATCGCCGGGCCCGACCTCGCCCGACTGGCACCCACCAGCGCGGCCTCAGGGTCCTCGACGAGCTCCGCTCACTGAAGGCCGGGCACGTGGGCGCCCGGACAGCATCGGGCGGGGGCCCGGGCAACCCTTCGCTGGGCGCGCTCGCCGCTCTCCTCGAGGACCCGCCCCACAGCGCGGTGCTAACCGATTTCGACGGGACGCTGGCCCCCATCGTGCCGGACCCGGACACGGCCCAGCCGTTGCCCGGGGCGCCCGCCGTGCTCGCCGCCCTGGCACAGCGCTTCGGGGTCGTGGGCGTGGCGTCCGGCCGACCCGTCTCGTTCCTGGCAGAGCGGCTCGCGGCGGCGGGCCCGTCCGTGCGGCTGTTCGGCGTGTACGGAATGGAGTGGATCGAGGACGGCGAGGTCCGCACGGCCCCCGAGGTCGACCAGTGGCGCCCGGCTGCAGCCGAGGTGGTCGGCGCGGCGCAGGCCGAGTTCGGCGGCAGCGCGGTGGGAATCGAGGACAAGGGGGGATCGGTCACCATCCACTGGCGCGGAGCGCCTGAGGCAGGAGCACGGGTGCGCGCCTTCGCCACGACATGGGCGCCTCGCACCGGCATGGCCCTCGTGTCCGGTCGTATGGCGATCGAGTTCCGGCCTCCGGTGGGAGCCGACAAGGGCACCGTGGTGGAGCGCCTGGCGCGGGGTTGCGCCGCGGCGTGCTTCGTCGGCGACGACGTCGGCGATCTGGCTGCCTTCGCCGCCCTCGACCGCCTGGCGGCGGAGGGGACCACCGCGGTCCGGGTGGCGGTGATCGACGACGAGTCTCCGCCCGAACTGGTCACCGCGGCCGACCTCGTCGTGCGGGGCCCGGCCGAGGCACTGGCGCTGCTCGCGCAATTGGCC
>Ga0307477_10000127_pt1 | contig 109495 bp, 100 predicted proteins | sample atmos_gasesECM2C_FD_203316 | JGI IMG/M metagenome (GOLD analysis project Ga0307477, IMG submission 203316) | Hardwood forest soil microbial communities from Morgan-Monroe State Forest, Indiana, United States - atmos_gasesECM2C_515 | ecosystem: Environmental > Terrestrial > Soil > Temperate... | reverse complement strand
GACCCTGATGAGCAACTGAAAGCGGCACAGAAGTCGAGCGGGAAAGAAGAACCGACGCCGGAAGAAATTGCCAAGGTTTCGCAAGGATTGTTGGTGCAGGCGGCTCAACCGATTGTCACAAACCCCAAGCTGCGCCAGCGCCTCGTCGACCTCAAGAAATCTTTTGAGCAGGTCATCGACACCGTTAGCAAAGACCAACTGCTTGTCGCGGGGGTTGCCAAGGATGGCCGGGACCGCGCTGCTAATCTTGTAAAATCCTTCGAGCAATTCATCGAAGACAACAAGGATGAGATCACGGCGCTCCAGATTCTTTACAGCCGCCCCTACAAACAGCGCCTGACACATGAGCAGCTGAGAGAATTGGCCCGAGCGGTCCAGCGCCCAAAGCAACCCGGCATTGCTCCGATTGCGCCTGAGAGGGTCTGGCAAGCCTACGAGGTTTTGGATAAATCCAAAGTCCGGGGCAGCGCAACGAAGTTGATGACCGACTTGGTTTCCCTGGTTCGGTATGCAGTGCACCAGGAAGACGAACTTCGACCGTTCAAGGATGTCGTTTTCACTCGCTTTGAAAAGTGGCTCACGGTCCAGGAAAAGCAAGGGCGAAAATTCACGGATGAACAACGGCAATGGCTAACTGCAATACGGGATCACATTGCCGCCAGCGTCTCGATTGAGCCGGACGACTTCGAACTGCCCCCGTTTTCCCAGTGGGGTGGCCTGGGTAAAGCTCACAGAGTTTTCGGACCTGACTTGCAACCGCTACTCAATCAGCTCAATGAGGTTCTTGCCGCGTGAGTGCTAACGGCACTGATCTACCAAAAAACTGGCTACGGGCGAAGCTCGGAGACATTACCCAGCCAACCCGCCCCAGGCACAGCCCTGGCGACTACCCCGAACTGCGATTTGTCGGGATGGAGCACATCGAAGCGCACACAATGAGGCTCCTCGGGACAGTACCTGCTGAATCCATGCGGAGTAGCGCCGTTCACTTCCAACCCGGAGACGTTCTTTACGGGCGGTTGCGGCCGTACCTGAACAAGGTGTTCCGCCCGGACTTTGAGGGGTTGTGTTCGGCAGAGTTCATCGTCTTCCCTGAAACTGACTCGCTGGACCAGAAATATCTCCAATACCTGCTCAATTCTGCAGAATTTGTTGCGTTCGCAGCACACCTCAACGCTGGTGACCGTCCCCGCGTCGATTTTGACCAGATCGCCGATTTTGATTTTCCCTTGGCACCTCTTGCTGAACAGAAACGGATTGTTGCCGAAATTGAGAAGCAATTCACGCGGCTGGATGCAACGGTCGCCGCCCTCAAGCGCCTCCAAGCCAACTTGAAGCGGTACCGCGCCGCCGTCCTCAAAGCCGCCTGCGAAGGCCACCTCACCGCCGACTGGCGCAAGCGTCCGCACGTCGAGAAATCACATGGCTCTTTGCTTGAGCAGGTTCTCTCTGAACGCAAAGCGAATTGGGAACGGGGACCTTTTAGGCCTCCTATCTCAATGCAAAATTCAGAACTAGTTAACCTTCCCGCGAGCTGGACGTGGCAGCCCTTCGATGCATTCGTAACAGACTCCTTTTATGGTCCAAGATTTGGGGAGAGCGAATACGCGGAGGAAGGCGTTCCCACGATCCGCACTACCGACATCGCATTCGGTGGAAGAATTACCCTAAAAGACCCACCACGGATTGACCTAAAGAAAGAAGACCTGAAGAAATTTGGACTTCGCGATGGAGACCTGCTTGTGACAAGGACTGGCGCGACGATCGGGAAGTGTGCTCTATACAAGGAGAGCATAGGTCCAGCCATACCGAGTGCCTACTTGATCAGATTTCGATTGACCCGTATGTCGGTGCCACCCAGTTATCTGCTCCTCTTCCTGATGTCTCCCCGAGGTCAGGAAATGTTGCTAAGGCGTTCAACAGCGGTGGCCCAGCCCAATGTGAACGCCACTACTATTGCGCAATTTGCAGTTCCACTGCCACCCAGAGAGGAGATTGACGAAATAGTTCGCCGCGTCGATGAACTCTTTGAGTCTGCGGAGGCAACCGAAAAGAACGTTACAGCTGCACAATCAAAGGTCGAAAAACTTCGGCAGTCTATTCTTGCCAGAGCATTCGATGGCAAACTCGTTCCGCAAGAAGCTAACGACGAGCCAGCCCAAGTTCTTTTGGAGCGAATCCGTGCGGATCGCAACGCCTCCCACAAGAGTATCCCGCCTGCGCCACGCGGACGGCGAAAGAAAGAAGCCGCGCATGTCTCCTGATAAGGGAACAACCACTTACGGCTTCGTGAATCCTCACGGCCAAGAAGTCATTCGCAACACTGGAAAGCCCGGAACGGATCACGGCCAGTATGTTTACGAATTGAAGTGCCAACATTGCGGCCATCTATACGGAGCCAACGGAAGTGACATCCACGAACGCAAATGTCCGAAATGCCAGAATGGCAAGCCGGGGATTTCGTTTGGCGATTGACGGATTGGAGATTATCCGGTGCCAGATGACACGATTCTGTGCGGGAGACCTGGTTCTAGCTACTGTGTGACGGTCGGTGACTATAAGGCGTGGGAGAATGAGGCAGACACTGGCTGGTCAAAGAAACCCGAGTTTATTCGGCGACGCCTCTCCGAGCGGTACGTCGATCCGGTGGAGGCTCTCGATCTCAACGACGACACCAAGGAGTGCAAGAACGGTTTCTACATGATGGCGGTCAGCTGTCTCCTCATAGAGACCTTGGCTTCATTCTGGCGTGGTTGGGAATCCACTGAATCTGGCAAGGATGCTAAGGGGCGGAAAATACCTGGAAAGAGTGGAGAAGCATTCAAGGTTTTCTTTCAAGAGCAGGCTCGGTTCTCGGCCTTCCAGGGAACCGACTTCTATCGGAGTGTGCGATGTGGCATCTTGCATCAAGGGGAGACGAAGAAAGGATGGATAATCGTGCGGACTGGTCCGCTGTTCGACGGCACAAATCGAATCAATGCAACGCGATTTCATAACCAAATGGCTGCTGCCATCAGAGACTATGCACGTGCGCTAAGGAATCCACCTGGCGCAAGCTCGTTGAGAGCCAATTTCGACAAGAAAATGAAAGCCGTAATCAAGAATTGTGGGTGAGCTGCATGCCAAACGGATCGTCAGCGATTGTTCAAAAGCTCTGGAACTACTGCACGGTTCTCCGCGATGACGGCCTCTCGTATGGGGACTATGTCGAACAGTTGACGTTCCTGTTGTTCTTGAAGATGGCCGACGAGCAGATGAAGCCCCCTTACAATCGGGCGCGACTCATCCCAAGTAGCCTGGATTGGTCCAGCCTGGAGCGTCTGGATGGCGACGACCTCGAAACCCATTACCGTCACATCCTCACGGAACTTGGCAAGCAACCGGGGATGCTCGGAGTGATCTTCCGAAAGGCCCAGAATAAGATTCAGGACCCCGCCAAATTGAAACGCCTTGTCACCGATCTGATTGCCAAAGAGCAGTGGATGACTTTGGAAGTGGACGTGAAGGGTGATGCCTACGAGGGCTTGCTGGAGAAAAACGCAGCGGACGTAAAAGGAGGGGCGGGACAGTATTTCACACCGCGTGCGCTCATCAAGGCCATCGTGGACGTCGTGCGGCCCGCACCCGGCGAGACCGTGAACGATCCTGCTTGCGGAACGGGCGGGTTCCTTTTGGCGGCCTATGACTATGTGAGCCATCACTACGAACTGGACAAAACCCAGAAGCAGACCCTCCGACATAAGGCCCTGTCGGGTACCGAGTTGGTAGCAGGTGTTGCGCGTTTGTGTGTGATGAATCTTTTCCTCCACGGTGTTGGAGGCGAGGACTCACCGATTCGCGATGGGATCGATGCTCTCGCCCAGACCCCTTCTACCTTCTACGATGTTGTTCTGACGAATCCGCCCTTCGGCAAGAAATCAAGCATCACAGTTGTCAGCGAAGAAGGAGAAGAAACGAAGGAAGCCCTCACCTACTATCGAGACGATTTCTGGGCTACGACCAGCAACAAGCAGCTCAATTTCTTGCAGCACGTGAAGTCATTGGTAAAGATTCATGGCCGCGTAGCGATAGTGGTGCCTGACAACGTTCTATTCGAAGGCGGCGCGGGGGAAACAGTGCGCCGGAAGCTCCTGCATGAATGCGATGTCCACATGCTGCTGCGATTGCCGACCGGAATTTTCTATGCCCAGGGCGTGAAAGCGAACGTCCTCTTTTTCGACCGAAAGCCTGCCAGTGAGAAGCCGTGGACAACAAAGCTGTGGATTTATGATTTCAGGACCAACGAGCACTTCACACTGAAAACAAATTCGCTCAAACGTGAAGACCTGGACGACTTCGTCGCCTGTTACCACGCAGAGAACCGCCACGTGCGGAAAGAAACCGAACGCTTCAAGTCCTTCTCCTACGAAGACCTTCTCAAGCGCGACAAGGTAAACCTGGACATCTTCTGGCTGAAAGACGAAAGCCTGGAAGACTCCGCCAACCTGCCCGATCCCGACGTGATCGCCGCCGAAATCGCCGAAGATTTGCAAGCGGCCCTTGACCAATTCTCCCTCATCGCTGCTGATTTGAAGAAGTAGGCTCGGCAATGCTGGCGTTGTGGGGCTTGTGCGTTCGCCTCAGGACTTCAGTGCACGTCGCTTCGTCTGCAAGCCAATACCTGCGGTGATATTCTCTCATCATGGTTGGCAGCGACCCGACCGCCATCCAGCCTGCGAGGAAGCATGCCAATTGACCTACGAAAGCTGGCGTCCGCGAAGAAGCCACAAAGACCCATTGATCCTCTGGAGATCTGGAACAGCCTTGACCGGGCAGTTGGCAAGGAATATCTGCGGCCAATTCAAGAACAAGTATTGGGCCAATGGTTCAGCCAGCGAACACGCCCGGACACCATCATCAAGATGAATACCGGGACCGGGAAAACGCTGGTCGGCCTAATGATGCTGCAATCATCTCTCAACGAGGGGCTGGGTCCCGCTCTTTACTTGTGCCCGGATAAGTACCTCGTCAAGCAGGTCCTAGATCAAGCCAAACAGTTTGGCGTGAACTGTGTCGCATTCTCTGACACTTCGCGTGATATTCCAGCAGAGTTTTCAAACAGCGAGGCAATTCTTGTTACTAACATAAAGAAATTTTTCAACGGGAAATCAGTCTTCGGAGTCAGGGGTGGGCCGCGTCCACCCGCTGACGTTGGCACACTGCTGCTGGATGATGCGCACACGTGCGTTGAGCAGATTCGTTCTCAGTTCACAATTGTTTTGGGCAATCAACATCCGGCCTATTCCAAAATTCTCGCGCTGTTTGGCTCAAGCTTAAAGCAGCAGCGGCCCGGCACCTATGTCGAAATATGTGCGAGTGACTATTCCAAGTTTCTCCCCGTGCCCTACTGGAGCTGGCTGGAATCCCAGGAAGCACTGATCACAATTCTTTCGGAGCACCGCGAGGACGACGAGCTGTTGTTCACCTGGCCGCTCCTGAAAGACATACTTCCTATTTGTGATTGCGTTGTATCTGGATCGAAATTGCAAATCGCGGCGAGGGTCACGCAACCTCACACGTTGCCCTCCTTCGGAGCGGCGAAACGAAGAATGTATCTCTCAGCGACCTTGCTGGACGATTCTCAGCTGGCACGAGACTTGGGCGTGTCTGCTGAAAATATCACTTCACAGATCAAACCAAACGAATTTGATGATTTGGGCGAGAGACTCATTCTGATTCCCGCCGATGTGGACCATGAACTCGGCTCAAAGTTTGCGACCGGAGTCGCGAGTGCGAGCACGAAAATCAATCGCGTTGTCATTGTGCCGACTGGCAAAGACGCTGAGAGATGGAAGGCGGCGGGGGCCACTGCTGTTCTAGCAGAAAATATCGAGGCCGCCTTGGAGCCTCTCAGAACGTCCACGGGATTCTTTCTTGTGTTGGTCTCAAAATACGACGGTGTTGACCTACCCGATGCCGCGTGCCGATTTCTCGTACTTGATGGCGTGCCACGCGGTGCAACGTTGAGCGACTGGTACCAGCAGTCTGCCCTGGAGGGAACTCCAATGATCAACGCGAAGATTGCCCAGAAAATTGAGCAGGGTTTGGGACGAGCGACGAGAGGCAAGAGCGATTACTGTGTTGCGTTGCTTGTCGGGAATGATCTCGTGTCGTTTATTCGTAACAAGAATAACAGAGCCAATCTGTCGCCCGGAACGAATGCGCAGCTGGAACTCGGTCTTGCAATCACGAAGGAGATTCGAGAATCGTCTGAGAAGGAAAACTATTCATCAAATTTGATCCACGAAATCAACCGATGTTTGAAACGTGATGAGGAATGGAAGGCAGCGTATCGCGCCTTCATCGAAGGAGCAAGAGACTCTCAGTCGGGAAAAAATACGAACGCGCCCTCGCTCGTGTCAGCAGTGATGGAATACAACGCTGCGCGATCCTTCCTCAAAAAAGACTTTGTGGCGTGCGAAGAGCAGACGAAGAAGTTAATAGACCAGCCCGGCCTTAACGACAAAGAGCGCGGCTGGTTCATGCAATTGGGCGCTGCGTACTTGTACAACCGCGACAAGTCGCGGGCGCTCAGCATGCAAAAGAAGGCATTTGACCTCAATAGTTCGTTACTCCTTCCTCCGGAAGGAGTCCAGTATCACAAAATGGCTGATCGGACCGAGACACAAGCCAGCTCAGCCCTCGGCTTCCTAAGGGAGTCTGCCAACGGAAACGAGCTGGTCATTCGGATACACACTATTTGTGACCGTTTGGTGTTTGGGGTTGAATCAGAGTTATTTGAGCAAGCGCTTGCTGAGGTAGCGAAAGTCATCGGAATCTCTAGCTCACGGCCCGAGAAAACGGTTGGGAGAGGCCCTGATTGCCTTTGGCTTGGTCCAGACGGAACATTCCTCGTCATTGAGGCCAAAGACGAAGTTGAGCTGACTCGCACGGAAATACATAAGTCCGAAACAGAGCAATTACTTCACAGCCTCGAATGGTTCAAGCAGGAATATCCTGGCAAGACTGCTCGTGCATTGATAGTCCATCCAGCGACTGCGACCGCGCACGCTGCCGTCTTTCCAAGTGAAGGGCGTGTGATTGCTCCCGACGTCTTGGATAAATTCACCACGTCTGTGCGCAGCTTTGCGCTTGCGGTTGCAACCCAGCCCATTTCTACTGTGACCGAGAAATTCGTTTATCAACAGCTTGAAGCGAATAAGCTGCTATTTGACCGCTGCTGGAGTTCGGCGAAGAAAGTCGTGTGAGAGGGTCGGAGTGTAAACAGCAATTCGCCCGATGCCTCTATTTTGCGAGAACACCGAATCCGTAGCGTTTTTCCGCGTCCTCTCCGTATGGTTCGAGTAGGAGGACCTATGAAGACCTACGACAACTTCGGCAAACTCATCGGGGAGATCAACACGATCATCATTCCCAGTGAAGCGGTCGTTCAGACGAACACGGTCTATGTCAACGATCGGGTGGTCAGCCAGACCATAACTCGTCGCGAGTTTAAGGGCGGCGTCGTCCGGACATTCGAGATGCTCAATGGCAAGTTGGTTCCGTGAAGAAAGTGACGAAGAAAGCTGCCCGGAAGATTCTCGCTACCATTGACGCCCTCGGCGACAAGCCGATGTCCGAAGCCCAGGTTCGCAAGTTCGGATATGTCAGAACCGAAGGCGGCGTCTGGGAATTGCCCGCCCACATCCTCAAAGCCGCTGGCATCAGTATTCATCGGGCAGGAGGAAACACGTAGAGGAACGATCCGCCTCGGTGATGACCCAAATCCTTACACCGCTCTTCAACAGATAGACCGACATGATTCGCAACCCGGCGCGAAGAGCGAGTTCGTTTTCGCGACGGTCCTCGGATTTCACGATTCCCCAATCCCCGGCCAGATGACGCTCAAGGTAGGCAAAAACACTTTCGCCCGATGCCTCAAATTCTCGTAAGGCACCGGGCGTCGCGACAACCTGACCGGGGTTGAATCTATTCATGCTTTCGCCATGTGACGGTCGTAACGAGCCTTCACAGCGGGCATCTCGCCGTGGACCTTGTCGCGCTGGACCCAAGTGAGCTTGGCGTAGTTCGGGCACTCCTTCCCACCAATCTCCTTGAACGCAGCTTTGTTGAATCCACCAGCGGCGGTACGGCGAGCGGCCTTCTGCCGAACACTCAGCTTCTTCTTTTTCTTTGCCATAACTACCTCCTTCGACTGATTTACCGAGAATCTGTAGCTCGCAGGTAGATTGAGGCCGAGGAGCTACCGACCATGTCAATAACCGAATCTCTGAAAGCGCAGTTGAAGACGCTGGAAGCCCAGCGGCGAGTGCACGAGAAGGCCGCTAACGCCATCCGTCGCGACGAAGCGAAGATCCGCAAGGCTCTTTCCTCTGTTGCGTCTCTGCCCTCGCTCAACTCCCAGTCGTGAACCTGCTTCAATTCATCCTGTCGCTGATCGAGCGTGGACAACCGTTCCACGCTCGTTTCTCTTTGAGGAACGTTACTCTACCGTACAGTGCCTCGAATTAAAAGCTGGCCCTATAACTGTCACAGGAGGGAAGAGAGGAGCATTCGAGAGACTTTCTGTGGATGTGTGGTGTACTGACCTCGAGGATTCGGTAGCTCACTGAGGGGCGTAACTACCAATTGACCGATCTTAACGGTAGTTTCTGAGAACCCCACTTTTCCTAAACCTATGGTGAATCAGTCGCTTACAGGCAGGAACCACAAAAGGGGCGTTTGTTCGATCCCCACCGCCCCTACCAGTAATCTCATTGAATCAATTGCCCTTTAGCTTTCTGTTCGTCCTCATTTGTGGCCAACTGTGGCCAACAAAAGTCGAGAACAGAGGATAATTTTTCAACTGCCTGCCGGTGCGAATCCCCGATGACGTGGCTGTAAATCGCCAGCGTGATCCGCGGGTCAGAGTGCCCAAGCTGTTGCTGCGCAATGCGCATTGAGATGCCCTGCTCAACCAGTAGGGAAGCACAGGTATGCCGAAAGGCATGTAACCCTGCTCGCGCGATGCCAAGTTTCTTTAGCAGCGGCTGGAGCCTCCGTTGCGTCAGCTTGCTGGCGTCGATCGGCGTTCCCAGCCTAGTGGTAAAGAGAAGCTCCTCGGGGTTGGGTCGCCAGGTCCGGATGTAGTTCTTCAAGTGACGTGCGAGGGCGCCAGGAAGAGGAAGGGCTCTCACACTCATCGCGCTTTTTACTGACTGCAGCTTTCCATGCCAAAGGGAACGCTGCACCAGAATTAGGCGACGCTCGAAGTCGATGTCTGTAAGTTTTAGGCCGAGCAATTCGCCCGCCCGCATACCCGTCATGGCGGCGACCGCGTAGATCGTCGCGTAGGGTTCACGTGCGGCAGCGATGATGCGCCGGGCTTCCTCTGCGGTGAAAAATCGGGGAGTCGTCCGGGCTTCTCTCGGTGGTAGTGCCAAGCGTTTGAGGCTCATACCTTCACACACATAGCCCCAATCCTTGGCGGTGTTGAGCAATACGCTGAGAGTTTGTAGGACGTTCAAGAGAGTCTTTCTCCTGACCGTTTTTGCCAGACGCGCAACAAACCGTTGCTGCTCCTCCAGGGCGATCTCGTTGAGTCGCAGCATGCCGAGCGTCGGGATGATATGAACGCGCAAGTGAGATGTTTGCGCCTTGAAAGTGGAGGGTTTGCGAAGGCAGCCATACTTTTCCTGCCACCTTGTAGCAAACTCCCCCAGCGTAGCCATGCGCCCCGGTCTGTAGCCCACCGCGTTGATACGTACGAGTACCTGATCGAGCTGACGACAGGCGAGGCGCTTGGTGGGGAATTCTTTGATCGTCCCGATAACCTCGTACCGGCGTTCACGACGAACAACACCATCGTCACCAATGATGTCTTCGCGCCACCGGCCAACCCAACGGTCACCACGACGTTCAACATTTCCACGTTGGTACCTTCTACGGGCCAACGAGCCTCCTTCATGCTCGCTTGGCCACTGCACTTGGCGCGACACGGTACTCTGTGAAGAGGGAACTAGCAAGCCTCTTTGTTCTGTTTCGAGTTGGAGAATTGCGCGCAAGGTAGGTTCAGATGGCCTCTGGGAACGCCTCACGCGCTTTTTTCAAGAAGCTGGATAGTTGGGCTGGCCGATGGTCTTGCAGCGGCAGGTTTGGAACATTTCGCAGGCGTTCCAGTTTTTCCTTCGCCCACGTCACCGTCTCAGCGCCCACGGCCAGAGTTCCTTCATCAAGGCCGCTCCACCGCTCAACTTCAATTCGCGTGCGCTCAATCTCAGCCTCTTCTTCCGGCGTTTGCTTTCGCGGTTTATATTCGGGGTCATACAGCCCTACCGAGGCGTCAGCGTTTCTTTGAGCGCGCTCCTGCTCTGCTCGCGTCACAATAGGCACCCGCAACTCAAACAGTCCCGGATAGTTGTTAAGGATGGATTGCTCCAGGACTAGCTTCGGCTCGTTTCCGGCGGCCCTGAGATCCTCCAGCGTCTTGATCGCCAGGTTTACGGCGTACGGGGTCATGGGCTTGCGGATCTTCTCCCGCATCTCCACGAAGGCGTTCCAGGCACTCAGCGGAATCCAGTCAGGAAACTCAACTATGGCGCCGGTTTCTGGCGCAGGTGTTGGTTTCTTCTTATTGTCCTTCTCTTCTCTCACTTCTCTATCAGTGGACAGCGATTGGACAGTTCGGTTTCTGTTCAGGGGCGCATCACCGACTGGTTCAAGCACGGGATTTCGCCAATCTTTTGAAGCCTCAGGGTTTACTCGATACTCGTTCCCCGACACGTCATAGACACTTGCCCGACAGATCAAAACCGGATAATTACCGCGCTTCCCTGGAACGTTCCATCTCTTAATCCAGCCGATGGCTTCCTGACGTTCCAGCGACCGTTGAATCGTCCTTTCGGAGATTTGCCTAGCACAAGTTGCGTGAATCGCTGCTGCAGACGTGATGCAGGTTCCAGGAGGAATCGATGACCCGCTGCCCTTGATGACATTCGCCTTTAGGTTCAGGAGGTTGAAGATCGCGAAATCGAGGAGGCTGATTGTTCCGGCTTCTAGATCGTCGAGCAATTCGCGCCGAAGTTTGATGTACCCGCGTCCGCTCAAAGTGCCTCCAACGAAGTGATCTGGAGGATAAGACAAGGCCAATTGGTTTCCTAAAACGCGGATCAGACTTGTCATGCAAGTTTTTTCCGTGACTATGTGGCGGCTTGACCAACTGCGTTGGACGGGAATACTGCGGTGATTAGTCGGGAAGGCTGCGAGTCATGAGCTGGAAGATACTTGCTTTTTCAGGCCGGGAACGAATGTTTCTTTATGAATTTGCGGAGGGTGTCCTGCGTAAATTTACGCTTGCTCCCAGCTACGGAAAGGGCTGCGTTTAGAGCAGTGGCCATCTGTGGGTATCCTCTCCAACAGTTGGGCTCATTTGCTAACAAGGAGTTCTGACATTCTGCAACGAACATCCGAATGCAAAGATCCTCCAGGCGTTCCGAATAATCCATGCAAGACACACAGCCCTCGATTTCTCTCTGTAACATGAACTCGCACCTGTGCAAATCGGCCACAAATTGCTCCAGATCTAACGGCGCGACGACGTCATCGAAATCCCGACTGGCTTCGCCGACAATTCCGTTCACCCGTAGCCGTTTTATTTTGCCAATGAGGGTCTGCACTGTCCGGAGGGTATGGCGGAACTCCACCCATCGCTCCGCGAAAGGCATTTCTGACCCGTCGAGGGGGGCTTGAAAAGGCTTCGTGCGAGATTCCAGGAGTACGTGCGTAATCCATGTGAGTGCGAAACATGGATCATTACCTCCGTAAACGGTGTCGCCCCTTCTTTCTAATCGCGCTACTGCCCTTTGCGTTCCGGGCACCTTAAGGATTTTGCCCTCCAGCTTTCGCAACGCAGTCGTGCGATAAAGCTCTCGTGGCGTTAAAGGTTTTTTCATGTCTTAACGCTACTAAATACTTGACAGCCGGTCAAATATAGTGCAGACAAGTGAATATGAAAAATAAACGCCACGCGACAGCAGAAGTGGCCAAGTTGATTGGCATTTCCCGGCAAACCCTTCAAGCGTGGATAGGTGCGAGGAAAATACAAGCGCCGAAGGCAATAGTCCTGGGCAAAATCACGGTCAGGATGTGGAGCGACTCTGACGTTCAACGTCTGCGGAAGATTAAAGAGAAAATCTATCGCAAAGGACGTGGCCGGAAGCCAAAAGGATCGAAACGGTAACCGAGTATGACAAACGCGCACACATATGTATGACATTGGAGGTCAGCCGGCAATGAGGGTCGCACTCTACGCGAGAATAAGTACCAACAACCACGGGCAAGACCCGGAGATGCAACTTCGCGAGCTACGTGAATATTGCCAGCGGCGCGGCTGGGAGATCGCCGGTGAATATGTCGATGCAGGAATCAGCGGCGCAAAGGATAGTCGGCCTGAGCTCAACCGGCTTTTGACAGATGCCCACCGACGCCATTTCGACGCTGTTGTTGTTTGGAAGTTTGATCGATTTGCCCGCTCTGTTTCCCACCTGCTTCGCGCGCTCGAGACGTTCAACGCTCTCGGTATTCATTTCGTCAGCTTGAGCGAGTCCATGGATACGTCAACTCCCGCCGGCAAGATGGTATTCACCGTCCTTGGTGCCGTTGCGGAACTTGAGCGCAGCCTCATAGTGGAACGGGTTCGCGCTGGACTGCGTCATGCCAAAGCAAACGGCAAGCGACTGGGGCGGCCGAAAGTGACCGTCGATGCGATTCAGGTTTCCAGATTGAGAGCATCGGGTGCCTCATGGCGAACTGTTGCCCAAAAAGTTGGGGTCTCAGTCGGAACGGCCTTCGCAGCAGCGCGGGGCTCTAGCAATAGCTGAGTGGAACTGAATGAGTCCCAGTCAGGGAGGACTATGGAACTGGCGCCCCGCTGCATCAAGGAAGATGGCGGCATCGTTGCCGCGCGCTTTCTCTATTGGAAGAATTCCCACTGGTTACGTTGGCGATGAAAAAGCGAACATTTTTCTTGCGTTCGGAGCTGCCACAGTGTAGCTTTTCCACGGGTAACTTGCTGGAGGTTGTTGGCCGACAGCGGCGTGGAATACCATCCGCTGGGCCGTAGGCAATGGACACACTTACGCGGACCGAGCGCAGTAAGCGAATGGCCCTCATCCGCAGTATAGACACGAAACCCGAACTCCTGGTAAGGAGGATGGCGAGCACCTGCGGACACAAGTTCCGTCTCCACACGTCTCCGACCTTCCAGGAAAACCCGATCTCGTATTTAATCGGACACAGCAATAGCAGTGCGTTACGCGCTCGGACGATGGGAAGCGTTGCTGCGCTACTGCGATGATGGTCACCTGGAAATCGACAACAACGCTGCGGAGCGAGCGTTGCGCGCTGTGGCCCTGGGCAGAAAAAACTACTTGTTCGCCGGATCGGATCGAGGTGGAGAAAGCGCCGCGGCGATCTACAGTCTGATTGGCACAGCCAAACTGAACGGGATCGATCCTGAAAGTTATCTGCGAAACGTCCTGTCGCGCATCGCGGAACATCCAATCAACCGTATCGAGGAACTTCTGCCCTGGAACTTATCGACAGATCGTCTCTAGCGTCGACCCGCGCTGCTTGACCACGAAGCACCATCTACTGATCCAGTCGCGTTGCGCCTTCCCGTAACGGCTAGACTATGAATAATGTCTACCTCACCTCAGCCGGAAGCAACTGGATCTCAAGTTAGCCCTTGGCGGCTGCGTGCCGTCCGTGCCATTGCGCTTTGCTCTATGCTCGCGATTTTGGTGCCGTGGTACGCCGCCATCTTCAGTGATTTCAGTCGGCAAGACTTTTTTAAGTTGTTCATACCGATCTTGTTTTTCCCGCTGTGGCTTCCATATGCATGGGTCTTTTGGGGCTTGCGTTCTTACGCAGATGCCCACACGGTCAAGAAGGCCTTAGCGGTGGCCGTGGGATGCGGTTCTCTCCTCTTCCTTCTCTGTTCTTTCCTGCTCGTTGTGACTTCCTTCGACGCAGATCGGAAGTTTGCCATTGCATACGCACTTGTGGCGCTGTTGCAGATTGCCCTTCTTGTTGGCGCCATGACGGCGTACTACTCGATGAGGCGAGAGCCCAAGGATTTACACATCCTGGCGACCCGGCTTTGGGTTCCGATCGTAGCCATCGCGGCCGCCGCGATAGTTGTCCCAAATATCTTCCTGCAAGAGAGAGCCCCGAATGAAGCGTCCTCGGTAGGCTCGCTGCGCACCATCAATGTAGCCCAGTCCTATTATGCTCAGACATACCCGGATAAAGGGTTCGCGTCTTCTCTTGCTGAACTGGGCCCGGACCCCCCCGGCAGTGGTCTTATCGACTCCGTGCTTGCCAGTGGCAGAAAATCCGGCTACGTCGTTGTCCTGACTGCTGCGTCTCCGGACTCTCACGGCCGCATCACTCACTACACCGTCATCGCCCGTCCCCAAAAGTACGGCAAGGAAGGCAAGCATAGCTTCTTGACGGATGAATCCGGCGTCTTTCACTTCACCACTGAGGATCGCGCTCCGACCGCCCAAGATCCCGCACTCCAGTAAGTCAAACGGGGTAGTACATGGCTACGTTCTCAGCCGGACGCTTACCACCGTTCATCAAACGGATGTTTCTCGAACGGCTGATACGCGGCAGGCCCACGCAATGGAATCAAGTGCCTACGACTGCCAAAACTGAGGGGTTTTTTGAACGCCAGGCCGCGGCCAGCTGAGGGTCAGACGTGAGCGCCACGTGAAGGGCATCGAGAGGTTTTCTGAAACGTCGGCCTAGTTGCCTCAAATGCAATACTGACCCGATTGGCCTGCCTCGTAGTTAAGAAACACTTTTGGAACGCCCCTGAGCGCGCGAAAGGGCGTCCCTATAGGGGCACTTGTCCGGCTTTCCAATTACACATCCAAGTGAAGTTAGATTCTTAGGGTTTCGATCAGAAGGCAAAAGCGCAATCCCGGACTCCCTAATGATATAAGTAACTCAAACTATCGGTGCCGATTGGATTCCGGAAATGTATATTTCGCGCTTTCAAGTAGCCAACTATAAAAGTTTTCGTGAGCCGAAGGCTCTAGAGTTTACGCAAGGCTTCAACATAATTTCTGGGCAGAACAATGCAGGCAAGACAGCTCTCTTAGAAACGTTAGGACTTAGGTTCACCGGACATCCGCACCGAAGCATTAAAACAGTTCCAGCCAGGGACACGGTTCCGCCCCAGTCGTCCCTGGCAGTCGTCTCATTCACAATATCGCCGAAGGAAGTCGTGGAACTTATGTTGGCGAAGCCTGGACAGTATCTGGTTCCAAAACCCATCCTTGGTTCCGAGTTCGCCAAGAAGATTGGGTTTATCGACGATTCAACAGCCTCCGCCGAACGTTTGCTACAGGCCCTTTTTTCTGCGGATCAACTAACATTCACGCTTCGTTTTGAGGCGGCCCCGAATAACGCATCCCCTGTTGTGAAAATCGTTGAAGTCCCATCATATGGTCTTTACCGTGCGCAGGGTCCGATAAACGGTTGGAATTGCGTGACCTTTGAAGTTCACGACAACGGCCACCTCAAACCAACGGGCTCCCAGGCGGCAGTTTCCGATATGGGACTTCAGCTAGCCGAAACTTTTCAAAGACATGTCTACAGATTTTCTGCTGAGCGCCTAAAGGTAGGCAGAAGTGCGCATGGTGCGTATCCCGTCCTTCAACAAGACGCCTCAAACCTGCCTCAGGTGTTGAATCTGCTGCAACATAACCCAAGCAGGTTTCGCGACCTCAACAAGCGGCTGAATGTCATTCTTCCACAAGTTAGACAGATCTCCGTGCGGCCAATTGACCAGATGCAGGTCGAAATAGTCGTTTGGTGCCACGATCCTGAATCTCAGCGTGAGGATTTAGTGGTTCCGCTTGCGGAGAGTGGGACCGGCATAGGTCAAGTTCTCGCCATTCTGTATGTGGTCATGACTTCAGAGCGTCCTCAGACAATCATCATCGATGAGCCTCAGAGCTTCTTGCATCCAGGTGCTGCGCGCAAACTTATTGAGTTCTTGAAGCTGTATCCTCAGCACCAGTTCATCATAGCCACGCACTCGGCGACCATAATCGCGGCCACTAATCCCAAGACAATTACGCTCGCGCGCTTTGAAGATGATGAGAGCAGACTACAGCAGCTTGATGCCGTTGCCGAAAAAGGAATTCAGACGACCTTGGCCGAACTCGGAATCCGACTCTCAGACTTGTTTGGAGCCGATAACATTCTCTGGGTCGAGGGCCGTACAGAGGAGAAATGCTTTCCCCTCATCGTGGAGAAGATCCTGAAACGGTCCCAATTGGGTACGGAAATCCTGGGCATCCGCCAAACAGGCGACCTAGAGGGTCGAGATGCCAAGAAAGTACTTGAAATCTATCGCAACTTTGCAAAAGGGGCCAGTTTGGTGCCACCCGCACTCGCCTTCATTCTTGACGAAGAGTGTAGGGATGAGGATGCCAAGCGGGGACTGTTCAAACTGAGTGGAGAGCTAGCGGTATTTCTGCCGAGGCGTATGTATGAGAACTATCTTCTAAATCCGAAAGCAATTGCAGAGGTGGCGAATGTGATCGCCGGATTCAGGACCACGCCGCTGACACCGGATGAAGTTCGCGAAGCAATCGAGGCCAAACTAAAGGAACCGGGTTACTTCTGCAACGCCGAGAAGATGAAAGTGGCTACAGATCTGATAAGAAACGTTGATGCCGGCCGGGTTTTGGAAGAGCTATTCAGCCGCTTCTCCGAGACGCGCGTCACTTATCAAAAGGTCGGGCATGGCGTTGCGCTCACGGAGTGGCTTATTAAGAACGCGCCTGATGATTTCAAGGAGCTAGCGGAGTTGCTCAGTAAAGTGTTGAATTCCGGTGACGCAATGAGCGGCACCCCTGCCATCCAGCCCTCTGCGCCTGCAACTGTTCCACGAGCGGTACATTAGTTGTTTCCGGACTTTTTGTGAAAACCTGCATATCAGAGACCGGATGCTCGCGATGAAGCTGAGGACCCGCCTGGGAAGGTTCTGAGCATTAGACACCTCTGTGGTGCTGTTGTATCAGAGCGGTGTCCACGTGGATGCCCAGTCAGGCCATCAACCAGCCAGGATTCAAAGAAGAATTAGCTGCGAAATGATCGGTTTTTCTGACCAATTCTTGCCCTGTTACGCACTGGTTGACGCCCTTGCATCAAAATTTCAATTAACCTTCATCTTTACAGTTAGTTACGAGCAATTTTCTGGAAGTTTTGTCAACCGCCCTATCCGACTTCCAGACTCACAGCCATACAGTAGGGAACCGGTTCCACCAGCTCGCCGCCGGCGTTCCGGCATGAAACGCGTAGCAACAGATAACCATCGTCAAGAAAAACGGTTGCTTCGTCACCTGTACGGCGTTCATGAAACACCGTCCCACGCATGGTCGCTTTGTCTGTGGGCTGGCAGGGCTCCCGTGTGGACGCGATCCAGTATTTTTCGTCCGTACCGGCGCTGACATCCAACGCGGCCATACGGTATCCCTGATGTCTCGGATTTATCGGGGAAAACCATGCGAGGGTCACTGTCAGCCCACGTAGCGCGCGCACGCCATCCAAATCTGGCGGCAACGGAATGCGGTAAAGAAGGGCACTGTCCGGCGCGATCGTTCCCCAACCGAAGAGTGTTGCGCGGTTTTGCGCGCAGTCAAGCACTCGCTCAACTTTCGGAACGCCGTAGCCAAGCAGCCGTGCAATGTCATCCCGCCGGACCAGGTGCGAACCTTGCCCCTGCGGCAGAAAGTTTTCGTCGAGGAACGACCCCTTCGGTCCCCAAGTCGCGCCGTGCACCAGCAGCGCTTTCGTAGCCAATGCCGCGTACACCTGTGGCAGGTTGATGTGATTTGAGCCGCCGTCACGGTCCAGCAGTGCATCGTAGATTTTGTGTGCTGCGCGTGTGGCGAGTGCGGTTGCAACGCTCGTCCCCCAGGTGAAACCCTCGAAACGGTCGCCGCCAATGCGTGCAAGGGAAGCAGCCTTGAGGCCGAAATGCTGCGCGCCAGCCCGAACAGGTGATACCACCAACTGTTCCCCTGTGGCCACAACATGAACCGGAGCCCTGCCGCCGTTGAACAGGAGATCAGGTTTGATGGCCTTGCGGAATCCTAGACCCATTGCCGAGACGATATTCGGCAGTTCTCCGTCGGTAAAGGGATCAATAAAGTTGGCGGGAAACGCACCAGTGAACGCAGAGCCGGCATGTGCAGCACCAATAGTTAGTGCGTTCAGCGCCTCAGCGGGAGAAAGCAGAGTGCGCTGACTTTTTGCGCTGTTGAGCGCGTTCAGGACGGCATGCTCTCGATCATCTGGGGACGCGGCCTCAAATTCCGCCGATGTTCTGTATTGCGGCACAGTGATACGGTCTAGAATGTTTCCGGCGCTCACCAGAAACAGAACCTTGTAGTGATATGCCAGGTAGTCGAGCAACCGACCAAGGGGACTCATGGCCCGGGCAAACGGCCGGGTTGGATCTCCTAGGGAGAAATTGAAAAGAAATACGCTGGGTGCGGATGCCGGCTGACCGCCGTCACCTTGCTTGATTCTGCGGACCGCCCGATAGATGACATCCACGAGAAGCCGGTCTGCTGGTGTCTGCTCGTCTCCGTTTTCGCCCGGACGCATCACCGGAAACACGAAGAGCGGACGCTGAAGCGGCGTTTCACCGTGATTAAGATCGCCATGCAAAATTAAGGAGGCCATTTCGGTGCCGTGCTGGCGTCGGGCGACGGGATACGAAGGTTCCAGATTGTCAGGATCGTCGATGATGAGCCGACCGGCTAACCGTACATGGTTTGAAATGGGCAGTCCGTCGAGCAATGCAGCGATCGGCGTTGCAGCGACTCCTGCATTCACGACCTCGCCTCCGCTGTCCGCTCCTTCCGGTTCACGCCCTGGCGCCTGCGCGATCGATTGCGGTCGTAGGAACATCACATCTTCGACGCGGGCGAGGGTGATGTCGGGGTGGTCCAGAAGCGCCTGCACATGTTCCGCGGGGATGTCAACAAGCGCGGCGTCATAGCGTATTTCGGGAATGATGGCGTGGTGGATAATCTGTCCATTAGTGGCAGCGATTTGTTGCGCTACCCGTTGGAACGCTTGATCGCGGCGGACGGCGTCCTCGTAAAACCAGAGTTCGATCTCGAAGCGCACAGGCTGGCCGGGATGCGCGGCGAGTGTGCTTCGCCAGTACAAGAGCGTTTCCGGTGGGATTCGATCTTCATGATTCCAAGGGCGCACATCAACGAGACTTGCGAACAGCTCGCGCCAAGGACCTCGGCCCTTTGGCATTCTGCGCCCTTCCGTAAAGCGCCGCCACAAGCCGAGCAGCTCGCGGAGCGCCTGAACGTCGGGCATTGCGAGATAGATGCGGCCGCCGATGGAACTTTCCGCGTCATCACGGTCGAAGAAATCCGCAGACGGCGCGAATTCGTCCTCAAAATCACCAAGGTATTCGAGGCCGATTGCACGCGCTTGCATGTAGAAATCTTTAAGTGAAGCCGCGACTTCGAAAACGATTGCGCGTTCGGGCGCGATTGACGCCGGGTCCGCCCGGAGATCAAGAAGTTGCTGCGGATGTTCAGCAATAGCCATTAGCCGTGCGAAACGCGGTTGTAGGCGTTCTGCCTGCCGGGCGCGCGAGGGCTTCGCAATATCCGCACCGCCCCATGGTGGGCGCTTGGGTCTAAACGGTTCTGGATCGGGCAAATTAAGGAGTGGACGCTCGGGCACGCTTTCTCGTCCTTTTGGCGTTCGATGAATTCGCACGCGTGGCCCAAATCGTTAATTGTTCCTTAGCGATATCAGCGGGCGTACGTTCACCCATTGCCAGCACCTGCCAGCGCGCAAGTTCTAGAAAAAACTGCTCCGCCTCTGCATAACTCGCCCGGCCGAGTGCCTTGGCGATTACCTGCGGTCGCGCTCCCAGGTCAACCGTTGCGCGTTCGCTCAGGAATGTCACATAGGAGGCGAGTTTTTTTGTATCAGGAGCAGGCAGAGACAGTCTCATCTCAAAGCGACGCCAGACGGCACGATCTAGTAATTCTGCATGATTGGTTGCTGCTATGGCGACGACGTAACTGGGCAATTCATCAATCTGCATGAGTAGTGATGTGACGACGCGTTTGATTTCTCCCGTTTCGTGCTTATCGCCTCGTTCTTTTCCGACCGCATCGAACTCGTCGAAGAAAAGAACGCAAGGCGTCGTGCGTGCATAATCAAAAACTTGCTTTAGACGCCCGGCGGTCTCCCCTAGAAAACTGCCAATTATTGATTCATATCGGACCGTAAAGAAAGGCACTGCAAGTGCTTCTGCAATCGCTTCCGCTAGCGAAGTCTTACCGTTCCCCGGTGGGCCGGAAAGAAGGACCTTGTGTCTCGGTTCCAGTGAATGTGAGCGCAGCACGCTCGCCCGCTGCTGCTCCTCTATGAGCTGGGCTGTAGCACGCTTGGTTAGCTCCGGGAGAATCAATTCGTTCACGCTGCGCCTGGGAATAGTTTCCGTTATAAAACTCTTCCCTTTTGAATGCGTGTCTTGGAATTGGGTCAATGACATCTTCGCACTCCCGTTTCCATTTGCCGACGTGATGGCCCTTTCAAGCCGCTCAGCCAATACATTGTGTTGTTTGCCGCGTTCTTCCGCGATAATGGCTTCGACGGTGCGATGCATTAGGTGTCGGTCACCGCTCGCGCCTGCCTTTACAAGGTTTATCAACAAATCAGACCGAGCCATTCGATTTCCTCGACGAATGTCCGTGGCAGTTACGCTCCCGATTGCGCCGATCCGGTCGTCAACAACGAGTATCGCACAACCGAAGCTCGAAGTAGGTGATTTCGGTCCATAACGAATGTCGTTGCTCTGCTTAGCGCTAGAGTAACTGTACGCGGCTGCAAGATTCTTCAACATTCATAAGAATCAATTCGTCCGACACAGCTTCCGGCGCATTTCGGGCGTGCCCTTTCCGCCAGTCAAGACAACTACGTCCGTCTTCCAAGCCGCCTTTAGATCGGTCTCGATTTGCTCTTGGCGAGACCGTGTCCAGGGTGCGTAATGACGCTCGGTGATTCGTATGCTGCCGTGGCCGAGGAGTACTGACACTCGGTCTAAAGGCACTCCAGCGAGCAACAGTTCTACCGCGAATGTGTCGCGGAATCGATGTGCGTGTCCTCCCGTTACGCTAGCCAATCCAAACAAACGTTGCAGCCGCCGTTGCCATTTTCCCTTGGAGCTACGCACTGTTGATTTGCCTGTCCAGAAAAAATAGTGTTCACTCGAACGCGGTGCGGCGTCGAGCGCTTTGGTGACCATGTCGGGCAAAACGCAATACACATGCACTCCAGTTTTTTCGGTGTGAAGTTGAAGCTTGTTGCCCTGCAGGCGATTCACGTTGAGCTGGACAGCGTCGCCTATACGTAGACCGGAATAACGGAGGAGCAACACGAAGGCTTTTAATCGCTGGGCGTTTCGTAAGCCAGCACTCTTGCCGTACGGACCGAGTGCGGTGAGTATGCTGATCATCTCTTCTCGGGTGAAGGGAAGCGTGGGCTTGTTTGGGACTTTGGGTGCTTTCAGGTCGACGGCAGGGTTGCTCTCAACCCATTTTCTCTTCTCAGCAAAGCGCATGAACGCCCTGAGCCGTTCCAACTTCTTGAGGCTTGTGCGCGGTCCCTCCGTCCACGTTGCGCGAAACGTTGCAAGTGTGTCGAGGTCTAGCTGGGTCAGAAATTTCAGTTTGTACGTTTCCGCAAAACCGTCGAGATATCGGAAGAGAAGGCGATATTTATAGAGCGTGGAGTCGTTCAGCTTCCGCGCTTCTGCGTCCACGATAAACTTTTTGTGAGCATCTTTGATCGTGATTTGCTGTTCTTGTTGCCGCGTGCGTCGGTCCTCAGCTTCCCACTCGCGGATCATCTCTTGTGCGCGCTGCCAGTCGCGCAGTTTCAACGACTCCCGAAGTTCTTTGCCGCCCAAGAAGCCGTCCACCCAAATAGGGCACTGGCAATGGCGATACTTTCGGCCCTTCGTGCGTTGCTTGCAGTTCCTACGGTGACGGCGATAGATGGTCAGCATTTGCGGCACACTCCTACCGGACGACGGACTTTGATGATAAGCGACGATGAACTCGTTCGAGTACAGACTGCGGAACACGCAAAGTAACGTATCGCCTTTTATGGCGCGGACTTCGTTCTCCAATCACAAGCACACCCGCCTCATTCTCGAAGAGCTCACGAACCTTATCAGCGCTCAGATTCCACATCTCAGCGATTTCCGTAACGGCGTAGTGCCGCTCGAAGTGCACTGAGGTTTCGATTTGTAATTGCACGGTCATTGCTTGCGATTATCTCCCAAAGTGTGTTCGTGCTTAATTTCATGAAAATTGCTCGCACAATTGAATCTCGAACGTGACCTGTTTTTCTCTCCCCACCGTGGCCCCCTTCGCTGTAGTTACGCAGTCTTCGTAAGCGCGTCACCTTGGCTTTGTTCTTGGTTGTGGTTGTTTGCGTGTTGGTCTAGCCAGGCTTTGAACTCGTCATCTTTGCGGAAGAGCAACTTCAAGGCTTCCGTGATGACGTACGACGGAGAAGCGTCGATGAACTCGGCGTACAATTCCAATCGGGACTTGACCGATTCTTCGACTCTGGCCTGAACGGTCACCGTTTTGGGTTGCTTCGGTGGTGATTTCAGAATGGACAACGGTTCCTCCTTCTTGCTCTTACAAAATGTCAGACATCCTGTCTGACAAACTCCTGGGATTGCTCTTGCAACCGCGAGAAGCCACCGAATCCCCTCTACTTACTAGGGAACATCCAGAAGGGAAAAAGGTAGAAAAAAATATTTGCACCAGTACATTTTTCCGACAAGTCTGCCAAGCCATGTGGAGACCACAGGAGGGCAGACCGAAAGCACGACATTGGCAGAAGCCCTCAGCATCAGCAGATAGAGTCGGATTTCCTCCGCTCTGGCCGCCGTCAAGGAGCATGGCCGCCACGCGGCTCCTATCGTCGCCCTTGTCTGCGGCTTCGCTCGGAATTGGCCGAACTACGAGAGGCGTGGGCCTCTCTACCCTCAAGCGGCCGCAGGACGTTGACGAGCATTTGCGGCCTTTGGATGTCTCTCTTCGGATTCATCCAGAGTGCCGTTCTTGTATCTTCGTTGCTGCATGTAGGAGGCTTCCATACCTGCTTGGAGCCGTTGTGCTGCATCGTGCAAAGTCGCCATCTCGGCCTCATAAGCTGAAAGTCGAACGGCCCGGCGTCTTTCCTTAGGTGGGAGTTTGCGTTCCAATTCAGCCGAGAGGTCTCCGAAAGCCGTGAATTTTGCTCCAAACAGCTTTCGAATCTCGCGCTTTTCTCCTTGGCTGACAGCAAGAACATACGCGATATAAGCCGCCAATTGTTCGTCGTGGAGCTTCCAAACGATCTTGTCGATCTTTCGTATAGCGGTTTTCAGATGGTGTGTGGGAGGAACTGGTCTGCGTTTTCATGGCGTCGAAGTTCTCCTCTTTTGAGGTCCGCTCTTTCTTTCCTTGTTGTTCTTCGCAGCGCCTTGGCTTATGCCATTCTCGCCTTTGTCGCTTCCGTCTTCAGGCTTCGACGAATCAGGCCGCTTCCATCGTTTTTGTTCTGCAGATGTGAGGAATCGTACGACAGGAGGCTGGCCTGCCTTTCGGCGGCGCTCCTCGATGAATTGGACATCCTCATAAACCTTGACTGCGTCGAGGGTTTCCTTCTCGATTTCCCTAACCCGTTTGTCGAAATTGGAAGCGTCGGAACTCTCTGCTCCTTCGATATTGTTGCAAAAGTGGGTATTCATGTCGGCGCGTTCTCCTTCAAATAAGACTCGCGTTCTGTCCACGGTTGCCGCATCCAAATCGGGCGCGCGCTTCAACCGTTCGAGGCCGCGCACCGCTTCGTCCATACCGTGATTGAACAGAAAGATCGCTTCGTAAAGATGAGCTTTTTGCATGACAAGATTCCTTTCAGCGGCGTGGCCGCGAGTTCGGCAGTGAATGTGGCGCGTCGGGGCACACGTCTCCGATGGAGTCGAATGCCGACCCGGATGGACACAGAGATTCAGTTGGGCAGAACTATGGCGGGGGATGGGCCACGCGCAGAGGAATGGGGCGTGCGACGGAAACCAAACAGAGATGGGTGGGTTGCACCCAAGGGGCGAACCCGATACTTTCTAATCCAGCCATCGTTGCCTCTAATCCAGGCGACTTTGGTCAGGGGCGCGTTCGTGTTGATAGCACGAGTGCGTCCCGTTTTCTTCCTGAGAGCGTCGCTCTCATACGACACTTATACGAGAAGCGGTTCTCGTATGGAACTATCGCAAGTACCGACGACTCTGTCAAGGGGCAAGTGGCGACAAACGGCCCCGTTCATTCTAGGATAGGTGCATGAAGCGCGAGCTAGTCTCAGAAGTTATGCGTGAGATGGGGAAAAAGGGAGGTAAGGCAGGCGGAAAGGAGGGCGGGAAGGCTCGCATGGCTGCCCTTACACCGGAGCAGAGGACGGAACTTGCAAGAAAAGCAGTCCGAACTAGATGGGCAAAGGCCAAGAAGAAACGCAAACGGTCTGCTTAAAGAGCAGGAAGGCCCAGGGATCGCAGACGACGATCCAACAGTCGTTGATCGATATAGACTTTGTGGACCAGCAGTTGCCGAAACGCACTCCGAAGATCGTTAAATAGCGCCGCAGGTAAAAGGTTTCGAGCAGCCCGACGCTCCCTAGAATTTCGAGACCTTCCACTTTCGCCAGCTTGCGTGCTCTGTAATCGTCGAGCAGCACAGGATTCGAGCCCAGTTCTTTCGCTAGGACGATTGTGCTCATTTCGCCCGGACCGAGACCATATTTTTGCTGTGCCGAATGCAGACCGGCTGGATTCTGAATCGATTTGACCTTGATCCACTCAGCTTTCGACACCTCCGACGCTCCCGGCAAGCCAGCGCCAGCGATTACAACTTCGTAGTGAACTTCATTGGAGATATAGACGCGCGGAAAGATTCGGTTGAGAAAGTCGAGGCAGCCAAGTTTGGCAAGAATAACAAGCGGAGATGAGTCTGCTACAGCGGTCACGCTTTGAGATGGTCAGCAGTCTGGCGTTCCTCTTCCAGGTCCTCAAAGCTGTACCGTAGTGGGGGAACACCGTGTTTCGCCGCAAAATCCATGAAAGCCGCCACGGGCGTCTGACTCAGTTCCGCCGCACGTCCAAGGGAGACTTTATCCTCGCGATAAAGTTCGAGGGCCAGCAATCGAGCCGCCTCCTCAGAGAGATTGCTCTGCTCCAAATTTGCGGCCCTCAGAAGTTCCGAGGGCAATTTCACATCCACGGTTTCCATAGCTCCAAGTTACCGCACGCGAGGCAGTTTGTCATGCGCTATCGCTTGCCCTTCGCTCTCGCCGAACCTCTATTCCAAGGACAAAACCTCACGGCGTGAGGTAGACGAGTACCGCCCGCGTGGTACAATATATGTTACCATAAGAAAGATCCGTTAATTTGGGCAAGTATCACAGCCAGAGGCAACAAAGAGATGTTCGATCTGGATAGGCTTTCGAAGCTGCGATTCGGGATGAGCGAAGTGCCCAAAGTCGGCGGCCAACGGGGAACCTACGAGGAAAAGTGGGGGCAGTGGTTTCTCGAGCGGTCCTTCTTCCGAGATTTCGTTTATCGGAATCCGCGCGGAAGGAAAAAGGGGCAAGAGCTGGCCGACGCGGTGGTGTTTGGCAGTTGCTATATGTTCCAGGAATAGTTTGCAAAAAGAGCGCCGACAGCCATCGGCGCTCGAATGATTTGGTTTTGTTTTCTCTTGGCGGATTAAGCGAGAGCTTTTTTTCGGTTGTATTTCTTCTCTTTCGCTGGCCGAGTCTGGATGGCCGACCGCACGAGAAAAGCCGATCGCGTTAGGCCAGCAGACCGCGCCAAACGGTCAATCTTCTCAATCTGGCTCTCCGGAGCGGTTATGTTGACGCGGATTGTCCGTTCAGAATGAGCAGGGACAAGGAATGCCACGGCGTCCTTAATGGCAGGATCGGTTACCACGTCATCAACAGTGGATGGATTGGGAATCTTCTCGCCATCCTCAACCATACCAGCGATATGAAAGCTCAAGGCTTCTGCCGCTCTGCGCCGCGCTTCTTCCAAAGTTCTACCAGCCGTAATGCACCCAGGAAAATCTGGGAAGCTCACGCCAAAATCCGATTTACGATCCTTATGCAGATACGCGATGTAATCCATCAATCACCTCAACCTAATGCCTGCTTGCTTTTCGATGCTTCTCAGCGTGCCAATTGGTATATCTCGGACAGGATGTGGCACAGTGACCCGTCCCGGCTTTACCGGATGCTTGAACTGCTTGTGGCTACCGCGATGCGCGACTTCGTACCAGCCATCTTGATTCAAACGTTGGATGACCTCCCGGCTGGACATAAGACACGATACACACTTTTTACACACCTGTCAAGGGTTTACGGAGCTCCGCCTCCGTTGCAAGAATCAACCAAGTGAACTTTTCCAGTGGTTCTGTCCCTTCTGAAAATCTTATCCGGCACGAACACCTTTGAAAACGTGTGAAAAACGTCGGCAAGATAGGCTCCCGCGGCTTCAAGGGACGCTTGAGGTTACTGCGAACTTAGCTCCATTTGGCTCCAATTCATTTGGTTGGGAGTGGAGCAGGCATGCCTCTCTTGGTCACTGCCATGGCCCCGGTGGCGGGTTTGATCCCTCTCGTGTCAGGAACTTCACCGGTGTTCCTAGCGCTCCTAGGCGGGCTGGCTGCGCGCGCGGGTGGCGCAGGGGTGATGGTGGGCGCAATGCGCGTCGCGTTCTGGGGTGTGCTGGCCATGGCGCTGACTGCAGGCGTCGGGTGGCTGTTCGGAACAGTCGCGTGACCGGGGCGGGGAGCACCAAGCGACTCCTTTGCTGTTGGCTTCTCGCAGAGCGGAAGGAACGGCGTGCATCTGGCCGGAGCTTAAACTGCACTCTTCGAGCGCGAGGAGAGAGGAACGGGCGCCGGGGAGAACCTAAAACTCGCTCAGTTGGTTGTCGCCTGATGTGATGCGTTGGGACTTGCCAGAGAGGACCGACGAAAGAATCGGAAGTCGCAACGTTCGCAACGGAAGGGCCTGACTAGCATCATCGCCAGAAAGACCCGTTCAATGATTCCTTTCCGTTTTGACCGATGAATTTGTTTACTTTGACATAGCGGACAACTTATCACGTCGAGTCTCCTGCTGCGGCTTCCCCATCGCCAAACAATCTTCCGCTAGAGGAAAACGTAAGGTCTGTCCCAAACTGAACACCGGGACCCTGCCCTCGCTTTCACAAGGCGAGCCCAACGGTTTGCCGGTCCGCAACCGGCCCCGAAACGCTTCCAGGCTACCTGACACGGCACCTGTTCAAAATGGAACAGACGAAATCTCCTTGCCGGTATACGTTGAGCGGGAAAGGGTCGGCCTCTAAGTCGACCATCGGCAATCGCTAAGATCGGCCTATAGGGCCGTAGGTGTATCTGCCATGACAAATCTGGCACAGAGCAAATCCCAGAGTGCTCCGAGGAGTTTCCATCCTCAGAGCGCCGGCGCTCACAGGCGGCGTCCGCTCAATGTCCTCTTTATTCACCGCGATGCAGACGTGGTAGACAGCTGCCTGCAAGAGCTTAAGAAAGCGCAGTTCGTCGTCAATTTCGATTCCGTGTTGACCTTGGCTCAATGTGCGGAACAGCTCCGCTCCCAGGTTTATGAAGTGGTGGTCGCGGAGTACCCCAGCCCGAGTTGGAAACGGGCGCAGGCATTGCAACTCCTCCATCAAACGCTTCAGGAAGTCCCCCTGCTGTTCGTGACCAATTCACTGGGCAGCGAATCCCTCGCGCAACTAGCGGCTCAAGGAGCGTTCGATTACGTCGAGCAGGAGCACCTTGCGCAATTGCCGATGGCTGTCCGGCGCGTCATGAACGAAAGGAAATTGCGCGCGGAGCTGGAAGAGGCCGGAAGGGCCCTGAGGCATTCGCAATCGCTCTATCGCGCGCTGGTGGAGAATCCCGCCTATGGAATATGCAGGTGCGATGCGGAGGGCAGATTTCTTGATGTCAACCAGGCGCTTCTGACGATGTTGGGCTACGAATCCAAAGAAGAACTGCTGGCGGCGAATCGCGGGCCCGAGATCGCACTTGATCTGGGTCGCGGAGCTCCATTGGCCGGAACTTCACCAGAGTCTGCGAGAATCGAGCCGCTCGAAATCGAATGGAAACGGAAAAATGGGCTGAGTCTGAAAGTAAGACTGAGCGGCCGCGGTGTCTTTGGCGATCAGGGAATGTTCGTTGGCTATGAAATCATCGCAGTTGATGTCACGGAACAGCGCGCGCTAGAAGAGCATCTGCGCCGCCAGGCATTGAGCGATTCGTTGACCGGGTTGGCCAACCATCGCCACCTTTTCGAGGTATTGCATGCGGAGATCTGTCGGTCAAAGCGCACCGAACGGGAATTCTCGCTGCTATTGCTGGATCTTGACGGATTGAAAGCAGTCAACGATCGATTCGGGCATCAGGCGGGAAACCGGGCGCTTTGCCGGCTGTCGCAGATTTTGGCCGACTGCAGCCGGTCGGTTGATACCGCGGCGCGGCAAGGGGGGGACGAATTTGCACTGGTTCTGCCGGAGACGGGCGCGGCCGCTGCTACATTGGTGGCGAGGCGAGTTTGCGAACTTCTTGCCAAAGACAGTGAAGAACCGGCGCTTTCCGTCAGCTTTGGAGTGGCCAGCTATCCGAAGGATGCTGAAAATGTCGGAACACTCCTATACGCGGCGGATCAAGCGGTTTATACCATGAAAGACCAGCGGTCCAGAGCTGCCCGAGCTGGTCAGAAAAGCTGATAGCGCTTACGCTTTCCGCAAACTGAGCTTTCTTTCGTCCGGGCGCGAACCCGAATAATCCGAGCCAGTGTGCGGTTTAGCACATCGCATCTGGCACCAGTGCCGCATACTCTGTGCGGGCCTGGGATTCCGAGCAGGAACTCCGCTAGAGCCAGGAGGAAGACGACATGCAACGCAGTTATCAACAAGCATTCAGCTTTTTTCTTCTAAGCGCAGCCCTGGCGGCGCCCTCGGCGATGAAAGCTGCGGGCCAGCCGCAGGACAACGGGCGTCAGGAAGAGCAGCACCGTAACGACAATCGGGTGTATGACCGTCAGCACAAGGATTATCACAATTGGGATGACAACGAAGACCGTTCCTTCCGCGTATTTCTTGGCGAAAGGCACAAAGAGTATCACCCCTTTGTGGAACTGAAGGTGAAAGAACAAAATGCGTATTGGAACTGGCGTCATAGTCATCCGGACCACGACCACGACGGACGCTAGCCAGCAGGGTAGGGAATGCACAATAGAAGTCTGCTTGCATCGGCCCAGGGAGCGCGGAATGATTGGAACGCTCCCTTACCAGCCCACAGCGCAGTTACCAAGTTCAATTTGATCTGAAGAGAACTTGAAAATGGGGAGGTTCCGATGAGCGAAGGCGGTTTCAGTTCATTTGGCAAGTTCCGAGGGCACAATAGGAATCGCGTTTCCGACGATAGGATTCAATATTTGTTGCGGGCGGAAGAACAATTACTCCAATCGATTTCCACACATACGTCCCTACCGAAAGTACTCAATGAAATCTGTAGCGCTATCGATCTTCAGATCGGTAACGTGGTTTCCCTCATTTCCCTCCCGGGGGACGATCCAAGCGCACTTGCCGCAATTGCGGGGAACGCGGCGCTTTTTGGTTTGTACACATTTTACTCGGAAGCCGTAGCGGATGAAAATGAAGTGCCGGTTGGCTTCCTGGAAATGTACTGTAGCGTGGCCCGAAGTCCAAATGCAAGCGAACTTCAATTGATCGAACGGGCTAAATGCCTGATTGGAATTGCCATCCAGCGCCATCAGGACGCCGCCGAAAAAGGCAATCGCACCGTGCGCGCGGATACGGCCGCTCGTGGGCGTTTGCCGGAATCGCCGGATTCGTTGAACTAGTACTCCCGCGAGGGAAGCATCAGGCGAGCGCAAACTCAGCCAAGGCGGCTCCCGCCCAGCGGTGATGTACAGGCCGCTTTAATTCATTCGTGAAGCACGACGCTCAAGAGGGAAGTGTTGATCTGCAGACCGCCGTTGTATTTGATGAAACCGAGCTTCCTGAATTTGTTCATGAAAAAATTGACGCGCGAACGCGTCGTGCCGACCATCTCCGCGAGGGTTTCTTGCGATACGTCGTGGAGCACGGCGTGCGGCTTGTCTTCTTTGCCGTAGCGGGCCAGCAAGAGAAGGGTGCGAGCGAGCCGCTTCTCGCTGGAGTTGAAAAGCTGATCGACGAGATCCTCCTCGATTCGAATATTGCGTGCCAGCATGAAACTGATGAACCGGTCAGAAAGTTCGTGCTGCTCGTGAAGCACTTTGAACATCTTCCTCTTGTCGATGACGAGCACTGTGCTGGGAGAGGTGGTGCTGGCCGTTCCCATGCGAACCGGCTGACCGGCCATACAGCCTTCGCCGAAGAAGTCGCCCGGACCCAGAATGGCGACCACTGCCTCTTTGCCGCCTTCACTCACTACCGACAGCTTCACACCGCCCTCCTTTAAGTACATTACGCTCTGGGCGGCGTCCCCTTGAGCGTAGACCACCTCCGCTTTCTTGAATTCCTTGATTGATCTTTCTACCCCGGCCGAATCGAGAAACTCTTGGGCATTAAATACGGTCTGCTTCATCGGCAACGTCTTGGACTTTTTGTTTTTGTGATTCACGGTTTTCTTAAGACTTCCTTTCAGAAAATGCGCCGGAATCGGCCACTGCTTGTTGCTGCTCTCCAGTCAAATCCTCTACCAACGTTTTCTCTTTGGTTTCTTGATCCTGTTCGATTGCTGGTTCCCGCCGGATTTGTTCTTCCACAATCTTCCGGACTATTTCCATTGGTACCTGCTCGTAATGTGTTCTTGGCCGAAGCATGGGAACTCCTTGGAATCGTCTAGACGCTAACAGACAAGAATTCGTACGGGTCATATCTTTTGGAATGCGGGCAGCCGTGTTTGTCGGTTCGAATCTCTCGCTTTAGCAGTGCGGGAGAGGCTTGCCTGTTCGAATCGCACGCTGAGCATTGCGGGGGATGGTGCTTACCGCATCGAATCTGTAACGTGTTTGTGCGCTTTGCATTTTTCACTTGCAGGACTCGTTAGGTTGTGATACGTTAACGACGCGTCTATTTAACGAGTAACTTTCGCGGAGGACTGAATGGGACGCGCTCAAACCAAAACCCCGCCGATGCACTTCAAGACCATGGTGCAAGCGGAAGTGCCACAAGGCCGAAATGGAAAGCACAAACTGATTGTCACCGCGATCCTCAAGGACCTGGACGGGTTAAAACCGGGCTCTGCCATTAAGGTCCCACTGGTTGGATTGGCGGAATCCAAGGAAAAGGTTCGTTCCGCATTGAATCGGGCAACTCGGAAGGCCAGCCGCAGGGTTGCCACCGCCAGCGACGGTAATTTCCTGTACGTGTGGAACGAAAGCTAGCAGCGGAACTGGCCGAGGTTTCACAGCAATTATCCCGCCTGGGAGCTACAGATGCTTCCGAGCTCCCCGTGATTCAAGAACCGCGACGCGTGCCCAAGTCGCGCGCTTGCATCGTCGGTTCGAAACCCCCACGATTGTTTAAACAAACTGCAAAACTGTCCACAAGCGCACAGACACGCGTCTTTGCGAAGTCCAACATTGTCTTGTAATAAAAAGGACTGCGGTGTTGGCCAGTCCAACTTCTCCAGCCAGTTCTCCATGGCCCACACCCGAACTGCATGGCTTGTTCGGAACCGTGTTCCAGCCTTGGTTTGAATTGATGTGAGCCAAGGCGCTCGCCAGGCGCGGCAGTGAAACAGTCCTTGCGCGCACGGTAGACGCGTCTCGCAGCAAAGACAGAAAGGTAAAATCGCATGCCTCTCATCCAAATTCTAATAGCCCTGATCGTAGTGGGCGTCCTCCTGTGGCTGGTGAATAGTTTCATCCCCATGGCAGGCAGTATCAAGTCCATCTTGAACGCCGTCGTCGTCATCTGCGTCGTGTTGTGGCTCCTCAACGTATTTGGGTTGTTCCACTCCCTCTCGCGTATCCACGTCGGTTGACGAGCAAACAACGGGGATTTGGCTCGCGACAAACCGGAACAAGTCTGGCCTGACAGCTAACGCCCCTTCTAGGTCGAACCACGGGCGCAGAAGTAGATTCACTGGAGGCAACACCATGAAACGAATTGGAATCCTTTCTGCGACTGCATGTTTCCTGGTCTTGGGAATCACTGCTCCGGCTGATGCGCGGCAGGACAAACAAGAAGAAAAAGCTAAGCCTGCGAAACAGGAGCAACAAGCTAGACCTGAAAAGCAGCAACAGCAAGGCGCGGGGCAGCAAGATCATCAGCGCCCCCAACAACAGCAGCAGGCCAGAGGCCAACAGCAGCAGCAACAGGCCAGGGGGCAGCAGCAACAGCAACCGCGTCAACAGCAAGGCAACGCGGCGAAACAGCAGCAGCAACAGGCCAGGGGGCAGCAGCAACAGCAACCGCGTCAACAGCAAGGCAACGCGGCGAAACAGCAGCAGCAACAGGCCAGGGGGCAGCAGCAACAGCAACCGCGTCAACAGCAAGACAACGCGGCGAAACAACAGCAGCAACAAGCCAGAGGACAACAACAGCAACAGCAACAGCAACAGCAACAGCAACAGCAACAGCAACAGCAACAGCAACAGCAACAGCAACAGCGTCACCAGCAAGACAATTCCGTGAGGCAACAGCAGCAAGCCAGAGGACAACAAGGGCAGCAGCGCCAACAGCGACAGCAGCAGGACAACAGGTCCGCACAGCTGCGCAGCCCCGAGCAGGTACGCGTTCAGCAGGTTGCTTGGCAGGGTGATCGTGCCCATAGCTGGCAGTCAGAGCACCGCAACTGGCAACAACGCGGCGGCTACAACGGCTATCGCGTTCCGGACGACCGTTTTCGCAGCTACTATGGACGGAATCACGGTTTCCGCATTTACACTCTCCCCGTGATGTACGTGGGCGGAGAACGCCGCTTCCAGTACGGCGGCTACTGGTTCGGACTGATTGACCCTTGGCCGGAATACTGGTCAGACGATTGGTACGACAACGATGACGTCTACGTGGACTACTACGGCGATGGATATTATCTATTCAACCGTAGACACCCGAACGATCGCATTGCCATCAGTTTCTACCTGAACTAGGCGCTCGTCGAGCGCAGTAATCGTGGGCAAACTTGGCGCCGTGGGGGAAACCGATCGGAGAATTAGACCCTGCCGGGCCAGGGTCCTGAGTACCGGCGGCTGAGTTTGGAAAGGGAAGAGAAAACCATGCTTGGAACTGTCTTAATTGTGATTTTGATTCTGGCGCTTTTGGGAGCGATGCCGCGGTGGCCGCACAGCCGCCAATGGGGCTATGTCCCTTCGGGCGGAGTAGGTCTCGTTCTTGTCGTCGTGGTCATTCTCGTGCTTCTCGGGCAAATCTAGGGTTCACGCGGCTGGAAGCAGCAGGAAGGCTTCGATGGCTGGCCGCGGCCTGGTTTCATGAGGCAGGGGGCGGCTGGCAGGTTGGAGGCAGCAATGGATGAATCTAAACGGCGTGCCGTGAGATTTCTCGAGAAGGAGATCAAGACGTACACGGCCCTGTCGCTCTTCTTATCGAAAAAGGGCATCAAGGAACCAGTGCGCGTGGGAGCGAGAAAAATCGTGATCAGCCCAACGTTCTACAAAGACAGAGTGAAGGAAGCGAAAAAACTTGTTTATGAACTCAGAAAACCAAGTTAGGACAGAAGTCTTGAAGCGGTCTCGAACGAACGGGTGGGGCCGATGGAGCATCCGTGCGGCGGGTGTTTTTGTCTTTCTGCTGCTGTGCGCCACCGTATCGGTGGCGTACTCCGTGCTTACCCATGAAGAGATTGTGGATTTGGTGTGGACGGATGATCTGCGTCCATTGCTGCTGCAGCGGTTTCCGGCGCTTACAGAAGAGCAGATCAAGGAAGCGCACGGTTACGCGTACGGCGGCGCGGTCATCCAGGATCTCGGCTACTATCCGTTTGGCGGCGTGGAATTCAGCAATCTGGTGCACTACGTGCGGAGCGGTGACTTCGTTCAAGAGTTGCTGAGGCAGAGCCAGGATGCCAACGAATATGCTTTCGCGCTTGGCGCCCTGGCGCACTATACATCGGATATTGCCGGCCATCCGGCGGTCAACCAGTCCGTTTCGATTCAGTATCCCAAGCTCCGGGCGAAGTTCGGCAACTCTGTCAGGTACGCGGAGGACCACACTGCGCATTTGAAGACGGAGTTCGGATTCGACATGGTGCAAGTAGCCAAGAATCGCTACGCGTCGCAGCAGTATCACGATTTTATCGGGTTTCAGGTGTCCAAGCCGCTGCTGGAACGAACGTTTCCAATTGTTTACGGAGTCGAATTGAAAGATGTACTGAGCCATGAAGATCTGGCAGTGGGGTCGTATCGCTTTGCCGTCAGCCGCATGATTCCGCAAATGACGCAGATCGCATTGCGCACCCACAAGAAAGACCTGATGAAGGAGAACCCTGATTTTGCGAAGAAGAAGTTCCTCTACCGGCTGTCGCGCTCCGAATACGAAAAAGAGTGGGGCAAGGACTACACCAAGCCAGATTTCGGGACGCGCGTGTGGTCCGTGCTGCTGCGCTACATGCCGAAAATTGGCCCGTTCAAGGCGCTGGCCTTCAACAATCCCACGCCACAGACAGAGGATCTGTACTTCAAGAGTATCAATACAACGGTGGACCAATACCGTATTTATCTGCAACAGGTTCGTGCGGGCTCGCTGGAGCTCGTCAACTGTGATTTTGACACCGGAAAAATCACCAAAGCTGCCGAATATTCGCTGACAGATGAAACGTATGCAAAACTGCTGGGACAACTGGCGGGCCGGAAGTTCGATTTGACGTCAGAGGATTTGCGCGAAAATATTCTGAACTTTTACTCGGACCTTTCTCTTCCTCTTGAAACCAAGAAGAACGCTGCTCGTTGGCAGGGTGTCCTCGTGTCCCTGGACCAATTAAAGCTGTTTAGCCCGACGCCGGTGCTCGCTGCCAGCCCAGCAAACTAGGAGTGATTTAGGACCCGGAACAAACTGCATTGCAGGCTGTTCCACAACCCGCCAAATAGACCTGCCGGCAAATTCCAAACTAAATGCAAAAGTGTGCGCAAGTGGACAGCTTCGTTCATTAGAAGAATCTAAGATAGTGGTGTAGGAACTTTCACGAAGACTTTCGCGCAGGCCCCTCAGCTTACCTGAGATTGTCTCAGCTTCGTCCTACGCAATCGGGTACCAGAAATGTCACACAAGTTTAAGGAGGAATTCGGATGAAGAACGTAAAAGCAGTATTGTCTTTGCTAGCAGTCACGATGCTGGGAGCCACAGTGCTACCCAGCGCTCACGCGGACACATGGAACAAGAAAACCGTTGTTACTTTCAGCCAGGACGTGGAAGTTCCGGGGAAGATTCTTCCTGCCGGCACGTACACGTTTCAACTGCTGGATTCTTCTTCCGACCGTCATATCGTTCAGATTTTCAACGCGGATGGCAGCCAGATTATCGCCACCATCCTCGCCATCAACGACTATCGCTTGCAGCCGACTGGGGAAAACGTCATGAAGTTTAGCGAACGTCCGGGCGATGCCCCGGAAGCGTTGCGCGCCTGGTTCTATCCCGGCGACAACTTCGGACAGGAATTCGTCTATCCAAAGGCTCGCGCGATCCAGCTGGCCCAAGCGACGCATTACGTCGTACCGGCCGTGGCCGTCGAGACCCTTGATGACAACGCCATCAAGACCGTTCCGATCGTTGCCGAGACCCCCGAACAGAAAGAGGTGGAAGTAAGCACGGTCATCCAGACCACTCCGCCCGCCGCCGCAGTCACAACTCCCGCCCCGGTCGAAGTCGCTGCCGTCAAGGAAACGGAAGAACTGCCGCAAACAGCAAGCTCCATGCCATTGATCGCATTGCTTGGTGGATTGTCCATCAGCCTCGCGCTAGGCCTGAAGCTTCTCCTCAAGTTCACATCGTAAGCGAACGTAACTCAGCGCGTCGCGGACGTGGCCTCCGGGTCACGTCCTGCGCCGCGAGAGGGCTTTTTCGTGAACCTCATTCTTAGGCCACGCAAGCACTTCGTAGGCAAAGGGCAATTGTTCTTTGCTCTTTTTTTGTTTTTTCTCGGTATTTTCTTCTTTTCTCCAGCTCTTGCCACGAGACCTTCGACCGTGGCAGTGGACGCCCAGGCAAAAATTGAGGTGTCTGCAAACCTTGTCCTGCTGCCCGTGAACGTGACGGACGCGCGCGGAGCATTTGTCTCCGGTCTCAAGCAAGAAGATTTTCACGTCCTGGAAGATGGGCGACCGCAAGAACTCACCGTTTTCGAAGAACGAGACACGCCTGTCACCATCGGTCTCGTCGTGGATCACAGCAGAAGCATGGGCACCAAGATTCCAGATGTCGTGGCAGCTCTGGCATCCTTCACACATTCGAGCAATCCGCAAGATGAAATGTTTGTCGTGGATTTCAATGATGACGTTTCGATTGAACTGATGAAAGGAAAGGCCTTTTCGAACGATGCGAAGGAGCTCGGCGAGGCCCTCACAGCCGTTTCGGCGCGAGGACGAACCGCGCTTTACGATGCCGTCAGCGAGGGTCTCCATCATCTGCAGTACGGGCATTTGGAGAAAAAGGCGCTCATCATCATCAGCGACGGCGGCGACAATGCCAGTCATCTCAAGTATTCCCAGGTGTTGGCCCAGGCCCGCAAATCGCAGGCTCTGATCTACTCCGTCGGCCTGCTCAGCTCCGATGGCGATGAAGAAAACCCGCGGCTTCTCCAGCGGCTTTGCAAGGATACCGGAGGAATCGCCTATTTCCCGCGCCAAGGCGAATCGGTCGCAAGTGTATCGGCAGAAATCGCTCGCGATCTTCGCGAGCAGTACACACTCGGCTATGTCCCGCAGAACGTGAAGAGCGCTGATGCTTTTCGAAAAGTCGAAGTGCACGTCATTGCAACCAGCCATGGCAAGTTGCGCGTGCGTTCCCGGCAGGGCTACTCGCCTGCGGCGGAGGCGCAGCCTACAGCGCAACTGAGTCCGGCGACGAGATGAATCGGCTTTCTCAGCAGCGGGGAGCCGTATCTTCAGCCCGAGCGCACCTCCTTCGGGGTGCTTGCTCTTTTTTCCTAGCCATCGGCATTCTCGCGTTAGGTTACGCCGGCTTCGTCTTCGCGGATTCACATGCCTACCAGACGCTGGAAATGAAGAAATTCGAGCAAACTGGCCGCCTCTCTGAACCGCACATCCTGACGGAAGGCGATGTGATTGGAGAGATTCAAGTGCCGCGGCTGGGTCTGAACGCCATGGTTGTCGAGGGTGAATCCCCAGCTAATCTGCGGCGAGCCGTCGGTCACATTTCAAAATCGGCGCTGCCCGGCGAACGGGGCAATGTCGCCTTGGCGGGTCACCGGGACACGCTGTTTCGTCCGCTGCGCCATATTCAAGTCGGCGACGAAATCCGGTTCAAGACTCCCGAACAAATTTTTGAGTACGTGGTGGAATCCATTGAAATTGTGGCTCCCACGGACACGCATGTAGTGCAAGCAACAAGCGGTCACGACCTGACGTTCATCACGTGTTTCCCCTTTTACTATGTGGGACCGGCGCCCAGGCGGTTTATCGTGCACGCCAGGCAAGCGGATGCCACGCTGCGGAAGCACCCGGCCACGGAATGAGCGCGTGGTACTGCAAGTGCACGGACCAAATTCTCCCCGATTTCATGCTGGCGAATTAAAGCGAGATACCTCGGAAAAGTGTGCTCAAGTGGACAGACTTCTGGCTTCCAACCGCCTACGATGAAGTCACCTGGGAAGAGACGCATGCGCGCTCCAGTTGAGGCGCAAGCGTCATAGACACCGGATTCTTGTGAGATTGGAGCAAAGATGCTGTGGACAATTCTGGTAGTTTTGTTTGTCTTGTGGCTCCTGGGAGTGGTGACTTCGTACACGCTTGGGGGATTCATCCACATCCTTCTGCTCGTAGCTTTGGCAATTTTTGTGATTAACATGATTCAGGGACGGAGACGCTCGGCTTAGCCGGCGGAACAGTTGGCATGAAACCGATCATTTGGGTTGGAATTCTCCTGATTGTGCTCGGTGGGTTGGCGCTCGCTTATCAAGGATTCACCTACACGCGTCAAGAAAAGGTTTTGGACATCGGGCCGATCCACGCTACCAGGGAAGATCAGGAGCACTTTTCGATTCCGCCAGTCCTTGGTGGCCTGGCGTTGGTCGGAGGAATCGTCTTGATCGTTGTTGGCGGTAAAAAAGGTTCTTAATTCGAATCCACGGAAGTACCCCGCCTGAGAGTCGGGCAACGCATAGCCCTCTCGTGACGCAAACGTGTTGAAAGTTCTTCAGCCAGGAATCGGTTGAGAAGCAAAACGACAACAGAAGAAGTCAAGACCTTGGAGGTCAGCAATGAAGAGATTTATGGTAACGGCAGCATGTCTCTCGCTCGTAGCAGGTGCAGTGTATGCCCACAAACTGAACAAGGAACAAAGACGCCTGGAAAACTGCGGCGTGGTAATGACGGAAGTGCTCAACATTCCGGACAACATTCCGCATGATCTTCTGGAAAAGGCCGAGTGCGTCATCGTGATCCCGTCCGTCAGGAAGCTGGCGTTTGGAGTCGGCGCGGACTACGGCCGCGGGGCTATGGTTTGCCGCACGGGCGAGCATTTCCGCGGGCCTTGGGGCGCGCCGGCGATGTACGCACTGGAAGGCGCTAGTGTTGGCTTCCAAATCGGCGGCGAAGCCACGGACTTAATCCTGCTCGTGATGAATGATCGCGGCATGGAATCGATTCTAAGCAGCAAGGTCAAGCTGGGCGCGGATGCTTCCATTGCCGGCGGACCCAAGGGACGTGATGCTTCCGCAGATACAGATGCCTGGATGCGCGCTGAAATTCTCAGCTACTCGCGTTCACGCGGCGTATTCGCGGGTATTTCTCTGGAAGGCTCCACGATTCGTCCGGATGACGAGGCCAGCGAACAGGTGTACGGCCACGCCATCAAGGCAAAGGATATCGTTAGAGGCGAACATACAGGCGTGCCCGGCACAGGCCGCGAACTCGTCAACGTGTTGCAGAAGAATGCGCCGCGCAACGAATCGGAGCGAGCTTCGAATCGCTAGTTTCCACTCGCTAGCTGGCAAGGATTTGTCCCATCCCCCGGCGAGCTGGCGAGCTTCCTAAGAGCGGCACGGCGGAGTGCTCCGCTGTGCCTTCGACAGGGGCCATCCCGCAAAGGTCGCGGTAACCGAAGCGACCTTTGCGGGATGGCCTCTTTTTTTTGCTTCAATAGGGACCGATTCGCCGGCCCGGCGGTAGACCGATCGCGCATGAATAGAACCACGGATTTGCCGCAAGTCTAATAAGGGATTATTTGTGACGCCGGTCGCCGCTGTGATCCGAGTGGCCATTGGCGTCGAGCCAGCTCAGGAGGGAACGGATGCTGCCGTGCGCCAGAGCAATACTGGAATCAGCAGCGCCGTAATAGAGGTTGATCGTGTCACCATCGGCGGCTACCGTGTAGCCGCAAGGAAAGACAACGTCCTGAACATCGCCAAAACGCTCGTACTCCGCCTCGGGTGCAAACATCCAGGAGTCCCCGCGGATCAGGCACTTATCCGGCTCTAAAAGATCGAAGAGAGCCAGACCCAGCCGGTAAATGGAACTCGAAGGTGTCCTGCGGACGCCGTGATAAATCATCAGCCACCCCCGGGGCGTTTCGATGGGAGGCGGGGACATGCCAATCTTGTTGGCATCCCACCACGCCCCGCGGCGCGCTTCCAGCATGAGCTTGTGATTTCCCCAGTGGCGCAGATCGGGAGAGTAAGAAATCCAGACGTGAGCGCCCAGAGGCGTCATGGGCCGATGGATCAAAGCCCAGAAGCCGTTGATCCTGCGAGGCAGAAGCGCTGCATCCTTGTCGTCCGGCGGCATGACCACGCCGAATCTTTCGAAGCTGCGAAAATCTTCGGTCAGCGCCAAAGAGACTCCGGGACCACCGCGAGAATAGGAAGTGTAGGCCACAGCAAATTTCCTGAGCTCCGGCATATAGGTAACGCGTGGATCCTCAATGCCCCAGACTTCCTCGGGGTATTGCTCCGCATTGGGTAGAAGCGTCGGTTCACGATCGATCTGCCAGCTGTCAATCCCGTTCGCCGACCGCGCGGCGCAAAAGTGAGAGAGCCCCCGGCGATCTTCCACGCGGCATAGAAGAAGAGTCGTCCCATCGGCCAGCAGCGTTGCCCCGGCATTGAAGACGCTGTTCATGGAGTACGGCCAATCTTTTCCAGACAGGATGGGATTGCCGGGATGCCGGTGAAACAACGTCTCATACTTAGTCATAAGCGGATTTATGGTAACCAGTGCAGCATTCATTCGAAAGGCTCCTCAAGATTCTCCCCAAGCCAAAAGCCAACCGCCTGCTCGGTCAGCGCTTGCTCTTTGTACCGTCAGCTTCTTCCAACTGCCGCATCTCCAGGAGCGCCATCAGAAAGGAAAGGGTGGACTCCGCTCCCTGGTTTTCATTGGCCCGGTCGGGATGCAGCCCGTCTCGACAACCCCCCGTGCTCGGATCGTAGAGTGCGATTTGCAGATCGTTGTCTCCCAGGAACCAATTAAAAGCCGACCACGCCTCCTTGCGCCACAGGCCTTTGCCAGTTGCGCGATAGGCCTGCAAGCATGCCGAGACAACTGCGCAGGCTTCCACGGGCTGCTGGTCGAAGCGAGCCTTCTCGGTGGTTTTGGAATAGAAGCCATGCGACCCGATGGGCACGAAATGGCCTTTCACCTCGCAACGCTGAATCGTGACCAGCCAATCCAAGGCTTCGAGTCCCGCCGAAACCATCTCCTCATTTGCAGCGCGCATTCCCGCCCGAATCACGGCCTGCGGTAATCGCGCATTGGAGTAGGCCAGCCCGCTCTCAAACCACTTCCACTCATCGGAACGGTTCGCCCGGTAGGAATTCAACAATCGGTTTGCCAGTGTTTCGGCCGCTGTCAGCGCCGCGCGATCTCCAGGGAAGGAGTCCAGATATTCTTGCAGCCCCAGCAAGGCAAAAGCACACGCGCGAGGGCTCTTGAATTCGACAGCGGACGGGACGGCGAGTTCAAACAGACGACCGGCTGCGCCCCGCAATCCCGCGTTTTGCGATCTGCCGAGAACCGTTCCTAGGCCCCACAGGGCTCTCCCGTGGCTGTCTTCCGAGCCTTGGGGTTCCTGCCATCGGCATTCGTAGCTCAAGCAGTTATGGAATCGTTTGGTGGTGGGATCAAAAGCGTGCCACAGGAAAGCGAGGTATCGCGAAGCCAGGTCGCTCGATCCCGCTGGCGGATGCGCTCCCATCTCTTCTAGAAGCGTGGTCACGATCAACGCCCGCGCATTGTCATCCGTGGTGTAACCTTCCGCATAATTTGGCACCACGAAGACCGCATGCTCCACCATGCCCGTGTGGTCGGTCATTCGAACCAGGTGGTCCAGTTTGATCGCGGGAAGCCGGTCCAGCGCTTTTTCCGTGTTCTGGGCCGAAAATGTGGCGCGCGGATTTCGCAAGCGCTCGTTGTAGATGCGTTCAAAACTTTTCATGTATCTCTGCGCCACCCGGCTCCACACCATGTCTCTTGCGTAAAGATAAGCGCGTTTCCGCATGGCGTGCCGTGCGGTGTCGTTGTCCAAGAGTTCCACCGTTTTTGCGGCGATAGCCCCCGGATCATCAAAAGGTACAAGGGCGCCGCGCTCGTCGTCCAGGAGTTCGATCGCATGCAGGTAGGGCGTCGAAATAATGGCCTTGCCGGCGCTCAAAGCATACGCTAGCGTGCCGGAAACGACCTGCGCTTTGTGTTTGTACGGCGTGATGTAAATGTCCGCCGCGCCAATTAATTCAACCAGTTCTTGGGGGCTCACGAAACGGTTGCGGAAGATCACATTGGCTTCGACACCGAGGTCTTTCGCCAGTGTCTGCAAGGAATGCCGGTATTTGTCTCCTTCGCGCCGCAGGATGTGCGGGTGCGTCACTCCGGAAATCATGTAAACGACGTTGCTGTGGTGCGAAAGGATTTCGGGAAGCGCTTTTATGACATTTTCTACGCCCTTATTCGGCGAGAGCAGGCCGAACGTGAGCAAAACATGCTTTCCTTCCGTTCCAAACCCATCCTTATAGAAACTGGGATCCGTGAATGGCAGATCGGGGATGCCATGCGGGATCAGATCGATCTTGTCTATCGGAACCTGGAAGACTTCCTGCAGGATCTCTGCCGAGTGCTTGCTCATGACGATCAGGCGGTCGGAAAGCGTCGTGATCTCTTCCATCACCGCGCGCTGGTCAGGGGTTGGATCGCGAAGCACCGTGTGCAGGGTGGTCACGAAAGGCATCTGCAGTCGCCGCAGCAGTTCCAGGATGTGCCCGCCCGCGCGGCCTCCAAAAATTCCGTACTCGTGCTGCAGGCAGACCAGATCAACATTGCTGAAATTGAGAAAGTCCGCGGCTTGCCGGTAGGAAGCCAGGTTATCTTCGGACAACTCGAACCGCACTCTGGCTGGATAGGTATAACCCTCGTCGGTATCGTTAACCGGGAGCGCCAGCAGCTCCGTTGTGCCATATTCCGCGTGGATGGCCTCGCATAAGTCGGTTGTAAACGTGGCGATTCCGCAACGCCTCGGGAGATAGTTCCCCACGACTGCGATTCGATTGGGGAGCGCTGGGCGCGGCGCTAGGGGTGTCAGTGTGACTGGCTTCTGTTCTAATTCAAGAGACTGCAGTTCAATCAGCGCTACGGTTTCTCCGAGAGGCATTATTTTCGGCAGCGACATTCGATTTCCTGTGAATCCATGAGTTGCGGATGAACCATCGCATCACTGCCCAAGAAGCGTGCGCCTCAGGTGCGCCTTGAGTACCGGGCTTTTCCGCTGCATCTTTGATCGCGTGGCAATCACCGGAGACAGTCGTTCGCTCTACTCGTGTAATACCACCGTCAAAAGTGACTTATTCACTTTGATTTTTCCGTTGTATTCGATGAAACCCAGTTTTCGGAATTTGTTCATGAAGAAATTCACGCGCGATCGCGTGGTTCCGATCATGCTCGCCAAAGTCTCTTGAGAGACCTTCGGCAGTATGCGCACAGGCTGATCTTGTTTTCCATATCGTGCGAGAAGCAGAAGCGTGCGCGCCAGGCGCTTTTCACTCGAGTTGAAGAGTTGATCAATCAAATCCTCTTCGACCTGGATGTTATGCGCCAGCATATACCGGATGAAATGATCGGATAACTCATGCTCGGCATGCAGTACGCGGACCAACTCGTTTTTCTCCATGACCAGAAGTGTGGTAGGTGTAATCGCTCTAGCCGTTCCCATTCGAACCGTTTGCCCGGCCATGCAGCCCTCGCCAAAAAAGTCCGTCGGCCCAAACATTGCTACCACCGCCTCTTTCCCAGACCCATTTACCACCGAGAATTTCACGCCACCCTTCTGGACATACATGACGCTATTCGCGGCCTCACCTTGCGAATAAATCGATTCGCCCCTTCGATATTCGGCAACCTTTCTCGCTACGCCTGCCGTATCGAGGAAGACTTTCGGGTCGAAGGCGCCGGCAGTTCCATTCTTCTTTATTGTTTTTGCTTTCATATTCAAGTGGAAGTGCCACCTCAACATGGTTACTCCACGGCCCGCCTCACTCTACCAAGAAAATTCCACTCCAAACTGTGCAAAACGGAACAGTCTGCTGCTTTGGCAACTTGCGCAGCCTCTGTTCAATTGGGGACAGACGGCAAAATGCAGGACTGGTTATATAGATTTGCAGATTAATTGTGTTCTTTTTTGACCAGCCAGTGAAAATTGACGTCTCGTATTTCTCAGCGCCGGCTGCTCGCGGTATCGGACGCCTTGTAACTGTGTGAAGAGGAGAAGCTAATGCGCAATTCGAATTTCAGAAAGATTTTCATCCCGGCGTTCTTGCTGGCGGCCGCCGTGGCGGGATGCGGCGACGGGGACAAAAATGCGGGGACGGGGAACCCCGGCGACCCCCTAACGCCGCCTACGGTGACCCTTGTAACTCCGCCGGACGGCTCCACACTCGTTTGCCCAAACACCGCGGTTATCACCGCGACATTTAGCAAGGACATGGACCCGACGACGATCAACTCTCCAGCGACTACGTTTACTTTGACCGGCCCAAGCGGGACCGTGGCGGGGACAGTTAACTACGTTGTCGCGACCAGGATTGCCACCTTTACGCCCTCTACTCTTCCTCTTGGACCGCCGAACGCTTCCTTTACGGCCACGATTTCCACCGGGGCGAAAGACACTTTTGGCAACGCGCTGGCGGCCAATAAGGTGTGGACGTTCACTGTCTCGCCTCCGTGTACTGCGCCCGGCGGGCTTGCGTTGGGAGCGGCCTGCGGTTACGGAGTGCTGGCCGGCGCCACGGTCACGAACACGGGCCCCACTCACATTGTTAACGGAGATCTGGGACTCAGTCCAGGAAGTTCGGTGACTGGTTTTCAGGATCCGCCAGCCAACACCTATGTGGGGACAGGAAGCCACACAGCGGGGCTGGGTCTCGTTAGTGGGATCATACACATAACAGATGTGCCGCCTTCGCCGAACGACGCCAAGACCGCCCAAACCGCCTTGACTACCGCGTATAACGACCTGGCGGGACGAACTGCGCCTGCTCCGACTACTGTGGCTGGGGATTTGGGCGGGTTAACTCTCGCTCCGGGGCTTTACAAGTCCACCTCCACGTTGGGGATAACCGGAACCCTAACTCTTGACGGACAGGGCAACGCGAATGCTGTCTGGATCTTCCAGATAGCTTCGGGACTCACCACCTTAAGCGGCAGCAACGTTAAGCTTACGAACTCGGCCTCTTCTCACAACGTTTTCTGGCAGGTGGGCAGTTCTGCGGCCCTGGGAACCACCTCTACGTTCAACGGAAGCATCCTGTCGCTTGCTTCTATCACGCTAGCTACCGGCGCAACGCTGAATGGCAGGGCTCTGGCACAAACTGCCGGCGCCGTCTCGTTGGACTCAAACATGGTTACCGTCCCTGCTTGTCCGTGAGGCGGGGAGACCAGCATGAGGCTGGTCCGCTGCCGGGCAAGCTGGAAAAGCATGATTTCAGGATAGTGAAGTTCGGAGGAATATTCGAATGTCATCTCAATCAAAGAGCCATCCTGGCCGGGTCTTAGCAATGCTGACGGCGATGATTGCCGTGCTATGTATGTTTGCCGCCCCCGCCGCAGCCCAGGACCAGCCAGCTCCCAAGTGGGAGCTCTACGGCGGATACTCCTACTTTTATCCCCGCGCGAATATACACGGCCAACTTCCAGGAGCAGCCCTCCCGTTCCCCGGGACCAACCTGGAATCGAATCCGCGCGGCGCCGGGGCCAGCGCTACCTATAACTTCAATAGTTGGTTCGGATTAACTCTTGATACCAGCACCCACTGGGGCAGCGGCGAGGCTACATTTGCGAGAAGAATTGACGACGCGGCTTTCTCCAACCTCTCCTTCGGCCCAAAGTTTACAATGCGGCGCAATCATTTTTCCCCGTTTTTTGAGGTGTTGGTAGGTGACCATCGCCTGATGCCCGATGCCTTCCACGATATCGACAAAGTGGGGCTGATGATCGGCGGCGGGCTTGATATTAACCTCACCCGGCACGTGGCCTTGCGGCTGATCAGGGCCGACTTTGTAGCCTCGAGTTACCGGTATGGTCCTCCGTCTGTGCTGTCCACGGATATCCGGGGCATCAGGGCACAATCCGGCCTCGTTTTCATGTTTGGCGGCGGGGCGCCCCCACCACCACCCACTGCGGCTTGCTCCGTCCAACCGACCGAAGTCTTTGCCGGCGAGCCGGTTACCGTGACCGCCAGCGGATCCAACTTCAATCCCAAGCGCACGGTGAAATACAACTGGAATGGCACTGGTGTGAAAGTTACCGGGAGCGATGCCTCTACGCAGATTGACACTACGGGATTGCAGCCCGGCTCGTACGCGGTCACTGCCAACTTGAGTGATGGCAGCAAGAACGGTGTGGCATCCTGCAGTGCCAGATTTACGGTGAAAGAGCCCCATCCACCCGTGATTTCGTGTTCCGCAGATCCGGATAGGGTGCGAACCGGGGGGACCTCTACCGTCCACTCGACCGCCAGCAGTCCGGATGGCCGTAGACTGATTTACAGCTACACCGCAAGCGCGGGAGACATCTCCGGCAGCGGTGACACCGCCACTTTGAATACAGGTAGCGCGCAGCCAGGCCGCATCACGGTCACCTGCAACGTTGGCGATGACCGCAATCCGCCGCTTACGGCCTCGTCAACCACTACGGTGTACGTGGAAGCTCCCCCTCCGCCTCCTGCTCCCGCCCCTGAGATCAAGCAGCTGGAGGCCAAGCTGGCTTTACACAGTATTTATTTCCAAACCGCTCGGCCTACCTCCGAGAATCCCGGCGGTGGCCTGCTCGACAGTCAGGCGGACATCCTGAAAGCCCTGGCCCAGGACTTCAAAAGCTATCTGAAATACAGACCTGATGCTCACTTGATCCTCGCTGGCCATGCCGATCCCCGCGGCACGGTGGAATACAACAAGGGTCTTACCGAGCGGCGCGTGGAGCGCACCAAGAACTTCCTGGTGGAGCACGGCGTCTCCGGCGACCACATTGAGACGCGAGCTCTAGGCAAAGAGGACCAACTCAGTGCCGACCAGATCAAGGAGCAGATGGCGGACAATCCCGACCTGAGTCCACAGGAGCGGCAAAAAATGCTGAGTAATTTGAAGGTGCTGGTCTTGGCCAACAATCGGCGTGTAGACGTCACCTTGAGCACCACCGGACAACAGTCGGTTCGTCGCTATCCGTTCAACGCCAAGGACTTCTTGGCTCTAATCAGCCCACAGGGCGGAGAAAAGAAACCACCTGCCGCGAAAAAGCTAAAAAAGTGAACGCGCAAGGCGGTCTGCAAGCGATTAAGCACTGACGTTGCGAGTTGGGATTCGGGGGAACTGATTTGCCCCCGAATCCCGCTGCTGTCAGGCCATAGTGCCAAAGGAGAAGGCATCGTACCCAAGCGTCAGTTTATCTTTGCGGGCTGGAATTCGAGGCAGACAATTCTGGCACCGTGCACCTCCGGCTAAGACGCACGGGACCGTCGCTAAGCCCGGGAAGTGAATTCCCCGCAAGACTGTCCAATTGTGGGCATCCTTTTGGGATCCTGGGTTGTAGCATGAGTGGATAGACGTCGAGAAAGTTCGGCATTCGCCGCAAGGCTAGTCCGCACGATCTTCCTCTTTCCGGCGTTCTCCTCCTCTGGACCGCTGGAGAATGGGCATCTATTGGAAGCTAAATAGGATAGAGGGCTCTGTGCGTCACCTTCGAGAAAGCCATCGTGTGTCGCAGTTCTCTGGGTTAGCTTTGGGACTTTCCCTCTATTCCTACCGTGTTCGGGAACTTGTGTCCTCCTGGCTGCTCTTCATCGTCATCTTTGTCGTGCTGGCGCTGCTAATTTTAGGAGTTGTACTCGCCTGGTACGCAGTGATACGTCTTTCTCATTGGATCCGCACGACAACGCCGGGCGCAACCGTGCTCGTGCTCGCCTCTGCCGGAGTTCCCTTGGAAGCAGTCTCAGCCGCAGTGCCGGCTCCGCGTTTTTCGGCGTCACCCATAAGTCATCCACGATCAACACCTTGATTTTCGCTGTCATGGACGAACCCCCGCTTTAGTTTCCCTCCCGAGCTATACTCACACTTTGCAACATGCCTAAAAAGCTTCAACTTTCCAGCGTGGTGACGCGGCACTCTCAAAAAGCAGGGGATGGGAGCTACTCGGCCCGATGATCTCGTTCATGCGTCTCGCATTTTGCGGCATGCCACGATGCGGCGCAAGGAGCCTTCGAAGGAAGAATAGGAAGAATGCCATGCATGGCGGAAATCGCGGGAATTGGTTAGAATCCGCGCCGGAGGCATTTCTGATAGGTCCCAATCGCACCTTCTGGCCCCAGCGACATCGCTTAAGAAGGCCAGTATGTTCTCGGGCTGCTGCCGCGGGCGCGAAATAAATGATCAATCTGCTTTCCATCATCGCACTTGGTTTTTTCCTTGGAATGCGGCATGCCACTGATCCAGACCACGTTATCGCTGTGACGACGATTGTCAGCCGCCAGCGCAGCATCCGCCACGCGGCGTTGATTGGTGCACTCTGGGGCCTGGGTCACACGATCACGATCCTCGTCGTTGGTTCGGCGATCATCTTGTTTGGAATTGTGATCTCGCCGAGAGTTGGCCTCACCATGGAATTATCTGTTGGGCTGATGCTGATTCTTCTGGGAATTCTGAATCTGTCCGGGATCCTGCGACGCATATCGGAGACCGTTACGCCCTTGCATATGTCGCAACACTTGCATTCCCACGGACACGAAAACTACGTTCACCGTCATGCGCACGGCCACGGTCCGGAGGAGCATGGGCATGGCGAAGATTTGACGCCCGTGGGATGGATGGACCGCACCTTTGGCCGGTTGGGTCTCTATCAAGTCGTGCGGCCCTTGGCCGTGGGCATCGTTCACGGCCTTGCCGGATCGGCAGCGGTCGCGTTGCTGGTACTCACGACCATTCGCGTCCCCTCTTGGGCAGTCTTATATCTTCTTGTTTTTGGAATCGGCACCGTCGCGGGAATGATGCTGATCACGGCGGCGATTGCTGTCCCTTTTATCTTTTCCGAAAACCGATTCGCTCGCCTCAATCGTGGCCTCGGGCTGTTCGCGGGAGTGCTCAGCCTGGCCTTTGGGCTTTTTATTGTCTATCAGATGGGCTTCATCAACGGGCTCTTCACGCATAATCCTAACTGGGTGCCTCGTTGACTTTCTAGGGCGGCAAACGATTCCGTCATCTATGTGAAAGGAAACCGCGTCACGCTTTCGCGCTCGGCTCGTACGTCATCACCGCGCAGTTCGCGGAGAGCATGGGTGACGAATTCCGCGGTGACGCGCTTGCGCCAGGTCATGTCGAAATCTGTATTGTCCAAGGGCTTGGCGATGCGAGCGGCGAGCATGGCTGCCTCGGCAATCGTTTCCAGACTCAAGGAGCGACCGAGCAGAGATTCCGCGGCGTCGAGCGCGACCAGCGGGCGAGAGGAAGCGGCGCCGATGACAATGCGTGCGTCTTCTACGATTCCTTGATTGGAAAGGCGGGCGGCGGCGGCGACAGATAAAACTGGGAAGTCGAAGGAACCGCGACGACGTAGCTTCCAGTAGGTGCTCCGCCAGCCATGGAGAGAATCGAGCAATACTTCCGCGAGAATTTCATCGGGTCGGCGCTTGCTATAATTCATTCCATCGTTGTTGTAGAGATCAGAGAGCGCCACTTCGCGCTCACCGGCGCGAGAGACAAGACGGACGCGGGCTCCGAGAGTGATCAGTGCTGGCGCGGTGTCGGTGGAGGAAACCGCCACGCATTTCGAGCTGGCTGGCGCGACCCAGCAGGTGATTCCATCTTTCTTGAGGCAAAACTTAATTGCTTTTCGCCACTCGTAGTTCTGATCGTAGTAATTGCAGCGTGTGTCGAGGCAGAGATTTCCGCCAAGCGTAGCCATGTTTCGAATGTGCGGCGTGGCCACCAGAGCGGAGGCTTGCGCCAGGGCAGTCAAGCCGTTTCGAAAGCGAGGATCCTCGGCTATCTCGGTGAGCGTGAGGCACGCTCCGAGCCGCGATCCTAAATCGCTAAGACGAACCTGCCTCAAGCTTTCGACGTGGCGAAGACTCATCAGTGTTTTGGGAACTTGTTGGCGGCGCTTCATGTTGGGAAGTAGGTCGGTGCCGCCGGCGAGAGGCATGGTGTTGGGTCCTTGACCGTCCAAAATGCGAACGGCATCTTCCAGAGTGCGAGGAGCGCGGAATTCGAAAAGAGGGAGCCGCATCATGAGCTGAGCACCTTGTCTTTCTCGGGGCGCGGTTTCGAATGACGCGGTACGTCGTTGATAGCGTTGCCGTCGCCGCCTTCCCACGGAGGCGGCACGCGGAGGGCTGCGGGCCAATCGACATGCGGGAAATCGATCGGTCCAAATCGCGGGGTGCGGCCTGCCCTTTTTTCTGCAAGGGCTTTCATAATTTTTTCCGGTGTGATGGGGACTTCATCGATTCGAACGCCGACGGCGTCGTAAACGGCGTTGGCCACGGCGGGCATGATGGGCAGGAGAGGACCTTGACCGACTTCTTTTGCGCCAAAGGGGCCGCGGGGGTCGGGTTCTTCCACCAACTCGGTCGCCACTTCGGGCATGTCGAGCGAGGTGGGGCTCTTGTACTCCAATATGGACGGGAATTTATGCACAAGGGCGTGCGAGAGTTTTTTGGGAAGGCGGCGGAATTCCTGCTCTTCCATGAGGGCTTCGCCGAGGCCCATGTAGACGCTGCCTTCCACCTGGCCGCGAACGAGCGGAGGATTCAGGGCGCGCCCGACGTCGTGGGCGATCCAGATTTTTGGGACGGTGATCCAGCCCGTGACGGAATTCACCGCGACTTCGACGACTGCTGCGGTATAGGAATACGTTGGGGACGGGCCGACACCGCCGCCTTTATAAAGTGCGGGAGATTTTGGCGGAGTGTAGGAGCCGACGGTGCCGATGGTGCCAAAGCGAGCTTCGGCGAGGCAGACGGCTTCGTGGAAGGGCACGCGCTTTTCCGTCGCGGCGGAATCAAAAACATGTTTGTCCGCAAAGCGCAGGCGTTCTTTGGGAACTTCGAGGCGGATGGCGACGGCTTCGGCGAGCAATTCTCTTGCGCGCTCTGCCGCTTGCAAGGCAGCGTTGCCAGCCATGATGGTGACGCGGCTCGAGTAGGAACCCAGGTCCACTGGCCCCAAATCGGTGTCGCCGGTGAAGAGGCGGATGTCAAAGGTGTCGATGCCGAGAACTTCGGCGACGATTCCCGCGAGCACGTCATCGGAGCCCTGGCCGATTTCGGTGGCGCCACAGAAAATCGCAACACCGCCGCCACGGTCGAGTTTCAACTGCACGCCGGAATGGGGCATCTTGTTCCAGTAAATGGCGAGGCCGGCCCCGGTCAAATAGGCGGAGCAGGCGATGCCCACGCCACGGCCCTCAGGCAGTTTTCGAAATTTTTCTTTCCAGTCGCAACTTTTCACCACGCGGCGAATGCATTCGGAAAGATTGACGGTTCCGAGCCGGAGATAATTTGCCGTCACGGTATTGGGAGCTTCGACGATGCGCAGGCGCAGGTCGGCGGGGTCCATTTTCAATTTCTCGGCTATCTTGTCGAGTTGGACTTCCTGGCCAAAGCGGGGCTGGACGGTGCCGTGGCCGCGTTTTGGGCCGCAGGGCGGTTTGTTGGTGAAGGTGCGGCAGCCTTCGAAGCGATAGCGCGGGATGTGATAGGTGGTGGTCTGTAGCGCGCCGGTATAAAAAGTGCTGGCAACGCCGTAGGAACCGTAAGCTCCGCCATCGATCAATGTCTGGAGATGCATTCCGGTGATGGTGCCGTCCTTCTTGACGCCTGTTTTGAATCTCATGACCACGGGATGACGGCCGCGGTGACAATAAAAAACTTCCTCGCGGGTGAGGCAAATCTTGACGGGCCGATCCAGCAGGAGAGCGGCCTTCGCTACCACGATCTCGTGATTGAAGGGATCGCTCTTGCCGCCGAAGCCGCCGCCGTTCGGTGTGGCGCTTACACGAATATGCGCTGGTGGCATGTTGAGAACTTTTGCGAGAGCGCGATGGAGATAGTGCGGCGTTTGCGTGCTGGACCAAATCGTTAATTTTCCATCGGGATCTTTGATGGCCACGGCGGCGTGCTGTTCGATGGGAAGGTGGGTGCTGCCCTGGTAGAAAAAGGTGTCCTCGAAGATTTCATCGGCTTCCACGAAGGATTTCTCGACGTCGCCGAATTCGAGGGCGACGCGCTTGTGAATGTTGCCTTCTTCGCCGTAATCGTGAATGCGCGGATCGGGAGTGGCAAGGGCCTCTTGGGGATCGGAAATGGTGGCAAGAATTTCGTACTCGACGTCGATGAGGTCCAGAGCTTCGAAGGCGGTGAGTTCTTCGCGGGCGACGACGGCCGCAAGGGGATCGCCGACGTGGCGGACGTGATCCGAGCAAAGGGCTTGCTCGTCCTGACTGACGGGGAGAATTCCATACTCGATGGGCAAGTCTTTGCCGGTGAGAACCAGATAGACTCCGGGGTGAGCGAGAGCGCGGGAAGTATCGATGTTTCGAATGCGCGCATGCGGGTGCGGTGAGCGCAGCAGTTTGCAGTGAGCCATGCGGGGAAGAAAAATGTCGTCGGCGAAGCGCGTCTGGCCGGTGACTTTGGCGCGGGCGTCTACCCTACGGCGGGGGACGCCGATGACGCGAAGTTCTTCGCCATTGGCTTGAGAGCCGTTCGCTGGTCCGTCCGGCAAATCATTGTGATTCGGCAAATGCCCTCCTAGGTGCGTTGCGGATGGCCGGGTACCTGGAAACTATTTTGCTGTTGCGTTTTGTTCCGCGATCTTGATCATGGCGGCCTCGACGGCCTCAAAAATCTGGAGATAACCCGTGCATCGGCAGAGGACACCGGAAAGCGCCACGCGTATCTGGTCGCGAGTTGCGTGGGGGTGAACTTCCAGCAAGGCTTTCGCGGTGACCAGAATCGCGGGTGTGCAATAGCCGCATTGTGCGGCGCCAAGATCGGCGAAGGCATCCTGCAGGGGATGAAGCTGGCCGTCGAGGCCGAGGCCTTCGACAGTCAGAACACTTCTGCCGTCGCACTCGACTGCCAGGACCAGACAAGAGAGCACCGGCTTGCCGTCAAGAAGAACCGCGCATGCGCCGCACTCACCGAGTTCGCAGCCGTGTTTTGTCCCCGTGTGCCCGAGATCTTCGCGCAGGACTTCGAGCAATGTTTTGTAAGGCGCGAACGAGACGTCGACTTGCTCGCCATTCAGGGTCATTCGGAGATGCGAAGTTTTTTGGGACTCGGTCGGCAAGGTGATCAGCATAGATTACCTCTCAGAAAGTCGCGCAGCTGCAGCATGGCGAGGCACTTCCACTGCACGTAACTTGCGGCCCGGTCGCTGCTGCCCTCTGGCTACGGAAGAGCATCGGAGAGAAGCTGGTTTGGCCAGCAATCCTCGGATCAGATAATCGGCGAAGCCTTCGGCGATTTCAGTGGCGGTTAAAGTGCCGCTGGGATTGAACCATCGCACAGTCCAATTGAGGGCTCCCAACATGGCACGCGTGGCGAGTGCAGGATCGCAGGGAGTGAACTCTCCCGTGCGGGCGCCAGCGGCGATCAAGTGACGGACTCCCTCTTCGTAGCGGTCGCGTTTCGCCACCAACGGGCGTTGAAGGCGAGGGGGTAGAGAGCCGGTTAAGAGATGCGCGGCAGAACCTTCGACTTCATCCAGAACGCAGCGCACATGAGAAACGATGACCAGGCGCAGCCTCTCGCCGGCGCTGGCTCGCGAGCGGCGCGCTTTCTCTAAAGCGGCGAGGAGGCGATCGAGTGTAAGGTCCTGGCAGAAGAAAAGAAGTTCGTGCTTTCCCTGGAAGTAGTTGTAGAGATTGGAAGGCGAGAGGTCGGCAGCGGCGGCAATGTCGCGCATGCCAGTTTCGGCAAAGCCGGCAACGCGAAACTGATTTCCGGCGGCGCGCAGGATTTCCAGGCGGCGGGCGAGGTAGCGCCTTGCGACGCGTCCATGAGTTCGTTTTGTGCCGCGACGATTCGACAAGCGATTCCCTGTTTCAACGTACCGCTGCGGGCCGCTGCTGTCAAGAACAACTGAACGACTGTTCAGGAAATGAACACCCGTTCATATCACGGACATGTAGAAATCAAAGAGACGACACAACACTGGAGAATTTGCCGGCGGGGTCAGCGGGGAAATAGGCGCGCGGCGTTGTCGTAGAGAATCTTGCGCTTGGCATGCTCGCGAATCGGAAGGGCGTTGAACTTTTCGATGTTGGCGTTGATTTCGGGGACGCCTGGGCCGGGCCAGTCGGTTCCCCAAAGCACCTTATCGGCAATCTCTTCGATGCGCGGGAAGTATTCGAGAAGCTTTTGTGGAGGGATGCCGGAGATGTCCATGTACATGTTTTTGTGGCGGCGAACGAGAAAGAAAGCCTCCTCCATCCACAGTGGTCTTCCACCGTGCGCAAGAATCACAACGAGATCGGGGTAGTCGACGGAGACGTCATCGCAGAGCATCGGTTGAGCATGAAGATTGCGGGCGCCTGGAAAAATGGAGGTCCCGGTATGAATCATGACTGGCATGCCGTTCGCCTGGGCGCGATCGTAGACGGCTGCCAACTCGCGATTACCGTCCATGTAATCGTTCGGCGAGAGTGCCTGATGCGAAGGATGTAGCTTGATCGCGCGAATGCCCAGTTCAGCCATTCGGTCTACTTCCGCGCCGACGTCGGGCACGGTGCCTGGCAACACTCCGCCGAATGCGATCAGCCGGTCGGGCGCCGCTTTGCAGTAGTTCGCGCTCCAATCGTTCACTTCCGGCGTGAACCCGATGATTTTCGGGGCGACGTAATTAATGAGGCCGGCGCGCTCGATGCCGAGGCGGTCGAGCAGGCCGAGAAACTCTTTAGGGTCTGCACAATACCGCTCGACGTCGGCGTAGTCCTTGCGCCCGCGCTTCATCACCTCGAGCGCCGACGGCTTCATCATGCGATACGGCATGATGTGGACGTGGATGTCTATGATCGGCTGCAGAGGTTCGCGTCCTTAGAAGTAGTCTCTGCCTTTACCCTTGCGAATTAGTTGAAGCGAACGTATTCAAAATTCAACGGCTGATTATTCACCCCACGGGCGGGCGGAGCAATCCAATTCGCAAACTTACCGGGCTCGACAACGCGCCCCGTCATGAGCGACTGGACAAAAGCATGATCCTGAGGAGTCGGCAGCCACTCGGACTCCCGTTTCTTCCATGCTTCCTCGCTCAAGACTTCTCCACCGGGGGTGATGCAGTGCCCCGCGAAATTGCCGATTTCCCGATGGAAGCCCTTGTGCGGCAAAGTAAACCGGAAAGGAATGCCAACAGCATCAATCACCCGCTGCCAGCGGGCTACCCCATCGGCAATTTCATCGATATAATCATCGCGCAACCGCTCGTTCAGGGCCGTCAGCGCCGGTACCTTCTTGGCGACGATTTTTTCGCCTACAACCTCATAGACTGGGTATTCTGCTTCGCTCAGAACGTGATCGTCTTCCAGCTTGGTTTCACGGAAACGCCCTTTTAGTCCGTTGGTGAAATAATTTGCAGCATTCGAAGAAACGTCTGAGCCGTAAAGATCCAGAGTGACGCTGTAGTGAAAATTCAAGTATCTCTGGATTGTCTGAAGATCAATCACGCCTAGCGCGCGAACGTCCGACGGGTCATCGACTTTATGTTCCTTCATTACTTCACAGGTGCGTTGAATGATGCGGCCGACGCCCGTCTCGCCGACGAACATGTGGTGCGCTTCCTCGGTGAGCATGAAGCGGCACGTCCGAGAAAGAGGATCAAAACCGGACTCCGCCAACGCGCAAAGTTGAAATTTGCCGTCCCGGTCCGTAAAGAACGTAAACATATAGAAAGCGAGCCAATCCGGCGTCGGCTCATTAAATGCCCCCAGAATGCGCGGGTTGTTTGCATCCCCCGATCGCCGAGCGAGCAAAGACTCGGCCTCCTCGCGGCCATCACGTCCGAAATAGCGATGCAGCAAGTACACCATGGCCCAAAGGTGGCGACCTTCTTCGACGTTCACTTGGAAAATGTTTCGCAGGTCGTACATGGAAGGACAAGAAGCTCCCAGCATTCGCTGTTGTTCAACCGAAGCCGGCTCCGTATCTCCTTGCGTGACAATGATCCGGCGCAGGGTGGAACGGTACTCGCCGGGCACCTCTTGCCACGCGGGTTGGCCCTTGTGAGCACCGAAATTCACTTCGCGCTTCTGGTCACGGGGCTGGAGGAAAATGCCCCAGCGATAGTCAGGCATCTTCACGTAGTCAAATTGCGCCCAGCCGTCGGGTTCCACGCTGATCGCCGTTCGCAAATAGACTTCATAGTTGTGGCTTTCATTCGGACCCATGTCATACCACCAGCCCATGTAGGCGGGCTGCCAGTGTTCGAGGGCGCGTTGCAGGACGCGGTCTCTTCCCAGATCGACGTTGTTCGGAATTTTCTCGGTGTAATTGATCATCGTACTTTCTCCCGTGGCCTCAGACCGATGCCAAATCTGCTTCCTAAACTCTTTCCCAATTGAATTTGGTGGGTGCGCCGGTGCCATAGACTTTGAGCGCGCCGTTTGTGCCGACGGCATTCGGGCGAACAAAGATCCAGTTTTGCCAGGCGGAAAGGCGGCCGAAAATCCGCGTTTCCACCGTCTCCGGAGAACCAAAACGAAGATTCGCTTCAAGCCCCGTAAGCGCATCCGGCGATTGCGCGGCACGCAACTCGACGGCTTGGCGGATTTCGTCTTCCCAATCGAGGTCATCGGGCGTGGCAGTGACCAATCCGGCATCCAGAGCTTCGCGTGGGGAAAGCTTTCTTCCAATGTGTTGGTGTAAGGAATGGATTTGCGGTTCATACCCATGAAACCGCGCGGCCATGCGCGATAGATGATTCACCATCGGCAGAGGCCCGAAGTTCATTCTTGAAAGAAGGACGAACGACGCCGTTTCGGCTTCTGGCGCGTCGTGCATATAGACGCGATCCGCGGCAAGAGCTAATTCAAGCAGCGTGCCTGCGAAACAGGATCCGGGTTCGATGATGGCGTAAATCGAGCGCGAGGTAACATCGATGCGCGCGAAGGTCCGACGCACCATGCCGAGAACTTCGCCTACGAACCAGTTGTCCTGGTGATTCAAAATGAAATCGTCGATTGCCAGAACAGCGTCGGCGTTTCCCGTTGTCTTGATAATCCACAAACCCAATTCCAGCTCGCTCGCGCGTAGCGTTAGAATGGCGTCATCCAGCTCGCGCGCCATCTGAAGTGGCCACCAGGAGGCGCCTGCAGCAAAAACTTTTTCCATGCTGTCCACCGGAACCGACTCTGCCGCGCGGATGGTAAGCGTCGCCGTTCGAGCTTCGCGATTGCATTGGACATCTACATATTCGTAATGGAGCCCTGCCGAGTCCACGGTGCGCTTCAAGGAGGTTAGCGGCACTCCTTTTGCGTTCACAGGCCGATTGCTCTGCTCGGCTAGTTTCAGGGCACGCTGCCGTACATGCTCGGCAAACTGCTGCGGCTTCACCACCTCGTCAACAAGGCGCCAGTCCTTGGCTCTTTGCCCGCGGACGCCGTCTGGGTTGGTGCAAAACATGTCGGCATGGTCCCGGCGTACCTTACGCTTGTCGGTGATGCGCGTCAGTCCACCCGTCCCCGGAAGAACGCCGAGCAATGGGAGCTCCGGCAAGCTGACTGCGGATGAACGGTCGTCAATCAGGATGATTTCATCGCAAGCCAGGGCAAGCTCGTAACCTCCGCCAGCGGTAGTTCCATTACAAGCTGCTACGAATTTCAATCCGGAATGCGCGCTGGAGTCCTCGATCCCATTGCGGGTTTCATTGGTGAACTTGCAGAAATTCACTTTCCAGGCGTGCGAGGAAAGACCGAGCATGTAAATGTTGGCGCCGGAGCAAAAAATGCGATTTTTCGCGCTGGCGATGACCACGGAACGAACTTCAGGGTGCTCAAACCGAATTCGCTGTAAGGCATCGTGCAACTCGATGTCCACGCCGAGGTCGTAGGAATTCAATTTAAGCTTGTAGCCCGGCCGGACTCCGCCGTCCTCGTCCACATCCATCGTAAGCGTGGCCACCGGTCCGTCGAAGGAGAGACGCCAATGCCTATAGCGCGAGGGATCCGTTCGGAAATCTAGTGGTTCCATTCCTGCCGGGGATTCATGTGCCGTGACAACGTCCACAAAATCCTCCTACTGCAAATGAGTCTGCAATGCCGCTTTCAATTTGGAAAAACTTTCTTCCACCGACTGACCGGAAGTGTCGAGAACCATGTCCGCTTCACGATAGAGAGGTTCGCGCGCTTCGAGAATCCTTCGCAGATCTTCCATGGCCTGGTCGCTTCCCGCCATGGCTCGAAAATCGCCCTGGGCAATCACGCGGGACATGTGCTCGTCAGGTTGCGCTTTAATCCACACCGTATAGCAGTTCGCTAGCAAATAGCCGTAAGTCTCTTTTTCCGACACCACGCCCCCTCCGACGGATACCACTGCACGATCGGCTTCTCCAAGGACGTGTTCGAGTGTGCGCTTTTCGATGGCTCGATAACCGGACTGCCCATAAAGCGAGAAAATCTCCGCCAGCGGCATGCCCATATCTTTTTCGATTTCACGGTCCAGCTCGATGAAGGGGATATCGCGGTCCTCAGCGAGTTTGGCTCCCAGCGTGGACTTTCCAGCGCCACGGAGTCCAATCAGTGCGACTCGCTTGCGACGCATCGTTGCTTCTTCGCCGAAGTCGCGCTGGAGGTGGAACAATACGTCTTCGAGGCGCTTCACGGGAAGCCGTTCCAGGAAACGCCGAATGGTCTGCTTTTCGGCAGGCTCTTCGACGGCGGGGGTGAATACCTCTGCGAGGGAAGTATTCAAAGCTCCAACGATTCTCCGCAGCAGCACAATGGAGATATTTCCTTCTCCGGATTCCAGTTGCGCTAGATGCCGTTCAGAGACGCGCGCCTCTTGGGCTAGCATCTTGCGGGTCATGCCGCGTCGACTGCGAAGTTCGCGAACGCGCGTTCCTACAAAGGCCAGAAACTGTTCTTCGCGCACGGGTGTGGCCCGGCGTTGAGCCACGTGCTTGGAATCGATGTTTGCGGGGGTTGCCATGCGCCTTAGTCTCACATGCAGTATAATACATAAACTCTCTGGCCGGTCAAACAGGTTTGGAAGACCTGTTGGCATGCACAAAGAGCCCCGGAAGAGTTGGCATATAACCAATTTATCGAACACATAGATAGAGGCACTCACGGTATGCCAAGCACACGCGTATTAGACGCGTTCAAGATTTGGTAAACATGCAGTATAGTGCTGCTTCTAAATTGGCGATTCCCGGCGAATTGAAGGGTAGATGTGGCCGTGTGTGGGAAGTGTGGTTTTCGCGGAGTACGGCAGGAACAGCCTCTGTAATGGCAACGATCTGGACAGTTTAATCCCCACTCAACCAATCCACCTCTCAGTCTGAAAGCGAAGCACTTCGCTCGGCCACACTTGCCTCATAAGCATTGCCACTTTGGAACCATGCGTCCTTAGGGTAGAGGAGGCTGCGCGCGAGCTCCAATTAGGTGGTTGGGTCGAGACCTACGCTGCGTTTCATACGGGAACTTTAGACTCGCTTCTGAGGGAATTGTTAAATGGAATAGTTTTGCTGGCCAGCAGGCCCGGGCGGCGTTACTTTGGCACTCGGGCCTGTGTCGTTAGCAATTTGGATGATTCCTAAGGGGAAGTCATGATCACTGACCGGAGACGGTTCTTAACACTGAGTTTTCTGTTGTTGGTCATTCTAGCAGCTGGTCGAGCACAGACACCCGACGCTGTGCCTATTAGCCAGGATCAGGGGACGTCTCCGGATAAGGGCCAAAGGCCCGCTCGGGAGAATGGCCGGGGCCAGCCGCTGTTTGGGAAGATAACCGCCATCAACAACGGAACGGTGCAACTGGCTAAGCCGGACGGCACAACCGCAGCCGTGAAGATCACTGACAAAACGGAATTTCGCAAGGACCGACAAAACGCGAAGTTGGAAGATTTCAAGGTGGGCGATGTGGTGTTCGTGCGCGGCGAGGAGAACGCAGATCACAGCGTTACGGCACAGGTAATTGGCGGACGATCGGGCGGAAGGGCAGAGGGCGGCAGCGGCCCGGGCGGCGGGGCTGGATTCGGCGAGCTTGGCAAGGATTTTGTGGTCGGGGAAGTGCAGTCAGTGGATGCGCCGAAACTCACAGTATTGAGGCCGGACAACGTCACGCAGAATTTAGAGCTGAACGAAGAAACCTCGCTCCGCAAAGGGCGCGACAGCATCACCATGGCGGACATCCAGCCGGGCGATCACGTAGTGATCCATGGAAGTGTGCAGAACAATGCATTCGTGCCGAAAAACGTGATCGTGCTTTCTTCCGAGCAATGGAAGCGCTTGCAGGAGATGGGAGCAAACGGGAGAGGGCCTGGTGGAAACTCGCCGGCTGGGAGTGCACCTGTCGGAAGTGCTCCTCCTCGCGATCCCAAAAGCAATCCGCCGCAGCTATAGTTCGACCAGGGAGCCCAAGACTTGAAGTTGATTGCTCGCGGCATTTTTCTATTCCATTTCTTCGCCATTCTTTTTGCGTTGAACTTGCGCTCGCAGGAGACTGCGCCCCCGGCGCAGGCGCCGCAATCGGTGACGCCTACTGGGGCCACGGCGACGTTCGAAATCACAGGCTCTGTCCGCAGTGGCAAGACGCCTCTGCCTGGCGTAACGGTCACTGCCGCGAACACATTAACTGGAAAAAAGTATGTGGCAGCATCGAACTCCGAAGGCAAGTTTAGTTTCTCCGGCATTCCACGCGGGAGATACGTGGTACGGGTCGAGTTCATGGGATTTGCGAATTCTACGCAAGAAGTTGTGCTGAATCCCGAGAATGTATCAGCAAAGGTGGACGCGGAACTGATTCTGGCTTCGCGCCAGCAGGAGCAGTCAAACAACAAAAATGCGGCGATTGTTGCGGCTGGGCGCGGGTTTCAAAGCCTAGCTCTGGATAATACTCTCGCGTCTCTGGCTGGCAATAACCCGGGCCTCGGCGGAGCGGGTGGGCTCGGCGGCGGACTAGGCACCAGCGATCTTTCTGGCCTTCCCATGAACGGAGCGGGGGCGGAGGGACCGACAGAGTCCGTCAGCATCAGCGGCGCGCAGGGCCGCACGCAGGACTTTGGCGGCGGCAGTGAGGACGAACTACAGCAACGAATTCAGGAGTTCCGTGAACGCGCGCAACGAGAGGGCTTTGGTGGTACTGGCGGTGGCGGGGGCTTCGGCGGCCCAGGCGGCGGGACAATCGCCATTGGCAGGATGGGGCGGGGATTCAACATCAATCAACCGCATGGCCTGCTCTATTTCTCTGACGATACGTCCAGCCTAGATGCGAGACCGTTTTCCTTGACGGGGGTGCCATCCGCGAAAGCGGACTATAACCAGGCGCGCTTCGGCGCAAATGTCGGAGGACCGCTAAACATTCCGAAAGTTTTCAACGGGGGAAACAAGTGGTTCTTTTTCGCGGGATGGAACGGGTCACGCGGAAGTTCGCCCTACGATGCCTTTTCCACGGTGCCCACGCAGGCCGAACGAGGCGGCGATTTTACTCAGGCGACGTACAACGACGGAGCCCCAGTCCAGATCTTCAACCCTGCGACGGGTCAGCCTTACGCGTTTAACGGCGCCGCGAATATGATTAATCCGGGATTAATCAGTCCCGCGGCCAAGTTTCTCCTGCAATTCATCCCGTTGCCAAATATCGCCACAACCACATCTGGCCAGAACTTTCACTATGTCACTTCGGCTGACAGCAATTCGGACTCGGTAAGCCTGCGCCTGATACACAATTTTGGTCAGGCCGCCGGACCGGGGTCGGGCCCCTTCTTCATAGGAAGTGGTGGAGGAGGAGCTGGTGGAGGAGGGCGGCGTTCGCAAAACAACATCAATTTTGGACTCAATTGGGCGCGCGGCTCGACTGCGATTGTGAACCCCTTCCCGTCGCTTGCCGGAGGCACGGGAACGCAGGGATTGAACGCCAGCGCGGGGTGGACCTACGGCAAGGGTCGGGCCACAAATATCTTCCGCGTGAATTACAATCACAATCATGTCTCCACAACAAATCTTTATTCGAATGTGACGGACGTCGCCGGGCCCGGCGGGGCGGGAATCAGCGGGATTTCCAACGATCCGTTTGATTGGGGATTGCCGGGAATAAGCTTCACTTCGTTCGGGGGGCTTAACGATCCAACGCCGCGTCGCGAACTCGACCAGACGTATACAGTCTCAGATACCGTTTCGTGGAATCATGGAAAACACAACTGGAGATTTGGGGGAGACTACCGGCGCATCCTGCAGAGTTTTCACTCCGCAAGAACCGCGGAGGGAAGCTTTGTTTTCACGGGTTTTGCGACGTCCTCCTACACCGTAACCGGAGCCGCAGTAAAGGACACCGGATACGATTTCGCCGACTTCTTGCTGGGCTTTCCGCAGCAAACCTCATTACAGTTCGGGGCCACGTCCTACAATTTTCGCGCCAATGCTTACGATTTTTTTGCGCAGGACGATTGGAGGTGGCGTTCAAGTCTGTCGTTCAATTTAGGGTTGCGTTACGAATACAACGGGCCTTATACGGAGGCGAACGGCCGGATCGCGAATCTTGACGTGGCTAGAGGATTCACGTCTGCCGCAGTGGTACTGCCTGGCCAAACCGGACCTTTTAATGGAGAGTTCCCAGCGTCTTTGGTCCGGCCGGACAGGAACAATTTTGCTCCGCGTCTAGGGATTGCCTGGAAGCCCCAAAAACAAACGGTGGTTCGGGCAGGCTACGGGATTAACTACAACCTCGCGCAATACGGCATCATGATCCAGAATTTTGCGTTTCAACCGCCCTTTGCGGAAAGCGCGACGAATGCCACGACCGTCAACGGCCTCCTCGGGACAAGCCCGCTCACGTTGACGAATGGCTTTCCAGCGGTTTCGGGAAGCACAGTGACAAACAATTTCGCCGTTAACCCCAACTATCGCCTGGGTTATGTGCAGATCTGGAATTTGGATGTACAAAGAGGATTGCCCGGTGGCGTGGTGCTGAACCTGGGTTACAACGGAGCGAAAGGAACGCGGCTGGATACGGAGCGCGCGCTGGTGGGCCTCGGCAATCAACCTTTTATATACGAGTCCTCGGAAGGGAACTCCATTTTGCACGCGGCCTCGGTGCGCGTGCGTAGGCGCATGGCGAAGGGATTGGGCGTTGGCGCGCAGTATGTATTTTCGAGGTCCGTTGACGATGCATCTTCGATCGGGGGAGGAGGCAGCGTCGTTGCCCAGAATCCGTTCAATATATCGGCCGATCGAGGACTTTCCAGCTTCGAGCAGAAACACAGATTCACAGGGAACTGGATCTATGATTTGCCTCTCGGCGAAAACCACCGGTTCGTGCAGAAAGGTGCGTGGGGCCATATTCTTGGGGGCTGGCAGTGGAGTGGCGACTTTACGGTTGCTTCCGGGATGTACTTTACGCCGCGCGTACTGGGCGGAGGGCTGGACATCAGCCGCGGTGTAAGCGGTTCGCTGCGCGCGGATGTCGTGCCAGGGCAGTCTGTTGCGTTGAGCAATCCGACCGCGCTCAAATGGTTTAATACGGCGGCCTTTTGTGACCCGAGCGTAAACTGTCCCAGCGGAAACCCCGCCACCTTCGGCGACGCGGGCCGAAACATTATCGAGGGCCCGGGCCAAGTGACGTTAGACATGACGTTGAATAAGACCATCCAGATTAAAGAATCGCGCGCGCTCGACTTGCGCATTTCTGCGAACAACGTATTCAACAACGTGAATTTCACGGCCCTCAACACCGCGGTAAATTCTTTGACCTTTGGTGAAATCACAGGAACTGCCAACATGCGACGGGTGACCATGCAAGCGCGCTTTCGGTTCTGAAGGAATATGGATATGCGGCGAACCAGCAAAATTGTTTCAGCCTTGGCTGCGGCGGGACTGCTTTTGCATGCCGCAGGTCCCATAATTGCCCAGCAGTCTGGACAGGCGGGAGGGAACGAGGCTCGCATCGAAGTCACGACGGAGCTGGTGCTTGTTAATGTCGTTGCGCACGACAAGAAAGGCAATCTTGTCAAAGATCTGAAAAAAGAAGACTTCACGCTTTTTGAAGACGGTAAGAAGCAGCAGGTTTCCACGTTCGATTTCGAGAATGTAGATGAATTGGCCACGGCCGGGGCGGCAGAAGCAACGGTCTCGGGCGCAGCCGGGCCTGGGCAGGGCACGCTGCTCTATAGTGGAAAGAAAGCGCCACCGTCCCTGGATGCGCGGGACCGCCGGCTAATGCTGCTCTTCTTTGACTTTTCTGGGATGGATCCGGAACAGGTTGACCGATCGGTGGACGCGGCGAAGAGATTCATCTCAACAAAGATGCAGCCGGCGGACTTGATTGCTCTGGTGTCGCTCGCCACGAACATGCGTGTGGACTTGGATTTCACCGACGACAAGAACAAATTGCTTTCAGCGCTCTCCGCCTATACTTCCGGACAAGGCCAGGGCTTCGACAATGGGAGCAGCGGAACCGCCGAAGGTGCGGCGGAAACCAGCGGCTCGTTCACGCCTGACGACACCGATTTCAATAGGTTTAGTGCCGACCGCAAACTTCTGGCGCTGCAGTCGCTGATGCAGGCTCTTGGCAAACTGCCCCAGAAAAAAAGCCTCATTTATTTCAGCAATGGGATAAGCCAGTCCGGAGTGGACAACCAGTCGGCACTGCGCGCTACGACCGCTTCTGCGGTGAAAGCCAACGTGTCCATCTATTCGCTCGACATTAGAGGCCTTCAGGCATTTCCTCCGGGAGGGGAAGCACAATCCGCCAGCTTGCATGGACAGTCGGCTTATTCGGGTGCGTCCGTGTTGAGCGATTTAAACGGCAACGCCGCGTCTCAGGACACGCTTGCGACGCTTTCCGCGGATACCGGCGGCAAGGCGTTCTTCGATTCGAATGATTTCAGCGGAGTCTTCTCTCAGGTCCAAAAGGACAGTTCGGCATACTACGTTCTGGGCTTTACGAGCAACAATCCTTTGAAAGATGGAAGGTTTCGCCGGTTGAAAGTGCAGGTCAACCGGCCGGACCTGAAACTTGATTTCCGCTCCGGGTATTATGCCGGACGGGATTTCGGGCACCTGAACCGCGCGGATCGTGAGCAACAACTCGAAGACGAACTGGCGGCCCAACTGCCCCGTGTGGACGTACCTCTCTATGCTGGCTCGGCGTTTTTCCGCCGGGACGAATCGCACTACTATCTTGCGGTCTCGTTGGTGATCCCCGGTTCGCAGATTCCCTTCGTTACGGAAAAGGAGAAGGACAACGCAACCATAGACATTATCGGCACCGTCCAGGAGGGCGGGAAATTCCCGGTCGGACGGCTGCGCGACACGGTGAAACTGGCGGTTGACAGCACCCAGCAAGTACGCCGCAAAAACGTGCAGTACAATACAGGATTCGTCCTCGCGCCGGGCAGTTATCATCTTAAGTTTGTCGTGCGCGAGAATCAGACCGGCCGGATGGGATCTTTCGAAACGGATGTGCAAGTCCCCGACCTGCGGAAAGCACCCCTGAAAATGAGTTCCGTGGTGCTGAGCAGCTTGCGCACACCCATTGCTAACAAGAAGAGCGAGGCAAACCCGTTGGTCCGTGACCAGATGGAATTGGTTCCGAACATTACCCACGTCTTCTCGCCCGATCAGCATCTCTATCTCCAGTACGAAGTCTATGATGCCGCGAAGGGAAAGAATTCCTCCCCCGCCTCTGCGCCGGGCAATGGCCCGCAGAGCGTGGCGAAAGACGCGCCCGTGACCAAGCCATCGCGCGACGGCGTCCGGGTTCTCACGAGCATTGAGTTCCTGCAAGGCACGACGAAGGTCTATGAATCAAAACAAGTTGTGGCAAACGAAGTCACGGCTCCGGATCGCAAAGCGGTGATTTTCCAGATCGAGCTGCCGCTACAGACGCTCAAACCGGGCTTGTACCTCTGCCAGGTAAACGTGATCGACGATGTGGCGGGAAGCTTCTCCTTTCCGCGGTTTCCATTATTGATTCGCGAGCCCGCGCCAGATGCAACGACGAAGGCAGCAGATTGAACCTGCGAGCCAGGCCTTCCGGGGTGAAATCGCATGCCTGTTCTAGACGCCCAGAGCTTTTTTGATCGCTGAAACGGGTTTCTCGGTGAAGGCTACAAAAGTTCTCCCCCCGGCATCGAATCCTAAAGTAAAGTAGTGATTGGGCGAAGCCAAGGAGAGTTCAGAAATGTCCGGATTTGCTTCTGGAACGAGGATGAGAGAACGCAGGAAGGTGAAGCGCAGCGTGCTGGTCCTGATGGCCGCCGCAATCGGTGCTGTGCCACTCGCATCGCAACAGCCGGGCCCATTGCCTCCGCCGCAGAATACAAGTTCCGCGGCCGCTAGTGGGGCCCCGGCATCGCCCGTCAGCGCAAATGCCGCTCCCCAAGAAGCGTCCTCCCATATCACTAACGCACCTCCGGCCCTGCCCGTGGATCAGATTATTCAGAAATTCGCCGGGCGCGAGGACGAGTTCAGAAAAGAACGTGACAATTACACGTACACACAGATGTTTGTCATCCAGACCATTGATGACGACGGCCAGCCCGACGGCGAATACCGCATGACCAGCGACATCCTTTTCACGCCGGCGGGCAAACGCTATGAGAAGGTGACGGACGCACCACCTCCGACGCTTCAGAGGATTTCCCTCTCGCAGCAGGATCTGGACGATCTCGAACATGTGCAGCCGTTTGTGCTGACGACGGGAGAATTGCCGAAGTACAACGTCACGTATGCCGGGCGCGAGCAACTGGATGAATTGAGCACCTATGTGTTCGACGTGGGGCCTAAAGTGCTCGAGAAGAACCAAAGGTACTTTCAAGGGCGCGTCTGGGTGGACGACAAAGATCTGAATATTGTCAAAACGGACGGGAAGGCCGTGCCGGACATCAAGAAGCACGGGCAAGAGAACGTATTTCCCAGATTTGAGACCTTTCGTGAAAATATCGAGGGGCATTTCTGGTTTCCAACGTATACGCGTTCGAACGACACGCTGCACTTCAGCACAAGCGAAGTGCACATTCGCATGACGGTGCGATACATGAATTACAAGCGGTTCGGCGTGACCATCAAGATCGGAACGCCTTCGAAAGTGGATCCAGAGAAACCATAGACGCTTAAAACCTGAAGTGCGGGCTAGCGTTTGCTCAGCCAGACGAGAGTGACGCCAACGCAGACGATTAGCACGCCAAGCCATCGCTGCTTGCTGATGCGTTCGCGCAGGAAGAATAATGCGCCCACGGCGCCGGCGGCATAGCTCAAAGCGGTCACGGGAACGACGAAACTCACATTTTCAATGGATAGCATGGCCAGGAGCGAGAAAAAGGCCAGCGTCATCATTCCGATGCCAATCCACATCCATCCCACGCGCATGGCGCGAAACACAAAACGAAGGAGCGCACCGGGCCGGAAGTCATGAACCTCGCCGACCACTTTCATCGCGCGCGTGACGCAAAGTTCTCCGCCCGTGCCGACCACCACCACCACGAAGAGAAAGAAGAGTTCGCGCACAGTCAGGCTTTTTCCGTGGTGCGCGGCGGCGTTCGACCAACGACGAGAACGCCAACGCAGATGACGGCGATGCCTGCCCAACGCAAGGGAGGAACGGTTTCCCCCAAGAGGAAATAGCCGAGCAAAGCAACAACGGCGTAGGAGAAAGCGGATGCCGGCTGGACGTAGCTGTAGTCCGCCCAGGTAAGCACGAGCATGTAGGCGGCAAAAAAGGTGAGCAGGCAGATAATTCCGAGCCAGATGTAACCTGAGCTAAGCACGCGTATGAATATGTGTGCAACGTCGGCGAGAGCCCAGTTTTTCGCCGAGCCCACCCCTTTCATTCCCTTGCTCAACAGCACGTTACCCAACGGAGCAAATAGAACCATGAAGAGGATGAAGAGGTACGTTTTCAAATGCAGCCCGGGAGAGTCTTTCATACAATTTATGCTTTGCCCCTTGCGCTGAGAACCAAAGGCGCGCCACGCCGTCAAACGAGCAAGCGCCGGATTCCCGAATGGATGCAGTGTTGCATTCGAGGGGGATGAACCCGAATACGAAGTTCATGTCCCGCAGATTGGCCAAAAATTATCTTACTCGATGTGTTGCTGAGACCAAAGTCCTTGGCAGCAAAGTAGTTCCGTTTTTGCTATCCTTTTTTGACAGCGGAAGCTTCTGAAACTCGAGGCGCGAGGCTGAGCATTTTTCCCTCGAGCGTGGGTGGCGAGTGTCGCGCCAACCGGATGGAAGCTGAAAGTCGAAAACAGGGCTCCGAGCAGTGGTTCACTCACAGGTAGCGAAGCAGGGCAAAACTTTATCGCAAGAGGTGCAATAATTTCGAAGGTCGCCGACTATCTATTTCTCATTCTTGCCGCCTCACCCTTCTTCTATTATCTCTTGGTTCTTTGCAGCACCTGGCGGTTTTTCTCAAAGTCGAAGAACCGTGCCTCTGAGACTGCGGACTTTCTGCCCCCGATCAGCAATTTGAAGCCCGTCCGGGGATTGGATCCCGAGGCATACGAAAATTACGCAAGTTTCTGCCGGCAGGATTATCCAAACTATGAGCTGCTTTTTTGCGTGGGGGACCGCAACGACCCCGCGGTGCCAGTTTTGGAAAAACTGATGCATGATTTCCCCGAACGGCGCATCCGCTTGCTCTTCGGCTCGGGGCGCAGCGCCATCAACGACAAGGTGGCCAAACTGGTGAGGTTGGTGAATGAGGCGGAGAACGAGTTCCTAGTAATCAGCGACAGTGACGTACGGGTCGAACCCAATTACCTGCGCACCATGGTCGCTCCACTGCGCGACCCCAGGGTTGGTTGCGCGACTTGCTTTTATGTATCCATCCACGATGAAACGCTCGTACAACATCTTCAATCCATCGGGATGTATTCTGACTTCTACGCGGGAATTCTGGTCGCTCGGCAGCTAGATGGGATCAAGTTCACGCTCGGACCGACCATCGTCACAACGCGTTCGCGTCTCGCTGGATTTGGGGGATACGAAGCGATTGAAAACAAGCCCGCTGACGATCTCCTGGTGGGCCGCTTGATTGCGCAACAAGGGTATGAAGTCGAGTTGCTTCCGTACTCGGTCCGGACGGTACCAGACTATGATTCACCTCGCGCGCTCTTCAGCAAGCGGCTCCGCTGGATGACGGTGATGCGGCACATGCGCCCTTGGGGACACGTGGGGCTCGCTTTTACGCAAGGCTTGCCGTGGAGTCTGGCAGTCGCGCTCACGCATCCATCAACAGGAATCGCACTCGCCTACCTCGGCGGCTATGCCGGATTTCGCGTGGCGATGACCTGGTTGATCGGAGTGTGGGGATTGAAACAGACGGGGTTATGGAAAAAGATGCCGCTCATCGTCGTTTGGGATGCCACGGCCTTCGTGATCTGGCTGCTTACGTTTGGACGAAACAGCATCCGCTGGCGGAACGTGGATTATAGAATTCAAGAGGGCATGCTCGTACCGGCGACCTCAAGCCCCGTACAGAATTCCACGCGATGAGGCCAACCAAAGCGGAGTTCTATGCCTTCTTGGCCTTTGCCCCTGCCGAAGCCGCCAGGTCCGCCCGAGGCTCCGGTACCGAAGATTTTGTGGGCATGCTCATCTGGATGCGACGTTCATTCTTAGGCTCGCGCCAGTTCACCTGCGGGAGCATCAGCGAAACGTCCACACGATCGCGGTATTTCAAAGCGATGTTCATGAGTGAATCCAGCAGAGAATCCGACAAATTGTGTGGTCGCAGGCCCAGATCCACAAGCTTCGAGTGTTTCGCATTGTAGTAGTGCTGTTCTGCCTCAACTCGCGGGTCGGGAATGTGGTCAATCTCGACGGGCATGCCAAGCTTCTTTGCGGCGGACTCTACCAGATGCGCGAGATCGAGGATGGAAAACTGTTCTGTGAATTGATTGTAAACGCGGCACTCGCCTCTGGCAGCCGGATTATGACAGGCGATCTCAATGCAGCGCACCGTGTCGCGGATATCAAGGAAGCCGCGCGTCTGTCCACCCTTGCCGTAAACGGTCAGCGGCTGTCCGATGGCTGCCTGAACACAGAAGCGATTCAGAACGGTGCCGAAGACATCGTCGTAGTCGAAGCGGTTGATCAACCCCTCATCGAGCGCAGTTTCATCCGTGGTCGTTCCGTATACGACTCCCTGATTGAGGTCCGTAGCGCGAATGCCCCAAATCCTGCAGGCAAACATCATGTTGTGGCTGTCGTGCACTTTCGAGAGGTGATAGAAGGAGCCGGGTTGTTTCGGAAAGGGAAGCACGTCCTTGCGGCCGTTGTGCTCGACCGTTATGTAACCCTCTTCGATGTCTATATTGGGCGTGCCGTACTCGCCCATGGTGCCGAGCTTGATCAGGTGGCAGTCCGGCAGAAACTCGCGAATGGCGAAGAGCACATTCAGCGTCCCCACGACATTGTTCACCTGGGTGAAAACGGCGTGCTTCCGGTCAATCATCGAGTACGGGGCAGAGCGTTGCTCGGCGAAGTGAACCACTGCTTCCGGTTCGAACGATTTGAACGCAGACTCGAGGAAGTCGTAGTCAGCTACGTCTCCGATGAACAGTTCGATGGTCTTACCGGTCAGATTCTGCCAAACCCGAACGCGGTCTGTGAGCGGCCGGATAGGAGTCAGCGTTTGCGCGCCAAGTTCGTGATCCCAGAGGCGGCGCAAGAAATTGTCCACAATGGCCACCGAGTGGCCCTTCTGCGACAAATACAGAGCCGTCGCCCAACCGCAATAGCCGTCCCCGCCGAGCACGGCAATCTTCATGAACCCTCCTCATGGCAATTCAAATTATTAATGTCTGCCTCAATTTGCACAGCGAGTGACTGATCCGGTTGCTGTTCGCCGGGCAGAAAAAGTGCTGGATAGACCCATGGGGGCCGCAGACTTCTTTTTTTACCTGTATAGAGAGCGCATTGCAAGTGAGTTTTTGTAAGCTGCTGATAAAGAATGCACCGTCTGTCCATCTCAGCGGACGGCATTCTTAGTTCCCAGCCTGCGGCAAGAGAGTTCCTGGAAAGGAATGGTTGGTTAAGGCCATCTTGCCTCCGCTGTAGATCACGACGTTGAGACTCTCCGTTCCCATGAGTTTTTCAAAACGCGGCAAGGCTGACCGATCAGCAACCAGATAGTATCGGTCGACGGAAGACCAGAGACGTTTCAAGTCCTCATCGGTGATGAAGATCGGAGGCGCTCCCGGGGCGTAGGAACCGTATTCCAGGTTGTGGAAGCGACCATTGACCAGCAGCGCGGTGGTATCGGTGTAGAAGAAGATCGAAGAAAATGTGAAGTAGTGATGATCCGCGATCAGCTTGCCTTGAGGGGACTTGAGCAGGGCATCGGCGATGGGACGTGAAGATAAATAGGGATCGAAGACGACCATGGCGAGGCGCGCGGCATGAAAGAAGAGCACCATCATCACCGCAGAGGCGAGGAACGCACGGTGATGCGTCCAAAGGAGATTTCCAACGGCGCCCGCAAGAAAGGCAACCGCCGCAACCAGCAGTGGAAAACGCAGATAGGCGAACGACTGAAGGGTGAGATCCTCCATGTGCCCGAGGGAAAGCGAGTAGGCTCCGGGATGATGGCTAAGTGCGCCCGAGATGTCTCCGGGAGTGGGGAGATGCCGGACGTAAATCAGGATGGCGAGGCACGTGATTCCCGCGCATGCAGAGATCGCCAAGAGTGCGCGAGAGCCGCGTTGAATCCACTCTCCGCCCGCTGCCATGGCTGACCCCAGGAGCAACGCCAGTGCAGGGTAGCAGGGCATGGAGTAATACTCTTGTGTGGTGGAAAACGTGAAGAAAACCAGGATGAAGCCGGTCCAGCAGAGCGCCAGCAAGCGAGCGCGGCCGGCCCGGTCGACTGGTTTGAAAGAAAGTTTGGCGATGGCGGGAAAATAAACGCTCCACGGAAACAACCAGAGAAAGTGGAATAGCCAGAACCAAAGCCGTGGCACGGTGTTGTAATCCCGGGGATAGCGCATGTTCAGAAAGCGCAAGAGTTGTTCATTGATGAAGAAGTACCAGAGAAAACCGTGGTATTCGCCCGGGCCGCTGTGAAGCGAGAAATAAAAGTAGGGCGGATTGCGAAGCGTGGCCAGAATGTGCCAGGGCGCGGCAATCAATAGGGCGATGAAAAACCCGCTGATCGGGTGCAGCCGCTTCCAAGTCCGAGCGGAAAAAAGCTGTTTGGTCAGAAAGAGATATAACAAACCTGCGCCCACGGGAAAAACCACCCCGACCAGACTTTTGATCAGGAGCCCCGTTCCCAGGCTTGCCGCGAGTAGGAAGGCCCAGAAGCGTTGATGCGCTTCGCCTTCCTCGAGAGCGCGCAGGAATGCCCACATCGCTAAAGCAATCACAAGCGTCAGAAGAATGTCCGGAATAACGATGCGAGTGAAAAGGAAAGGGCCGATGCAAGTAGCGATACACAGTCCTGCACATAAACCAGCTTTCCTTCCGAAGGCCCAAACTCCGAAGGCGCAGGTAAGACAGGCCAGTCCGATTGCCGAAAGCGCAAATGGAATCCGCGCCGACCAATCATGAACGCCAAAGATCTTGTAGGAGATGGCCATCGGCCAGTAGAACAATGGAGGTTTTTCGAGGAAGACGACTCCATCTACTCGCGGGGTTACCCAGTCCCTCGAGGTCAACATGTTGCGCGACATCTGCGCCACGGTGGCATCCACGTCATCCATGAGGGATGGCGGCGAGACGATGCAACCCAGGTAAATCGCCACTGCGAAAAGGGCGACGATCAGGTATAGGAGCCGGCTCTTACCTGCAGAAACGATTGCGGCGTTGGGCTCGACGCCGCTTGAATTCTCCATTTTTTCATCCATTGAAATAGGATCAGCAATCCCCACAGGTGGTATCCCGCATTCGCTTTGCGTTCCAAGTGGCTCGTCAGAACGTTTTCAATGACATCGCCTCGGAAAACTTCCCCGTATTCGGCGATCCCGTCCCTTAAGGAATCGATTAGCATGGGCCGCAGCGGCCCGCGCAGCCATTCATGTGCAGGGATGTCAAAACCAGTTTTCTTTCCCGCAATGATTGAAGCTGGAAGCTTGTCCTTTCGCAACTCACTCAGTACAAGTTTCTGCTGCGACCCGCGAATCTTTAAATGGGCAGGCAACTTGGCGGCGAATTCCACGATGCGATGATCCAGAAACGGGGGCCGCACTTCCACGGAATGCGCCATGCTCATGCGGTCGCTTTTAACCAGGATGTCGTCCGCCAAGTAATACATTTGGTCGAACCAGAGAAACTGCGCCAAGTCGTCGCCAGTTTGCGGCAACGCGTCCACCTCGCCCAATAAACGGTGAAACGTGCCGGGCAGCGGCAGTTTGACCAACGATTCTTTTTCCTCGTCCGAGAAAGTTCCGTTCCAATACACATGCGCATAGCTGGGTTTCAGCAGGCTGCCTTCGAGAAACCTCTTTAGTTTGTATTCGAAGCTGATTTTTTCGTCGGAAACGGGCAAATGCCGGGCTCCGGAAAGCATCGCCTGGCGAAGCGTCCGCGGAATCCGCCGAGCCCACTTGGCGAGCATGTCCGCTCGGCACGTAACGTAGCCGCCGAAGAGTTCGTCCGCGCCTTCCCCGCTTAACGCCACGGTTGTTTTTGACTTGCACAATTTCGAGAGAAACCACACGGGCAAAGACCCCGCATCCGCGCTCGGTTCATCCGAATAGTACGCAAACTCTTCAATCGCTCCGCACAGGTCCTGCTGTGGCGTCAGGTCCAGCTCCTGGTGATCGGTGCCGTACTGCTGCACGGCGCGATGAATGAATTTCGTTTCATCAAAGCTTCGCCCTCGAAATGAAATCGAAAAAGTTTTCAGCTGGGAGGTGGAGGCTTTCGACGCGTAGTGAAGAATGGTGGTGGAATCCATACCGCCGCTTAACCAAATCCCAAGCGGTACATCGGAGATCATATGCTCGCGCACCGACTGTGCCAGTAGATGGTCGAGTTCCTCTTTGGCGGATTCAAGCGTGTAAGCAGCGGCATGTGTGAAGGGCAGCGTCCAGTAGGCGTCCGAAGTGACAGCACCGTCGCGCCATTCCAGCCAGTATCCAGGTGGAAGTTTTTCAATCCCTTCCACCAGGGTCCAAGGACACGGAACATAATTCAGCGAGAGGTAACAATCCAGCCCGGAAAGGCTCAATCGGCGATCGATTTCCGGATGCACGAAAATGGATTTCAATTCGGAGCCAAAGAAGAGGTCTTCCCCTTGGCGGGAAATATAGAGCGGTTTGATCCCCATGCGGTCGCGTGCCAAAACGAGGCGTCTGGCAGACTTCTTCCAGAGTGCAACCGCGAACATTCCGCGCAGCTTCGCGAAACATTCCTTATCCCATTGCAAGAACGCGCGAAGAACAGTTTCCGTATCCGAATGCGACTCGAACCGGTGACCAAGCTTCTCGAGCTCAGCCCTTATTTCGAGATGATTGTAGATTTCGCCGTTGAAGGCTATACCGGAATCGCCGCTTTCGGAAAGAATCGGCTGGTCGCCGGAAGCGAGGTCGATAATTTTGAGGCGAGCCGCGCCCATCGAAAAAAGACTGGATTGAAATACGCCTTGCTGGTCCGGCCCCCGATGGATCAAGGTCGCCGTCGCCTCCCGAATGCGCTGGGGAGGAGGCGTCCAGTTTTTATGCGTAAATCCAACGATTCCACACAATTCTCTATACCTCTCGGAGCGCCGCTCAAGACTTGCGGCGGTCTCTCCCATCAATCGCAATGTACTTCTGGAGACTACGCTGCCGCTCTAGAAAATGGCCGGCAGCACCCTACCGGAAAAAAGGTGCCCTTCGAACCGGCCGAAGCCGGCCAGTCCCGGTCGAATTTGCCGAGCCGCACGGAAGGTTTCGATTGAGTCCCATTTAGATTGTAGCTGTAGCTGGCGCGGCGGTGCAATGCGCGAGCGCATGTCGATTCGAGAACATTAGCCATGCGATTCCGCGGCGGCTGCTTTGCTCCGGTTGACGGTTGCAAGTCCCGTCCAGCTGTAACCCCGATGCGAGCGGATTTCCGCATCCCGAAACCCCGACGCCAACCACGGTCTGACCTCATCTTCGCGGAGATAGTACGCGACTGGCGTCACCAGTTGGTCGAAGACATTGGCGTGAATCTCGTCAAAAGGATAGTGATACTGCGCGGCAAAATAATCGCCGTAGGGGAGATTCGAAGGGCCTTTTCCGTTGGCGCCCGGGCGGTAGAAGAGTTTGATCACCGCCCACAGCGCTACCGCAGGTGGAATGCACGCAATTCGAAGAAAGTGAGCGGGCATCCTGGACGTCACGGCTTTGCGCACTGGATCTACGTACCGCGTGATCCATTCGTTCCCCTCTTGTCCGTAAACCCAGAAGGCCACTCGCCCGCCATCCCTCGCGCGCGAAGCCAGGCTCGCAAAGCCAGCAGCTGGATCTGGAAGGTGGTGCAGCACGCCGACCGAAAATGCCAAGTCGAATATCGGCCGGACGGGCGGGTCCAGCAGGTCGCCGATGACCACGTGAGCATTTAGAAAGTGACGCGTATGTGCAAATGCGACGAATGCGCTCTCACCTAAGTCCAGCGAGACGATGGCTTTCGCACCAAGCTCGGCCACAATGGCAGTGTGGCGCCCCTTTCCGCATCCCCCCTCGAAGACCAATTGATTTGCGAAATCCCGGGGAGTAAGCGGAGCTACCCAATCGAAAAACTCTTGCTCGTAATAGTCGCGAAGGTCGCTCCAGCGCGTCCATTCTTCCGCAAATCGCGAGGCCGTTTCGAGTTTGACAGTGGCGAGGTTGGCCGGAAGGAGAATCGGCACGCCATTGCGGATCGTGAATTTGGAAGAGCAACCACTGCAGACGAGCGCCCCGGACAAGAAATGACCGTCTTCCATGGCCTCGGGCGTGTCGCCACTGACGGACAGTTCTCCCGCACACTTGGGGCACACCACGTAATTCAGGGCTTCGCGTCTCATCTCAATCTTGAAAAACCATGATACACCAAGCCTGCCAGAGAGAACCTTATGCACCGTGGACGGGCAAAGAGCGAAACAAGGAGCTGACACCATTCCAAAAAATCTGCACGCCAATGCAAACGAGAAGGAAGGCGGAGAGTCGCAGCATGATACTCATACCGTTCTCGCCAATCAGTGCTGCAAGGCGGTCGGCAAAGCCATAACAAACATAAATGCTGACCGCAACGAGTGCGGAACCGACGACTGCGGCGAGCAGAACGAGAAGATTGTGTCCGATGTGGCGAGGTTCGTTGGCCCCAAGCGTGATGGCGACGGAGATCGAACCCGGGCCAACGGTGAGCGGCAGCGTCAGAGGATAAAAGGCATTCCTAAAGACGTCTTGTAGATTGACCTTTTGCTGTACTTTACTGCTGCGATCCACTTCTTCCTTCTGCTGCAGCAGGGCCCAGCCATTGGCGATGACCATCATGCCGCCGCCCACCTGCACGACTGGCAACGAAATCCCAAAGAAGGTGAGAACGTTAGTGCCTATCAGAAAGGAAGCGATAAGTAGGACGAAACTGTTGATGGCCACCTTGCGCGCCAGGATTCTCCGTGCCGAGGCAGGATAGTCGCGCGTCAACGCCAGGAAAACGGGGCTGCCGCCAAGAGGATTGACGATGGGGAACAGCGCGGTGAGGATCAGGATGATACTCTTGGCTACTTCCAACGGGACGCCCCTCCGGAATACAGAGTATATCTGAGCAAGGCGCGGGCGAAGCATTGCGACTAGAGAGCGCCTTGCTCTCCAGAGGTTGCGTGCGTTAGAGTCTCGGTTCAACTTCCGAGGATGCTGATGGCCAATTCCGAGACGACGAAGCGGGGAAGCGCAAAGGCACAGCAGGAGCGCGTAAAAGTCCTGATCACCGGCGGGCGGATTCAAAGGCGCATTCAGGAGATGGCCAAGCAAATCAGGAAGGATTTTCCAGGCGAACCGTTGCATCTGGTCAGCGTTTTGAAGGGAGGCGTTTTCTTCCTTACGGATCTTGCTCGGAGCATTCCCGGAGAGGTCTCGTTCGATTTCATCGCCGTGTCCAGTTACGGGCAGGGTACACATTCGTCGGGGCAGGTTCGGCTGACGCGGGATTTGGACTCCAGTATTGAAGGAAAGACAGTAATCGTTGTCGAGGACATCTTGGATACCGGAATGACGCTGCAGTACTTGTTGCGCCTCTTCCAACAGCGCAGGCCAAAGCACCTGCGCGTGGCGGTCCTGCTGGATAAGCCGGAGCGGCGTATCGCCGCGGTTCGTGCGGACTACGTTGGATTTACGATTCCCAATGAGTTTGTGGTTGGCTATGGGCTCGACTACGCGGAGCGCTATCGGAATTTGACCTATGTCGGAGTTCTGTTGCTCGGACCCAAGTTAAAGAAAAAGCCGGCGGAAGACTGACGGGGCGTTACGGAATCGCTTCCAACGGGTTGCACTGAATTCCCAGCGGTGGCCGTGTGGCTCCGAGACGTGCCCATGCTATGACTTCGCCGCGTCCCTTTGGGATCACCGGGAGCCCTCCTTCGGTGCCTGCTATAATAGTTAGCTTGCATGAATCCCACAGACGCACCTACGGAAGCAACAGCAACAAAAGCCGCCGCGGAAATGCCCGCAGAGGTTCTGGCAACCCTCGCCGAAATCGGCGAAGAGGTGAATTCCTCTCTGGACCTGGACGAAGTCCTGGCGCGGTCGGCGGCGTTGATCAAGCGGCACATTGATTACGAGATTTTTGGCGTGCTGATGATCGAAGGGGACGGAAACTATCTCCGGCACGGCTTCGCGATCGGGTACCCCGGCGAGCTGGCGGAAAACCTGCGTATTCCCTTGGGGCAGGGAATTACGGGAACGGCTGCGGCCACGGGGCATTCTGTGCGCGTAAGCGACACCTCGAAGGATCCGCGCTACATCAATGCCATCGACAGCGTGCGCTCGGAACTGGCTGTGCCGTTGATGCTCCGAGGCAAATGCGTCGGCGTGCTCGATATCCAAAGCCGGCATCTGGATTATTTCACTCGCGACCAGCAAAACATTTTGACGCTGCTTGCCAGCCGTCTTGCCGTGGCGATCGAAAACGCACGGCTGTTCCAGAAAGTCCGCACTCAGGCGGACACGCTTCTCCTTCTGAACGAAGTCGGGCGGGAGACCAGCTCGATCCTGGAGGTCGAGGAACTCCTAAGGCGGGCCGCGGAGCAAACGAAGCGGGTAATCAATTACCAGATCCTCAGCATCATGCTTTACGACGAAGAACAAAAGGTCTTCCGCCACCGCATGGATGTGAAGCACGGCCACAGCGTCCAGGGAAAACTGCGCGCGGCGGTCAGCGAGGGCATTGTTGGTGCCGCCGCGACCCTGAGGGAGCCCGTTGTTGTGCCGGACGTGACCGTTGATCCGCGCTATGTGATGGTGAACCCGGAGACGCGGTCGGAACTTGCCATTCCGATGATGCACAAGGGCAAGGTTATTGGGGTGCTGGACCTGGAGAGTCCTCAGCTGAACTATTTTACCGAGGACCACGTTCAGACGCTGTCCATCCTCGCGGCGAATTTGGCCGTTTCATTGGAAAATGCTCGCCTATACGAACAATTGGCCAAAGACGAGGCGCGGTTGGAGCGCGATCTGCAGGCTGCAAAGAGAATTCAAGGCGCGCTGCTGCGGCCAGTTCCAACGGAGGATTACGGTCTGGACATGGCGGCGCGCTATCTCTCAGCGCGCGAAGTGTGCGGCGATCTTTATGAGTTTCTACGCTACGGTCCCCAGCAATTGGGGATCGCGTTGGGAGACGTAAGTGGAAAGGGAACGGCGGCGGCGTTGTATGGAGCTGTCGCGATCGGCATCATGCGCAGCCTCGCGCCGCAGAAACTCCAGCCTGCGGAGCTGCTGCGGCAGGTAAATCAACTTGTGGGAGAACGCCGGATCGAAGGGCGCTTTATGACCGCATGTTTTGCGACGTGGCAGAAGGGACGCCAGAAATTGCGCGTCGCCAATGCCGGTCAGTCGCAGCCTCTGCTGTACAAGGATGGCCGGTGCGGCAAAATCGAACTAACGGGATTTCCTCTCGGAATTTTCGAAGAGGTGAGTTACGAGGAATGGAGCGTTACTCTTGAGCGGGAAAACATCCTGGTTTTTCATTCCGATGGCATCGCCGAAGCGATGAACAGCGAAGGACAATTCTTCGGCACGACGCGAATTCAGGCGCTCGTCGAGAAACATCATGAAGCCCCGGCAAGCGAGATCGCTGATGTCATCCTGCGGGAGGTAGATTGGTTCAATCAAAGTGCTCCGCTCTCCGATGACCGCACCTTGGTGATCGCGAAAGTCCGATGACTTCTTCGTCCTCCAACACTTCCCAGCCAGTCAGGTACACGGATCCGGCCGATTTTACACCGCACTTCCACTGGCAGAGGGTTGGCGGACGGACTCCCCGATGCGAGGAAGTTGCCTGCGAAAAAGTTTTGCTGACGTCGGTAGCAAAGAAATTTGGAACGCCCAGCTACATCTACAGCAGCGCCGCGATCAAAGATGCTTATCGCGAACTCGACCGCGGCCTCGGGACTTTGCCGCATACCCTCTGTTTTGCTATAAAATCCAACGGAAATCTCTCCATCTTGAAGCTTATGGCCAAGATGGGCAGCGGCTTTGACATTGTTTCCGGTGGGGAACTTCAATATTTACAGCGCCTTGGGGTGCGCGGAGATCGCATCGTTTTTTCGGGGGTCGGCAAAGATCGGTATGAGATTCGCGAAGCACTGAGATACGGAGGAGTGACGCGCCGCGAGCGAGCTGGGATCCTGCTTTTCAACGTTGAATCCGAAGCGGAGCTCCAAGTTCTCCTAGAGGAGTCGGCGCGACAGGTCGAAAGAGGCGGTCGAGCGCCATCCGCAGCGATCCGGGTGAATCCAGACGTTCAAGCCGGCGGCCACCCGCACATTGCAACAGGGCGCCACGAACACAAATTCGGGCTCGACTGGTCCGAGGCCAAGACACTTTACCTGCTTCATCGTGAGTCGAAATACATTCGCTGGCGGGGAATCAGCGCACACATTGGCTCGCAAATCACCTCGCTTGAGCCGTTTCGTCGCGCGTTTGGCCGTCTGTCCGGATTTGTTGGCGCGTTGCGGCGTGCGGGAATTGTTATTCGTTATCTCGATGTAGGCGGTGGACTGGGAGTGCGCTATGCGGAGCAAACTCCGCCGTCACGCCGCAAGTACGCCCGCATGGTCGCTCAAATTGGCCGCACTCTCGGGGTACATCTTTTGCTGGAGCCGGGGCGTTCGATCATCGCCCCCGCCGGTGTGCTACTCACGCGCGTGTTATACACGAAAACAAATCGTGGAAAGACCTTTGTTGTCGTGGACTCCGCAATGAATGACTTGATGCGCCCCGTGTTATACGGAGCGATCCATCCGATCACGAGGATCACGCGGCGCGGAAGTGAAAGGAACAGCGTCATGCAGCAGGTGGACATTGTCGGGCCCGTTTGCGAGACGGGCGATTGTTTTCTTCATGATTGGCCCCTCGACCCGGTGGAAGCGGGCGACTTGCTGGCCATCTGGGCCACGGGCGCATATGGGATGGCGCAGGCTTCAAATTACAACGCGCGATGTCGAGCCGCCGAAGTTCTGGTGGAAGGGAAGCGTCTCCGTCTTATTCGCCGACGTGAAACTCTGAAGGACTTGTTGAGAACGGACGTGCTCGCCAGATAGTAGTCTTCGATCATCCCAATCCTAGGCTTCGCCCCATTTCAATTTGTTTCGCAATATCTCGAAATAAGACTTCTTTGGCGGCTGGATGAGTTTGAGGAGTTCCTTCGCTCTGGAGATCCGAACACGATCCGTGGCCTGCAAGGGGATGCCTTTTTGTCCATCAAGCGTCAGAAAAACGGATTCCGTGCTGCCAGAAAGACGGATCTCAATGCAAGACGAGTCACGAACTACCACCGGGCGATCACTGAGCGTGTGCGGACAGATCGGAGTGATGGTGAAAGACTCGACAGCGGGATGCACGATGGGGCCGCCGGCGGACAGCGAATAGGCCGTCGAGCCCGTTGGAGTTGCTACGATCAAGCCATCGGCACGGTAACGGCAGACGAATTCCGCGTCAATGGCGAGCTCTAGCCCAATCATGCGCGCCAGGGCCCCTTTGTTGATCACCGCTTCGTTCAGCACACGCTGATTGTCGATGATCTTGCCGGCGCGCTCTAGTTCTACATCGATCATGACGCGTTCACTGATGGAATAGCGCCCGCCCAGAGTGTCCTCGAGAGCGGGATAGAGCTCCTCGACAGTGAAACTCGTTAGAAAGCCTAGGCTGCCCATGTTAATCGGCAAGATGGGAATCCCGCGCGGCGCGGCCAAACGCGCGGCGGCAAGCATCGTGCCATCGCCACCAAGAACGAGGAGAAGTTGCGAGGAGTCCGCCACGAGCGGACGAGTCAACCCCTTTGAAACATCCGGCAAACAACTGGCTGTTTCTTCGTCATAAAAGGTTAGTATGCCGTGCCTCTCGAGCCAGCTCAGCAAAGGAGGCACTACAACAGCGAGATTGGAACGCCGCGGACGCGAGATAACACCTATGGTTTGGAAGGATTTTCCGGGGTGCATGTATGCCTGTGATTCTACTCCATGGACTTTTTGCGTGCGTGGAGAAAATACTCCTGATTACCCTCGGCTCCTAACAGGCGGCTGGGTCGAACGCCGAGACATTCGAGACCAGCGGCTTCAACCTTTTTGCGGACTCCCAGAATTGCTTTCTCGTGAAGTTGCTTATCCTCTACGATACCGCCTGACGCGATTTCTTCGCGTCGCAATTCGAATTGCGGCTTGATCAGGATTAAAAAGCGAGCCCCGGCTTCCGCTACGCCCATCGCTGGCACGATCACCTTACCGACCGAAATGAAAGAAACGTCGACGACGACGATGCTTACGATTTCGGGGATGTCTTCCCTCCGCAGTTCGCGCGCGTTCCGCTCGATTCGAATGACACGAGGATCCTGCCGCAACTTCCAATCGAGTTGCGCTACGCTTACATCCACGGCATAGACCCGCGCGGCTCCATGCTGCAACAAGCAGTCTGTGAATCCACCATTGGAAGAACCGATGTCGAGGCATATCCGCCCCGTCGGGTCCACGTCAAAATCTTGCAAGGCTCCTTGCAGCTTCACGCCTCCGCGGCTGACAAATTTCTGAGTGCGGCTTGCGACTTCAATGCGCGCATCCTCAGCCACCGCCATTCCCGCTTTGCCGCTCCGTTCTCCGTTTATGTGCACCTCGCCGGCAAGGATCATAGCCAGGGCCTTTTGCGGAGACTCAGCGAAACCTCGCTCGACGAGGACAAGATCGAGCCGCTTGCTGCCTGTCTTGCGTTTCATGAGGAGTTCGAATCGTTACGTACGACGCAACACGAGATATTCCGCGATCTCCCGGAGCCGGGAAGCGCGCTCCGCATAGGGCGCGAGTTCGGCAATCGCTTTGGTCGCAAGCTCTTTGGCGATCGCGTGGGAGCGCTCCAGCCCGAAAACGGAAGGGTAGGTCGCCTTTTGCTGCGCCACGTCTTTTCCAGCGGTCTTCCCAAGGGCGGCCGAGGATTCCTCGACGTCCAAGATATCGTCGGTGACTTGAAAGGCCCAGCCTATTGTTTCGCCAAACCGGCGCAGCCGCCCGACATCGTCGGGCCCCGCTCCCGCGCACAAGCCACCGGCGGTAACGGCGGCGCGAATCAGCGCTGCGGTCTTGGAGCGGTGAATGTATTCGAGCATCTGGGGCTCGACGCGCTTGCCTTCCGCTTCGATGTCCGCGACCTGGCCACCAACCATGCCATTTACGGTGCCAGCCGCCGTCGCGACTTCCGCCAAGATAGCCACGCGGCGTTCGGAAGGAACGGGCGTCGCACCGATGGATTCGAAAGCCAGCGTAAGAAGTGCGTCCCCCGCGAGAATCGCGATTGCTTCGCCAAATCTCTTGTGGCACGTAGGTTTACCGCGGCGAAGATCGTCGTTGTCCAGCGCTGGCAGGTCGTCGTGAATCAAGGAGTAGGTGTGGATGAACTCGAGGGCGCAGGCCGGATATAGCGCTGGCGCAACCTCGGCTTCGAAAATGCGTGCTGCTTCAAGGCAAAGAATCGGCCGCATGCGCTTGCCGCCGGCGAAGACGCTGTATCGCATGGCCGCATGGATAGAAGCAGGCGGCGTGGTCTCAGCGGGTAATAGACCTTTAAGCGCAGCATCCACGGTCAGCCGGTCTTCTTCAAAAAAGGCGGAAAGTTTCATCGCGGCGAGAAACCAGGCAGCAAACGAGATCGGGAAAGGCTCACGTTTCGCTCTCCCGTTCGGGATCAAACGGTTCGGCGGTCAGCTTTCCGTCAGCTTTCTTCAGGAGGATTTCGACGCGGCCTTCCGCCTCTTCCAATTGCTTCTGGCATTCGCGCGACAGCGCGACGCCCTCCTCGAATAGTTTCATCGCGTCGTCCAACGAAAGTTGTGGACTCTCCAGTCGGCGGACGACTTCTTCGAGGCGGGCGAGTGAGCGCTCGAAATCAGGCTTCTTCAACGGGTCGGGTTTCTTGGGAGGAGATGAATTCACGCGATGGACCTGTATCCTTTGGAGTCGCTTATTTCTGGCAGCGCCCGCAGTAGTACGTTGACCGGCCGCCTTGCGCGATACGCCGGATAGGCCGGCCGCAACGGCGGCAGGGTTTTCCTTTGCGGCCGTACGCGCAAAGAAGTGTTTCCAGGCCTTGAAACCACCACTGCGAATCGCGAAAGTCGGGTGCCGGGTGCAAACAGCATTCTAAGGCACGCTTGAGAACGGACACAATTGCTTTGTGCAGCCGGAGCGCTTCTTGCGAATTCAGGGACTTGGCGCGCCGGCGGGGGTCGAGCCGCGCACGCCACAGCGATTCAGAGGAGTAGATGTTGCCGATTCCCGCGACGCGTTTCTGGTCCAGCAAGAACTCTTTGAGTGAACGCTTCGATGCGGCAAACAATTCTTTGAATCGGCGGGGTGTGAATTCACTCGACAGCGCATCAATGCCTAACGCGGTAAGTCCGCGGCATTTTTCAACTGAGTTCCACGCGTGAACGCGGCCGAAATGACGCCGGTCGCCGAAGCCAAGTACGCCCCGGTCCAATTCGAAAGCCACATCCACGTGAACGCCGGCCTCGTGCTGATTGGCGCGTGCAAACAGTTCTTTGGCGTTCGAAAACCAAAGCAGCCGGCCGTCCAAGCGGAAGTGAAATGTCAGTAAACCGCGGTCGAGATGCAGGAGCACGTATTTGCCTTTACGGCCGACCGTTCGAATTCGTTGTCCTTCGGCAAAACGCGAAACATGTGCCGCGCCTTGCGGTTTTGTAGCGATGGGATGAAAAACGTGGGCCCATCGGATACGGCTTCCTTGAACGAGCGGACGTAGCGTTCGAACAACCGCTTCTACTTCGGGCAGTTCAGGCATGACGATTGCGAAGGCTCAGGACCTTGGCTTGAGCGTCAAGCGATGCCTTCGCGCGCCGGCTGTGGCTGCGTCGCTGAACGGCGCGAAGATGGGCCTGCCCTCATACCAATAGGAAAACTGGTCCGCATAATGGCTGCTTCCCGGTTGGCCGGATTCTCCCGTGGAATTCACGAGAATGGTTTCGTCCCAATTACCAGGATTGGCGACGAAGCGCATGGCGGGCCCGTGCGTCTTGGTCGCGGCGCGCACGCTGTACGCGGTTCCCGATTGTGGTTTGTCCGTAATGCTGAGAAGTTTTTTCAACAAGCCTTCTCGCCCAAGGTAGTGAAGCATGTCCAGAGAGTCGAATCGCTTCCACGGCCAATCTTCGATCCGGTCGCTCCCGCTTCGCATCGCCAGATTTGCCACTCCACGGTCGGCCGCGGCGGCGAGCAATTCGTCATAGTTCTTGTAAGCCATGGGCAGCCACTTCGAGGGCCTCTCTGTGAGTACCCTTTGCAGGAAGGCGGTGCTCCGCCACTGATAGAGATTTGTGTCTTTTCCGAGGAACGGCTCAACAAGGATTTCTATCGCGGCCTGCCGCACCGCTTCTAGAAAAGTCACTTCCGTGGAGTTGGCATCGGCAATTCCATTCCAATCTTTTAGGCCGTCGATCAGCCTTTGCGCGCGCGAGTCCTTGGGTTTCACCGTTTTCGCGCCGGCTGCCAGTTGATCCGCCAGGAAGACGTGCGGATAGCTGTACGTGTCCGTCTGCACGTTCAGCATGTCCGCAGGACGCAAATCATGCCGGTCGTGCAGCAAATCGTAAATGCGCGCGGCGCGATACGGTTCTTCCCACCGGTCGGTAAGATACGGTTTATAATTTGGGCCCACCACGCGCGCATTGGCCGTAACGATCAATCCGCTATCCGGATTGAGCGCCTGGGGAAGCTGGTCGAAGGGAATGTAACCATTCCACTCGTAGTCCTCGTTCTCGCCGGGAACAGGGACCTCCCCGTGCCCCTTCTTTCGAATCGGCACGCGGGCAGCCATGACATAGCCGATGTTGCCTTCGACATCTGCGTAGACCCCATTCTGCGCGGGGCCCCAATAACGCTTCATGGTATCTCGAAATTCTTTCCAGTTTCGTGCCTTGCCGAGCCAGCCGTACGCCGTGGCCCCGCCGAGTCCACCAGGTTCGGTGGCCGTCCAACGCAGTGCGTAGCTCTGGTCGCCATTGCGATGCACGATGGGCCCATGACGAGTCACGGTGACTTTGAAGTGTTCGTCAGGCTGTCCCTTGACGCGAATCGTCTCGTCAATGATTTGCGCCTTCGTCCAAGCGCCCCTGACACGGTATTCCTCCGGCAAAGCTGGATTAAACGTTTCGATATACAGATCCTGAACGTCCGCGCCATTGTTGGTGAACCCCCAGGCGATGCGGTCGTTATGACCGATGATGACAAACGGCGCACCGGGTAACGTAAACCCTTTGACGTTCCAGCCTGGCGCCGTAAGGTGAACTTCGTACCAGATCGAAGGAATGTTGAGTTCGAGGTGTGTGTCGTTTGCCAGCAGAGGTTTTCCGGTCACGGTGTGCGCCCCGCTCACGACCCAGTTATTGCTGCCGAGTCCCCGGCGAATCTCGCTGCGAGATTCTTCCAAGAATCCCTCAACCGCCGGCAGGAGTGCTGAGGCTAGATCCGGAGCGTGATCGGGCGCGGAAATGTCGAGTGAGCCAGGGAGACTTGCCTTAAGTACAGTGTCCGGCTCCATGTCATCGTCATCGTCCTCGTCGTCATCGGCGGCCGACCGCTGCGAACCGTCATTGGCCACGCTCGGATCACCTACAACGAAATGGTCCATCGCAGCTTCTTCGGAAAACAGGTCCTTCGCACGATCCGCACCGGCGCGTTCCGTGACCACGGCGCGATTCAGTTCCCGCTCCCAGGTGTCCGTCAGAGTCCGATACATATAGGCCGAAATGAGCAAGCTATCGGATGGCGTCCAGTCTTGCGGCTTGTAGCGCAAGAGCGAGAATTCCAGGGGGAGATTACTCCAGTGCTGCTCAATGAACTTGTTCACGCCGCGTGCATAGGCCTCTGAAACTTTGCGCGATTCCGGGTCCAGAAGAGCGACGTCGCGTTTTGCGGCGCGGCCCAAGCCGAGAGTGCGAAATCCCTTGTCGATTGCCAGCGTCCTGGGGCCCAGGATTTCAGAAAGCTGGCCGCTCGCGGCACGCCGAATGATATCCATCTGCCAGAGACGGTCTTGGGCTACGACGTAGCCTTGTGCTTCGGCGAGATCCTCCAGCGACGCAGCGCGAATGTGCGGAACGCCCCAGCCGTCGCGCTCAACTGTAACTTCCTGCTGGAGGCCGGAAAGAGTGGCGATCCCGTCAATCTGCGGGAGCGGCCTGTAAATGAACCACCATGCCGCGCCGCCTATCAGGATTACGATGATGGTGAAAATCCAATAAAAGATCCGAAGAAGAGATCGCAAGTGTGCTCCAAGACGATTTCGACAAACTCCGAGTGTAGAGGACGCTCGGCATACGCGCAACCGAGACGAAAAATGAATCGATGAACAACAGACAGTACGGAATTGCCTACGCGGAACCGAGATGGATCTTGGGCGAAGCGTCCTTTACCTTTTGGCGGGCGTAGCTGGTTTGAGGTCTGCAGCTGACTTCTGGAGTTCCGAGACCGCTGAAGCAGCCAGCTCGTAAAGTGCAGGTTCGCCTTCGCGCTTTGCAAGGTAGCGATCTTCATTCTTGGAGATGAGAACTCTCTCGGTTCGTTTCCCGTTATCGGAGGTTACGGTGAGGTCCAAGAGAGTTGCGGTGAATCCGCTATTGGTAAATCTGGTTGCGGTGAGATCACGAATCTGGGCCATCAGCGTCGTCACCCCGGCGTTATCCAACTTTGTCCCGTTCGACCACCAATCGGAATTGCTGCGGCTCAAAAAGTAGCTCATGGAGCCGTCGTGGATTTCGAGCTTATCCGGATCTGCAAACCCGAAGTCGAACAACTTCTTGTTCCGGAACTCATCCAGGCTTTTGTCGAGCCCGATGCCGATATTGCTGGCAAGTTTGAACACACCCTCGGCGGCGCTCGATTTCGCGTAGAAATCGTCCTTGCTCTTTCGCACCTCGAGTACCTGAGTGCCGGAAGAATCCGAGACTCTTACGATGGCAAAAGGCGTAGCGGAGCGGAACTCAGCGGCAAGTTTCCTTTCGTCGTCGGTGCCGCTCAAATCCATTTTTGCGTCACGCAGTGTGCGGAGTAGCTCTTCCGCTGCCGATGGATCGGCGCGGAAAGATGAGGGCTTTACGATCTGCCAGTGGTCTTTGTCTCTACCGAACTCGATACTTTGCTTTTTGGATTGCAACTCGACGCGGCTCAGTTTGTCCGCGTCGAATACCAACATCCGCCGATCGCGCAAGTCGTTCGTTGACTTATCAAAATTGTTTCTCTTGTAGCTAGATATTGCAAACACGCGGGGGTCGCCTGCAATGGCCGCATAAACGGCTGTGCCCGCCGGTGTCTGGTCACCCATCAGGATCTTCACGGTCCTATTATTTTTATCGCCGACGCTCAGCTCGATTGTCGGCCGGGTCAGGCCGAATTGGTCGAGGCTAGTGGCTTTTTCTTCGACGGTACGATCGGAGCTGAGTGAGGACAGGCTCGAGAGCAAGTTTGAGATTGCCTCCGGATCGGTGCGGAGAGGTTTGGGCCCGGCAATTTGCCACTTGGAATCGAATCGCTGCAAACGGATCGTCTCGCCGTCACGCTTCCGTATCTCAATTTCCTGGAATTGGTCTCCCGGAACGCTGAGAAGCTTGGTCGTGGTGCTCTCTGCCGGCGCCTTGCTTGACGTGGCTGCTTTCTTATTGGACCACCAGACCATCCCGCTGAGCACGAGAAGAAGAAAGCTGGCGGTCAGCAGACCCTTGGACTTCATACGCTATCTCCGCCGCCACCAGGTAATCAAACCGAACCCGACCACGGCGAGCGGAAAAACAACCACGCTGAGCCAGAACGTCGCGGTCAATTTGCGGCCGGTCATGTTGAGTGGCCGATCTTCTGGAGGCTTAGGACGAATGGAAATCAGCTCTTCGTCGGAGGACAGCCAGTTCACGATGTTCACCATCATGTCGCGGTTGCCAAGCGGGCGCGCGCCCACCATGCCGTTCTGAGCGGCGTGCGACGTGCCGACGACCACAAAGCGGCTCTGGGGCGTGCCGTTTAAAGTACCGGCGACCGCCAGCGTAAGTGGCCCCTTCTTTCCTTTTGATGGATCGACGGCGCCACGAGGCCCGACGGAGGTGGTGGCGATACTATCTTCGCTCGTTGCCACGAGTTTCGAGAGCGTGGCCTTGCCGGAGGCCAGAGTGTCTAACGAGCGCGAAAGGGGATAGGCTGTTGGCACATTCGTGAGCGGCTGGGTGATGGGATGTGATTCGTAGCGCACGATGAACGGGATTTCCGGACCGAGATTAAATACCCGCCCCACGCCGCTGAGATCGAGGACCAAATCTTTGTTTACGGCAACGCCCCAATCGGCGAGAAGTCTAACCAGATCCTCATTCTCCGTCGGTGGTTCGGGGCCGCCCAGGCGAAGTGGCGTATCGAGTAGGAAAAAAGCCCGTCCGCCGCTTTCCACATAGGATTTGAAGGCGTTGACAATCGGAGCCGGGTAGTCGTTTTTCGGGCCAGCGACGATCAGGACCGTACACTCCTTGGGCACCGCGACAGAAACCGCGGCGGGCTCCTGACCGATCGCTAGAGGCTTGCTCGCCTCGGCAGCGGCCGGTCGAAGTGTCTCGGTGCGAACCTTATAATTGTCGCGTTCGAGGAGCTGCTTAAAGATGGAATAGCCCGATCCTTCTGTATCGTCGATCGAGGGTTCGCCGGCGGCGGAGAGCACGCATACGCACCGTTCACCGGATTTGAGCGAACGAATTACAGCCCCGGTAATCTCTTCTTCGCTCAAGCTCTTCGCGTTTTCCCGCCGCGTACCGCTTTCGACGATGACCGGCGAATCCGCTCGATAGCCGGCGGCCCTTGCGACCTGAGGCTTTCGTTCTGGATCGACATAGGTGACGTGCAATTTGGGGGACAAACTGGAATAGCGGTCCAGCGTATCCCGAGCGGTGCGGAATTCGCTTTGCGGGCCAAAATAAGTAAGCTGGACGTCGCCCTTTAAGCCCCGGACCACTTTGATGGTTTGGTCTGAGAGGCTGAACTGTTTGTTCGCCGTAGTGTCGTACGACTTGTCATAGCGATTGGCCAGATAATTCACGGCGACAAGCACCGCGAGCACTACGAGGATGTAAGCGCTCGCGTAGAGGGTGTATTGAGTCTGCCTCGCCTTGATCCAGTTGAATGCCATTCTAGGATCTCCACCGAAGTGATTCCATCTGTCGCACTGTCAGGAACAAGGCTAGAAAAATAAATGTCACGTAGAAGACCGCGTCCTTCAAATCGAGGATCCCTTTGCTGAAGTTTTCCATGTGAGGAACGATGGAAATGTAATTGAGCACCTTAGAAGTGGTGGTGCTGTCGTACTCGGTGAACCAGCTCAACATGTATAACAGCAGAGCGACGAAAAACGTAACGCCGCCGGCTACAATCTGATTGCTGGTCATGGCGGAGATGAGCGTGCCAACGGCCAGCAGGCACCCGCCTTGCAAAAGGAGGCCAAGATAGGCTGCCAGGACGGGCTTCCAGTCAGGTTTACCCCAAATAAATAGCAGGGCGATGCTAGGCACGGACATACCCAGGACGAAGAGATAGAGCAGCATGGCTCCGAGCCATTTTCCCAGGATAATGCTGAGGTCCTGAACCGGCGAGGTCAGCAGCAGCTCGATCGTACCGTTACGCTTTTCCTCGGCAAGGAGCCGCATGCTGATCATGGGAATGAGAAACAGAGAAACGGTTCCAGCAAATCCCAGAAGCGGCCGAATGATGAACTCGTTGACGCTCATCGGTTGCGCACCGCCCATCATCTGAGAACGAAAAGAGAAGTTGACGAAGTCCCGCGTTGCCGAAAAGAATACAAAGCCGAAGATCAGGGCGAACAAGGCCATCACTGCATACGCGATCGGTGATACAAAATAGCTGCGCAACTCCTTGCGGCAAATTACCCATACGTTTCTCATTGCGCGCTTTCCTTTATTGGGGCGGCTTCCCCCGGCGGAGGAGCCGGATCGCCCGTGAGCTGCAGAAAGATTTCTTCCAGGCTTAATGTTGTCGGACGCATCTCATTGAGGTCCCAGCCGGATTCCACAATGGCGCGCGCCAGGTCGCCTCGCGCGAAGTCTCGCTTAAGGCTTTCCACCTCAAATGTGCAGCCGCTCTCCCGCTTCTCCTTGAAGGCCACTTGGCTCACTCCGGCCACCTGCTGTAATTTCCTCCGCACAGCCGCTTGGTCGAATTCGCCCTTGCGTGCTGCCACTTCCACAAGTACTGTTTCCGCGCCGCTTGCACGATTCCGCAGGTTGGCAACCGAGTCCGTCGCCACAAGTTTGCCCTTGTTGATGATGATGACTCTCTGACAGGTCTGCTCAACTTCAGGAAGGATGTGCGTACTCAGAATGATGGTATGGTCGCCCGCGAGACTCTTGATCAGGTCGCGCGTCTCGTTGATTTGTTTTGGGTCCAGCCCGGCCGTCGGCTCGTCCAGGATCAGGACGTCCGGATTGTGGAGAATCGCCTGAGCCAGACCGACGCGCTGGCGGTAACCCTTCGATAGTTTTCCGAGCAGCTTGTTCTTGACATCCGCGACCGCGCAGCGCTCGCAAACCGTATCTACGCGCTGCCGGAGGTCAGCGCCCGTGAGCCCCTTTAACCTGCCGACGAACGTCAGGTACTCTCCGGTGCGCATTTCAAGATAAAGCGGAGGCGCTTCTGGAAGATATCCAATGCGCCTTTTGACCTCCATCGGTGCTTCCAGAACGTCAAACCCCGCAACGGTCGCCGAACCAGCCGTAGGAGGCAGGAAACACGTCAGCATGCGCATCGTGGTTGTTTTGCCTGCTCCGTTTGGTCCGAGAAAACCGACAATCTGGCCTCTCTCGACTTCGAACGAGATGTGGTCCACGGCCGTGTTGCGGGCATACCTCTTGGAAAGATCCTTTACGCTGATCATAGTTTTTTTACTTTTATGATTAAGATTCCTGCTTCGAAGTTGCCTCAGTTTGCCTGAACACTTTTCAGGTCATTCGAATGTGAAGGGATATCCTAAGAACCCGGCCAGTCTCCTGTCAACCTCCAGGACACCTCCAGGAACTTCCAGGAACTTCCAGGAACTTCCAGGAACTTCCAGGAACTTCCAGGAACTTCCAGGAACGAAATCCTGCCAGGGTGCCGCCGGTAGGTCAACACGCTCGATGTTTGAGCGTCCGTGCAAAGTTGGAGTCCTCCCCGTTCGTCGGCGCCCTGTGGCGCGCCACAGTGCTGCTACAATGCGACCAGGAGAAAGGTCCCTCTATGTTCGCGGTCCGCCTGCTGGGTGTCCTGGCGCTGGTCGCTCTGAACGGTTTTTTTGCAGCGACGGAGTTTTCACTCGTGGCCGTCCGGCTGTCGCGCGTGCGTCAGCTCGTCGCCAAGGGCAACCCTCGGGCGCGGGTTGTGGAGGTTCTGCTTGGCGATTTGCACCGCGTCGTCTCCGGCGTCCAACTTGGAATCACTTTGACGAGCCTGGCCATCGGTGCTCTTGGGGAAGCGACGTTCGCCAAAGCATTCCAAGCGATGTGGCCGGGAACTCCGGGAACGCACACCGCGCTTATTGCTCACGCCGTTGCGCTCGCCTGCGCTTTTGTACTCTTGAGTGCCCTCCACGTGGTTATGGGCGAACTGGTTCCCAAGACGATTAGTCTCGCTCGGGCCGAACGCGTTGCCCTGTTGGTGGCACGCCCGTTCCGTTGGTTTGTGAATACGTTTCATTGGGCGATTGATCTGCTCGACGGTGTATCCGGCGCCATTGTGAAGGCCTTAGGAGTTTTATCCCCCCAGGCACACGGAGTGGCGCATTCGACCGAAGAGCTCCAAATCCAAATTCAGCAAGCGCGCGAACGCGGCCTCATCGCCCCCGGTGAAGAAAAGTTTATCCTCAGCGCCATTGAGCTCGCCCAGATCCAGGTCCGGGAAATCATGGTGCCGCGGCCGGACATGCACACGCTTCCCGTGGAATCCGGTCTGGACGAAGTGATGCGCGCCTTTGCTACGACGCAGCGTTCGCGCATTCCCGCGTATCGTGGCACCCTGGACCATATTTTGGGTTACGTTCATATCAAAGACATGATATGGATTCTTCTCGATCGCGAACGGCGAATAGAAGAAGATCTTTCGCCCCCTCCGTTCGATCTGCGCCGGGTATTGCGTGAGATCCTCATCGTCCCCGAGACCAAACCCGCCAGCGAACTCCTGGACGAGTTTCGGACCCGGCATCTGGGCCTAGCCGTGGTGGTCGACGAATTCGGCAGCATCCTCGGCCTGGTCACCATCGAAGACATCCTCGAACAAATGGTCGGAGAGATTCACGACGAATTTGATGTGGTAGAGCGGCCGCTCACACTGGCCGATGGAGCGGTGATCTTCGACGCCGCGCTCAACGTGCGTGACCTCGACGCTCAATACAACATCTCTCTACCCGAAGATCCGGCCTACGCCACCGTGGGAGGCTTCGTTCTTGATCGGTTAGGCTTCATTCCCAAGGGCGGAGAGAGCTTCGAATACGGCAACTCCCGTTTCTCCGTCATGGAAATGGATGGCAAGCGCGTTGCGCGGGTAAAGATTGAGCGTCTGCGTTCTGCTCCCGGCGAAAACAAGACCTCGGAGGTTCCGCTGCCGGTTTCACAGTTTGCAAAGGATGCCAAATCCGCGAGAGGGAATTCCTAGCACGACAGCCACAAATGGCGCGCTACCTCCTCAAACGCTTCGTTCTGACGCTCCCCGCGCTTTGGCTCGTTCTGACGCTCGTTTTCCTGATGATTCACATCGTCCCGGGAGACCCTGTCGAGCAGATGTTGGGAGAAGGCGCTGCTCCAGGGCAATTGTCACAATTACGCCATGCCCTTGGCTTGGATTTGCCGCTCTACACGCAATACCAGCACTATTTCCGACAGCTCTCGCACGGGGATCTCGGGCAATCGTTCAAATTTCAGGCTTCTGTAAGCCGAATCATATTCGAACGCTACCCCGCAACGCTTCAACTTGCTTTCCTCGCGCTCGTCGTGTGTGCGGCGATCGCCATTCCCGCAGGAATGGCCGCTGCGTATCGCCGGGGGCAAGCGGCGGACCGCGCCGTCGGCGTATTCACACTTTTCGGGCTGGCCTTTCCGAATTTTGCCCTCGGTCCTGTTTTGATTCTTTTGTTTTCAATTGAGCTGGGCCTTCTGCCAGTGTCGGGACGCGGGGGCCCACTTTACTACATTCTTCCCGCTGCAACGCTGGGCGCGGCGCTGGCCGCCATTCTTACCCGGATGGTCCGGGGAGCCATGCTCGAGGAGCTCTCGAGCGACTATGTTCGAACGGCCAGAGCAAAGGGCCTTTCCACGCGTGCCGTCTTACTTCGCCATGCCTTTCGCAACGCCCTTATCCCTATCATTACCATTCTCGGACTTCAGTTCGGAACGCTGCTCGCCGGCACAATCGTGACGGAAACGATTTTTTCGTGGCCGGGAATCGGGCGTTTGACCGTCCAAGCCATCTCCGCGCGTGATTACCCTCTCCTCCAGGGATGCATCCTGGTCATCGCGGTCTCCTATATTGCTGTGAATCTGCTGACCGACTTGCTGTATGCGGTGATTGATCCGAGAGTGCGGCTGTCATGAATTCGGTGCAAGCGGTGCGCCAATTCCTTCGCCAAAGCATCCTCGCGCGCGTTGGTTTCTTCGCGGCCGTGATTCTCCTTTTGGCTGCGCTGCTTGCGCCATGGATCGCTCCCGCGGATCCTGCCGCGCAAAGTCTGCCCGCGCGGCTCGCGTCTCCATCACGCACGCATTGGATGGGCACGGACGAACTGGGCCGTGACATTTTTTCACGCACTCTGTATGGCGCGCGCGTCTCGCTACTCGTCGCCGGTTCTGTGGTTTGTGGCTGCGGGCTAATCGGACTGACGATGGGCCTGCTTGCGGGCTATGCTGGCGGATGGTTCGACCGCTTTATCAATCTTCTGCTCGTCAATGCCTTCCTGTCCTTCCCGGGGATACTTCTGGCGATTGCGTTTGCTGCGTTCCTGGGCCCCGGCATCGGCAAAGTGATTCTGGCGCTGATCATTACCGGTTGGGCGGGTTATGCACGTCTGGCGCGCGCGCAAGTGCTGAAAGTGAAAGAACTGGAATTCATTCTGGCGGCGCGTTCGCTAGGCGCTTCGCACCTGCGCATCATGGCCAGGCACCTGCTGCCTAACATCCTGCAGCCCGTCTTGATTCAAGCCACCATCGGCATGGCTGGCGCCATTCTTGCGGAATCCACCTTGAGTTTTCTTGGCCTCGGGGTCCTCGCGCCTGTTCCCAGCTGGGGTGCCATGCTCAATGATGCGCGCGGCCACCTCTTCGACGCACCGCACATGGTTGTCTTTCCCGCTCTCGCGGTGATGACGGCGGTGCTTTCCTTCAATCTGCTGGGCGATGCCTGGCGAGATTGGCTCGACCCGCGGACGCGCTCGCAAATGGCCGCCCAGGAATTCTCTCGCTGAGATGTAGTTCTGCTTTGAAGGTAAAACCCGCAATTGCCGGATGGAGGTCCCTACTCGGTGAGGATCACTGGTGTACCGCGGCCGAGGCTCAGCGTACGCGCCGCGTTCGCTTTGTTGACGCCAATCTCCAAGTATCCGCTCGATCCCAAATAGGCTATCGGCTCACCGTTGCTGCCGCGCGCAAACGTATCCACCAATTTCGACACCTGATGCGTCCCTACTTGAAGCTTGATGGCGCCGCCTTTCAGCGCGGATTCTGGCAAATCCTCCGAACGGAAATTCGTCACCAAATTGCCAAACGCATCCGTCCGCAGGACTGCACCTTTCACGGTTCCGTCGGCCTTCTTCGGGCGGGGAATCGCGAACTGTTTATAGTCGCTTATCTCATCCCCCATGCTCGGGGTCTGCCAACCCTTGGAAAGCCAGGAAGCCACGGGAGCGAAGATATCTCGTCCATGAAAGGTCTTGCTCACGGGCTGCAGGTAGTAGTGCTCGACATTCGCGTGGCGCACGACGAGGCTTTCCTTCTCGCGTTCGTAAATGACGGAAAGTACTCCGTTGTCCGGCGCAATAAAATACTGGTTCTGGGCACTCACCAGCAGTGGCCGGCGCTCCGTTCCTACGCCAGGATCCACAACCACGACGTGGATCGTTTTCGGCGGGAAAAAGGAATAGGTAGAGCCGATTGCCAGCGCCCCGTCGAGCAAATCAAACGCCGTGATGTTGTGCGTGATATCCACGATCGTCACCTCAGGATTAATCTTGAGGATGACGCCTTTAAGTGTGCCCACCAGGTGGTCGTTGTTTCCGTAGTCGGTGGTAAGCGTGATGATCGCGTTGGCCAATGGATTCTCTCACCCAGGATGATTTGCGCAGGAAGCGCCGGCGGAGTAGGGAGGCACGCCGCCTCCTTTGACGCTAACGGAGGCACAGGCCTCCGTCAAGAATTCGCGCAGCGAGTGCTGTGCAAGCGCCAACGGTCCTTTATCAGCGCAAGTCGCGATTCGAATCAGCTCTCGCCCTGTTCAGGAGCGCACGCATGCCAGTCCGGGTCGGGGAAATGCGCCCGACAGAACCATTGCCGACAATGTTTGCAATATTGCTGGCCGCTTTGATTGCAGGGCTCATCCACATGCGAAACTGCCTGGCAGCGTTGTTCCTGGGGCTTCACCGCTGTTGCGTTCATGGCATCCTCCCTGTCGCAGGAGACGGTGCTTCCGGGAAGTGGCGCTCAGCGGACGCGTTCCACCACGCCCACTTTGTCCACACCGCTGCAGGCAATATACACCCGTCCGTCACCCGTTGCCGCCATGTTTCGCACAACGCCACCGCCCGAAGGAATGGGCGAGAGTAATCGCGATGCCCTAGGGCCCGGAGGCGTGCCCCGGGCGAGGCCCGCATCTTCGCTGCACCCGTGACGCGTTTCGCGAACCGTCCAATTGGAGAGAAATCGTCTAACGGGCCAGCCACAGCGCGTATCGGATCACTTGGAAGACGGTCCACGCATGGTGGGTTCGCAAGATGCGATACCAATCGAGAAGGGAATGCGATTTCATTATGCTGCTCCTCGTGCGACATTCGACAACGCCAGTTCGATGGGCCACATGCTCAGGTCGTGTAGCAGTGTGGAGTGTCGTTAGAAACAGCGCATCACGAGATGGAATGGTTTTTCACTACCATGGAAGTTTCTCTGGCACCTACCTCCATCGTGGTAGTCCAGAACATCAATCCTTCTTCAGACGTTCTGACGACTAGGAATGTTGGCAAATGCTTCGCGGCGACTGTAGGATGGAGTGGATTTCAAAAAATGGACCGGTTCCACGATTGTTCGCGGACGGAAGATACCGTACTGCCGAGGCTACCGTTGACCCGCTTAGAGCCCAACCGCAACCGAGTTTTTTGTCGCCGTTTCAGCCGGTGGAGGTTGGCGGCAGCCGCACCGGTGCCGTTAAACCATTTTGGGAGAGAAACAGGTCTCCTACTCTTCTTGTGTATTCTCACAAGTGGTTGCCGTTTCGGACGAAGCGATCTCAAACCTGCCATCGAATTTACCAAGGTGCCCCCCGCCGATGTTGGCGGTCCAGGGAAACTCGACACCATCGGAGGCCTTGCCACAGGCGTTCAGCCAGGCCAGCAGATCGTTCTGTATGCCAGGAGCGAAGAAGTGTGGTGGGTACAACCTTACTCGAACCGTCCATTTACGAAGATTGAGGGTGGTTCCAGGTGGAAGAGCGGAACTCATCTGGGCACCGAATATGCAGCACTGCTTGTGGATCAAGGATATAATCCGCCCCAAACCGCTGAAACACTGCCAGCCGTTGGGAACGGCGTGTTGGCAGTGGCAGTAATTAAGGGTCTGGGTCCTGCCCCTCCCTCGATAGCACCCAAGACCATCCACTTCAGCGGTTACGAGTGGCGAGTGCGCAGCGCAGCAAGCAATCGAGGCGGCTCCCACAATTCATTCGATCTAGCGAACGCTTGGACAGATGAGAGCGGAGCACTGCATCTTCGCATAGCCAGGAGTCAAGGGGACTGGACTTGCGCAGAGGTCAGGCTCACCCGCAGCCTGGGATATGGAACCTACGTCTTCGTGGTGCGCGATATTTCTCATTTGGAGCCCTCTGCAGTTCTTACGTTTTTCACCTGGGACGGCATTGGTAGCGAGCAGAATCGCCGCGAACTAGACATTGAGATCAGCCGGTGGGGTTATCGTGACAACGACAATACACATTACGTGGTCCAGCCTTATTTCATTGCAGCCAACCAGATTCGATTTACGGCTCCCGCAGGCGTCCTCACGCACTCGTTTCGCTGGAAACCAGGAGAGGTGATGTTCTCAACGGTCGCGGGATCTCCTGGTTTAGCGGGGGCTCGTGTGATTAACCAGCATGCATTTACTTCAGGAATCCCCGTTGCCGGCGGGGACTCGGTCCGCATGAACTTGTATAACTTTCGCAAGGGCGAGATTCCTCTGACCAACGAAACTGAAATTGTGATTGAGAAATTCGAGTATTTCCCTTGATGTGCACACTCTACCCGCGCCGATGGCTATTGTCTGCGCTCGCGGCGATATGCTTTCTTGAAAGTGCAAATGCGCTAGATCCGAATCGCATGACATCACAGTATCTCCGGAGGCAATGGAATACGGAGAACGGACTTCCTGTCGGGCCGATACATGCGATCGCACAAACGCCCGACGGCTATCTATGGATCGGTACTGACAGCGGCTTGGTTCGCTTCGACGGCTTCACCTTCCGCGCTGTTCCGGTATCTTCCACAGCCTTGGTTTCAAATGGGCCGGTTCTAGGATTGATTACGGACGCGGACGGAATCCTGTGGGTCCTAATGCAAGGTGCAGGTGTGCTGCGCCAGCGTAATGGGAAACTTGAAAGGGTCACATCTGAACTTGGCCGGACGGTGTCCCAGGTCACTGCCATATTGAGAGAGACAAACGGCAGCGTGCTGATCTCGGATGTGTCGGCGGGATTGCTTCGCTTCCGAGGAGAAGAATCTGAAGTGCTGGCCTCCCCCACCTTACTGCCAGGCTCATCCCCAGTCATTTCCATGGCGGAAACGCTCGATGGCAAAATCTGGATGGGGACTTTAGGAGCGGGTCTCTTCTATCTTGTCGAGGGACGAGCTACCAACGTTGGTTCGGGATTGGTGGACAGGAAAATCAATTGTCTTTTGCCCGTCGGGAATGGCGAAATGTGGGTCGGTTCGGACACCGGCTTGTTTCGTTGGAACGGGACCGCCCTGAGTAAGGCCGGATGGCCTCCATCGTTCGGCAAGGCCCAAGTCCTCACCATGCTGCAAGACCGTGACTCCAATGTTTGGGTGGGGACAACGAGAGGCCTCCTGCGCATCAACGCCGGAGGCTCTTCGTTATCGGAGGAAAGAGACCTCCGCGGTATCAACGCCTTGTTTGAGGACCGCGAACGAAGTATTTGGGTCGGAGGTGCGCAAAGCCTGGAGCGCATTCGGGACACGGTATTTGTGACGTACCTCCCGACCTCTGGTCTGCCGCCGGAAAACAATGGACCAGTTTACTTTGACACTGAGAATCGGGCCTGGTTCGGGCCTGCCGAGGGCGGGCTATTCGCGCTCCAGGATGGCCGGGTTCTGCCGATCAAATCGGCAGGGCTAGACAGGGATGTGATCTATTCCATTACCGGAAGCAAAGGGGAGACGTGGATCGGCCGGCAGCACGGCGGTCTGACTCGTCTGCGCTACAGCCGTGGAACCATAAGTGCCCGGAGCTACACGGAGGCGGACGGGCTCCCTCAAAACAGCGTTTACGCTGTTTATCAGAGCGGTGATGGAGCCGTGTGGGCCGGGACCCTAAGCGGCGGCGTCACAAGATTCAAAGACGGACGATTCAATACCTACACGACCAAGAGCGGTCTCGCTTCCGATACTGTTACTTCGATCCTGGAGACGCGCGACGCTACGACCTGGTTCGGCACTTCGAACGGACTGAGCTCGTTGTCAAACGGTCAGTGGAGGACCTATTCGGCACCGGACGGTTTGCCCTCCGAAATTGTGAACTGCCTTTTTGAAGACTCGTCCGGCATGCTCTGGACCGGAACCTCTGGTGGCCTGGCCTTTCTCAGCTCCAGCCATGTGCAAGTTCCGCGCAACCTCCCCGGACTGTTGCGTGGGGAAATATTCGGTATTGCAGAAGACAAGAAGGGATGGTTCTGGATAGCAACTTCGAATCATGTCTTGCGGGTGCAACGTGACAAGCTGGCGTCCGGCATGCTCGGGCCAGCCGATGTTCGCGAATATGGACTGGAAGATGGTCTGCGCAGCATCGAAGGGGTGAAGAGAGACAGGTCAGTGGTTTCGGATGCTTCGGGGAGGATCTGGTTTTCCCTGAGTCGCGGACTGTCGGTGGTTGACCCATCGCACGTCGTTGATAATTCCGCACCAGCGATAGCTCACGTTGAATCGATTTCGGCGGACGGCAGCCCGATCAACACCGGAGACTTGGTCCATGTTCCTGCCTCTCCGAAGAGAATCACGTTCACGTACACGGGGCTGAGTCTCGCGGTGCCGGAGCGAGTTCGCTTTCGATATTTTCTCGAAGGCTTCGATCGCGCCTGGAGCGAGCCGGTTGCAAACCGCGAAGCCGTTTACACGAACCTGGGCGCAGGCGCGTATCGTTTTCGCTTGATTGCCAGCAATAGCTATGGAGTCTGGAATACCTCGGAATCGACACTCCTCTTCGAAATTGATCCGGTATTCTGGCAAACGTGGTGGTTTCGGCTCTCAAGCGTATTGCTGATCGGGCTCGCGATCCTGATGTTCTTTCGGCTCCGCGTGCATAGACTGGCCAAGCACATGAATATGCGCTTTGAAGAACGACTAGCGGAACGCACGCGCATTGCGCAGGAATTGCACGACACTTTATTACAGGGTTTTTTAAGTGCCTCCATGCAGTTGCACGTGGCAAATGATCATCTCTCCGTCGATTCGCCTGCGAAACCTCTTGTAGGACGGGTTCTCGAATTGATGGGCCATGTCATCGAAGAAGGCCGTGACGCAGTTCGGGGGCTCCGCTCGGCGAGACTGAGGTCTTCCGATCTTGAGCAGGCGTTTTCACAGGTTCGCCACGAATTCCCGATGCAGTCCCAAACTGAGTTTCGCGTTATCGTTGAGGGTACGCCTCGGCCATTGCGCTCTGTCATCCACGATGAAGTCTATCTAATCGGCCACGAAGCTCTTTCCAATGCATTCCGACATGCTCACGCAAGTGACATCGAGGTGGAGCTTGAGTATGCGGCGAACTACTTGCGCGTGCTGATACGCGACAACGGTGGCGGAATCGACACTCAGGTTCTGCGCTCCGGTCGTGACGGGCATTGGGGCTTGTCCGGGATGAAGGAACGAAGCGAAAGAATTGGCGGAAAACTGCGAGTCTTAAGTCGGGCAGTCACTGGAACGGAGGTCGAACTGTCTGTGCCTGGCCGAATCGCTTTCAAGTTCCCGTCGTCGGATCCCGCGTGGCGATGGCTCTCGAAGCTGAAGCTTCGAATCGCGCGGGAAGCGGAGCCGAGGCCCGAAAGCGAGAGACCGAAATGAGGCGAGAGGCAGGTATTCGATCTCGTTTCGGGAATGGCCATCCTCGAACGTGCGGGGGATTGCCTTCCAACTAGCGCGCGGCAACAAGGTCGAGGGGATGTTCGACTCCATGCAATTCTGTCTACGGAAGGCCTTCTTGCTGGGCCTCTGCCTCCTGTTTTCTGGCTGCGGCGCACGAAATACCCATGTTGTCGGGCCGGCCATAGCATTCACCAAGGTTCCTCTGGCAGGCGAGGGTGGACCGGACAAACTGGATACAATCGAAGGGCGAGTCCTCGGTGCTCGCCCCGGACAGCAGATTGTTCTTTTCGCCCGGTGGGGGCCCTGGTGGGTGCAGCCATTTTCCGACCAACCTTTTACGGAAATTCAATCCGATGCGACGTGGAGAAGCGCAACACATTTTGGAACGGAGTACGCCGCCCTGCTAGCTGATCCGGGATATCGACCTCCTGCAACAATGGACCTTCTCCCGAACCTAGGTGCTGGAGTGGTAGTCGTGGCAGTCACAAAGGGCAGGCCAGTCTTCTGGCAGTCCTGGTGGTTTCTGCTCGACGTCACCGTCGCTTTTGCACTGGCCGTAGTGGCGTTATTTCGCGTCCGGATGCACCAAGTGACTCGCCAGCTTACCCTCCGCCTTGAAGAAAGGCTTGCCGAACGCACGCGCATTGCCCAGCAACTGCACGACACGCTCTTGCAAGATTTCCTCAGCGTCTCCATGCAACTGCACGTCGCCAACGATCAGCTGGCCGTCGATTCTCCCGCCAAACCGCTTGTGACTCGCGTTCTCGAGATGATGGGCCGCGTTGTTCAAGAAGGCCGGAACACGGTGCAAGGCTTGCGCTCATCCAAGTGGGGTTCTCAGGAATTGGAGAACGCATTTTCGCGCATTCAGCAAGAGCTCGCAGTCACGAAGGCAGCCCGTTTTCGAGTGATTGTGGGAGGAATAGCACGGCCATTGCGGCCATTGATTGGGGATGACGTCTTTCTCATCGGCCGTGAAGCGCTGGCAAACGCATTCCATCACTCCGACGCAAGCGAGATTGAAGTCGAGCTCGAATACTCACCCGATCAACTGAAGCTTCTGGTCCGTGACAACGGTTGCGGGATCACCCGCGACGTATTGCAGTCTCCTCGCGATGGGCAATGCGGCTTGTCCCGGATGCGCGAACGAACCGCTCGAATTGGTGGAAAACTGAGAGTTTTGAGCCGCGCGCAAGCAGGAACGGAGATTGAAGTATCCGTTCCTGGTCATATAGCGTATCTTCCCCGTGACACGGACCGTCCCCTGGGATGGCTCGCGAGACTGCACTCACGAAAGGCCAATGGAACGGATTCCCCTGTCGAGAGCGAGCGAGTCGTATGAGCGAAACCAATCGAATTCGCGTTTTCAGTGTGGATGACCATCCGCTACTTCGGGAGGGCCTCGCCGCGATCATCAACAATCAGGCGGACATGGTGCTGGTGGCGCAGGCCTCCAACGCGCAGGAAGCCGTTGAGAAATTTCGAAAACAGCTGCCCGATGTGACTCTCATGGACCTCCGGCTTCCCGACAAGAGTGGCATCGACGCCATGAAGGCAATCCGCACGGAATTCCCCGAGGCGCGCGTCATTATTCTAACGACCTTCGAAGGTGACGTGGAAATCCAGCGCGCCCTGGAGGCGGGAGCCCGCGGCTATTTGCTCAAGAACATGCCGCCTAAGGATCTCGTTGAAGTGATTCGCCAGGTTCACGCGGGGAAGAAGCGCATCCCCCCGCAGTTGGCCGCACAACTTGCAGAACATCTGACCGACGAAGAGCTGACTGGGCGAGAGATTGAAGTACTGAGCCAGATTGCCGGAGGAAACCGCAACCGAGACATCGCGGAAAAACTCTTCATCACGGAAGAGACCGTAAAGGTTCACATCAAGCACATCATGGAAAAGCTCGGGGCAAGCGATCGCACTCAGGCCGTCGCGATCGGCCTCCGCCGCGGAATCATCGAATTGTAGGAAGCGGCCCGCACGCAAACGTCATACCCCGAAAGTGGTACAGAAAGATTCCGCAATCTGGGGTTCCAATGAGCCTGCCTACTCCCGTATCTTTGCTCGTCGTGCATTTCTGAGGGCGCGCCAGGAGATACGCCCTGCAAAGGTTATACTCTACATTTCCGGGTGGCCGGCCTGGCATAGGCTTGCTTCTGTTGCGTGCAGCGGTCGGTCTCACAGCCACCGCTGAAGGGATTTTCTATCTCTCGGGTCCCGCCAATCCGTCTTCGGCCAAATGGTTGCTCGGTCTTGTCTTGATATCGAGCGGCGCGGCCCTGGCGGCCGGGTTTTTCACCCCGTTTGCAGGGCTTCTGGTGGGACTGTGTTTCCTGGGGATTGCCCTTTCATGGTTTCCCGCATCTTCTTGGAGTATGCGCGACGCCAGGCTGCTGGCTTTTGGAATGATCATTACGGCCGTGGCTCTTGCGTTGCTAGGACCGGGGGCTTTTTCCCTTGATGGTCGCTTGTTTGGACGCCGAGAAATTGTGATTCCGCCTTCAGCGCGCCCACCAGAATCCTGACGTTCCACCGATTGCACGCTGTTTGTTGGAGCCGGACCGGCACTTCTCCGTCGAATTGACGCGACCACTGCCCGAAAGTGGTATACCGATTCACCCCCTGAGTGGTACTCAAAAACCATTCCATCTCGTGATGTGCGGCTGAATGGAATCCCACATAGTGCAACGCGAAAACGAGCCACACTGGAGGGGCCGCATGGTCTTTGAACACGTTGTCATTTCGAATGGAAACAGAAAAGCATGCCATTTGGTGTCCAAGCCTCAGGAGCCTTCTGAGAAGAACCTGGTGGAAGCCGCCAAGGCCGGGCAGTCCATGGCCTTCGCCACACTCTGTGAGCGATATATGCAGCAGCTCATGCGTGCTGCGTATCGCATTACCAGAAATCACGAAGATTCGGAAGATGCTGTCCAAGATTCATTACTGAGGGCATTTGTTCACCTCAGGGACTTTGACGGCAGGTCAAGCTTCGCTACCTGGCTCACGCGCATCGCAATCAATTCGGCGCTCATGATTCTCCGCAAGAAACGAAGCTCGCTTGAGAGTGCCATGGTGGGCACCGATGATTTTGGTGCGGAAAGCCCGGCGTTCGAAATCGCGGATCGAGCACCGAATCCGGAAAAGCACTACGCGCAGTGCGAAGAAGATAGAATTTTGAGGAGAGCCATCCATAGCCTGCGACCGCCTCTCCGCACGGTGGTCGAGGTTCAACATCTGCAGGAACGCTCGATACGTGAAGCTGCAGAGGCGATGTGCATCTCTGTGGCGGCGACGAAAGGACGGCTCTTTCACGCCAAAGCCGCTCTCCGCAGGTCATCGATTCTGAAACTCATGCACAAATCTCGATCCACCGGCGAGCTTGGTATTTTGTCGGCCGCGTGATGACGAAGGGCAAATGAACCGTTCCTGGTGCTTGTCAGAAATTGTAAGCGGGCTGTAAAAGGTGACCCAAAGGCCTATTTTGCTCGGGCGGAACAGTCCAGGCTAAACCTAGAGAACAGTTTATTCAGAGTCTGCGAGTAACAGCGAAAGAGGAGGAAAGATGGCAACGATCACGACCAAAGATGGAACACCGATTTATTACAAAGATTGGGGAAAGGGTCAGCCAATCGTCTTCAGTCACGGCTGGCCATTGTCCGCTGACGACTGGGACGGCCAAATGCTCTTCTTCGGGCAGCGCGGCTATCGCGTCATAGCGCACGACCGTCGAGGTCATGGGCGCTCCGGACAGACGTGGGACGGCAATGAAATGAACACCTACGCAGACGATCTGGCGCAGTTGTTCGAAGCCCTCGATCTGAAGGACGCCATCATGGTTGGGCACTCGACAGGTGGTGGAGAAGTTGCCCGCTATCTCGGCCGCCACGGCAGCAAGCGTGTAGCCAAGGCAGCGCTCATCAGTGCCGTGCCGCCGCTTATGCTGAAAACGGAGAAGAATCCTACCGGCCAGCCCGTAGAGGCTTTCGACGTCCTTCGGGCAGCGCTCGTGGCCAACCGGCCCCAGTTCTACAAGGACATCACGCTGCCGTTTTACGGCTACAACCGCCCCGGCGCAAAAATCTCAGAAGGCATTCGCGAGCACTGGTGGCTACAAGGGATGATGGGAGGCATGAAGGCCCATTACGACTGCATTAAGGCGTTCTCGGAGACAGACTTCACGGAAGACCTGAAGAAGATCGAGGTCCCCGTGCTAGTCATGCATGGTGACGACGATCAGATTGTGCCAATCGTCGCCTCAGGTCCGCTGTCCGCGAAGCTGCTCAAGAAGTCAACGCTGAAAGTCTATCCGGGTTTTCCGCACGGCATGCCCGCCACCAACGCAGACCAGATCAACGCCGACCTGCTGACGTTCTTCAAAGGCGCAGCTTCAGCTTCGGCTTAGGACGGAGTACTCTGCGGAGCTACTAACGCGCAGTGGCCTTGCTGCCAAAAGGCAAAGTCTTTGCGCACGAGGTCCTAAATCAAAGTTGAGGGGATGTGTCGTGAGCACAGGTCTAGCGGCATTTACCATTTTTCACGTTGTTATGAGTTTGGTCGGAATTCTGGGGGGTTTTGTCGTCGTGTTTGCGCTCATCTCCGCGAAACAATCGAGTGGTTGGACCGCTACATTCCTCGTAACCACCGCGGCGACTAGCGTGACGGGATTTTTGTTCCCGTTCCACAAATTCTTGCCCTCCCATGGCGTGGGAATCGTCTCCTTGCTCGTTTTGTCGATAACCATTCCAGCCTTATACGTCTATCATCTGGTCGGTCCTTGGCGCCGCACGTATGTCATCGGTGCCGTCATCGCGCTTTATCTTAATGTTTTCGTTCTGATTGCGCAGCTCTTCATGAAGGTTCCCGCGCTCAAGGCTCTGGCGCCGACGCAATCCGAACCGCCATTTCTCGTGACGCAGGTTGTAGTAATGTTGCTATTCATAGTCCTTGGAGTTCTCGTGGCTAAGCGCTTCCCCGCGGAAGCGGTCCATGCAGCCTGAGCACGTTCATCGGCTTTGAAGGATTAGCTGTATCCTCCTGGTGTGGTCAGGCATCAACTTATTCAATTCCGCGCGAGGCGGGAAGGACAATCCGGATACCGGGGTAAAGTGTCACTGGTGGAGGAGCCATGAACAAATTCCTGAGATATAAGTTCTGGATAGGCGGAGCATTGTGCTTGTTCGTCATCGCCATAATCATTGGGGCGGTACGCCCTAAGCACGTCTCGGGAGCGCAGGCGGGCGCGTCGCCGATCGTTGAGTTCGTGCAGGTTGAACAGAAGGATGTTCCGATTTATGGCGAGTGGATCGGCACGCTGGACGGACTCACAAACGCCGACGTCCGGGCCCAGGTCACGGGCTACATCATGAAGCAGGCCTACCAGGAAGGCGCATTCGTCAAGAAAGGTCAGTTGCTCTTCGAGATTGACCGCCGGCCCTTTCAGGCGGCGCTCGACCAGGCCGAAGGGCAGTTGGCGCAGGCCAAGGCCTTGCTTGCCAACGCTCAGGCGGTGCAAGGCAGAACTCAGCTCGACGTAGAGCGTTACACCCCATTGGCCAAGGAACAGGCAGCAAGCCAACAGGATCTCGACAATGCCGTTCAGAATAACCTGGCCGCCAAAGCTACGGTGCAGACCGCTGAGGCTCAAATTAAAACCGACGTGGCAGCCGTCGAAACCGCCAAGATCAACCTTGATTTTACGCGCCTCGTTGCGCCGATCGACGGCATCGCGGGGCAGGCGCAACTTCAAGTAGGCGCCCTGGTGAACCTAAGCAGCGAGCCAGTGACCTCCGTCTCCACCGTCGATCCCATCAAGGTTTATTTCACCGTGGGCGAGCCTCAGTATCTCGCATGGCGAAAGCGCTTCCCGACGGAGTCCAGCCGGCTGGCGGCAGACAAGAGTTTGCGCCTCCAATTGATCTTGGCGGACGGCTCGACCTATGCGCATGAGGGCACATTCTACTTTGCGGACCGCCAAGTCAATGTGGGCACGGGCGCTATTCGGATCGCCGGGCTGTTTCCCAATCCGGGTAATATTCTGCGGCCCGGCGGTTATGGCAAAGTTCGCGCTGTCATCCGGCTCCAACAGGGCGCGCTGCTTGTTCCTCAGCGGGCGGTGTCAGAGCTACAGGGCGGCTATCAGGTCGCCGTTGTAGGTGGCGACGATAAAGTAAGCATTCGAACGGTGACGGTTGGCGACCGCGTTGGTACCCAGTGGATTATTGCTGAAGGGCTGAACCCAGGCGAAAGAGTTGTCGCCGAAGGTGTTCAGAAAGTGCGGCAAGGCGCGCACGTGAGCCCCAAGCCCTTTGCCGTAGCCGAGGGCAGGTAATCCCATGTCAAAATTCTTCATCAATCGTCCCATTGTTGCCATGGTGATTTCCATCGTCCTGGTGCTCGTTGGCACCTTGACGATCCTTAGTCTTCCGATTGCACAGTTCCCCAACATTGCGCCGCCGGAAATTCAGATTCTCGCCACCTACGTCGGTGCCGATGCGCAAACCCTGGAACAAGCCGTGGCCACGCCTCTCGAGCAGCAGATGAGCGGCGTAGACAACATGAACTACATGTATTCGCTGAATACCACCGGAAACTCGACGACCACCTTAATCGTCGACTTCGACGCGAAGACCGACCCCAACAACGACTTCATTCTCGCGCAATCTCGCGAGACGCAAGCCGCCTCCCAGCTTCCAGTGGACGTTAACAATTATGGAATCACTGTGCGCAAGTCCCCCACCGCACCTTTGATATTGTTCGATCTCTACTCTCCCCACGGAACCTATGACGCCACGTTTCTGGCCAACTACGCCTACATCAATCTTGTCGATCCGCTGCTGCGATCATACGGTATCGGCATTGTCAATGTGTTCGGCGCCGGGCAATACGCGATGCGCATGTGGGTGAAGCCCGACCAGCTGGCAAAGCTCGGCGTTACCGTTCCCGAAATCATCAGCGCTGTTCAAGCGCAAAACACCGTCAACCCAGCCGGCAAAGTGGGGGGCGAGCCTGCTCCCAAGGGCACGGAATTTACCTATGCAGTTCTGGCGCAAAGCCGGCTTGTGTCGCCCGAAGAATTTGGACAGATCGTGGTGCGCGAAACGCCTGATGGCGGCACTGTTCGTGTGCGTGATGTGGCTCGCATCGAGTTGGGCTCGCAGGACTACAGCATCGCCGGGCGCTACAATGGCAAGCCCAGCGCCTGCCTTGCACTCTATCAGATTCCTGGCTCGAATGCGGTTCAGGCTGCGGCCGCTGCAAACAAGCTAATGAGCCAGATGAAACAGCGTTTTCCTGAGGACCTGGACTATGTCGTTGCCCTAGACACTACGCGAGCCGTCACCGAAGGCATCAAGGAGATTGTGATCACACTGTTGATCGCGCTGGCTCTGGTAATCCTTGTGGTTTATATCTTTTTGCAGGGCTGGCGCGCCACTTTGATTCCGCTGCTAGCCGTGCCCGTGTCGCTCATCGGAACCTTCGTTCTCTTTCCCGTATTTGGATTCTCCATCAACACGCTTTCTCTGTTTGGTCTCGTGCTGGCGATCGGGCTCGTGGTCGACGACGCTATCGTCGTGGTCGAAGGTGTCGAGCGTCACATCGAGGAGGGCATGACACCGAAAGAAGCGGCTTTGAAAGCCATGGAGGAGCTTTCCGGTCCGGTCGTAGGAATTGCGCTGGTGCTGTCAGCCGTTTTTGTGCCCACAGCGTTCATTCCTGGGATCACAGGCAAGCTCTATCAACAATTTGCCGTCACCATTGCGATCTCCGTTTTGCTTTCCGCCTTCAACGCGCTAACTCTCAGTCCGGCGCTGGCGGCGCTGCTGCTCAAGCCAAAGAAAGAAAGCGGCGGGTTGCTGCGAAAATTCTTCGACTGGTTCAACCGAGTTTTCGATCGCGCCACCGACGGCTATGTTGGGTGGAGCGCCGTCCTGGTGAAGAAAACCGCGGTAGTCGTCGTGCTGCTGGTTGTTTTTGCCGCGGCAGGCGGCTTTTTCGCCAACCGCGTCCCAACGAGTTTCCTTCCCGACGAAGACCAGGGCTACGCCTACGTTAGCATGCAACTTCCGAATGGGGCTTCGCTCGAGCGTACCAGTGCTGTCGTCGAGCAAGTCGAAAAAATCATCATGAATACGCCGGGTGTTGCGCAGTCCACCTGCTTTGTCGGATTCAGCTTACTGAGCTTTGCACGCACCACTTACAACGCGACGTTCTTCGTGAACTTCAAGCTCTGGGATGAGC
>Ga0307477_10000126_pt1 | contig 109864 bp, 81 predicted proteins | sample atmos_gasesECM2C_FD_203316 | JGI IMG/M metagenome (GOLD analysis project Ga0307477, IMG submission 203316) | Hardwood forest soil microbial communities from Morgan-Monroe State Forest, Indiana, United States - atmos_gasesECM2C_515 | ecosystem: Environmental > Terrestrial > Soil > Temperate... | reverse complement strand
CAGCGGGCTGGTGACGGTGACCGAGACGCTCCCTGTGGGCATGACGCTGGGGTCCATGGCGGGAGCGGGCTGGAGTTGTGTGGTCAACGCCTGCACGCGCAGCGATGCGCTGAACGGCGGGAACAGTTACCCAGCCATCAGCGTCACGGTGAACGTGGCCAGTAATGCCACCTCACCGCAGGTGAACGCGGTGGGAGTATCGGGCGGAGGCTCGGCCACGGCCACGGCCTCCGACTCCACAGTCATCACCGCAGTTGCAGCCAAGCTGGCGTTCGCCACCCCACCCACTGGCGGCACGGCCGGAACTCCTCTGCCCAACGTCGTCGTCCAAGTGCAGGATGTACTTGGGAACGTGGTGACGGGCTCGAATGCGTCGATCACGATCACCTCGACCGCGGCGGGGGTGGCAGGAACGACGACGGTCGGGGCGGTGAACGGGGTGGCGACGTTCAGCGAACTCGTGTTCACGGTGGCGGGGAGCTACACACTGACGGCGGCATCGACGGGTCTGACGAGCGCCACGAGCACCCCGTTCACGATCAGCGCCGTAGCAGCAATACTTGTCTTTACCGTTCAGCCTCCATCAGCAGTGAAGCTACTTCAGGCCCTCACAGTACAAGTGACCGTGGAAGATAATTTCGGTAACGTCGTAATCAGCTACAACGGTCCGGTGACGATCTCGCTAGGAAACAACCCAGGTGCCGCTGCTCTGGCGGGTACGACTACGCAAAATGCTGTTAATGGGGTCGCCAGCTTCTCTGACTTGAGTCTAAACACCGTGGGCATCGGCTACACATTGGTGGCTTCCGCTGGCAATTTGACTGGCACGAGCAACCCCTTCAAGGTAACCGCTTCTCCGCAATTGGCGGCTTGCACACCCGCAGGTTCACACTCGTTGCTGGTCCAGGGATCGAACGTGACTGCCTATGTGCCGGACGGAATCTGGGGTTTCTTCAATAAAAACGTTGAGGTAGTGCCCCTCGAAGGCACGGGCAAGCGGGCGACGATTCTGACGCCGAATATTGTCAGTTCCTGTGCCTCGAACTCGGTAACTGGCGAAACGGTGTGCGCGGCCAACGGCACTGACGTGTATCTCTTGCAAGGGACGCAACTTACAAACACCCTGATGAGCGGGAGTAACGGCACTACCAGAGCCAGCGCAGGGAGCTGCCAGAACTGTGGCGTAGCTATCAATCCGGTCGCGAACCAAGCAGTGATCAGCATGGGGCTCACGATTCCCGGCAGCATCGCCAATGAGGGTATTCAGATCCTCGACCTGAATACGAATACGTTTGCACCCCCAATCCCAGGCAACGACCAACAGATTTCCGAAGGCATCCTTGTCGATCCTAACCTCAAGCTAGTGCTCAACCCGAATGAGCAGAACAATTACGAGGTGTTCGATGTGAGCGGCGCCGGGAAGGTCTATGATCGGAATCTTGGTAGTATTATCTTACCCCAGGGCGTGGGCATGATGGATTCCGCCGCCGAGGACTGCAGTACTGGCATTGCGCTGGCGTCAGTGGAAAATGCGGAGTTTCCGGCCCAGCTTTTCATAACTGACCTGACGCAAGCCAGCTTCAATGCGGCGGCCCTGCCACACCCGGCGTGGACCGCCCCCGGACAGAGCCAAGGCTTCCCGGAATTTTCTGCAAGCTCGCCAACGCGGCTTAATCCGGGCACAGACGCTATCGCAGTAGCGTCAGGCGCGCATCTCGGGATTGTGACTGGCGAAAATGGCGGGACACCCAGCAATGCCTTCGGTGTCTTCCGGTTGCCGTCCATCTCTGGAAGCGGAACTCCGGCCGTTCTCGATTACGTGGCTGCATTCATGCCGAACGACCCCAGCGGAAATGCGTGGACGTCTGGTGAGGATCCCCACCCTATAACCACCTACATCAGCCCGAATGACGGCAAGGCTTACGGCGTGCTGGCCAACAGCGTTGCGGACAACGTTCTCTTCGGCCGCGACCGGTATCTGGCAATCGTTGATTTGCAAGCCATGCTCAACGCGCCACGCTCGGGCGCCCACACCGTGGACCCCACAGTAGACCTCGCGAAAAGCGGGTTGGTGAGGTTTGTTCGCATCCTTGCTGGCCAACCGGCCCAAATGACATTCCTTGCCCAGCCGGCGGGTGCTGTGGCGGGACAATTCTTCCCCGTCCAAGTCGCCATTGAAGATGCTCAGGGGAACCTGAATGTCAACAACACGTACGTTGTCACCCTGACGCTTTCCGCGGGAGCTACCTCGCTAGGTTCCAAGACGGTCAGTACAGTGAATGGCGTCGCCACGTTTTCGCTCGCAATACAGCAAGCTGGGGTCTACACGTTATCTGCGACCAGTCTCAATCTGCCTACAATCACAAGCAATCCATTTACGATAACTCCGGCTGCGGCGGCGAAGCTTTCCTTTGTGACCCAGCCGGTCAACATTGTGGCGGGCCAACCCTTGCCCACGATTCAGGTTGCCTGGCTGGACCAATTCAATAATCCCACTCCAAGCAATCTGCCGATCACCCTGGCCCTCGGTACCAACACAGCTGGCGCGACGTTGTCCGGAACTACTACCTCCGTACCGGTCAATGGGGTGGCGACCTTCACCGGGTTGACGGTGGATCGCATCGGCACCTTCTCCTTGATCGCGTCAGGGAGTGGGATCCAGGCAACTAGCGGAATCTTTCAAGTCACGAGCGCCGCCGTCGCCACGCAACTCGTCTTTGTCACCCAACCGACCACCGCCCCCGCCGGACAAGCTATGGGTCTGGTCCAAGTGGCTGTCGAGGATGCATTCGGTAATGTGGTAACCAGCGCGAACAACCTGGTTACGATCGTGCTGGGCGCCAACCCGAGCGGCGCCACACTGTCAGCACTTTCTCCAGGAACCACGTCCACGCTGGCTAGCGGCGGATTTGCAACGTTCTTTTTCCTGACAATCAACTTCGCCGGCTTGGGATACACGCTGGTCGCATCGTCATCGGGACTGCACAGTGCGACGAGCACGCCGTTCAACATAACCGGAGCCGGCCCGCCCGTAAGCCTCACGCCCTCGAGCATGACGCAAGGCACAACGGTGTCGGTCACGATTACCGCCCAGAACACGCATTTCCAGCAGGGAGTCACGAGGGCGAGTTTCGGCCCAGGGCTCATGGTCGGCAGCGGCCCTTCGGGTGGCTACGGCCTGGTTAACGTGACCAGTCCAACCACGGCGATCGCCCAAGTCAGCGCGCCGGCGACCGCAGATCCCGGCCTGCGAACGGTGGTGCTGCAGACCGGGGCTGAACAAGACACGTTCTTCGACGCTTTTGGCGTACTAGGAAGGCCGTTCCTCCACTCCATCACTCCGATCTCCGGACAGCCAGGCCAGACCATATCGGTAACCATCCATGGAGACTTCACGAACTTTGTGCAAGGAACCACGCAGGCGAATTTCGGCCTTGGGATTTCAGTCGGTGGAGGAGCTCAAGGCGGCTACGGGCCGGTAACGGTGACCGGGGCGGGAACGGCAGTCGCACAAATCACCATCGCCTCGGGCGCGTCGGTTGGATTGAGGACACCGATCACGGTGCAGACCGGCGCCGAGCAGGCGTCTCTCGTCGACGGCGGCTTCCTGGTCTTGGGAGTAGTCACCGGGCCGGCACCAGTGGTCAATATCACCAGTCCGACAGAAGGGGCGGAGATCACCGCGCCCACGGCGGTGACAGGAACCATCACCAGTCCCAACCTGTCCACCTGGACGCTCGACTACGCGCCCACCGGCTCGAGCTCGTTCGCCACCTTCGCGACTGGAACCACACTGACGGTCAGCGGCACATTGGATCCGACGCTGCTCCTGAATGGCATGATCACCGTCCGGCTCACGGCGGTGGACCAGTCCGGTCAGACCACCAGCGCGACGGTGAATGTGGTGATTACGGGCAGTCTCAAGGTCGGGAACTTCACCCTGTCGTTCGTCGACTTGAGCATTCCGGTAGCAGGCATCCCGATCCAGGTAGTGCGAACCTACGATAGCCGCGACAAGACGGTGGGCGACTTTGGATTCGGGTGGTCGCTCTCCGTGAAAAGCGTCCGGGTGGACGTGAACGGCATTCTGGGTATGAACTGGATTGGGACGACAACTGGTGGATTGATCCCCACCTATTGCGTCCAACCGGGGCAGAACCACGTGGTCAGCGCCCGCCTACAGGATGGCACGGTATACCAATTCCTGGCGGCTCCGACCCCGGACACGCAGTGCGCGCAAGTTCTCCCTCCCGCAATGGTGAATTTGATGTTCGTGCCGCTTGGCTCGACGCCGCCTTCCGCCCAGCTAACCCAGCCGAACTCGACCGGCCTTGTCGTCAGCGGTGGGTTTCCCGGACCGCTGATACTGGTGGATCCCTTCACCTTCGAAGGTTATGGGTTCGGCGGTGATGCGGACCAGTGGATGTTGACCAAGCCGACCGGCGAGACGTTGCGGGTGAGCGTCACCGTTGGCGTACAAGCGATCATCGACCGAAACGGCAATACCCTGACCATCGGTCCCAACGGTATCACCTCGTCTCACGGCCCATCGGTTACGTTCAACCGCGATGCTCAGAACCGGATCACGAGCATCAGGGATCCGAAATTCAACCTGCTGCAGTACGCCTACGACGGCAACGGCGATCTCAGCACCTTCACGGATCAGCGTAACAATGTCTCGAATTTCACCTATGACACTATCCATGATCTGCTCTCGTTCACCGATCCCACCGGCGCCCCGACGATTCGCAATGTGTACGACGATTCCGGGCGTCTGATCCAGGTGATCGACCCGCTCGGTCGCGTAACCAATCTCAACCACGATATCGCCTCCAGCACGGAGACGGTTTCTGATTTCCTGGGCAATCAGGAGACGCTTGCGTATGACAAACATGGGAACGTCATTTCTGAGACCGACCCCCTGGGCGGTGTAACCACATCTTCCTTCGATGCGCACGACAATCTGCTGACCAGAACGGACCCGCTGGGCCACACCACGAGCTTTAGCTACGACGCGAATGACAACCTTCTGACGCAAACGGGCCCGCTCGGCAACACGACCAAAGCTACGTTCAACAGCTTCAGCCAGCCCCTGACCCTCACCGATCCCAACGGCAACACCCGGACAAACACTTACGATGCCAGCGGTAATCTGCTTACGATGACGGATGCGCTGGGGAATACCACGAAGTGGACAACTGACGCCAGCGGCAATCCGATTTCCAAGACCGATCCGCTGGGCCACACCACGAATTACACCTACGACAGCACGGGAAATCTGACCACCCTGACGGACGCAGCCGGCACGGTGATCAGCTATACGTACGACGCGAATGGGAATCGTCTATCGCAGTCGGTAACGCGAACCACTCCATCCGGTTCGCAAACGTTGCTCACGCAATTTGCGTATGATACGGCCGATAACCTAATCGCCATCACCCACCCGGATGGATCGAAAACGCAGAAGACCTACGGTTCCACCGGATTGTTGACTTCCACGACCGACGAATTGGGCAGAACCACCAATTACACTTACGACGCCCAAGGCCACATGACGCAACTGGCCTTCCCGAATGGGACGAACGTAGCGGCGACCTACGATGCCCTGGGGCGGCGTACGCAGGTTACGTCTCCTTCCGGGGCGACCATATCGTTGACTTACGACGCGCTGGGCCACCCAACTGACACGCAGGACCTGGCAACCGGCGCGACGGCGCACACCGTATACGACGCCGCCGGGAACATCGCGTCGGTTACTGATCCGCTCGGCCATACGACGCATTATACCTACGATGCCGCTCACCGCCGCACCAGCATCACCGACGCGCTGGGCAATGCGATCACCTACACCTATGATGCGGCGGGGAATCAGATTTCCGCTGCGGATGCGAACGGCACCGTCACTCACCAGTACGACGCCAATAATCGCTTGTTTAAAACCGTCTTCCCGGATGGGACATTCGAGCAGCAAACCTACGATGCGTCCGGCGAGCGGCTGGCGAAGAGGGATGCCGCAGGGAAGACCACGAGCTTCGCTTACGATGCGCGGGGGAATGTGATTTCGGTCACGGACGCGCTCGGGCAAGTCACCCAATACGGATACGACGAAACAGGCAACCGCATTTCGCAAACCGACGCGAACCATCACACCACCACCTTCACTTATGACGCCCGTGGCCACCGGACCGGGCGGACGCTGCCTGGAGGACAATCGGAAAGCTTTGTCTATGACACCCGTGGCAACGTCGTTTCGCACATCGATTTCAACGGTAAGCTGACAACGTATGCCTACAATGATTTGAACCAGTTGGTGTCGAAGACTCCGGATCCGAGTTTCCACGCGCCTGCGGTGACGCTCACCTATTTGCCGTCTGGACAGCGGGCCACGATGACGGATGCGACGGGCGTCACGACATACAGCTACGACACGGGGGATCGGTTAATCCAGGTGGCGCGGCCAAACGGAACCATTTCGTACTCTTACGATACCGCTGGGAATCTTGCTTCGATCAGCACCGGAAGCGGCACGCAGATCAGCTACAGCTACGACCCGCTCAACCGGCTGGCATCGGTCTCCGAGCCCGCCAGCGGTATGACCACGTATGGCTATAACATCGTCAATAAACTCGCCACGGTGACCTATCCCAACGGCACAACGCATACCTATGGGTACGATACGAGGGAGCGGCTCAACAGCCTGCAAATCAAGAATGGCAGCACGCCAGTTGCGGGTTACAACTACACAATGGATGCGGCGGGGCATCGCCTGAGCGTGGGGGAACTCAGCAGCCGAACCGTGAACTATGCCTACGACAACATCTACCGGCTGAATTCCGAGGCAGTCTCCGGAGCGGCAGCCGGCCCAAACGGGACTGTGGGGTACAGCTACGATGCGGTGGCCAACCGCACGGGCATCGCTTCCACGTTGTCAGCAATTCTACCGGGTTCTTTCAGCTACGATGCCGACGATCGCCTGGCTGGCGACAGTTACGATGCCAACGGCAACACCATCTCGTCGGGCGGAACGGCCAATGTGTATGACTTTGAAAATCGGTTGATCCAGAGGGGCAGCGTCACTATGACGTACGACGGCGACGGGAATCGCGTTTCCAAGACTGCCGGCGGCATCACGACGAAGTATCTGGTGGAGGACCGGAACCCCACCGGGTTGGCGCAGGTCTTGGAGGAATCGGCGCCGGACGGCAGCACGCGCAGCTTCGTTTACGGATTGAACCGGATCAGCCAGAAACGGTTCATTCCCAGCACCAGCACGACGGCGACAAGCTTCTATATCTACGACGCCCACGGTTCCGTACGCGCGCTGACCGATGCCAGCGGCACTGTCACCGATACGTACGACTATGATGCCTTCGGCAATCTGATCCATTCGTCCGGTTCTACGCCCAACGAGTTCCTCTTCGCGGGCGAACAGTTCGATGCCGACCTCAACCTCTATTACAACCGCGCCCGTTACTATAATCCCTCCACCGGACGGTTCTGGACGATGGACGCGTTCGAGGGCGGCGCACAATCCTCGCTTTCGCTGAACAAATATCTGTATGCCAGCGCTGACCCGGTCAACCGGATTGATCCTAGCGGCAACCAGGACATAGTCGAACTCGCACTGACTGGCGCGATCAACGGAGCGCTAGCTGGGATTACCACGTACGCCACCATCAAGGCCCGCGGGCTGGGGGCGTCCGTCCTCGGGGTCCTTGCCTCTTACCTGCTGGGGCGAATCTTCTTCGATGATCTTAGTAAAGGCATACCCAATGCCGGCTTGGTTGGCTGGACGGGCGGCTTTACGTTTGGAACAGCGAGTCCCTTTGGGATTACTGTTTCAGTGGGAAACGAGGTTCTCATAGGGACCGGGACAGGGCATGCAGCGGCCTATGGGTTCGTTGGGGGAGGAATCACTTTGGGCGAGACGGATACGTCGGCTGGCATCGGAGGGTATGTCGGGGTGGCTTACCTGACGCCGGTGTCGTCGGAGTACACGCCGGTGTCCTTCGCCGTGAGTATTCCGGGCTACCTCGTGGAGAATAAGATCAAAGTCAAAATTTCAGCAGACTCGCAGATTGCTACGATGGCTTTTGTTGCTGCGGCACGTCTGGTTCAGTCACTGTTGCCCTTGACGGCGAATAACATAGTGGCGGCGGGGCCTGCGGCTCCAGTGAGTTTTGATGGCAGCATAAACTTCTTTTTCGATCCAACAAAGGTCGTCGGGCAGGGTCCATTCGGGTTCTCCTACCAACTGGGGAAGTCTTTGATCCCAACCAAGAAGAGAGAAGGCAACCTGGGGCTCGCCTTGGCGTTTTACTTTCAAATCTATCCGGGGGAAGTATGCTTCGACGACGGTTGCAGCGAGAGCCAGATTGTTCGATTCTAGGGCGGCAAGTCTGAGCCGAGATTTGCGGCCAAATGCGCCGCCAGGTTTTCCCTCATACCATTCCGTTACCGCCCCTTCCCCGGGGAGGTCTCATTGGGGAGGGGGTCGGGGGCGGTGCCCTCCCCAACGGCGCGGAAGTATCGGCTGTGCCGAGCACTGGTTTCAGTTTGCGGCGATACCTGCGGAGTGCCGCAGCCGTCCAGATGCCCTGGGAGCCTGTATAAATTTTCCTAAGGCAGAATTTTCTTGTCCCAGCGCGACCGTTTTTGCCGACTCGATGTGCATTAGGATATTTGAGGACCGAGTTCGGCCCTCTCAGCCGGGTACCGACTGGGCATCCGGCGACTACACCCAAAATTTTTCAGGGCAGGCGCAAACTCGCGTCTAGCTCGATGCAGCGTACCCTGGGTAACGCCTCAGGGAACTTCGCCCATTTCTCCCTACGCAACAATTGTAGTTCGCTACGCGACAGTCGTAGTTCGCCACGATCCTTCATTCTTAGGGCGCACTCCCGTGCTCGGTTCAGTTGCGCCAGGGTGGGGTCACCATAGCGCCCCATTTCTCGCTGTGTTTCCTGCGGATGTTCCCGGAACTCCCGAACGAGCTTTTGCAACCAGGTGTGGGAGATGCCAAGCTGCCGAGCCCAGGAACGCCCAGACGGTTTGTTGCGGTCGCGGCAGGTGAGCCACAGGTACACGTACCGACGCATCATGCCCGACTCTTCCCTGCTGCGCCATGGCCGCCGGTGCCTCGCAACGGGTAAGCCCCCGCTACTATTTTTTCGCTGTTCTCTGTAGCTATTTCAAATTTGGGAACCATTGGGCTAAGCCGGCCCGGCGTCACCGAGAGTGTAACGCTCTTATCAGACACTGACACGCCTAGGGGTAGCTGTTGAGGACAAAGGCCCTTATCACCGGACACTCAGCCTTCAATCTGGCAGGTGGCCCGCAGCGTTCATGGCAAAGCCGTGCCAAACCACATCTTTTGGTGCAGACAAATTGAAGTAATTGCGGCCTCGAAAGATCAGCCAGTTGAGGATGGCCCACCGGACACTCTTTGAGCAGACATAGGCATTCCCACCACGCTTTGACATGCCGGAAGAGCTACAGGCGACGGGGGCGACGACGCCCCCGTGTTCGCCCGTACGCTAATCAGCTGAGTAGCTTTTTGTAGATCGAAGTGATTTGATACAAGGACGAGTAGCAGGCTCGGGTCTTACCCATAGTTTGGGGGTTATGATCCGCCATTTCGACGTAAACTGCCTTCGCAGAGCGGATGAGTTCGTCGTCTTTGAATTCTCGTGGGGGTTTGATGGCCCAGCCTTGTGGAGTTTTCACTGCGAAAGCCGATAGTGACGAGAGAATCGGAAATACGATTCCGTCTGGGACATCGACTATCGTCCGGCCCTCACGCTCTATGGATCGCAGGCCGGTGCCGGCGAAGCCCTGATGCGACTTCCATTTTGAGTGAAGCTGGTAAGCATCCGCCGCGATGTCCAGATAGAACTGATACAGCTCTTTGTGCTGGACGTGCTCCGGATCTTTCGGGTTCTTAGCTTTCTTATACGTGTCCTGAAAATCTTTCAGGCACTTAGCTCGCTGGCTGTACGTATAGACCTTGTTGGGCGATCCGCCGTCAGCAGGCTTGATCCACAGGGGTTCCGGGATCAGTGCGGTGATTACCTGAAGCAGGTTTTCACTCGAGACATATTCGTCTGACAGCTGGGTTTCGGATTTACGCAGCTTAATTCCAGGCAGCTTGCTCTGCAGAGCGGCTTCAAGTTCATCCAGCTGGCCGAGGCGCCCCGCAATCGAGACGGCCTTGACATCGTTTTGGTAATTTCGTGCGATTGAGGTTTCAGCAATCAGCGGTTCGTCGTCCGTGACTATGAGCTCGAAGGTTACGTGGATCTCGGGCAATGGTTCGCCGGAGGACAGTAGTTCATCGAAGGTGTCGCGCAGAACACCTTGTGTTTGTGCACCGTTTATGATGCTCGGGCCAACTAGCTTGAGGACTTTCTTGGAGTCATCGGCCTCACAGCCTCGCGCCACAATAACTACGCCACCGTTCAAAACGCAGAATTTGTCCGGGTAGTTGAGGATCGTGTCCTCGATGGCTCGGTGGACATCGCTAGCGCGGTGACGCTTTTTCCCTTCGGCATCGACGAGGTACTCGCGCACGTTTTCGTCAGTGGGAAGGTCCAAAATTGCGGAGGCTGGAGCACGACCTGCGAAGACCTTTCGGCCGTTGGCAGTATCTTCTGGGCAGCTTATATTTCGGAAGGCGAAAAACGGAAAAGACAAAACAGCTCGGGACTGCAAGGCAGTATGTGTACTCACTTTTTTCCTCTGTAATCCATCCCTGATTTGCCGTCGGTCTCTGACCGGGGCAGGATGTGATCACGCGTGTAGTCTACCACATCTTAGCCGTTGCTTCCAAAAACATCTCTTTGTGGTGCTGTCCTAATTTAAATTTCAACGATTAAGCCTACCAAGTAAGTCAGCTAGTTTCACTTTCAAACCAAAAACAAGGAGAAAACAGATGGGAACCGCAAAAGCACGACTCAAAAATGAGGCAACAAACCACTTGACAAGTGTTGCTTCGCTATTGAATAATGACGGCGCAATGGCACGCTATTCCGACGTGACGCAGGCTATTGAGACGCAGTTTCACGCCGATCTTGAAGAACTGAAGGAACTTCAGGATGAACAAGCTAAATTGCGCACTGCTTATCTCCGCTTCCAAGATTTAGAAAAACGGAAGAGAGAGCTTAAGCAGAGAGCAGAAACCGCAGCCGCCTTGTTAGCGGGTACGGATACATACGAAATAGGCCATGAAAGTCTTGGAGACACTCTGGACAAAGCGGGAATCAATACAGACGTGAATTGGCGCAAAAAAGTCCCTAAGTGGTGCTTGATTGCCGAAGTTGTCCGTCAGTTTCCAAAGATACAGGTTGTCGAGCTAGTTCGAGTTCTTCGCCTTGCCTTTAGTGTTCAAGTTTCTAGGCAGGCTGTGGAATCGGCACTGGCGACGCATGAATCTAAGTTTCGCATCACGCGGAAGGGAAGAGAAAAGTTTGTGTCTGTGAAGTAGAAAAGAAAGTGGGCCTACCGCTGCTTGTAACAGCGATAAGCCCGGAAAGCTGGTCGCCCCTTGCGAAGAAGCAACCCGCACTACAACTTATACGCTCGTCCTCCGCCACGGTCAAGACCCGCACGTATGCGGGTTTCAGCGCGGCACAAATTCAAACCGTGGAGGAGGTCATGTACGAGCTAAAGGAAGAGAAGAAATTGGCAGTAATCGCAGCGATGGTAGAGGGGAGTAGCATTCGCAGCGTAGAGCGAATGACTGGCGTTCACCGAGACACCATCATGCGGCTAGTCGTGCGCGTGGGGCGGGGCTGCGAGCGTTTGCTGGACGAACGCATGCGGCGGCTGTCGTGCCGATTCGTCCAAGCGGATGAGATATGGACGTATGTCGGTAAGAAAGAGAAGCGCGTCGGCTACGGCGACAACCCCGAAGAGGTAGGAGATCAGTACGTCTTTGTCGCAATGGACTCCGAGACAAAGCTAGTGCCCTGCTTCCGCGTGGGCAAGAGGAACGCGGCGAATGCGTGGTACTTCGTTAGAGACTTGCAGGAGCGTCTTGCTCACCGCGTCCAGCTAACTACGGACGGATTCCGCCCCTACAAGGATGCCGTTGACGATTCGTTCGGCATGGACGTGGATTACGCAATGCTGGTGAAAATGTATTCAAACTCTGGACAGGCTGACACGCGGTACAGTCCTGGCGAGATCGTGGACGTGCGGACTATCCCAATTACTGGGCACCCTCATCCTCGTTTCATCTCTACTTCGCACATCGAACGGCAGAACCTGACGATTCGGATGCAGCTACGGCGATTCACCCGGCTTACAAATGCTTTCTCGAAGAAGCTGGAGAACCTGAAGGCTGCCTTGTCTTTGCACTTTGCTTGGTATAACTTTTGCCGTGTCCATTCATCCCTGCGAGTAACTCCCGCAATGGCGGCCGGAGTTTCAGATTCCATTTGGTCGCTAGAGCAGTTGCTTCCTTTGGACCAAAGGAGAGCGCAAGCTGCATGACAAACATCTCATCCGCAGATGCGTTCTTAATCTTTGCAAAATGGCGAGACGATAAGTCGCAAGTGCAACTTTCGATACACAAACCAGATGGCATGGTGGCTGGTACTCCAGTTTCAATAATCTCAATTTCAGAAAGCGAAGAAAGTATTTCGGCGGAGATCGTGCTAGACGGACAAAAGAAGAAGTGCCGACTCAACTTTCGAGGGGGGTCTTTCTCATATGGCGAACCTGCTGACTCCGCAATCTTTCCCGAATTTGCTGAGGGCAAATGGGCATCGTACTTAGACGTGCAATGTCCGAGCGGAACCATTTTCATATTTGCAGAACGTTTCAAAAAAATTAGGGCGGGACGCAAGGGGTAGACTTTCATTAGAACATATCTGTCAAGAGAGGAGTAAAAATGTCCGAGTTAGAAGGAACAGTCTTCGCGTCTGCGGTACTCATCATCTGGTTGCTTGTGAGCATACGCGACACACTCAGAAATTGCCTCAAGGCTCTCGAAAAGCTCGCTGCTAAGTGATTTGATATGCCAAAGTCTGAGAACATTAAAGGACTTCAAAGTGAGATTAGGACAGTACCCTCTTTGTGGGCGAATTTCGAAGATTTCCGCTGCGTCAAATCAGACACTTGCTGGCCACATCGAATCAGGGTTTTTGGACAGACCACGACGGTGGTCAAGCCTGAGAGCCGCATGTGCATCAAACGGCGCGGCAACCCCTCCCTGCAATCCATAGGAAGAAGGAGGGTTATTTAGCTCGGTAAAGCCCGCATGAAAACATGTGATTTGGTACGAGACCAGTCCCTGCTGAAGTCTACGTGGAGCGAATTTGTCCTTGAGGGAAGGCAAGCGACGATGATGCCGCTAGGTTAAGGCCGAAACGCCCTCCACCCAATTCCTGCAAATGGCACGCGGCCTTCTCAATAGTCTTCAGGGAACTGAACCGCGGACGGCAAATACTTCCTCTTTTGAGGTTGCGAAGCGTACTACGGTAATCTGTGGGCCATGCGCGGAGCTGGTCCCGGTGTTCGCACGAGTTCAAGGGCAGTTGCTGGGGGCAGGAAGGCCGGCAAATCGAGCCCGGATCCAACTGATCTGTTCACTAACCGAGTCTCCAATGACTGCGCTCGCGTTGAGGCCCGGATATTCGACAAAAAGCACGCGGTCTTTCTGTTTGCACAGTCGCGCCACGACCGTGGCAGTGAGGGCTGATGGCACTTCAGGATCGGCTTCGCCGCTGATCAACAGCAACGGACCGTGGACGGGCTTCCGGCCAGGCATGTTCCTGGTGAAAAACTCTTTGACGTACCGGTTATTCTCCCAACCAGGTTTCAACATTTCATTGGCAGCAAGCTCCGGCCCCAAACTGGCTTCGCACGCATGACTGATGTGCTGGTACAGCGGTATGGCCTTGTCAGTCAGTATCTCCTCAACTCGAAACTCGGGGAAGACAGTCTTGATTCCCTGCGCTAGAAATACGAACATGCGGTGGGCGGGTCTCTGGGCGAGGCGTTCAAAGATTTCCTGCGCTTCCGCAACCCCTGAAATCGCGATGGCACCGAGGTAGTTGGGATCGCCAACTCCACTCTCGGCTTCGGCCACCCCGACGGCCGCGAGGCCTCCCTGAGAATACCCCGCGGCCACCCACTTGGTTCCAAGCTGTGGTAACGCGGCACGCGCCGCCGGAATGGAGTAGATCACATCCAGCGCATTGGACCGCATATCCAAGGCTACATTCGGGAAACTGGTTCCCAATCCAGCGTAGTCGGAGGCCACGACGGCGTACCCGAGGCCGACATACATCGAAAGTAGAGGCCCCTCGTTCAGGTTTCTCAGCAGCGAGGGAGCACATTGCCGGGCGGAACCGATGAAATCATGGGCCCAGGCGATGACGGGCCAGCCGCCTGCCGGCGGCGTTCCATGCGGAACCAGCACCACGCCCGATACGGCTACATCTTCTCCGCTCGGGGAGCGCGAATGATAGAGAATGCGAACGGCTGATATGTCGTATGGCAGATCGTACTCGCCAATCGGCTCGGAGCGGATCAGTTCGCCCGGTTTGCCGAAGGGCAGCGGATTGGGAGCGTCATAGAACTTCGTCAGCGGGAGCGTGCGCGGCGCGTGAGAGGGCTTCGCCGGGGCAGGCGCTTGGCTTTGAGCGGACGCCGTGGCGCCCGCGAACAAGGCCGCTGCCCATAAGACCTTGAGGACTGGCGGGAAGATTCTCATCCGCAGACGGCCGAAACCAGGAGCCAAGATTTCAGGAAGAATCTCGAACCTTGGAAGTGAAACGATCCATCGCACTGGGGTGCGTTATTAAGCTCGTGGCTGTCATTCTGTCCTGTTACCAATTGCGATCAGAGCCAGGCGCGTCATCGGCGTGTCTGAACTGATTGCGTTTGCGATAAACAATGACCGTGACGCCGACCCACATAAACATTGGCGGAACGATGAGCACCAGTATCCCGCTGCGCAAAGCCTGAATCATTCGAGCGCCCGCGGACGCAGCCTGCGAATAGCAGAGCGCACAGTTCTGAGAAAAAGCCGGGAGAGGCAGTGTAAGCAAGGCCAGTCCCACTAGCGTGATACCAATTAGCCGAAGCGGCCTCTCAATTTTCATCTTCTTCCCTCTTGACCAGTGTTTCCATCTCAATCTTACTTTGCAAAAGGCGCACCAACCAGGAGCCGGAAGCTGTCGGTCCACCCATAATTGATCGTCGCCAGCACGAAAAGCGTAAAGACAGCGACAAACAGGACAAACCTGGGTTTTTCCGTCGCCAATTGCATAAAGAACAGGACTCCCAGCAGCGCCCCAATTATGGCCAAGGACAGCATGCCTAGAAGCATCTGCGATCCGCCAATATGTTGATAGGCAACAACGACCTCTAGCGCCGGGATGACCAGCATGCAGAGATAGACTACGAGGTATTTGCCCACTCCGCTCTGTTTTTCGGCTGCATTCATACGACGTTTCCTCTCCGCGTCTCTTCCCTCTAGCCTGCAATGTTCAACAGATAGACTAACGGTAAGACGAACATCCAAACGACGTTGATAAATTGCCAAAAGAGACCGCAGTTCTCGATGTCATCGGAGCTATAACGGCCGCTCCGATAGCCGAGCCCCACGATGATGAGAGCTGTTACACCACCTATGACGTGCAAAAGTTCTATTCCCGTGACGCTGAAGTATGCTGCGCCAAACAGGGTGGTGCCCCACGGGTTCTTCAAGAGCGTCACCCCTTCACCAATCATGCTTCCCCAATCCCGAATATGCAGGAGGACGAAAATAATGCCCGCCCCGAGTGTGATGAAAGTCCAGCGAGAGGCCGCCGGCCTGTCGCCAGCCCTGGCAGCCCGGACGCCGAGGAACATGGTTAAGCTGCTGGAGACAAGGATAAACGTCATCACCATGACACTGATTACAGTTGAAGAGTGAAAAGGCCTGGGCCAGTCCGGAGTGGCATTCCGCAAAAACCCGTAGGCGACCAGGCATGCGGCAAAAGTCATTGTGTCAGCGATGATAAACAGCCACATCGCCAACTTTTTTGCAGGAATTGCAAACGGCGATGGCTCCATTGCCGGGGTGTGTCCTCCCACTGCCAAATCGGCGTGGCTCACGGCGCCTCCTATCATCGAATGCGTTAAAGCTTCATCCGAAGCAGCAAAAACAAGTACAACCAAAGAACGCCCATGAAATGCCAGTAGTACGAGGTCGCATCCAGCGTGCTCCGTCGCAGGACAGATTTGCTGAGTTTACGTATGACCCGGGCCAACCCGCCGAGGCCGCCCAGCACATGTAGCGCGTGCACGGCGGTGAAGACGTAAAAGAAAGAACTGTTTGGGTTAGTGGCCAAATACAGCCCCTGAGACCTCAACTGCAGCCAGGCCATATACTGGCAAGCCACAAAGAGCAAGCCGAGGGACAGAGTTACGTACAGCCAGCGCCCCGGGCTTGCAACCTGTCTCTTCAGGCCGCCCATGAAAGTAGCAACACGGCGGCGCGATATTTCGAGAGTAACGCTGCTGATGAGGAGCAGAAGCGTGCTGAGGTAGAGGATAGAAGGCAACGTTATGTGCCGCCAATCCGTCGACGAGCCTTGGCGCACGATCAGGGCGCTGGTGAACGCGGCAAACGACATCGTAATCGCCGCGATCCCAACCCAGATCGCGCTGCTGGACGGCGGCGGAGAGTATTCCTCGACCGTCCGCGAGTTCCCGTCAGAGGGAACCAGGTTCCGCCAGCCGCCATTGCCAGAATTTCCCACTTCTGGTCGCGATGGCAGACGACGAACTTCGGTTTTTGGCGGATCGTGGACTGTGGTTGCCATAACTTCTAAACTCTCCCCTTTTTCATTCCGGCATTATTCCCGCATTGCAGCGCTTATTTTCCCTCTTCCGCAATTTGCTCCGGTGAGTTCTGCATGACGTAGTCTGCGCCTGTAGAACTCTTCACACCATACTGATAGGGATCGTGATAGACGACCGGGTCTTTCCCGCCAAAATTGTTCCACGGTGGAGGCGACGGCATGCTCCACTCGAGGCTCGTCCCTTCCCACGGGTTGTCTGGAGCCGGCGCACCCTTGAAGCGGCTATGAATTAGGTTGTAGATAAAAATAAACTGCACGGCGCCAGTGAATAGTGCAGCAATGCTGATGAATTGATGCAAGGGGATGAGCGGCTTGAGGAAATCGTCTGTGAACGACGCAAAGCGGCGCACGTTCGCAGCCCAGCCGAGGTAGTGGAACGGCATGAAGATGCAATACGTACCGACGAATGTGAGCCAGAAATGGACCTTCCCCAAAGTCTCATTCATCATCCTTCCGGTCATCTTCGGGAACCAGAAGTAAGTTCCGGAGAAGATACCAAACATAGCCGCGACGCCCATGACCATGTGGAAATGTCCCACAACGAAGTAAGTCGCATGGAGCATGATATCGATCGAAGGCTGAGCCAGGAAAAAGCCACTCACGCCGCCGCTAACAAACATCGAAACAAAGCCCAGCGCAAACAGGGAAGCCGAGTTAATTCGCAGCTTGGAACCATACAGACTACCGATCCAGATCAGGACAAGAATGGTAGACGGAATGGTGATCATAAGCGTGGGGAAAGAAAATGCCAGCGAGGAGAATGGATTCATCCCGCTGACAAACATGTGGTGTCCGTAGACCATGTAGCTGAGAAAGGCGAGGGCCCAAAGAGAGTAGAGGATCGCCTTCATACTAAGCATGGGCCGCCGCATGTTGGTAACCAGAACATGGGTTATGATCCCCATTCCGGGCACGATGGCGATGTACACCTCAGGATGTCCAAAGAACCAGAACAGGTGCTGCCAAAGCAAAGTCGATCCACCGGAATGTGGCAGCAGTTGATCGTTGATAACTAGACCCGAGGCGATGAAGAAGCTGGTTCCGGCCACATGATCCAGAATGAGCAGGATAGTCGCCGGCATTAAAACGGCGAACGCTGTCAGACCCATGCAGGAGGTGATGAACCATGCCCAGGCGGTGATCGGCAGGCGCGCCAGAGTCATGCCCTTGGTGCGCATATCGAGCACCGTGGAGATGAAGTTTAACGCGCCCAGCAACTGGCCGATGCAGAAGATGCCAATGGCCGTTGCCCAAAGGACCTGTCCCGTGCCCTCCCCGGGTCCGGCAACCTTTCCTATAGCGCTGAGCGGGGCGTACGCGGTCCAACCCGAGAGCGGTGGACCATCGCCAACGAAAAACACGGAAATCAGGACGCAGAAGGCGACGAATGTGGTCCAGAAGGACATCATGTTGAAATGGGGAAACGGCATGTCTTCGGCGCCAACCTGGATGGGCAGAAAATAATTGCCGAAGGCCGCGAATGGCGCGGTGGTGAGCACAAAAAAGACCATGATCGTCGCGTGCATGGTCATCAGCGACAGATAGTACTCTGGCGTTATTTTCCCAGCGGGGGCGCCGTTTGCTGAAAGAAACTGTAGCCCCGGGATCGCCGCATTGTTCCACCCAAGGTGTATCCGCATCAGCCAGGAAAGCACCATTCCTGTCAGGACCGCGACTAGGGCAAGCGCGTAATACTGCTTGCCAATTACCTTGTGGTCCAGACTGAAAATGTGTTTCCGAATGAAGCTTGTCGGAGGGCCATGGTGTTGTGCTGCATGTACTCCTGGGACAGCGCGCTGCATGTGCTCACCTCACAGAACAGAGAAAGTCTCTGTGCACCAATTTGACCTGACGCCCATAACTACTGCAAAGCTGCTTCCTTCTTCATCCAGTCACCAAAGTCTTCAGGGGACATAACGCTCAGGTAGGCCCTCATGCTGTAATGGCCCAGACCGCACAACTGCGAGCAGACGATTTCATATTTGCCTATTTTCGTGGCCGTAAAATGGACGGAAAGATCCAGCCCCGGTACGAAATCCTGGTGGATGCGCAACGCGGGTACGTAAAAGGAATGACTAACATCCTTCGCATGCATGAGCAAATGGATTTCCTTGTTTACGGGAATAGCCATCTCCGCCGTTACGATGTCATCCCTGGAATCCGGGTCGTGTTCTGGATCAAGGCCGAACAAATTCTGGGTGGCCTCGTTGATCATCTCCGGGTGAAGCGGGCCGAACTTTCCATCCGCACCGGGGTAGCGGAAATAGAAAGCGAACTGTCCGGCTTGGACTTGGATCGGGATGGCGTCGGCCGACGGTGGGGTGAAATATACGGTGGCCCACGCCTTCACTCCAAAGGCTCCCAGGGCCAGAACTTCCGCGCCTACCAGAACCAGGGCAGCAATCACCAAACCCTTGGCGCCGCCGGGGAATGTCTTCGTCTTTCCGTCGGAGCGAAAGCTGGAGAACTTCCAGATGAAAATGGCCAAAATGATCTGCGCGGCAAGGAACGAGACTCCCGCTTCGATCATGGTCTCCGACATCTGCTCATCAATCAAATACCCATGAGTCGAGATGTCTGCCGGTGCCACCCAGGTATGCATCACAACGGGAACCGCCGAAGCAATTGCAATCACGATGATGGTCAGTGCAAAAAATTTTGACATCATGCCTCGCCTCCGCCCGATTCCAGTCCGTACGCCACGCCGGTGAACTACACTGCGCTAGAACCCACGCCTAACTCCGGCTGACAATGCCTTGCAACATTAATAGGGCTTCGCTTTAAAGACGAAGTTGATGGTCTTTGTTTCGTTGCCCGAAATCGTCACATCCTGTGTTTGGTCACCGTACGATTCATGCCATGCGCTTACTGTGTACTTTCCCGGTGGCAGATTCGGAAGAGTGAAGCCGCCATCCCCTCCGGAAACGGCGTAATGCGAATTCTTCAGCACCGCGAAGCTGCTATGCATCCAAGGATGGATGTTGCACTTCACCGGGATGAACTCTGGCTTGCCGAATTTTTCGGAGAACGGTGGCGTTCCAGGCGGTTGCGACTTATTCCATTCGTTATTGATTTTGGCCAGTGGATGAATGTTGTGAGAATTAGCATCGTCGTTCACGACCTTAAGTTCCTGGTTGACGACCATTGGAACGACGTGCGGCAAATACTGGCACCCTTTCTGAACGATGGTGACCGCCTGGGTCGGTGGCGATGACTCATCCGGAGCGCCGGCCGAAATATAAACAACCACGTTTTGCAGGGCGTTCCCCGGACCCACAACAACCGTTTCCGTCGTGATCGGAGTCGGATGTTGCGCGGCGCAGCCCGGCTCCTTCGACATATCAATCGGCTTCTGTCTTGCCGGGGTGCCTTCGTAAGTTACTTTTCCGCTGATGCTGCCGCCGCTCGGCCCCGCGAAGGCAATCGCCGAAGCAGCGAGCACAGCCAGCGCCGCGGCATAGCCTAGCTTCGTTGGCATAATCTTTACTCCTTCCTGAGATTCATCACTTCTGAGCTTGAGTGTTATTGTTTAATTCCTGAACCCGTTGGGGTGCCCGAGACCTTCCTTGACGCGATTTGTGCCGCCCCGTCCTTCGTGGATCCCCACAGTATCAATTCCGGGCTCTTGTGCGTCACCTGCAACGTGCGCAGGAAGTGCACGAGGTCCCAGGCATCCTCAGGCTTGATGACGTCGGCGAAGGAGGGCATCGGTGTACCATCCAGACCGGTCATAAAAATCTTGTAGAGGTCTTGATTGGTTGCTCCGCACTTGAAGCGCGAGCCCACGGCAAAGTTGTACGGGCGGATGGGCTGATCGTTGCTGTCGGTGAGCGTCGAAGCCGATGGGCCGTCGCCGAAGCCTTCTTGACCGTGGCACTTCCAGCATTCCAGTTTCTGGAAGAGTTCCTGGCCATGCTTGATGCTCTCCACGGTGAGCTTCGGCTCCGTTGGAACATTGATCGGATCGCTCGGCTTGTCATTCTTCCACCGGGCAGAAAACGTCTTGATGAAGGCGATCAAATCAGCCCGGTTTTGGTCGGTCAGAGTGATCCACGAAGGCATGTTTGAATTGACCAACCCACGCACCAGGGAGTTGTACAGATCCTGGTCCGTCGGCAGACTCCCCGTGGGTGTCGAGCGGCACTTGAAAGTCCCCGCAACGAAATTGCGCGGCTGAATGTTCAGGTACGGCTCCAACCAGGAGCCCGGTGCAAGCCAATTCTCGCCGTTCCCGTCGCCGCGGAAGCCATGGCACCCCCAGCAGTAGCGGTAAAACAGCTGCTTGCCTGCATCGGAGTGGCCGGTAAATTTGCCGATATGAGATTCCATTTGTTGGGCTGATGCCAGCACCGGCGCAGCCAAGAGAGCAGTGACTACGATCAACAGTTTTGTACGTTTATGTGTGCACATCGTTTCCGCCTCTAGAACGCGAAGTCAAAGCCAACCAGGGCACTGCTGCTGGTTGCGTCAGCGCCGTTAACGGGCGAGATTTTACGCAGCCGGAGGATGGAAAATTCATTGTGGAAGGCAAACCCGGCGCGGCTCGAGATGAACGGGTAATAGCGATACCCGAACGTGAGCCCATCGAGGTTGCCGAAGTCAGAGGACGGCACACCCGCCACGCTGAAAGTGACTGGATCCGTCGTCACGCCCACAGACCCGGGAATAATGGGTGCTGCCTGGCGTGACATCCGGATCAGCTCGTAACGGTTGATCAGGATGAATTGCGGGTTAAGCGTATAGTGCGTTTCGAATAGGCCGCCATTCCACGTCGGCGCTTGTGCACCGAGTGGAAGCGGTGAGTTGGCGGGCGTGTTGGTTCCAAGGAAGGCGCTGTCCCAGCCGTGGAAATAAATCGTGGTGATGTCCAGCTTCCTGACGTACCACATTCCGATCAAGCCGGCTCGATAAAAGCCCTTGTTGCCAATGCCGATGATTCCCGCACCTACCGACGTGAACTGGGGATGGGTGGGCGCGCGTCCAATGAAAGCAAACCCTCCCACTCGCTGCACGCCCAAGCTGCCGGCCTGAAAGGCGCGGCTCGCGGCGAAGAAACCATCGTACGAGCGGCCCGTTCCGTTACTCCCAGTCGGAGTAAAGCTTGGCTGCCCGTCGTTGGAATTCAGCAGCGCCGCCGACACGCGCGTGCGGTCGTCCTTTGAGTGGCCCAGCCATTCCGCACCAACTTGGTTGTCCCCTATGCCAAACCTGTAAAACGCTTCGCCCGGTGGCTGGAAGTGATAGTTCTGATACGTTCCCGCCAGATTGGTCAGCGTGAGGATACGCTTTTCCGATTGCAGGTTGTCGAGCTCAAATTTTCCGAGCTTGATATTCAACCAGGTGCTGCCCAGCAGGTTGTCAAGCCGGGCCCATACGGATTCGAAGTGGAAAGCTCCTGTGTTGTCCGACGATGGCAAGACATAGAAGGAAACATTCTTTGCCAACGTTCCGCCAGTGTGGAAGTCCAGACCCGTCCAGTCGAAACCGTGCGTTGTGATCCTCTGTTCGATGTTAGTTGTCACTCCTCCAACGACGGGACCATCCACTTGCTGGCGACCCAGGCTTTCGCGGTGCCAAATGGGCGTAATGCGGAACGTCGCTGGCCAGTACGCTGGCTGTTGAAATATGGGGGCGTCACGATCATTCATCATCTGATAGCCGTTGTCCTTGAATGACTGGCCGAAGGGGCTCAGTTTGGGCCACGCCTCGTGGCAGGAGGAGCACGGCATCCCGTATTTTCGAGCGAACGCCGGAATTGCATATACATTCGCTTTGAAAAGCGGCAGTGCAGTGGCCGGGGGACTAGCTGCGAGGACAATCCCAAGGATGAGAAACCCTAGCCAAAGAGTGGATGCTGCCCACGAAATCCTTTTCTGTGCTAACTGCTGCGCCCATTCGTGCATATGCCGCCTCCGCTATGTTTCGATTTATGTTAAGCGAGGGAGAAAATCTGGAGATCGCTCGGAAGGGGAGGGGCAGACACGCCAAAATACAATACACGCGGAGCTGGCCAAGAACCGTGCGGCTTTACAAAACGTGCCTGAGAAAACACGCTCATAAAGAATCTGGCCCATCCCCTAGCGACGACAAGGGAGGGTCTGATCCCCCTCAGTCCCTGAAGCGAGGGACTCTACTCCCACAAGAAATGGAATGCAAGAGTTTTGTTGATTTTATATTTGCTTTATCTTGTCTTTAGAATTGCCGTAGGGCGTGAGTGCGAGTTCTACGTTTCCTATGCGCCGTGTTCCTCCGGACCTCACTCCTTAGTTCTTGGGACTACTAATAGTGGGCAATCGGATACCCGCAATTTTCGAGATTGACATCCTTCGGCCCCACAGAGTACGAAAGAATCTCTCTCGTGGACTAAGGCGCTTGGCTGTGATGTCGTTGTACCACTGACAGACCCTTTGGCGTGCGGAAACATGCAAACTGGCTTACCAGATATGGAACGGAAATTCTTGCCGATCAGGCGCCAATTCTTCCCTATAAGATTGGCCGCGGGCTTGACTATCACAATCCTCTGGCTACTTTCCGGAACTACCCACCTGCACGCCTCAAAGGATCACGCGGCGCCCAATCCGGGTTTTGTCACCGAATTCGCAGCGTCAATCGAAGACGTTCTTCAGGCTCTGCAGGAAGTGTTACAGGATCAAACGATCCATGGGACGCAGGTCTTCGACAGGGAGCCGACGCTTACGGGCGCGGTTATCGTGGAGTCGACTCCGCTGTTTGCGCCTTGGAAAGATGGAGGCAAGGTTTTCTACAAGATTCGCACCGATGCGATTGCTCCCCGGCATTTCCAGGAAAGTGCAGACCAAGGAACGATCGCGGTTCGTTATGTTGTCACGAGTGTTAGCCCCGAGCGCACCCGCTTGCGTATTGACGCAATTTTCGTCGAAACGGCACATCGTGCAGTGCACCCGTCTGACGGTACGGTCGAATCCAGCGAAAGCAAAGTTATTCAGGAGCGTCTTCAGGCGATTCAATTTGCTGAACAGGAAGCGGCCGACGCACAGCGACGTCGCGAGAGTGTGGATCTTGTTAGACAAACCTTTATCCGCCAGCGCGAAGATGAGACAGCTCTCCTGGCCGCCGCTCAGTCTTCAGTACAAGATCTCGAACAGCGTATCAATTCTTTGCGGCATGAAGTAGAGAGACGGATTAAAGCGCCGGGGGCCAGCTTGAAAGCGGCGCCATTTCGTTCCGCGGCCAGCGTGGCCAATCTGGCTGCCTATACCGAGGTTGTCATCGTGATTGTAACGCCCCACTGGTACGGTGTCGAAACGCCCAGCGGCTTGCGCGGGTGGCTTCCTTTGGACCAACTGGAATTCCTGCCGTGAAGAGACCCATAGACTGTTTTCGAAAGCTGCAAGTCCTCTTGTCTTGGATGTGTTTCATCCTGAGCATTTCGATCCCCCGGCTAGCTATGGCCCAAGCAGTTCCTTACGCTGGCACCTTTGGCAAACCGAAAGAGGAAGTCGACAAAGCCTTGAAGGAAATGCAAGCATACGCAGGTCAAAAGCTGCCGATTGTTGATGGCTTCGTGGCCACTGGAGATCAACCGCTCAACCGCTACGAGCGCGCGTTCTACCAGTTTTCAATCGACCTTCTGCCGGCCGCGTCCGGTGGCACCATCGTTCGCGTCACCGCAAAAATCACGGCATGGTACGCCGATCCGGATCCTTCGAAGTCAGGCTATCAAGTTCTGCCGTCGAATGGGCGGCTCGAGCTAGACCTACTGGATCGGCTTAGAGAGAAGTTCGGAGGAAAGTTAACTGCTTCCACTGCCCGATCCGGATTGCAGGCACCCCAGCCGAAGCTGGACCTCTCAACTGGTTTGCCCGGAAGTTCTCTTCCGTCAAGCAGACCTCCTCTCCCGGTCGCGGCGTCGTCCGGAACAACCTCGGGTCTGCTGGGGGATGATGAAGTGGCCGCACTGCGCATAAAGCGCGAATCCGAAGAGAAGCGCATGCAACAGCTCAACGCGGAGCTACAGAGCTTGCAGGAAATTCAACGCAACCAAGCTCATCCTTTGAATCTCGTTGTGGTGAAAAAGATTGGTACGCCGGTGCTGGCGCGGCCAGCGATAGGGTCCCCTCCTCTCTTCATGGCCTCAGCCAATGACGAGTTCGAATTTCTCGATGCCGAGGGCGAGTGGATTCACGTGCAGATTTCCGGTGTGTCGCGCGGGTACATCCGCCGAAGCAGTCTGGATCTGCCGGAGTTTATCGCTGCGCGGCTAAAATCGCCCAACGGAGCGGCTGCAAATGAGAAGCAAGCGGCTTTCCGCGTAGAGCGTGAAGAAAATAGCCCTTTCCCGGGCGATTGGGAGCCGTTAAAGGGAAAGACGGTCAAGATATACACCGTGCAACACGTCTCGCAGGACCCTAAGGAAACAGACGCGCGAGCCAAACTCGCATTCGCAGGCGGATTGCTCCGGAAATATGCGGCCGAAACCACCGCTTCCACGCCGGCATTGGACGGGATCGTCGTGATCTTCGATGCGGCCGACGGTGGTATCATTGGCAGCACACTTCTCAACGTGCAGCAATTGGCAAGCGGCTCGCTTTCCCAGGATAATTTCTGGAAGCACTGTTACCTGGACCCGCCTGACGCTTTCCGGCCGGCACCCAATCCGTAGGAATCGCTGCAACCGAAACAAGCTTCAGTGAGTTGCACCACGAACAGAGCATGGGCTACAACGTCTAACCCACAATCCGACTCTGAGTTGATACCAATGCTCGACGGAGTAACTAGAGTCATACATATAGTGTACTGCCGCATGTGTTAGTAACGACGGTCGAAGATGTGAAGCGTATTAAACCAAATGATTTGATGCGGACGGACCATGGCACGGGTTCCCAGACTCCTCATCATCTGCAGAGGTTCCCACGTTCTGAAGGCGAGGAAGCACCTGCGCTCCGTTACGGAGGCAGTAGTCAGGAAAAGCGAATTTCGACAGGGATGTCGAGTCAGGTATCACTTTCCGCGTACGTATGAAACAGAGTGCAATAGGAAGAAGCAAGTCCGGTCACCTGGGCTGCGTTTGGGTCGGACTTGGGATAGTTCTAGGCGGTGGGCACCTGGCGCAAGAAGCGTCACCTCAGAATCGCCGTCGCGTGAATTTCGTCGAACACTTGGGTATTCCACCAGTCCGATACACCGGTATGACACCAACCCAATACTGGGTCGTTACTCCGGTCTGCCACTAGATACGGCTGGTTCTTGTGTCCTTGTACTGCACCGCGTCTAGCAGTAGGGGAATCGCAAGGAAAGACGTTGACGTTAAGGTCTGACTGCCGGAAAGGAGGAAGCACGTTGTCGAACATGGGGCGACGCGGCCCGTGTTAGCTCGTGTCACACCTGTGCTGCGCTGTGTGACACGCCGTGTGACACAGACCCCCTTTACACAGGGGACAAACTGGCTCATACGCTTAGTCTTCAACAACTTTGGTAGACGATAGTACTCACCAGTACTGCGCAGTACACCCCAGTAGTCTACTGGGTAGTCTACTAAACCTCTTTACGGAAAGCCGGGCAAATGCTCATGCTTTCAGCGCGAGATCACACTTGATTGCAGTGCGTGCTCAAGCGTGGCGCGCCGAATAGGGGATTGGGGCCAATGAGTACGACCATGATAGAAGGCTTTGCTGAGCTGCATTACACGGTCGCCGACATTGCGGAGAAATGGAAACTCAGCGAAGATGCAGTTCGACGCCTTTTCGAAAAGGAACCGGGTGTCCTGGTCCTTGGAAAAGGCGGGGCCGCCAGCGGCCGGCGCCGCTACACAACGCTGCGCATTCCTGAATCGGTCGTCGCACGAGTGCATCGACGTCTTTCCAAGGTGTAGAATCCGCACCATGCTTACCATCTATCGCAGACACCGCAAAGATTGCTCACATCGAAACCAGGGCCGGAAGTATCGGCGCTGCCGCTGCCCAATCTGGGTTGACGGTTTTCTCGGCGACCGAGAGATCCGCAGAGCCACAGGAATCCGCGACTGGGAGAAGGCCCAGGCGAGAGTCCGGGAATGGGAGGCCGAAGGGCAATTGCAGGCGGAACCTGAAGCGTCACCGATTACCATTTCAGAGGCTTTTGAGGCTTTCCTACGGGATGCGAAAGCCCGGAATCTGAGGGAAAAGACGATTTACAAATATCAGCTCCTCTCCCGACAGTTGGAACAATTCGCACAAGAGGACGGCTTTCGATTTCTGAAGGAACTAGACGCACCGGCACTGCGGAAATTCCGCGCGACATGGAAAGACGGGAACTTGGCTGCCTTGAAGAAACTCGAACGGTTGCGGGCCTTCTTTCGCTTTGCTCAATCGAGCAAATGGATCGAGGACAACCCGGCCAGTGAACTCAAGAACCCCAAGGTGTCTGCCCGGCCCACGATGCCTTTCACGCACGACGAGATGATTCGGATCTTGCATGCTTGCGACAAGTCCCACGAGGCGAGCGGCCCATCGGGAAAGTTGAACGCTCACCGTCTGCGAGCCCTGATCCTGCTGGTCCGTTATAGCGGGATGCGAATCGGGGATGCAGTCAGTTGCTCCGTCGAGCGGCTGAATGGAAACAAACTCCTGCTCTATACGCAGAAGACCGGAGTGCCAGTTTATTGCCCCCTTCCTGATTTCGTCGTCAAAGCCCTTGAAGGACTCAGTCCAATGAGCGAGCGCTATTATTTCTGGACCGGCGAATCGAAGCTGCAAACGGCAACGGGCGATTGGCAGGCCAAGCTAAAGAAACTCTTCGAAAACGCAGAATTACCTGACGGACACGCCCATCGCTTCCGCGACACCTTTGCGGTGGAGCTGCTTCTGGCCGGAGTTCCGCTGGAGCGAGTGTCGGTCCTACTCGGTCACACGAGCATCCGGATCACCGAGCGGCACTACGCGCCGTGGGTGCGAGCGCGTCAAGAACAAGCAGAGGCGGATGTGCGGCGCGCCTGGGGACAAGATCCCGTGGCGCTCCTCGAAGCGAAGGGTACGCCAGACGTACACGAAAAAGGGAGCGTCGTTAACTAAATGAAAGCAAAGAAGAAAAAATGGCGGAGAGGGTGGGATTCGAACCCACGGTAGGATTTCTCCTACACACGCTTTCCAAGCGTGCTCCTTAAACCGCTCGGACACCTCTCCTTGTAAAGTGGAGCTCTCCCAATTTAGCAGAAAGCGCCACAACGCGCTCATCGCCCGCGCGCCTCTTGCGCGGCCTGTGCACCTTTCCAGGCCTCTGCTACACTTCTATCATCGGTTCCGGGATCGTCTAATTGGTAGGACATCAGCCTTTGGAGCTGAGTATCCTGGTTCGAGTCCAGGTCCCGGAGCCAATGCTTTCCCCCTGACTCCAAGATTGGTGGCAGATTGTTGCCAAACACCGTACCGGAGTACAGTTTCCCTCTCAACGCACTGCGCAACACCCACAATAGGACACGACCATGAAGAGACAACACCAGATGGCGAAGAAAGCCATGCCCGTCGGAGTCTTCCTGATTCTAACGCGAAGTTCTATACCGGCGCTCTCCTCCTTTCCGTACCGTTGGGCCTGATCGCATACCGGGTCGGGAAGGATTGCTGCTGGCGTCAGAAAAGGCGACCATGCCGAATTCAGGCTCTCCGTAATGCGCTGTTGTTTCCCATGTCTGATCAGTCAGGCCGTTCAGCGTCGACGAGGGCGCTTTGCCTTGACCTTCCAAAATCGATGCCGAGGTGCCCGAAGAGTCTTGGTGTTCTTCCCCATCGGTAGCCTTGGCGCATTCATGATTTTCGATCGGAATTCGACAGCAGTGAACATGAGTGCTCTGGCCTCGGCCTTCGGCCCGCGGTCTTGCGAGCGCGCTGAAGAAAGCGCTCGCTCGCTTCACGTGTGCTTCGGGATGACACGTGGTTGTATTTTTGTTGAGTGGAGTTTCCGGTTCAGACGAGATCTCTTAGCGTGATCACGGCAGTGCGCTGTTTGCCGCCGGATTCCAGCAACAGCGTGAGCTTGTCCCCAACCGGCTGACGGCGGAGCATCTCGCGGACGTCGGGCAGTACCAGATTCTCCGTAGTATTTCCGTTGATGGCGAGAATACGATCACCCGTTCTGACGCCGGCGGCTGCGGCGGGCCCTGAGGCGATGACGTCGACAACGGTGAAGTGCTTGCCGACCGCATCCTGACCCATCCATACTCCGGCGCGGTCGTAACTATCGCGGCGGCCGTAATTCGCGTTTTTCTCGAAAATAATGCGGCTGCGAATGTAATCAAAGACAACGTTGAATTGCGAAAGCACATCCGGTCCAATCAATCCTGCCTTGCCGGAGGAAGTTGTCAGCCCAGTTTTCTGCGTAGACAGACGCACGACGAGATCGCGCACAATGACATCGCCAATCCGTAGTTCTCCGGCACGTGCGAGCAGCGAACGCACCGGCCCACCAATGCCCCAGCCGGTAACCCCTTCGAGTCTGGCATCGTACTTCTCTTGCAGCTTGTGTTGCTGACAGAAAGGTCCGTACAGGAGCAGGGACGAACGTGCGCCGGTATCCACGCCAAAGCTGCCGGGCACGCCGTCCAGGGCAGCTTCGACGAGGGGAATCTGTTGCGGCCGCTCGAAGTGCACGATGATGCCGTTTCCGGTGTAATTGAATTTGTCGGGAGAGCTGAAAGTAAGGAGACGATTTACATAGTCGTGCTTGACCACCATGTGTTCAAAGACCGGCAGGCCAATGATTCCGTCGAGCCGTTTAGTGCCGAATACTTGAGGGGCATCCGACATGTCCAGCACATGGCATTCAAGATCGGTCAACTGAAGGTCTCCAATTCGGATCTGAGCAATTTGCGTGTTGCCTTCGCGAACGGTCTTTTCGCCCACCCCCTGACCCTCGGTTGAGTCTGCGATTTTGAGTTTCAGTTGTTGTGCCACATCCGTGCTGATGACAAGCCCGCCTGCGCCGGTATCGAGAATGAAATGGAATGGTCCCTGCCCGTTCAGGCGAACCTCTATGAAGACGCGGTTATCAACGGTCTCGAAAGGCAAGGTGAATGAACTCTTATCGCTGGTGATGGCAGAGTTCTTACTGCGCAAATCTCCCTCGCGCACCGCCTGGATCTGAGAGGCCATCATCATCACTAAAGCTCTCCTGGCGCTGGGCGCGGAGTCTACCGCGCCGAACACCAAAACCGAAATGATGCCAAACGTGGTCCCGGACATGATTGCTCCCTTTTTGGCCGCTTTCGACTTTTCGTTAAATATTAAATGAACTAATTCGGTTATTATCCAGACTTGATTTTGCCCGCCCATCTATTCTGTCCGAAGCAGTGCGAGTGAATCAATCGTCGCGGCACGGCGAGCCGGCGCAAGGATGGCTGCGAACGACACCCCGCAGAACAATAATGTCACCCAAGCCAAGGTCGGCGGGTCCGCTGCACTGACTGCAAAAAGCAAGCTCGCCAATGCCCGCGTGAGGGCAAACACACTCAGGACGCCGAGCACTAATCCCGCCATGACCGGTTTCATTCCCTCCCTGATCACCATCCACAGTACATCACCTCGCTGAGCACCAATGGCCATCCGAATACCGATCTCATGGGCCCGCTGATTTACGGAGTACGATATGACCCCATAGATTCCAGCTAATGCCAAGGCAAGAGCGGCAAGCGCAAAGATTGACAGCAGCTGCAAATTGAATCGCCGTGGCCCAATCGTCATTGAATAATACTGGTCCATCGAGCGGACGTTAGAAGCGGCGACTTCTGCATCAACTTTCCGGACCTGCTCGCGGAAGGTGTCAGCTAGAGCCAGCGGATCGTTGTGCGTTCGCAAAACCCAGTGCTGAGAGTTCTGAAGCCAAGCGATCGAGTCTTCATGTGTCTGCCGCATCGGTATGTAGATATCAAAGCTGGAGGAGGTTTCTAGGCCCCTGTCCTTGACATCGTGAATTACACCGACGATCTCAGCCTCCCGCGGGCCGGAGTTGTTGTCGTTCAGCATCACGTGAGCACCGACCGCATCTCCTGAGGGCCAATAACGCCTGGCTAAAGTTTCGTTTATTTGGCAAACCAAACGAGTGCGATCTGTGTCGCTTTCATTAAATTCTCGGCCTGCTAAAAGGGGAATTCGCATGACCCTCAAGTACATCGGACTAGCGATGCGGTACTCCGCCTCAGGAATCTCTTCCTTTGAAAACGCTCGCCCAACCACTGTGAAGGGGACTCGCGAGATCAGGCCGCTCAGTGGCAGCATTTGGATTAGACCTGCAGTTGACACTCCGGGGAGCGTCTGGACCCTATCAAGCAGCGCGTCGTAGAACCTGGTCACATCCGCCACATGGGGATAGTGATTTTTCGGAAGAGACAAGCGAACGGTCAGAACCCCGTGCGGATCGAAGCCTGGATCTACGGTCTGCACTTTGGAAAAGCTCTTCAGCAAAACTCCGGCGCCTGCCAAGAGGACCAGGGAGAGCGCCACTTCGACAATTACCAAGCCAGTGCGCAGGGCCTTGCCTCGCGCCCCTTCTGTCGATCCGCGAGATGCCTCGTTCAATTGCCGGGCCAAGTCACCGTGCGCGATCGATAGCGCAGGGGCCAAACCGGTTGCGATTGCTGCCACGAGTGAAATGAGGGCGGTAAACGCCAGCACCGAGGCGTCCAGCCCGATCTCTCCCGCGCGCGGGATATTCGCTGGACTTAGTGATAGCAACCCTCGCACGCCAAAACGCGACAAAAACACTCCCAGGGCACCCCCCGCCGCCAGCAAGGAGCTCTCGAAGAGAAGCTGCTTAACGACCTGCCAGCGTGTCGCGCCCAGCGCGGAAAGGATTGACATTTCCCTTCGGCGCGCAGAGGCGCGCACCAGATTTAAGTTTGCAAGATTGGCGCACGCGATCAAGAGGACGAACCCCACGGCTCCCAAGAGCACCCAAAGCGCACGGCGGTAACCACCGGTGATCTGATCGCGCATGGGCGTCAACTTCACGCCTAGCTTTCGAGCGTTCGGCTCGGGAAATTGCTGGCGCAGCTTGACTGCCAGTGCGTTCATTTCCGCTTGTGCCTGCTCGGGGGTCGTGTCGGGCCGCGTGCGGCCCACCATGCGGAGAAAGTTCACGGTGTTTCGATCGAAGCGCCAGGGATCCGCATCGGGAACAAGAGGCACCGCGAGTTCAGCGCCTGGAATAGGAAAGAAGAAACTCGACGGCAGAATGCCAACCAGCGTGTAGCTCAGACCGTTAAGCTCCAGCTGCTTGCCGATGAGGCTGGTATCACCGCCAAATCGCCTCTGCCAAAGGCCGTAGCTCATTACAACAACTCGCGGGCTGCCCGGCTCGTCGTCCTCAGGTTCGAGAGTTCTCCCGAGTACGGCATTCACGCCGAGTGTCTCAAAGAGGTTTGCGGAGACGCGCACGCCATTCAGCTGCTCGGTGTCCCCTTGCCCGGTTAGATTTCCGCTCCAGTTTCCTACCGCCGAGAGAGAATCGAGGGAGCCAACTTGGTTGCGATAATCGAGAAAATCTGGAAGCGAAAAGGGAGCATCGCTGCGGATGGGTCGAACTCCTGTAATCCAGACTATGCGCTCCGCGTGCCGAAACGGAAGCTGCCGCAGGAGGATGGCGTTCACTACGCTGAAGATCGCGGTATTTGCGCCAATTCCCAACGCCAGCGTGAGTACGCAGACGGACGAAAAACCCGGCTGCTTGAGTAACGTGCGTAGGCTCCGGCGAATGTCCTTCCAAAATTGACTCATTGGGCCGTCCTCCTTGTCTAGCCAAGGACACAGTTTGCGGGTTGCTTCCCTGCCGTCACGTCCATGAAAGCTTTCCGAACTAAGCCCGCAGGCAAACCTTGCCGAAGTGACGAGCCTCCCTCAGATAGTTGAGGGCCTCTCGCAGCTCAGAGAAACCAAAGACCCGATCCACTACGGGACGCATGGCGTGAAATGCAATCGCCTTGTTCATCGCTTCGAACATCTCGCGCGAGCCCACGTCGACCGCTTCTACGCGAGCACACTTGCCCATGAACGCGACGAGATCGACCTCCGATGTCATACCAATGAGCAGTCCAACAAATGCCACCGTGCCTCCCAGCCGCACGGCTGCGATGGCTTCCTTCAACCCTCCCACGGTATCCACAACGTAGTCCGCCCCGAGACCATCCGTTAACTCCACAACAGCCTTTGGCCAATCAGGCTCCGTCTTGTAGTTGATGAGCGCAGCGGCGCCCAGTTCCTTAGCACGCGCGAGCTTTTGATCGCTGCTCGAGGTTACAATGACGCGAGCTCCGAGAAACCTCGCGAATTGTAGTGCGAAAATCGAGACGCCTCCAGTGCCGAGCACTACGACGGAATTGCCGGGCGCAATGTCCCCGAATGGGATAAGGGCGCTCCACGCAGTTACGCCAGCGCAAGGCAGCGTAGCGGCTTCCTCGTCGGTCAAATGTGCCGGCACATGCACCAGGCTGGCCTCGTCAAAGAGCGTGTATTCGGCGAGGACACCATCAGCGGCCGCGCCCCCCAACGCCTGCCCCATCTTCTCCTCCGCAGCTCCGCCTTCCAGCCATTTCGGATAAAAGATCGGAGCGACTCGATCCCCAACCCTTACTCGAGATACGCCGTTTCCCGTGGCGGCAACGATACCTACGCCGTCAGATAGGGGAACCCGCCCCAGAGGTGGCTTCCATCGCCCGACGCCGTTGACAACGAGAAGGTCCCGATAGTTGATGGAGAATGCTTTCATTTTGAGGACGACTTGCCCCGGACCTGGCGCTCGATCGGGACGCTCCACGAGCTGTAAGGAGTCCACGCCGAATTTGTCGCGCATTTCGATAACCTTCATGTGACTGTCGGCGGCACCGACGCGCACTGCCGGAATCTCGCTCGGAGCGAACTGGTCAAGGCCGCGGGCTGAGCGGCTCCACCTATTTCCGTTTCGCTGGCAAGATTCGCTCGATCTGCTGGAGGTGGTTGATATCGTGCCCTGCAGCCATGCGGACAATATGCTCAATTGTTTCCCGTCCGCGCTCGGAATGCATCCCGTAGTGTTTCCACTGCTCGGGTGTCAGCAACTCAAGCAAAGCAAGATTGGCTTCGCGGAGCACGCGAAATTGCTCGCCTGATTTACGCGGATCGCGCTTCTCATAATGTCCGCTTGTTACCCACGAATCCTGGTCGTAGGCCGAGATGGAAGCCCCCGGGGCGCCGAGAATCATCCTTATACGGAACCCGGTCACGATTTCCGCATCGTCAAGATGGGCCACGATCTCGCTTACCGACCACTTGTCAGCAGCCAGGCGCTTGCGCAATTCGCTCGTCGGCACGCCTTCGATTAGCCGCTTAAGTTTCTCTGCCGTCGCCGCTTGAACTGCCAGAGGCTTCTTTCCGTCCATATAGCTAAGAATGCGCTCCGTATACTGCTGCGGTGTTTCGTTCATTGCGTTCGTCTCCAGCTACCAGACCCTAGTCTCCGCCGGTGCAACGCTGGGTGTCAGATACCCGGCTTCGAAGTCGACGATGTCTCCGTCATGGGGATGCAGGATCGAGACGCGTGCGTACAGACCGTGGTGCATTGAAGTCCTCCGCTTAGTGCGCGGGCTCGGGCGTGACGTTAACCAACATGTCCGGCCGCAGAATCAGCGTTTCGACCGTCATCTTCGAGACCAAGCCGTTCGCTTTCTCAGGAAGCTCTTGCTCCGCCCGCTCATCCAGAATGTTCGCCAAGCTTGCGCGCGGCCGGAGTCGGACGTAGGTCGGCGCGCTTCCGCCGACGACCAGCCGATACCAGAGCGTCTCGCTCTGCAGTTTTGGTTGCTCGGTCGCAAGGGCTGCCTCGAACGCCTTGCGTGCACCATAGTTGAGCTCTACAGTCGTGTACTCGGCACGGAGCGTCGGAGTTGGCATACCATTCCCGCGCGAAAGTGCCGGCAAGAACTCGTAGACCCCGTTCCCCAAGAATTGGACGTGCGGCAGGAGGTTGGTGGCCGCGTCCCGCCAATCCTCGACGGGTGATACCGGGTTGCTCAATTCGGCGGCCGTATGTCCGAACGTCGCGTAGATGATCCACCGTTGCCGCTTCGTGGATGCCCACACCGAATAGCTATACCAGTTAAATGGGTCTTTGGCCTGGCGGTGCCACTCCAGGTGACGGATGTACCCCGCTTCCAAGTCGAGCGTATGGCTCTCGTCCAGCGCACGCATGAATCCAATTTGTGCGTACGGCGGCGTTTCGGTTTGTGTCTGCGGACCTCGCGCGGTTTGCCCCGCGAGGAACACGGGAACTACTGCGCCCAGAAGCATGAACCAGCGACGTCTCATAGTCCCTCCCCGGGACGGCGAATTTGGAAAGCATCCTAAGACCAGAGCGCTGCCGTTTTCCGCCAAACGTCCGACGATTTCCGCCAAATCTGCCACCTTCTGCTTGGAAAAGGCCTTGCGGCGTTGCATAGTGGACCGCATCCACCATGGTCAACGAAAACGGCAATTTGCGGCGGAAGCGCGGACCTTCAAAACGCCGCGTGGTCGTCCTCGCTGTTCCTCCAGTCGACGAATTCGACTTGGTCTGCCCGATTCAAGTTTTTGGCGCAGCCAATCGCCTCGCCGCGAAAAATGTCTACAGTGTAGAAATCGCGACGGCCGGCAAAGACTTGAAGGTGCAAGGCGAGGGAGGTCTGCTCTCATTTCTCGCAGAAACGCACTACAAGAGCTTGGACAATAGCTTCGATTCCCTGCTACTCGTGTGCGGCCTCGGCACTCGCACCGCCCGCGACCCGGCACTCTTTGCCTGGCTGAGAAATATCGCTCCCATCGTCCGCCGCTTAGGATCGGTTTGCGTTGGCTCGTTCTTGCTCGCGGAAGCCGGTTTGCTCAACGGCAGGAGAGCCACTTCTCATTGGCGATTCGCCACGGAACTGGCCCGCCGCTATCCCAAGGTCAAAGTCGAATCCGAACCCGTGTGGGTCAAGGACGAAAACATCTACACTTCGGCCGGGATTTCCGCGGGCATCGATCTGTCTCTCGCCTGGGTCGAAGAGGATTGTGGCGCGGCCATTGCTCATGAGGTTGCGCGCGAACTCGTCCTTTTCCTTCGCCGCCCCGGCGGACAGAAGCAATTGAGCGTTTCTCTGTCCGCTCATGCGTCCGAGATGAAGGCCATCCAGGAGCTTCAAGTCTGGATCGCCGACAACTTGCGCAAGAAGTTGTCGGTGCAAGTTCTTGCTGATCGCGTCGCCATGAGCATTCGGAATTTCGAGCGCGTGTTCACGCGGGAGTTGGGAAAAACGCCCTCCCACTATGTTTTGGAAATGCGAGCCGAGGCTGCGCGCCGACAGCTAGAGATAACGGACCAAGGCCTCAAACAAATCGCTGCCTCCTGCGGGTTCACCAGTGCGGATTCGATGCGGCGCGCGTTCCTGCGATCCGTGGGAACCACACCGCAGAAGTATCGCCGTCAGCTCCACAGCCCTGGCAGTCCACTATGAAGACCATCCCAAATCAGGGCCGCGTTACCCCGGTTTCGCCACATCGGGGACGTGCAGATACTGGAGTCAAGCTTCAGGCTCGCGGACGCTCAAGAGCTTGTCGCGAGGCAAATGGGGTTCGACGGGTGGCAGGCGCTCAAATCAGGAGCAGATGCCATGACCGATGAACCCAGACAGACGACGCCACGTCCCATTCTCAGCTCAATCTCGGCTCAACTCTTCGTTGCGAACATCAAGAGTTCCTGTGATTTCTATACAAACAAGCTCGGCTTCGCGGTCGAATTCATCTATGGCGATCCGCCATACTACGGGCAGGTCATCCGCGACAATGCACGACTCGCCTTGAGGCTGGTCTTCGAACCTGTGTTCGTTGACGATGTTCGCAAGCGCGAACATCTGCTCTCCGCTTCCATCACGGTTGCCACCACGAACGAAATCAAACAACTGTTTCTGAGTTATCAGGCTGCAGGAGTCTCCTTCCATCAGGCACTTAAGAAGGAGCCTTGGGGTACCAGAACCTTTATAGTCTCGGACCCAGATGACAATCTCATCCTCTTTGCTGGCCCGGCAGCCGACTGAACTACTCCGATTTAGAAATGCGGAACTGCGGACGCATACGATTACTACCGATAAGCCGGCATCTCGTCAGGAAATCAAGCACGGACGAAATGCGCGTTTATCGGGAGCAATCTGCCAACCCGGAGGCATTACTTCCGGTTTGCCCGTGACTCGGGCACAATGCCGATGCCGCCCGCGTCTGGGCGCTCGCCGCCTACAAGGATTTCCTCGCCCTCTGGAAAGACGCCGATCCCGAGATTCCCATCCTGAAGCAAGCCAAGGCCGAGTAAGCTAGTCCTACCTCTTCGCTTGCTGCTTAGCGATTCGGTGTCGAGGGCGGGGATGTTCTTGAGCTAAGAGTTTAGGCTCCGTTTCGGCGATTGGAGGCCGAGGGGCACCGGCCCTGCGCGGTAGCTCCCCGGATCACTTCACGGGTTCCCAGCCCTCTGGCAGCATATCGAATGCCAGCGTGTCACGGTAGGCGTACTGATTGCCTTCCAGTACGGCCACTGGCGTCAACATATGCCAGATGCGATCATCGTCGAAGACGTAACACTCACCCGATTCGCGCATCGTGAAGCGATCCATTTCCTGCTTGTCATTGTCAGTTATGATGACTTCGCCACCCTGAGCGCCGCAGCGGCCCACTAGATGCGTGGCGATGTACTTTTCCCCGTCTTTATGTAAGCCCGGTGGACTCGTGTCGCACGGCCGGCCAGGCGCAGCCGTGAACCTTATTAGATGAACGTTGACCAAATACTTCGTACCCACCGTCGACAGCGGTAGGTAATAAAGGTGGTGAGCAATCATCTTGCGAACGCCTATGGAACCGGCGATCGCCGGGGGCAGCGGAGCGTACTCTCGCGGCTGGTCGCCGATTGTCGTGTTGTATTTTTTCAGCTGCACATAGGGCGTGCTCTCTTCGCTCAACCAAACCTTTACACCGCCCTCAACAATCTCGGCCCTGACACGATTTAAGGAACGATACCTGTCGCCCCCATCATAGTACTTGTCCTTTGGAATGGACCAAGCTGCATGGGCCAACGATTCCAGCGTGCGCGCTATGTCTACATCAACTCTAAGCGGCTGCCGACTAAACCCGCGCTCGACGAGGTCGTTTCGCGGCCTGGCATTCGTTGCAACCGGAATAAAGCTGTCTTGACCCATGATTGCTCCTGACAAATGCTTGACGATTGCATGACCATGTACATCCCCCTATCTCTCGCTGGCAGCGAATCGACACACACCAAGCATCTATTAACCGGAATCTCCTTTTTGACTTCAAGAACGCTGGCGATCATACACCTATCTCGCCGTTCACGATAATCACGATAATGGGGAAAGATTTTCATCTGAAGTGCTACGAATCGGTATGCGATCCGCGCCGGTACAGCCGAAATTGCGCCATTTTGCGGCCCACTTTTGCGACACCTCTCCCAGCTTCCATTGAGGCGCTCCTGCTACTATCCCTGATATCAGAGCCGCCTTATCGTACAGACGGCGGTATATACAAAGTGCCTTCGCGTGTATACCACTTTGACGAGAATCATTTTGAAGACTTATGTGGCTCAGATTCGTTCGGGCCGCGTCTTCTTTTTGTAGCATGATAGAATTCGGCGCAGCAAGATATGCACACGCCACCAAATGACCCCAAGAAGCGCGAAGCACTGCTAGAGACGGTGAAGAAACTTGCTGAAGTCCCGACAATTCCTATGGGGTCTATGGGGGAAGCTTACGAATTCTTCAAGCAAGTCGAAGCTGACTTGAAAGCCGCTGAGGATGACCCCGAACTCTACAACGCCTTAATGTTCGTGCGAACAAGACTCAAGAAGGCTATGGAAGCCCGCGCCCGAGAAGTGGGCAAGTCCGACGACTGGGCAGAAGCCATGAAGGAACATGACACGATGCTCTTACTTCGCCCGCTTTTCCGTGCTCAAAATGACGCCCAAGAATATATAAATACCTACCGCGGGCTGTCTGCTGAGCAAAAGGCCGCGCTCGACTACTGGGGAAAGAAAACAGGAATTCATCTACCCCGCCATGAAGTTTTCGAAGCCGAACTTCGATGGAACAGCATCCGTCGTGGAAGTATATTGAGACTTATTCCTGACCCCGAACACAATCGCACATGGTTCGAGCGTCTTAAAGCTGTTCTTCTGGTCCTGCTGCTGGCAGTCGGACTTGCATTCGCAATCGGGAGCTATTCACGGATTACTACACTAGTTTTGCTCGCGCTGCTTGTCGTCGTGGCGGCCACTTGGACACGCGATTTCATAACTTTCATCCGGAAAAGAAGGCAAGCAGACGGGACCGTCCGTATCACGAACTTCGGACAATAGAGACGAGCCCGAGCGTGACGGCAACGACTTACCGGGCCGCTTTCCGCGTTTCCTAACTACTTCTTGATTCGAGTCACGCCGCGCCCAATCGTTTTGCGCTGACGCTCCGGGTATTTCAGACGCGCCTTTACCGGACAAGTTGCTCCTAGTACCCAGGTGAGCCACTTAATCGTTGTCTGAGGGGCGCATGGAACTGCGTGAGCGGGCGAGAAGGCGACTCGCCCATTCGGTCCACGGCAGGGCCTCGAACTCCGCCAGGTAGGAATACGCCACCGGCACGACCAGCAAGGTCAGCAGCAAACAAAGGGTCTGCCCGCCGATGATGGTTACCGCGATGGAAGCGCGCTGCTCCGATCCCGCACCGATGCCGATCGCCACCGGGATCAGCCCGGCAATGATGGAAAGCGTGGTCATTAAGATGGGCCGCAGGCGCACGCGATTCGCTTCCAGAATCGCGTCTCGTACCGGAATGCCTTCCGCGCGCAGTCGATTGGTGTAATCCACCTGGAGGATGCCGTTTTTTTTCACGATGCCGAGCAGCAGAAACATTCCCAAAGCGCTCCACAGGCTCAAGGCGCGGCCCGTGATCAACAAGGAGAAGAGTGCGAAAGGCACGCTCAGGGGCAGGGTCAGCATGATGATGAAAGGATAGGTGAAGCTTTCAAATTGCGCCGCCAATACCATGTACATGAAGATAGAGGCCAGCAGCATCGCCAACAGAAGATTCCACGTCGTCTCTTCCAGGACTTTCACTTGCCCTGAAAAGAGGTATGAATACCCGGCGGGCAATCCGACTTCCTTGATGGACTGCACCGTGTGCGCCGCCGCCAGGTCAAGCGGATAGCCGGTTGCCACGTTGGCGAAGACGCTGACTTGAAATTCACGGTTGTAGCGCTGGAGGGTCGCGGGCCCCGCGCCGCGCCCAATGGTGGCGACGTTTTCGAGACGCACCTGTCCCAATTTCGTTGAGGGCACCATCATGCGCGCCAGCACGTCGGGATTGTCCCGCTGCTCCGGCAGCAATTGCATGGTGACGGGATACTGTTCCGAGCCTTCTTTGAACCGGGTAATCTCGTCCTCGCCGGAATAGAAGAGTCTGACGGCATCGCTGACGTCGGTCATGCGCACGCCGATATCCGCGGCCCGCTGCCGGTCCACCTTCACCTGCAACTCCGGCGTGTTGAGGTTCAGGCTGGGGTTGACGTCCACCAGTTCCGGATAATTCATCATTCGGTTGGCGGCCTGCTTGCTGAGTTCTGCCAGTCGATTGAGATCCGGCCCGCGGATTACCGCGGCAATAGGAAAATAGATTTCACCGCCCAGCACAGAAGGAAGGCGCACGTTGTAGGTCATGTTCCTGTAACTTGAGAGGATTCCACGAACCGCGGTGGCCATTTGCGTGTGGCTGCGGTTTCGCGCGCCGCGCGGCACCAGCACAATGAACAGGTGCGCGTGATTCGTCGGTCCGTGCGTAAACGATTGTACGAGCGCCACCTCCGGCAACGCGATTATGCGCTCCGCCATTTCCTGCGCGAGCTTGGTGGTTTTCTCGAGCGAAGTGCCTTCGGGAAGCGTGTAGGAGCTGTTCAGCTCGGATTGGTCATCGGCAGGAATCCAGTCGCGCCCCACCAGATGGTACAGACCGAAGGTGGAGAGAAAAGTCGCCACGCAAATCAGGATGATCACGCGGCGGTGCGCGAGGGACCAGCGCAGCATCCTCAGATACATCACTTCCAGCGCGTGCAGGAAACCCCTGGAATGCGCTTTCTTTTCGCCCCCGCTCAGCTTCAGGAAGCGCGAGCTCATCATCGGCGTCAGCGTGAAAGCCACCAACAACGAGACGAGTATGGCCATCGCCATCGTCCATCCGAAAGAATTTACATATTTCCGGGCATAGCCGGTCATGAACGCGATGGGAAGAAAGATGATTACCAGCGAGAGAGTCGTAGCCATCACCGCAAGCCCAATTTCCTCCGTGGCCTCGATCGCCGCATGAACCCGGTCTCTTCCCTTCTCTTCCATGAAGCGAAAAGTGTTTTCGAGGACGATGATGGCGTCGTCGATGACAATGCCAACGGCGAGCGTCAACGCCAGGAGCGTTATATTGTTGAGGGAGAAGTCCATGCCCCGCATCAGCGTGAACGTGGCAATGATGGAGGCGGGGATGGCCACTGCAGCGATCAGCACCGCACGCCAGTTGCGAATGAAGAGCCAGACGACCATGCTCGCCAGAATACTGCCCAGAATCAGGTGCTCGATCAGCGAATGGACGGACGCTTTGATGAAATCAGAAATGTCGTGGACCACTTGGAGCTGAACGCCGGGAGGCATCTGGGCGCGTAAATCGTCGAGTTTGTTCCTCACGTCGTCCGCGACGCGCACGGTGTTGGCGCCGGATTGGCGAAGAACCTGAATGGCCACGACATCCTGCGCCGCGGTGCCCTTCCGAAAGAGTGCCGACCAAGTGCGCAGTTCCTGCGCACCATCCTCGACTTGTGCCACATCGCGGATGCGCACCGGCGTGCCTCCGCGCATCCCGATCACGATCTCGCCGAATTGCTCTGCGGACGTGACGCGCCCCAGCGTGCGAAGCCCCAACTCCTGAGGGCCGGTAATCATGCGCCCGCCCGGCGCTTCGATGTTCTCGCGCTGCAGAGCTTCGCGCACGTCGAGCACGGTGAAGTTGTGCGAGGTGAGTTTCTGCGCATCCAGCAAAACCCGGATTTGCCGCCCTTGCCCTCCGTTAAGGTCGACGCTGCCTACCCCGTCCACCGTTTGGATGGCGCGGCGCACCTGCTTGTCGGCAATTTCGGTCAGCTCGCGACGGCTCATGGGGCCGCTCACGAGGAGCGTCATGATGGGATCAGACTGCGGATCCTGCTTGGTGATGATTGGCGGAAGAGTGTCGCGCGGCAGCCGGTCGATGGCTCCCGCAACCTTTTCACGGATATCCTGAGCCGCGCCCTCGATGTCGCGCTCGAGCACGAAAGTGCAGGTAATATAGGCAAAACCCTCGAAGGAATAAACGTCGATCTCATCGATGCCACTCACGGAGGAGATGGCATCCTCGAGCGGCAAAACAACTCCGGTGACAACTTCTTCTGGAGTCGCCCCGGGAAGCCGTACTTCCACGTTTACGGTGGCGGGGTCCGCTTTGGGAAAAAGGTCAACAGCCAGGCCGCGGTAGGAAAACACTCCCAGCGTCACGAGAAACGCAATCAGCATCACCGTGAAGACGGGATACTTTACGCAGGTTTCGGCGAGCTTCATCGTTTCATCGCTTCAGAACGTCAGAGATCGTTGCGCTCGATCTTCACGCCCAAATTATTTCGCTGCCGGCGTGTTCGGTTCGGCTTGCTCACGTACGACGGCGCCGTCGTGCAAATCGCCTGAAATGGCCACGGCCACACGATCGCCCGGCTTCAGCCCCTCTGCGACTTCAAAACGCCGCCCGTGTTCGTCTTCAGTCTGGCCGGCAGGACGAATCTGTCGCTCCGACACGCGATTGCCGTTCAGCAGAAAAACTTTGTAGACGCCGTACCGATAATTCACGGCTCGTTCTGGAAGAAAGATGGTTTTCTCTTCCTTCTCGCTGGGAATGGACGCCTGCAGGAAAAAGCCGGGTTTCAGCCGCCCGTCCATGTTTGCCAGCAGCGCTTCCGCTTCAAAGGTACGCGAATCCTGCGCCACCGCTGGATTGATGCGCGAGATTTTCCCCTGAAACGTTTCACCTGGAAAGGCCTCCACGTGCAGATCGACTGTTGCTCCGTCTTTGACCCATCCGGCCCAGCGCTCCGGCACAGCCAGACGCGCACGCAAGCGGTCAGTCCGAACAATCACCATCACCGGGCTCTGAACACGCAGGTATTCGCCGGGATGCACGTTTCGGGTCTTGATGGCGCCCAGAAAGGGCGCGCGAATGGACGCGTCGGCAAGCTTCTTTTCGGCCAGTTTCTCGCTGGCTTCGCTGGAAATCAGCAGCGCCTTCAGTCGATCCACTTCTTGCAGCGCAACGGTATATGTCGCTTTCGTACTCTGGAACCGGCTTGCCGCTTCGTCAAGTTGCTGCTGCGAGATCAAATTGTCCCTGTACATTTGCTGTGCGCGGTTATACTTGTGATCGGCGTCAAACAGGTCGGCTTCCGCGCGCTGCACCGAAGCAATTTTTTGGGGGTCGGTTGGCGGCGGATCGTTCGGGCCAATCCCCAACTGCGCTCGCACCTGGGTAACCAAGCCGCGCTGGCGGTCCACTTCAAATTGGAGTTCCTGCGGATCGAGGGTGATGAGCACCTGTCCCTGTTTGACATTGTCTCCGACGTCGGCAACCACCTCGGCCACGCGGCCTTCCACTTCCGAACTCAAAATGCTTTCCTCAAACGCATAGAGCGAGCCCACCGCTTGAATGCGCCGCCGGGCCGTTTCCTGGGCAACGGTGTAGAATTGCACGGGCGTGGGGTGAGCCGCATCTCCCAGGGCGCTGGCCGATTGAGTCTTTGAACACCCTGCGGCGAACACCGCGGCCATCGCCACGGCCGAGCCGAGGCAGTGCAACGCTAGCGGAATGCAGCGTTTCCGGTCTTTTCTCTGACGCACGGTGATTGACAATCCCCCGTCTTACTGTTTTGACGAATGACTACAGCAAAGGGTTTCGGCCTACGTTCAAACTTAAGAATTGTACCAGCGCGGGGGAAGAATCTACATTGCCTACATTCCTTGGAATACTCCTTCAATCGAGTCGTCTGGTTCAAGCTTGTCTGAAAACAGCCTTTTCACCTTAATCTGGCGAAATCTCGACGCCTATCGTCCGACCACGCGGCTAAGTCCTGGTAAGTCGGATTACCGGACAAGTTGCTCCTAGTACCCACTTGCCCGGTTAGCGCGTAGCGATCTTACTCGCCGATCCCATGCTCGCTCTGAGATATGAATAGCCTTCGCACAAGCGGCGGGCAATACTTCTTTAAGAACAGCGTCGGACGTGGGGGAACTGTAGGCATTCCGGCGATTCTTCTTGAGTAATGCGGAAATCGGAAACAATTCTACTTGCCCGATAAGTCGGATTATCGGACAAGTTCCGTACCAGGACTTCACTTTTCCGATTAGCGCGTTTATCAGGACTTATCCCTAGATTGCCGAGGCAAAAGAAGCGGGAACGCTCTCGCGAGACTTAGATATTGAGTGATGGGTTTGATCCCGATCGGACTGTACGAACGCAAGAATAAAGCGATCTTCCTGAGTCATGCACGCCCTGGCATGCTCCTACTGTTTCGTCCGATAGAAGATCGGCTGCGGGCCGTCCACGATTTTGAAATCCGCCGGCACAGTGAACAACGATGGGCTTGGCTCCGCGCGCACGATGTTCGTGAGGCGGAACGTCTGCTCCCCCATGCGTGGATCGCTCCGTTTGCTGTAGACCACGGTCTTGAGATCAGGCGAAGTCCAGACTTCCGTAACAATTGTGATGGGCCGCTCATTTCCGATTTGTCCTGCCGGAATCGTGTGCGTCGTCCGTACTCCATTCACGAGGACGCCTTCCATGGTCTGAGAACCAAGATCCTCTGTATTCCCCTGGTCCTGCTCACTTGTGATCAGATGCTTTTCGAAGAATACTCCCGGCGCGGGAGCACCCATCGCGGTGGACATAGCATCGGGTGGAGGTAACGGCGCTCCGTTCCCTTCGACGACTCTCATGGTGACCGTTGCGCCCGGCGCGCCCGCAGTACCTCCTGCAAGCAGAGGAAGCGCAGGCATTTTCTGCGCTGTCTTTTCCGTCAAGTTCAATGTGTAGGAAGTCTGCGCGACCGGGTCGTGGATGAAAATCAGATGCGGCGCATTAGCCGCCGATAAATTCCCGATCGCCGGTAGGGCCGTGTCCTGACGAGTGCGGCCTTGCGAATCGCGCGCGGTGGTTCCCGTACTCGTCTGCACGAGGCGATTGCCGTCCGCCAGCGTCTGGACGGATTCGTTTGTGATCGTGGCCGAATATGGCGCGCCGACAACAGGGCCCGAGGCTCTGTCGAATGCTCCCGAGGCCACGGTCACCTGACCGGCCGTTTGATAGATGACGTCGCCCTTCTCTTGCGCTAAGGCGCAAGGTGCAGCTGCGAGAACAAGAAACAATGCGCGTTTCATGGTGGTGTGACTCTCCTTTTCAGCTAAACGAATTTCACTGCCGCAGACGAACCTGTTTGACAGATCCATCCGGAGCAATTCTCAAGTCCGCGATGAAATTGATTCCACTCGGCATCGCGCCCGGCGGAAACATCGCTTCGGCCGGGATCGCGATTTCGATCGCGGTATCCATCGGCTGCAGTTCCGTGGCGCGTTCCTGGACACGGGGAACCGCGTGACGCCTGCGCATCGTCGCTTTGTGCGCGGCAGGTGGGATAGGCGCGCCGGGAGGGGGAGCAGCAACAGGCACAGAACCAGTCGCTACCGTCGGACCGACAACCGGCGGCGGCCCGATGCGCGGCCGTGGCAATGCCAGGAAAATAACGGCCGCGGCTACCAGCGCGCTCGCAAGCACAGGCACCCAAGGCGGTACGCGGCGAGGCGCTTTCGCGGCCATCACCCCATCGCAATAAGCATTGAAGGCTTCGCTCACCTGTCCATAGCTGGCCGCCCAACGGCGGCACTCCTCACAACTTTCGACGTGGCGCTCCACCGCGCTGGCTTCCTCTGGCGAAAGCTCTCGATCAAGCCAGGCCATTAGTTTCGCTTGAACGTCACACATTGCATTTCTCCGCTAGTCTCTTGATCCCGCGCTCGACCGTGTCCGCCACTGTGGATGTTGCTATTCCCAGAACTTCTCCGATTTCACGGTAGCGCAGCCCTCCCGCCCTCAGCAGGAGGCACTCCCGTTCGGACTCCGTCAGCAACCGAATCGCTGCTGCGAGGTGCCGGAACTTCTCTTTCTCAAGCACCCGTTGCTCCGGCGTCGCATCGTCCGCCAGAAAATCCATTTCGCCGTCGAGTGGCTCACCGAATCGCCGATGGTAGCTGGTCTGGCGATTTCTCGCCTGATTGTGCGCCACGCGAAACAGCCAGCCGCGGATGTTTTCCTGCGTTCCGTTCGAAGCCAGATGCCGTTGCAAGCTGAGAAACGCGTCTTGCACCACATCCTGCGCTTCGTCGCTCGTAAGTCCGAGACAGACGAGGTAGCGCAGCAGAGGCTTTCGTAGTTCGCGATACAGAGTCGTAACCTCCGAGGTGCCGGCGGCCAGCCGCAGCAGCGGCAGCGCCAGGGGTACGGAATCGTCACTCACATGAGCCTCCGCATCGCGCCTCTATCTATAGAACAAGCGAGAGTCCCGGTTTTCCGGGGAGGTGTGTCCACCACCACAGAACGCTCTCGCACTGGAAGATGCCTCGTTCTTAGACGCGCTGGATCATCAGAACGTGGTCATCGGACTTACGGCGGCTCTGCCGTACCATTACCTAACTTGTCCGGCTACCGCGTTAATCAGGCAGTAGCCAATTGGCTGGTGATAGAGGGGGCAATGCGAGCGTACCTGAAAGAACTGTTTCTGGAATCGCTTGTAGCGCCTGCTAGTTCGGCAACAATCCGTACACGTCGATCTCGCCGAAGGTTGTGCCGCCACCCAGGGTGTCATCAGTTGCACGCGTCCCGAGGTAGACCTTGCCATTGGCGACAGTTGGTACCGTGAACTTCACCGAATTGCCGGCGGTATCCCGGTTTCCGGGGGCCTGAGAACTATTCCACAACTCGGTCGCGAGGTCGTTTGCGTCGAAAGCGTGGAGAATCGCAGGTCCCGCTGCCCGGGTGATGCCTTCGGTAGTGCCAAACGCACTCGAATCAATCGCCCAGACGATGGCATTGACGTTTCCATCCGCGGAGACGGAAGTCGTGGGGCCGGGGTACGTATAAGTGTAAGTGTTTGCGGTAGTCGACGTTGGGTTTGTGGAGAGGAAATTCGGTCCGGTCGAACTAAAGGAAAATGCTTTCATATACTTCAGATTTCTAGTCTCATCAGTTTCGCCGAAATACATAGTACCGTTCCAATAGGCAGGGGATCCCCATAAGCCGGTGAGGGCTCCTGAAACATCCTGAACGATTTGCGTATCGCTCGCAGTACACGTACTGCAGAACTGTCCCATGTTGTCTCGATCAACGAGATAGATGTTGCCGCTTTTCCCAGCTTCTACAAGCAAGTGCGGGTGTCCCAAAATGCCAGACGGATCCGGCAATAGCATTACGCCACCAGAGCCGAGGTCTCTATCGTTCACGTCGAGAGATGACTGCTCGTGAGGCGTGAAGTAATCGAGCACGGTAAGGCTGGTCGGCGTTGCAGTGAGGGCCTGAAACTTCAGGATGCTGTCACCGAACGCGTCGGTGCCATTCCAGGTTCCATTTCCTGTCACGAGATAGACGTTCCCACCGGAGTCGGCAGCAGGGCCATTTCCGGACATCCAAATACCCCCCGCGAAGGAATTGGGCGAGACGTTGAAAACGGCTTCCTGCAGGAGCGACGCCGCGTTGTAGGACATCAGCCAGCCGTGATAAGGGCCAAAATCGCAATAGGAGGCCCACGAGATCAAAACGTGACCATTTTGCAGTAGGAGAGCGGGTCGTTGATTGTTCAGCATAGCGTCGAAGCTGACCTGTCCTCCACTGCTTCCGGCTCCAGTTCCCGCGACGGTCGCCTGGATGTCCCTTGGCCCGCCGAACTTTTCACTACCGGTTGTGATGTCGAGGGCGTGGAGACGCTGGTGAAAGGTCAGCGCGCCGCTGGTGCTTTTCGTGTTCGTGACCAAATAGATGGTGCTTGTCGCGGGATCTATCACCGGTGTTCCGACAATGCCGATGTCCGGAATGATCAGGGCACAGCCAGACTCGTCCGCGCTGGTCACCCAGGTTTCACCGGAGGGCATGAGACTATTCACACCACTTGCGCCAGTGCGCCAGTAAGCCGTGCAAGGCTTGGCATCAGCGTCGAACGCATACACCGTGTCGTGCTGCGTGGCAACGAACAGGACGTTGTGAATCCCGCCGCTGATAGAGAGGTTCGCAATCCATAGCGGTTGCGCGTAAACGGCCCCATCTACGGTACAGGAAAAGAGCTTGCCGAAGGTCGCGGCAGTTACGTTTGCTTTTGTCAAAGCGTATTCCTGAGGATTGACGCCGTCGCGAGCGGGGTTGTTATGATACGTGGCGACACTGACTAGGTCGCTGACACCGATCGTGGCCGAGGCGCTCTTCGTGACGTCCGCGACGCTGGTCGCCGTGATCGTGACAGAGTCTGTGCTCGCCGGCGCGAAGAATGTCGCCGTCGTGGCGGCCTGGCTGCTGAAGGTGCCTGCCGATGCCGTCCACGTGACGCCTGCGCCGCCAATGTCATTTGTCACCCTAGCCGTGAAGACCTGGGATTGCGTCACTGTGAGGCCGCCGCGCACAGGTGTGAGCGTCACGCTGATGTTCGTGGTGGGCGTAGGCGTGGGCGCTGGCGCCCCGCCTCCGCCGCAGCCGGAAACTAACAGAAGAGTGAAGAAGAGAGTAAAAACGAGAACAAAGACAGATCGAGGAACGCGCTTCGCGAGGATATAGATTCTCACAAAATGAACCTATCAGGAGAAAGGGCGCACGCCGACGACAGTTCACAATTGATGTACCGCTTCGATAAATAGATCAATATGTGTAGCTTCCGCCTCCGACGCAGAGTCCTGAGGCTGCAATAGCAGCTCCCAAGACTCCAGAGAGTTGTGGTACTTGTCCGGTAAGCACATTAATCGTCAAGTGTCCTCACAGTTTGTTCCCAAACTTCCCCGAATCCCGTTTGCAAAACCCACGGTCTGAGGGGCAATATCTGGTGGTTTCCAGGCGTGAGGGCAACAGAATCAACGTGGTTTATGGAGCGGGCGATGGGAATCGAACCCACGTCCGAAGCTTGGGAAGCTTCTATACTGCCATTGTACGACGCCCGCTGTGCACACTAAGCTAGCAAAACGCTGGTAGGCTCGCAAGGGTCCGCCAAGGACGTGTTGTTGGCGGGAGGTTCACATCAGCAATCGAAATCGCGTTGTGTGCTTAGGAGGAGGCGATGAACGCAACAGCAGTGAAACCCAAAGAACAGCTCTGTCAGGGAGTTTCGCGCGTAGATGAACCCTGCGGCCAAAGCGCCCAGCAGTATTGTCAGCGCTGCGGGTTATGGTTCTGCCGGGCTCACTTTCCTGATCCCGACTGGCATTCCTGCGCCCCCGATCAAGGCACCGGCTGATTCCCGAACGCTCCCTGCCATCAGCGAGGCATTGGCAATTGTGCAGCGTCACTTACGAGTCGCCTTGACTCCCTTCCGTCCGTCCGTTAGCGTCGAAGTTTACGGAGAACGCTGTGTCCAACCCCATCATCACCCTCACGACCGACTACGGCATGAACGACCACCTGGTCGGCACGCTGAAGGGTGTCATTCTCAAGATCAATCCCGAAGCCACGATCGTCGATATCACCCATAACGTCGCGCCGTACGACCTGCTCGACGGCGCGCTCGCCATTGGCGCGGCCTACGCCTATTTTCCTCCGCGCACGATTCACGTCGTTGTGGTGGATCCCGGTGTCGGCACCGACCGACGTCCTTTGCTCGTATCCGGCGAGAATCAATATTTCATCGCGCCGGATAATGGGGTCCTTTCTCTCGTCTACGAGCGCGAACAAAACATCGTCGTCCGCCACGCCAACGTCGAGCACTATTACTTGCAGCCGTTGAGCAAGACCTTCCACGGCCGCGATATCTTCGCCCCGGTCGCTGCATGGTTTTCCAAAGGCGCGCAAATCGCCAGCATGGGCGAAGAGATTACCGACTTTAAACGTTTCGCCATGCCCCGGCCAAAAGCCTCGGACGGCGTCAGCAAAGGCGTCGTGATGCGCGTAGATGCTTTTGGCAACCTCGTCACCAATTTTCGCAGCGAGGACTTGCCGGAAACTGCCCTGCAAAGCGGCGCCGTGAAATTTCAGGTCGGCAACCACCCTGTCCTTCGTCTGGTGGACACCTTTGCACAAGGACGTGAAGGTGAACCGGTCGCCTATGTCGGTGCCAGTGGCTACATCGAAGTCGCCGTCAACAAATCCAATGCGTCGCGCACCCTCGCGCTGGGCCGCGGCGCGCTGGTGGTGCTCGCCCAATAGGGTCTTCTCCGCTCTTTGTGTAGAGGTCACTGTGGAGATTAGATTGAACTAGGGGGATACCTCTTGCCCGTAGTGAATGACAAATACAGGCAGCAGGCGCAGGCGAATCCAGGCGATACGCCAAGGCCGAGAAAACTCAGCGTGCCTGGCGCGTCGAACGGGCAGTGGCTTTGTGTTACGAGTGAAGACTTTCCTAGGCAGCGGCTGGCGCCGGTTGCTTCCGCCGGTGCCAGTAACCCAATGCCGCGAACAGAAGGACCGCAGGCACGCCGGTCAGTCCGCAAGCGATAAAGAAAATGCCGTAGGCGTGAATGAGGCCGTGCGTGGTGCTCAGGCTTTCGACCGCAGCACCGGAAAATCCCTTTAAGATCTTTCCCAGCCAAGCATAGGTTGAACTCAAGAGCGCATACTGCGTGGCGGTGTATCCCAGATTGGTGAGACTCGACATGTACGCGACAAGCGCAACGCCGGCAAAGCTCAGGCCGAAGTTGTCACCTGCCATGACGAGCGCGAAGAGATGAATGCTCGTGCCCGCGAACGCGAGAGTCGCAAACGCGGCAGTCGCGGCTGCCTGCACAATGCCCCCGATGACGAGCGCGCGCATGTAGCCGAGCTTCAGCGAGCAGAATCCACCAGCTGCGATGCCTGCAAACGTAGCGATGAGTCCGATTGAGCCGCGCACCGCTCCGACCGTTTGCTTCGAAAGACCGATGTCATGGTAGTAGGGATTCGCCATCGGACCCATGATGAAGTCCGGCAACCTGTAGAGGCTGATTGCCGCTAACATCACAAGCGCGAGCCAGCCATGTGCACGGAAGAAAGCGATGAACGGTCCCACCACAGCGTCGAAGAAACCGCGCTGCGTCCAAAGCGCCGCTTCGCGCTTTTTTTCATCCATCACGGCATCCGCGCGCTCCGGTTCCTTCGCAAACCAGGTTGCGATCATTCCAACGGCCATACATGCGCCGTAGATACCGTAGGACATGCGCCAACCCACGGTCGCTGCCGCGATGAGGATAAGGGAATCCGTAGCCAGGAGCGCCAGGCGGTAGCTGAACTGATAGGCAGACGCGAGGAGGCCTTGTTCTTCTCCGTCGTCTGCCGATTCAATGCGCCAGGCATCAACCACAATGTCCTGTGTCGATGAAGCAAACGCGACGACGAGCGCAAAAGCGCCAAGCCGGCCGAGCCCGGCTTTCGTGCCAGTTCCGCCCATGGCGGACAGCGCCAGCCCGACGACGATCTGCGAGAACATCATCCATCCGCGCCGATGTCCAAGCCGTTTAAACAACGGCAAGTCGACGCGATCCATCAAGGGCGCCCACAGAAACTTCAGCGAATAGGCAATGCCCACCCAAGAAAGAAACCCAATCGCCGTCAGGGAGGTGTGTTCATCGCGCAGCCAGTAGCCGAACGTATTGCCGACCAGATAAAAGGGAAGGCCAGAAGAAAACCCGAGCAACAACATCGAAAGCGTTTTGGGCCGCAGGTAATCGGCGAGCCGGTGCTTGTGCGGACTCACGCCTTCATTGTCTACCGGAGCCTCACGAAACTCAACCCTCCGACGGCGCGGTCGGCCGGTTGGCCGCGGCGGTACGCGGCAGGCATTCCAGCGGGAATCGCGATCGCCGCGCAAACCAACAGCGCAAGAAACGCCAGCTGCAGTGTCGCCGGGTAGCGTTCGAAAATGATCGGTCTTACCGGGGCCTGGAACTTGAAGGACTGCCCAAAATCTCCATGGACCAGTTGCCGCAAGTAACGCCCGTAGGCACGTGCAACGGTAAATCAAGACCCAGTGCATGCCGGAGTTGCACCAGTTCTCCCGGCGCTGCTCCCTCGCCGAGCATTTGTTCGACGGGATCGCCCGGCACGATGTGGATCATCAGAAAGACGAGCGTCAGCAGCAGCCAGAGCGCGGGCAGCGTGAGCAAGAAACGTTGGAAAAGATGTCGCGCCATTGGCCGCTTCCGCCTAAGAATCCGCCGCTGTGGCTTTTGCATCTTTCGTTCGTCGCACCGCGTCCGATGTGGATTCCGAAGGTTTTCCCTCTCCCGCAGCCGGCCGCAAAAGCTGAATTTTTACCCTTGCCACACGCCGCCCATCCATCTCCACAACGCTAAAGCGGTGACTGCCGTATTCGAAACTTTCACCGCCACGCGGGATGAATCCGAGTTGGTCGAGCACAAAACCGCCAACCGTCGCATACACCGGATCTTCCGGCAAGGCGATGTGGTATTGCGTATCGAGATCGCGCACGTTCATCGCGGCATCAAAAATCATCGCTCCGTCCGCCAGCGTAAGCGGACGCTCTACAACGTCAAACTCGTCGTGAATTTCCCCAACCATTTGTTCGAGAATATCTTCCAGGGTAACCAGCCCCAGAATGCTCCCGAACTCGTCCACCACGAGCGCCATGCCTACATGACGGGAGCGCAGCTCCAGAAGTAGTTCACTCGAGAGTTTCGTCTCCGGCACGATAAGCACCTCACGCAGCACGCGGCGCAAGTCGAACGGTGGCGGCGTCAGGTTTTCCTGCAATCTTCTCTCGCGGTCGAGCAAAACCCACAGCATGTCCTTGATGTGAACGAATCCCAGAAAGTGATCCGGTGTCCCCCGGTAGACGGGAATGCGTGAACGCTGTGTGGTGGCAAACGCACGCATCACTTCATCCAGCGTCGACTCCACCGGCAAGGTGTGCATATCCGGCCGCGGCACCATGATCTCGCGTACCTGTATCTGCCCTAGCTCGATGGCGCTCAGAATAAATTTCTCTTCTCCGGGTGCGAGCAGTCCGCGCTCGCGGGCCTGCTGAATTTCAATTTGCAGTTCCTCCGTCGAATGCGCTACATCATGGCCGTGGGGTCCACCAACACCCAGTGCTTTCACCACCGCGCCGGATACTCCGTCCAGAAGATCGATCGCCCAGCGAAACGTATTCAAGAACCAATGAAACGGCTTGGCAATCAGCAGCGCCACGCGTTCGGCACGCGCCAGGCTCACCGTCTTCGGCACGAGTTCCCCGAGCACTACGTGCAAAGCGCTGAGGAGCGCGAACGCCACGGCGAGCGCAACCGCATGCGCAAGCAGGACCGTGCCCTTACCCGGCGTGCCTGGCCAGATCTGTTGAAACGCTTTTGCCAGCGTCGCCTCACCGAGTGCACCGATGGCCAAGGTCGTCAGCGTAATCCCCACCTGCACGCCGGAAACGACACGGTGCAGGTCGCTCAAAAGCCCTTCCACAACTCGCGCCCGCGCATCTCCTTTCGCAACGAGCTGCCGCACGCGTGACAGCCGCACCGCCACCAGCGAAAATTCCGCCGCCGCGAAGAAGCCGTTCAGCGCGACCAGCACAAGCACTCCGATCAGCCGCACCGCAAACATGAAGCTTCCACCTTCCTCCTGCCGCATTGTAGCAGTACCCAACCGGCGAACATCGCACCTTTCCCCCCGGAACAACGAACAGCACGCTTGCTCCCGCGTTTGACTCCACAACTTCGCCGCACGCGCAGGTTGCACGCTTCCAGACTGTCCCCTACACTCAATCTTCAACGAAGCGAGTAGGGAGCCGCCTTGCGCACGATCCTACGTTTTTCTTATTGGGTATTCGCCATCTTCGTCACTGTCGGTGCTTCCCTGATTTGGTGGTTCGTTTTCCGGCCACTCCCCCAAGTCGATGGCGCGGCCTTTCTCCCTGGCCTGCAAAAAGAAGTCACCGTCGACCGTGACACCTGGGGCGTGCCTCATATCCGAGCCGCCTCACTCAGCGATCTGGCCGAGGCACAGGGCTACGTCATGGCGCAGGACCGCCTGTGGCAGATGGACCTGCTGCGCCGCATTGCGCGCGGCCAGCTCTCGGAAATCGTCGGCCCCGTGGCGCTCCCGCTCGACCGTGAATATCGAACCTTCGGCTTCGGACGAGCCGCCGAGCACGACGTTTCACTTCTGGATACGGAGTCGCGCGGCGTGTTAGAGGCCTACGCCCGGGGCATCAACCGTTTCATCGAACAGCATCAGAACCGCCTTCCACTCGAATTTTCTCTTCTCGAATACAAGCCGCAGCCCTGGCAGCCTTCCGACTCCATTGTGATTGCCGGCTATATGTACGAAACACTGACAGACACCTGGGAAAAAGAACTCAACCGTGCCAAGGTGATCGAGCGCGTTGGCGCCGACCGCGCCAAAGATCTCTTTTCCGAAGACGCCCTGATGGATCATTTTGTCGTCGGCGACCCCAATGTTGCCAACGATGGTTCCGAGCGTTCGCGCGCGAACACCGACGGCGAAGATGACGATGACGAGATGCGATCGGATACCGTGCTTAAGGCGAGCAATGGCAATGCGGCGACGACACAAACGACGGTACCCTTTACGGACCTGGCATCCCCGCTCTGGCCTTCTCTGCATAATTGGATCGAAGAATCACGCCGTGAAATTCGCCACGGCGTCGGCAGCAACAATTGGGTCGTCAGCGGCGCACACACTGCAACCGGCAAGCCACTGCTCGCCAATGACACGCATCTTGAGCTGTCCGTTCCTCCCATCTGGTACGAAATTCACCTCACTGCGGCTGGCTGGAACGTCAAAGGGTTCGCTCTGCCGGGTGTTCCGCTCGTCATCATCGGGCACAACGACCGAATCGCCTGGGGCTTCACGAATAATGGCGCCGACGTACAGGACCTCTACATCGAAAGCTTCAATCCCTCCGCGCCCGATGAGTATCGCGTCCACGGCGCGTGGAGCAAGGCGCAGGTCTTCGACGAAGTGTTCCATGTCAAGGGCCGGACCGATGAACACATGAAATTAATCGTCACCCGCCACGGCCCCATCGTTCACCGCGAAGGCAACAAAGCGTATGCCCTGCGATGGACCGCGACCGAGCCCGGCGGCCTCTCCTACTCCTACAACTGGCTTGGCCGCGCGCACAACTGGAGTGAATTTCGCAACGAGATGAAACGCGTCTGGGGGCCGGGGCAAAACACCGTCTATGCCGATGTCGACGGCAACATCGGCTACCTCATGGCAGCGCGCGTACCCTTGCGGAAAAAAGGTCGCGGCGAGGTGCCCGTGCCCGGTGACACTGACGACTACGAATGGACCGGCTACATTCCCTTCGATCAATTGCCGCAAGCGCTCGACCCGGAGAGCGGCTTGATCGTCACCGCTAATGGCCGCGTCGTCGGCCCCAACTACAAGCCTTACTTAACGGACCGCTGGGAGGAGCCTTACCGGACCTCTCGCATCTACGACCTGCTGCACGACAAGCATGACCTGCGGCCGGAAGACATGCTCAAGGTGCAGACCGACACCTACAGTTATCCACACTTCTTTCTCGCCGAGCAATTGTCTTCCGCATTAAAAACTGTGCAGCCCAAAGATGTCCGGGCACAGAAACTGATCGAACGAGCGAAGGATTGGAACGGCATTGCCGACGCCGATTCTCCACTCGTCTCTTTTCTCGAAGCCACGCGCCGCAGCGCTCTCGTGCTTCTGCTCGAACCTTGCCTTGGCAAGGACACTAATCTTTACGACTGGCGCAGCACCGCCTTCCTGCAGAAAATCCTGACGGACCGCCCCGCAAAATGGCTGCCGCCTGCCTACAAGACCTACGACGAGCTACTCTCCACCGCCGCCGACCGCGCCGTCGGAAGACTCGCCGAGCTCTCCAAGAGCGAACGCATCGAGGACTGGCAGTGGAGGAGCTTCGACTCTCTCGAAATGCTCCATCCCATCGGCCGCGAGGGATTGTTGAAGCGCCTCCTCAGCATCACAGGCAAGCCACAGTCCGGCACAATGTTTAGTCCTCGGGCTGCGACGCAGCAGGATGGTCCAGCAATGCGTTTCGTCGCCAATCCCGCTAATTGGGACGACTCCATTCTCCTCATTCCGGCCGGCCAATCCGGTCAATTCGGCAGTGGCCACTACACGGATCAATTCTCTTATTGGTACGAGAGCAAGCCCATCGTCGCGCCTTTCAGCGACGCCGCCGAAGCCCGCGCGCGCCGGCACACATTAACCCTAAAGCCAGCCTCTTGAGAACCCATCGCTCTGATGCCTGAACTCCCCGAAGTCGAGGCCGTCGCTCGCACTTTACGTCCTCTCGTCGAGCGTCGCCGGATTCGCTGCGTCCACGTTCTGCATCCCATTGCTACGAAGCCACAGAAAGCCTCGCAGCTCGCGCACCTTGCCGAAGGGCAGCGGATCCGCGCGGTCGAACGCAAAGGCAAATACATTCTCCTTACCCTCGACCGCGGCGTGCTGACATTGCACTTTCGTCTCGACGGCCAGCTCGTCTGGTTCGGCAACGCAAGAAAAATGCTGCGTCGCGCCAACCAGCCCGAGGACGGCGTCCACGTTGACGTAGCCATCGAATTAGACAAAGGTGTTCTCGGCTTCGCCGATCGCCGACATTTCGGTCGCGTGCATGCTTGGGAATCTACCGAAGCGTGTCCCTCGCTTCGCAAACTGGGTGTCGATGCACTCTCTCCCGAGTTTCGCCCCCGGCTCTTTGCGGACCTGCTCGCCGCATCCAAACGCCCATTGAAAGAATTCCTACTCGACCAAACGCGGATCTCCGGCATCGGTAACATCTACTCTTCGGAATCGCTGTGGCACGCACGTCTCGACCCGCGCCGCCGCGCAAATATGCTTAAACCCGCCGAAGCGCGCCGCCTCCACAAAGCGATTGTTTCCGTTCTCACCCGTGCTTTAGAATGCTGTCTGCATCCGGCGCCCGATTTTCGTGACCCGGAATGGTGGTTTCAGGGCCTAGAAAGCATTCTTCGCGCCTACAATCGCGAAGGAAAACCCTGCCGCCGCTGCGGAAAACCGATTCAACGCATCGAACAAGGCGGCCGGTCAACGTATTATTGTTTGCACTGTCAAAAGTAAGCGGTCCAAAGGATCACAGGCAATCGCGTGAACACACCTGCACCCAAAAAGCTCGAACCCCCGAAGAAGCCCGATTTTGAGCGTTCCCTCGCGCGCCTCGAGGAAGTCGTGCGCCGCCTCGAAAGCCCGCAGGTCTCTCTCGATGACGCCATGAAACTCTTCGAAGAAGGCGTGACACTTTCGCGCGAGTGTCAAAAACAGCTTGAGGAAGCCGAGGGCCGCGTCGAAATTCTACTGAAAAAAGCTGATGGCAAGCTTGCTGCCGAACCTTTCGACCCCGAACGGGAGAGCGAATCTTGACCCGGCCGCCGCAACGCCTCTTTCGCGCCACTCCTCCGCGATGACGCTCCCCGCATTTTTTGAAGAAGACCGTCTGGCCGCTGAAGCTTCCCTCGAGCGCCTGCTTCCCTCGGAATCCACGCCGCCGCCGTCAATTCACAAAGCCATGCGCTACAGCGTTTTTGCCGGCGGCAAACGCCTCCGTCCGATTCTCTGCCTCGAAACGGCCCGCATCTTTGCCGCCGACGTCGCGGCCGCCTTGCATCCTGCCTGCGCCATCGAATTTATCCATACGTATTCGCTGATTCATGACGATCTTCCCGCGCTCGATAACGACGACCTGCGTCGCGGAAAACCCACCTGCCACAAGAAATTCGGCGAGGCCACCGCTATCCTCGCCGGAGATGCCCTGCTCACCCTCGCATTCGAAACCATCGGCTCCGCCCCCGTGGATGCCGCGCGCCGCGCCGCCATCTTGACAGAAGTCGCCGGCGCCGCGGGCACGGTTAACGGCATGGTCGGCGGGCAAGTGGCCGATCTCGAAGCCGAAGGCAAGCCGGTCACGCTGCAGATGCTCGAGTACATTCACCGGTCGAAGACCGCCGCGCTTATCCGGGCATCCATTGCGGCCGGCGCTCTCTCTGTCGGCGCGCCCGAGGAAGATGTCTTGCGTCTGCGCCGGTTCGGCGAAACTATTGGCTGGGCTTTTCAGGTCACCGACGACATCCTCGACGTCGAGGAATCCTCCGCTGCTCTCGGCAAAACCGCCGGCAAAGACATCGCGCAACAAAAAGCGACCTACCCATCGGTATATGGCCTCGAGCGCTCCCACGAAATCGCCAGGGAGCTCGCCACAAAAGCCATCGCCGAACTCGCTCCTTATTCCGGACGTGCCGCGCGCCTCCGCGAGGTCGCGGAGTATCTCGTCCTTCGCCGCGCCTGACGATTCGAACGCGCCATGAAATCCAAGGCACGCCGCAAGCGGCTCGACCTTCTTCTTGTCGAACGCGGTCTCGCCGGCACTCCCCAAAAAGCTCTTGCTGTGATCCTCGCTGGCGAAGTTCAGGTAAATGGTGCGCCCGCATACAAGGCTGGCATGCCCGTGACAACCGATGCCCGTATCGAAATCACCAGCCGTGCGCAAAAATTCGCCAGCCGCGGAGGTTTCAAGCTTGAAGGCGCGCTTGATGATTTCTCTGTCGATCCCGCAGGACGCACTTGCCTGGATATTGGCTCCTCCACCGGCGGCTTCACCGACTGCCTCCTGCAGCGCGGGGCCTCGCGCGTCTACGCGGTCGACGTAAACATCAGCCAGCTTGCCTGGAAGCTTCAGAAGGACCCGCGTGTCGTCCGCATTGAGCGTAACGCGCGTGAGTTGCGCCGTGAAGACATCCCGGGGCCCATCGATCTAATCGTGACGGATGTTTCCTTCATTTCTGTTGTAAAAGTATTGGCGCCAGTCTCCTCCGTTGCAAAGCCGAGCGCCGATTTCCTCGTCCTGATCAAACCGCAGTTCGAATTGCCTCGCGAAGATGTTGGACCTGGCGGAATCGTCCGGGACGTGGCGCTGCACGAGAAGGCCATCGAGAAGGTCCGCCACGCCGCCGAAGCCGCCGGACTCGAATGTCTTGGCGTCCGCCCGAGCGGGCTTCCCGGCGCCGAAGGCAATCAGGAATATTTTCTCCACACACGCAAAAAGACCATAGAGTAAAATCGCAGACACACATGCCACCCAAAGCGACTTTGAAAACGGTGGGCATCATCTCGCGCCCCCGCCGCGAGCAACTTTTTGCTGTGATACCGCCGCTTCTTCAGTGGCTCGAAGCGCGTGGCGTTCACGCGCTCTACGACGGAGAGACGGCCAGCTCTCTAGACCAGCCCTCAACCGCCCGGACTCGCCAGGAGCTCGCAGACGAATCGGACCTCCTACTCGTTCTGGGAGGTGACGGCACGCTTCTGGCCGCCGCGCGCGTCGCTGCCCCGCGTGGCATCCCAATCCTCCCCGTCAACATGGGAAGTCTGGGCTTTCTAACGAGCTTCACTCTCGAAGAGATGTTTCCCGCACTCGAGGAAGCCCTCGCGGGACGCCCTTCCGTAAGCGAGCGCGTGATGCTTGGAGTGGAGCTTTATCGCGGCGTTCATGTGATTGACGGTCAGCGCGTCCTCAACGAGGCGGCCATCAATAAGGGTGCGCTCGCCCGCATGATTGAGCTGGAACTGAAGATTGACGGCACCTTCGTCTGCCGTTACCGCTCCGACGGTCTGATCGTCGCGACGCCGACCGGCTCAACCGCCTACTCTCTCTCCGCTGGTGGGCCGATCGTCCATCCGAGCGTCGAATCGCTCATTATCACGCCGATCTGCCCGCACACTCTCAGCGATCGGCCGCTTGTCGTGCGCGACTCGTCCTCCGTCGAAGTGAGTCTTTCGGGCGACGCGGAGTCCGTCTTCCTTACCCTCGACGGCCAGAAGGGGATCCCCATGCAGTCTGGCGATCGCGTCCGCATCGGGCGCGCCCCCGAGTTGCTCAAGCTCATCCAGCCGCCTCGAAAATCCTACTTCGATATTTTGCGCAGCAAGCTCAAATGGGGTGAAGCGTAGGCGGCGGAAATCCGCAGCACTTCTTCAATCGAGAAAATCGCAGCGAAGCAAATCGTTCCGCGTTTCACGTCTGCGGATGACGCGATAGCGCCTGCCCTCGACCAAAACTTCTGCGGGCCGGCATCGTCCGTTGTAATTCGACGCCAGCGACATCCCATACGCCCCAGCGGTCCAGATGGCAAGCACATCATCTGCCTGAACATGACCGAGCGGCCAGTCCCGCAAGAAACAGTCGCCCGTCTCGCAGACTGGCCCTACGATATCCACGCGCCGCTTGGGCGCGTTTTTATCGCCCCTTCCGTGCGTCACGCGCGTGATCGGATGCACCGCCCCGTACAGCGCCGGCCGCACCAGGTCGTTCATCCCCGCGTCCACAATGACAAACGTCTTGCCGCGATTTTCTTTGGTGTAGAGCACGCGCGTCAGCAACACGCCGGCGGGGCCGATGATGGAGCGTCCCGGCTCCAGCAAAAGATGCACCCCGAGCGGCCGCACAAGCTCAGCCACCATGCGCGCATACACGGCGCGCGAAGGTGGATGCTGATCCTTATACCGAACACCAAGCCCGCCGCCAAAATCCAGATACCTCAACGCCATTCCATCGCGCCGCAATTCTCGTACGTAGCCCGCAAGCTTGCGCAGCGCCTCGCGAAATGGCTCCAGCGTCACGATCTGTGATCCAATGTGCGCACTGATTCCCTGCCACCGTATCCATTTCGAGCCCGCGCGCGCCCTGTATATCTGCCGCGCGGCGGACCAGTCCATTCCGAACTTATGCTGGTGTTGCCCAGTGGAGATATGCGGATGGCCGCCCGCCCGTACATCGGGGTTTACACGAATGGAAACCGCCGGTGCTGCGCCACCCTTTCTCATTTGCCGCGACGATTCCTCGAGCAAGATCTCTAATTCCGCTTCCGATTCGATGTTGATCAGAAGAATCCCGCCCCGCCCGCCGCGGCGCCTTGGCGCGTATCGCAGTGCTTCTCGCATCTCTTCTCGCGTTTTCCCCACGCCAGAAAAAACGATGCGATCGCCGCGTACGCCGATGTGCTGCAGTTGCTCCAGTTCGCCACCGGAGACGACGTCGAATCCGCTGCCCATTTTCGCAAGATGCTTCAGGATGGACAGATTCCCGTTCGATTTCACCGCGAAGCAAATCGTATGCGGGAGCGCACCAAGGCCGCGATCCACTTGGCGGTAAGCGTCCTCAATCGCAGCGCGGCTGTATAGATAGGTCGGGGTTCCCAGTTCGCCCGCGACTCCTGCCAGCGGCGTTCCTTCGCAGAAAACCTCTTCGCCGTACTTTGCCTTCCCTCGGTTTGTCTTCCAGGAGAAATGCGGTGTGTTCGTGGCAGGATCTAGGGAATAGTGCTTCTTGCCGTCACGACCAGCCGAATTGCTCATCTCACCTTCAGCACCACGAGCGTTCGATCGTCGGCGAGCGGTGCGCTCTCGGCAAACCAATCCACTTCCCGTAAAAGCAGATCGGCGAGTTCCGTTGCGCTGGACTCGTGGTGCTGCTCAATTAGCTTGCCCAGGCGTTGCGTTCCGAAAAACTGCCCTTCCTTGTTCACCGTCTCCGCCAATCCATCCGAATGGAACACCAGAATGTCGCCCGATTTCAGCGTCACGCCCCACTCGTCGTAGCTCACCTCTTCAAAGATGCCCAGCGGGAAACCTGTCAGCTGTATTTTGTCGCAGCGGCCGTCCTTAAAGAGCAGCGGTTGCGACTGACCCGCGTTCGCCACGCGCAGTTTTTGTCGGCCCTTCTGCCACGTTGCGAAGCACGCGGTCATAAAACGCCCTTCGATGCGCCGCTCGCCGACAAGCTGATTCATCTGCCGCAGCATTTCCGCGGGTTGCAGTTTCTGCGGCGCGAGGCTTCTCATGATCCCGATTGCCACCGCCCCGTAAAGCGCCGCCGCCGTGCCTTTGCCACTGACGTCGCCGAGCGCAACGCCCAGCTGTTGCGGTCCGTAACGCAGAAATTCGTACAAATCGCCGCATACTTCGCGTGCGGAGAGATACCGCGCCGCCATATCCAGGCCATAATCCTCGACAGGCACGGGACGCAGCAGCGCGCCCTGAATCCGTTTCGCCGCTTGCAAATCGCGTTCCAGCCGCGCCTCATCTCGCGCAACCTGTTCATACAGCCGCGCGTTTTCCACCGACACCGCCAGATTCGCCGCCAAAATCGAGAGCGTCTGAACGTGATCTTCCGTGAAGTAATTCAACTGCGGGCTCTCCAGGTCCAGCACACCGATGACTTTGCCCTTGTGAATCATCGGAATCGACAGTTCCGACCGCGTCTCCGGATTCACCATCAGGTAGCGCGGATCTTTTGTCACGTCGGGAACCAGCACCGGCTCCCGCAGTGTCGCTGCCGCGCCAACGATCCCTTCGCTTGCCGCCGCGCGCAGCTTCCCTTGCACGTGATGGCCGTGCTTCACGTCCAGCCGATGACGAAACACCTTTAGATTCTCGTCGTAGAGCATGATGCTGAGAATCTGATAATCGATCACCCGCTTGGTCTGTTCCGCCGCGCGCCGTAGCAGCTCTTCCACATCAAGGGTCGAGCTCGTCTCGCGGCTCACTTCGTTCAACAACAGCAGTGTGCCCGCCTGGGCCCGCACCTTCTGAAAAAGCCGGGCATTTTCGATGGCCACCGCCAGTCGGCTCGCCAGCAGCGTCAAAATGTTCTGCTGGTCCCGCGTGAAATAATCAAGGTGGCGGCTCTGAATGTCCAGCACTCCCACGCACTTCCCCTGCGACATCAGAGGCACCGCCAGCTCCGAGCGCACACTGTCAATCGCGTTGATGTAACGCGGATCTTTCGATGTGTCGCTCACGCGCACGGAGTGCCCCGTCGCCGCCGCCGTGCCGGTAATTCCCTGTCCAATCGGAATCCGCAGATTCTCCGCAAGATCGCGCGGATAACCAATGGCAAAACGATGCTTGAGGTAGCTGCCGTCCCCCTCCAGCATCAGCACGCCAAAAATTTCGTAGTCGATGTGCCGCTTGATCAGCGCTGCCGTCCTCGCCAGCACTTCATCCAGGTCCAGCGAGGCGTTTACTTCTTCACCTATCTCTGCGAGGGTGGCAAGAACCTCGGCCGACACTTCCAGTCCGGGGCTTGTTGCGGTTGCATGCGTATTTGTTTCCGTGGGATTCATGCGGTCAGAACATTATAGCAGGCGGCCGCATGCACACCGTCGCGCCCGATTTTGCGGCAACTCGCGCAAGCCCCGTAGCTCAAGCTGTGAATCTTGTCCGGGGATCCTTCGGAATTGCTCTCATTCCTGCGCGCTTTCCTCTTTCTTCCCCGCCCCTAGCGACAGTACGGCTACGTGCGGAAGATTCCTGTATCGCTCGTCATAATCCAGCCCGTAACCCACCACAAATTCATTGGGAATCGTAAAGCCTACGTAGTCGGCACGTACCGCCGCGATGCGCCGCTCTTGTTTATCCAGGAGCACCGCCACTCTCAACCGCTTCGGCTTGCGCTGTTCGAACACCCGCAGCAGATATTGCAGCGTCAGTCCCGTATCCAAAATATCCTCGACGACAATAACTGTTTTTCCTTCAATGTTCGCATCGAGGTCCCGCGTGAGTTTCACCTGCCCTGACGAGTGCGTCTCTTTCCCGTAGCTGGAAACCGCGATGAAATCAAACGATACTTCGCCGGGAATCTGCCTGGCCAGATCCGACAGAAAAAAAACGGCGCCCTTCAGGACACCGACAAGGTGCAGCGGTTCCTCCGGGAAATCGCCCCGAATCTCTCGCGCCATCTCTCGGATCTTCTTCTGAATCCGGCTGCCGGTAATGAGCGTTCGAACGCTCTCGCCGCGCCCATACCTTCGCGAACTTCTTCTCTTCCTTTCTTTTCCCATGACCATCCTTCAGCGCTGAAGCCTCACTCCGCTCAAATTCTGAGGTGCTTGCGGTGATAGAAAGCGCGGCTCGTTCTCAGGCATGCTCGGCATGACCTAAGGTGCATTTGAAAAATCTGTGTTCTACGGCAGCCCAAATGTAAACAGCGCGCTTCCTGCCGCAATCGCGATGTACTCTTTCCCGTCCACCGCGAACGCCATCGGCCCCGCATAGACCGCCGCCCCCATCTGAAAATGCCACAGGGGCTTGCCCGACGCCGCTTCGAACGCGATAAAATTGCCCTCTGCGTCGCCGCTGAACACCAGCCCGCCGGCCGTTGAGAGCACGCCCGACCAGGTCGGCGAGGGATGCTTGAATTCCCATTTTATCTTTCCATCGGAGGGATCGATCGCCCGCAGCGCTCCCCAATAGGGCTCTGTCTCATCGTTGGGAAAATACGCGCTGCCGTAATACGCGTGGCCTTCTTCGTACGGCTGCGGTGCCGTGCTGAAAATGTCGCACTGCTCTCGCGCCGTAACATAAAAAAGTTTCGTCTGCGGGTCGTACGTCGGCGACATCCAGTTTGTTGTCCCCGCCGCTCCCGGGCAAACGCGCGTGCCCTCGAGCGTCGGACTGCTGCTTTTCTCCGCCACAGGGTGGCCTTCTGCGTCCGCACTCTTACTCCAGGTCACTTTTCCGTATGGGTTCGCCGAGACAACCTTTCCCGTCGCGCGATCCAAAACATAGAAAAACCCATTGCGGTTGGCGTGCGCGATCAGGTGCTTCTCGCCCAGATCGATCATCACCGGGACTTGCGTTGCATCCCAGTCGTGTTCATCGTGCTTCGTAAACTGGAAGTGCCACTTCAGCTTTCCGGTGTCCGCATCCAGCGCCAGCAAGCTGTTGCTGTAAAGATTGTCGCCCGCGCGCCCTGCTCCGCGGTTCGAAGGCGATGGATTCCCGGTCGTCCAAAAAAGCTGGTTGTAAACGGGATCGTAAACGCCCGTAATCCACGCCGGCGCGCCGCCAATCTTCCACGAATCCCCTTCCCAGCTCTCATGCCCCGGCTCACCCGGTCCCGGCACTGTATAGAAGCGCCACTTCCGCGCGCCAGTATCCGCGTCATAGGCATCCACAAATCCGCGAATGCCATACTCGCCGCCGGAAACTCCGATAATGACGAGATTCTTCACCACGAGCGGCGCCGGCGTAAAGCTGTAGCCCTTTCGGTAATCGACCGCCGCCACGTCCCAGACCACACTTCCCGTCTTGGCATCCAGCGCAATCACATGCGCATCCAGCGTCCCCATAAAAACTTTGTCACCCAGGATGGCAAACCCACGATTTACTCGCCCGCAACACGGCCGAATATCCGACGGAAGCTGGCGCTGGTATTGCCAGATCGGCCGGCCCGTACGCGCATCCAGCGCAAATGCGCGGTCGTCCTGTCCAGTCCCATAAAGAATTCCATCCACCACGAGTGGCGTAGTCTCAAACCTGTCCGTCGCCATCGTCTGATAGACCCATTTCGGCGCCAGCGCATGTGCGTTTGCCTTGTTGATCTGGTCCAGCGTGCTAAAGCGGCGTCCCGCATAATCGCCTGAATACGTCATCCAATTTTCTGGCTCCTTCGAAGAATCCAGCAGCCGTTGGAACGTTACCTGCCCGTTCACGCTCCCTGCAAAAACGCCCGCCGTCAGCAAGATCACAGGCCAGCAAAAAAGCTTTTTCATCCTCGCATCCTCACTTTACTTTGCGCCCACGCTCAATAGATATGCGACGAGGTCATTGAGGTCTTTGTCGCTCAGCATCTTTGCGTCATACGGCGGCATCAGCGACTCGCGGCTCTTCTCAAACGATTTCAGCTTGTCTTTCTCGAAGAGGTGAATCTTCTCATCCGCATCCATCATCTGCAGGCTGAAGTTGTCTTCGTTCATCGTGACGCCGGTAATCTTCTTCCCATCCGGAGTGGTCACCGTCACCGTCTCATACTCCTGCGGAAATTCTTTCGCTGCTTCCTTGATTCCTTGCGCCAGCCGCCGGCTCGGATTACGCACCGAATCCACCAGGGAATCCGCTGACCGCACCGAGCCGGCCACCGTCAAATCCGGCCCCAAACGCCCGCCCCTTCCTTCTACCATGTGGCAGGTCCCGCATCGCGCGCTGCCGTAAAATAGCTCTTTTCCATGCGCCGCATCGCCCAACGGCTTTTCCGGTGCTTTCACTTGCACGCTGCGCAAATACGTAATGACCTGCCAGATCTCTTCGTCCGTCATTCCGACACCAATGCCTCCATTGGTCCCGGCGGGCATAGCCGTACCCGGTACCCCTTGGCTGATCGTTCTAAAAAGTTCCGCGTCGGCATTTCCGTGGCGCTTCTGCGCTTTTGTTAAATCGGGACCGCGCCCTCCGCCCCGCCCACTTAACCCGTGGCAGAAAGCGCAGTTAATCCGAAACTGAAACTCACCCAGCTTCGCCGCCTTGGCATCCCCCGCAAACGGGTTCTTATCATCCGCTCCAACTACCATCGTCATTGCGAGCAGCCCCGCCAGGCTAGTTCCAGTTAAGGCCAAAACAATACGGCCCTTCCGAGAAAACGACACTCGCCTCAACCAGTATTCTTTCGTGTCAAACATGGCTCCCTGGCATCCTTCCCGGCGACGATTCAATGCGTCCGCATCGCCTCACCGGCGTCACGCCGCGCATCTTAGCACAACACTCTTGCCCTTCTTCCGACCGCTTAAGGCTTGTCTGGCTTGACTTCGGTCGCCGTCCCCAACTTAATTGTCACGCCGAACCGCTTGTAGTTCGCGTACCTGACCGTCATGCGAATGCGCACGTCTCCCCCAGTGAAATGCAGCGTATCGTTCGAGCGCGTGTACGTCGGGAACCAATAGTGGCCCTCGATGTTCTCCCGGAAAGTTTCAAATCGCGGGAAAACATTCTCGCTTCCCTTCTTCTTGATGTCCGGCACCGCTTTCCCGTCTGTCTTGACGATCTCCAGGTCCTTGTCTTCCACCCAAATGCGCCCTTGAAAATAGCGCTGATTTTTCTCGATTGTTTTCGGGGCAACATCGAAGACGTAGGTGCCGAGCTCGTCGAGCTGCTGCCGGCCAACGTAGGTGACGTTGTACTTCGGCAACTCCTGTGTCGTCAGCACGAATGGCTGCACGTGTTCCAAATCGTCCAGGTCTTGCTGCGAAAGCGATATGCGCTGTAGTGTCGGGGCCGGCGCATCGGTGACCCTTTCAAAGCGCTTGCCCCCCGGCGTGAAAAGAATTTCGCTCGTCATCCGGTGCTCGCCGTCCGGCATTCCGTCGGCGTCAATCGTCTGGATCACAAAAGTCTGCGTGTAGGTGTAGTTGTCGCGTTCCTTCCGGAACTCTTCCTCACGCGCTGCAAATTGCTGAATGATCTGTCCGACCGGAACCGAAGGTGGTGCGGTGGACATCTCCGACGAAGAATCTCTTTGCGCCACAGGCGGCGCAACCTCTTTACGCGGCGCGGCGACTGGAGGCGCAATCGTGCCGGGAGGTGGCGGCGGCAGCGGCCCCTGCTGCTGCGCCGCGAGCGGCAACGAGAGAATCGCCGCCGCGAAAAGCACCGCAGCCATTCTTGCGGCGCCTGCCGTCCACTTTATGATTCGCTCAAAACGAATGTCTTGCATCACCTCTGCCTCCACTTGCCGTCTCGCCATTCCCCGGAAACATAGGAGCATCAAGGTCCCATCGGGGTTGCTTCGCGGCCCTCGGCACCATTTTGTGCCAGCCCGGTTCCATGCTCCAATTATCAGCATTTCCCTGATAGATTCTCAACCTCTACGGTGGCAGGGCGCGCAAAATGTTCGCTGACCGCACCAATTGGAACCTCAACCCCAATCGTTTGAGCGCAGCTCTCGCGCGTCACCGTTCCACCGGAAAGCCGCTGTTCGATCTGACCTCCTCGAACCCCACCGAATGCGGCTTCACCTATGATGGCGAAGCCATCCTCCGCGCTCTTTCTAATCCCGCTGCTCTTTCCTATGAGCCCAATCCCAAGGGCCTCGAAGTTGCACGACGCGCCATCGCCGCCTACTACGCTGCTCGCAACGCCCATGTCTCCATCCAGGATATTATTCTCACCACCAGCACCAGTGAAGCCTACTCCTATATTTTTCGCATGCTCTGTAATCCCGGGGATGAACTTCTGGTCCCCGAGCCGAGCTATCCGCTCCTCGGCTTCCTCGCCGATATCCAGGACGCAAAACTCATCCGCTACCCGCTCATCTACGACCACGGCTGGCAAATCGATTTTCATGCGCTGGAGCAAGCCATCAAGCCTCGCACTCGCGGCGTGATCGTTGTTCATCCCAATAATCCCACCGGACATTTCGCCAAGCCCGAAGAAGTCGCAAAGCTCGATGAAATCTGTTCCGCCCGCCGTATAGCTCTAATCGCGGACGAAGTTTTCCTGGATTTTGCCCTCGCCGGCAAACAGCCTGTCAGCTTCGGCACAAATCGCGGCGCGCTTACCTTCACAATGAGTGGCCTCTCCAAGATCTCCGGCCTCCCGCAGATGAAAGCCGCATGGTTGATCACCACCGGCCCGGAGCCCTGGAAAACGCAAGCCCTCGCGCGCCTCGAAGTCATTTCCGATACCTATCTTTCGATGAACGCGCCGGTGCAGTTGGCGATTCCCGCTTTCTTGGAGCAACGCCATGCCTTTCAGCAGCAGGTGATGGCGCGAGTGTGCAAGAATCTTGCCGAGCTCGATCTCCAGTTGGCCGCGCAAAAATCCTGCCGCCGCTTGCACACCGAAGGTGGCTGGTACGCGGTCTTGCGCGTTCCCGCAACTCGCTCTGACGAAGATCTGGCCGTCGACCTGCTCAACACAAAAAATGTTTATGTCCATCCGGGACACTTCTATGACTTCTCCGCCGACGGCTATCTAATCGTGAGTCTCATCACGCCGGAACCTGACTTCGCCGAGGGAATCCGCCGTTTGCTCTCAATCTTCTAGGCGTCGCAGGCCATTCTCCCAAGAGAACCACCGTGTCAGGAAATGTCCAATCCGTAAAAGTAAGAGCTCCGTCAATCTTGAACATCTAGCAACAAGCCGAGGTCTTTCTATTGCCTGTTTAGCTTGATTAGTGCCCTAATACAGTTAGGTCCATTTCTCGAGGCTTAATGCATCCAGCGCAACCTGAATCTCCCCAAACGCCCGTTCCTGTGCGGGCCGAACAAATTAAGACCAACATGCGCCAGATTGCGCGGCGCCAGTGGTGGTTGTGGTCCTCCGCTGTCTTAGTGACCCTCTTATTGACACTGGGGATCGCCTCGTTTGCATTTCCCGGACTCCTGACGCAAGCGGAAAATTCCCTTTCCTACGACCTGGATATAGCCATGCGCGGGCTTATCGGACTCGTTCTGATCTTCAACATCTATACCATCTACCAGCAGTTGCAGATCCATCGCATTCAGGCCGACCTCAGCAAACAGGTGGATGCCTTGGTCAGGGTGGAGGAGCGCACGGATGAAGTTTACAGAATGGCGGTTCTTGACCCGCTCACTGGCCTTTATAACCGCAGGTCCGGTGAACAGCGCCTCGCGGAAGAAATTGCGCGGGCGCATCGTTATGCCCGCCCTTTAACGCTTCTTCTCTTGGACCTCAACGGGTTGAAGGCCATTAATGATTCTTTCGGCCATCCTGCCGGCGATCAAATGATCAAACACTTTGCCGAGTTGCTGCAGAAAGCGATTCGCGGTTCCGACGTCGCTGTCCGCATGGGAGGGGATGAGTTCCTCGCCGTGCTGCCGGAGTGTAAGCCTGCCGAGGTACACCTCGTCCTGAACCGGCTGAGGGGCAAGATAACCGATTTTGACGGGCAGACGATTGATCTCCTATTCTCTGCAGGCTGGACCGACTACATCCCGGGAGAATCGCCTGAGGTATTGCTGAAGCGCGCTGACGTCGCTCTGTACTCAAACAAACGCGACTCGAAAGAGAAAATCGAAGTAAATCCCCGCGTCACCTAGTGCGATTCCAACTCTTTGTACGACAACCCGAGCCCGATTGGCTCGTCCGTCCTCGCCCGCGATCCATTCTGGTTTCCTAAGACCGCCCCGGATAAATAACAATCCGGAACTGCGCGATCGTTCGATATCGTCTAACAAAGCCTTCTTGAACATTCAACCCGATGGTGCTCGCCTAACCCAAACGAATGTAGAATGCCATCTGTCCGGAACTCCAAGACCGAAAAGTTCCCCAACAGCAACGCTCGGAGGGAAAACATGAACGCTCGCAGGTTTTCGTCAATCGCTGGATTCCTTGCCGGAATCGTGGCTGCTTTTGTAGCCGGTGCCTGGGCGCAAAGCCAGGCACGCGTGGTTTGGCATTGGCCTGACTCCTTGGAAGCGGTCCACGCCGCCCCGAAGAACCACACCGTCCTCTTCGAAAACGACCACGTTCGCCTTCTGGAGGTGCGCATCCAGCCCGGCGAGACGGAAAACATGCACGGTCACATCTGGCCCTCCGTTTTTGCCATCGATGCCGTTCAGCCCAAAGGCACCAATCACATTATTGACAGCGATGCGCAGCCCCACGGCCGCGAGTTTGAAAATTCTGACTGGCACACGCCGCAGTGCAGGACGATGGGTCCACAGGCGCCGCATCAAGTCACCGACTTGGACATTTTCCCCCAGCATTTCTACCGCATCGAATTTAAGAAAATGGACGGCAGCTCCATCGAATCCAAGACTTCGTATTGATCTTTCTTTCTCTGTCATCCTGCCTGCCCAAAGCATTGGCGATGGGCCCGGAAGGCCGCTGCTTTCTTCGTCCGCAGCATCTCCCCCACACTGACAATTGATCACGAATCACGAGTCAGCGGCCTTTGCGCTACACTATTTCCCAATCCCATGACCGCGACTACCACACTCGACCTCCACTGGACCGGCCGCCCGCGTTCCATCGCCTCGGTGCTGCTCGAATCGGACGGCCATCGGGCCCTCCTCGACCCCGGCCCCTCCTCAACCCTTTCCACCCTGCGCGAACAGCTCCGCGCTCGCGGCCTTTCCGTCAACGATCTCGAGGCTATCTTCCTGACTCACATCCATCTCGATCATGCCGGCGCCACCGGTTCGCTCATCCGCGAAAATCCGCGCTTGGCTGTCTACGTCCACGAACGCGGCGCTCCGCACATGGCCGATCCAGCCAAACTGCTCAATAGCGCGCTGCGTCTTTACGCCGGCGCGATGGAGCGTCTCTACGGAGAGTTTCTTCCCGTGCCGCAGGAAAACCTGCGCGTTCTGCGCGGCGGCGAAACGCTTACCCTCGGCACGAGCAAGCTCGAAGTCTTCTACACGCCCGGCCACGCCTCGCATCATGTCACTTACTTCGATCCCTCGGAAGGAACAGCGTTTGTCGGCGACACTGCGGGCATTTGCGTCGAGGGCAGTCCTTATCTTCTTCCCGCCACGCCGCCGCCCGATATTGATCTTGAAATCTGGAACGCGTCGCTCGATGCCATCGCCGAGCGGCGTCCCGCGCGGCTATTCCTCACGCACTTCGGCGTTTCCAACGATCCCGCAGGCCATATCGCGCGCTATCGGGAACGTCTGCAAACCTGGGGCGCGCTCGTCCAGAAGCTTCTTGCCAATGGCGCCGATGACGCCACAGCCTCGCGTCTATTCGTGGAATCCATAACTGGAGAAATCACCGGCACGCTCTCCGAAACCGCTGCCGACCACTACATTTTTAACGGCGGCCTTGGCCTTTCCTGGCAAGGCCTCGCGCGTTATTACCGCAAACGCGCCGCGGCGCAAGCTTAGAAAGGAAGGAGTCTTCGCAGAGGAGTAACTATGCGGTCGTGCCAGTGGAGGAAGCTTCTGGAGTTTGCGTCAACGGCTCCGCAGCGGGAGCCGTCAAGGCTTCGAGACGCGCCGCCAGGACTTCCACGAGAAGATCCACAAGCAGTTTGGCTTTGCTGCCGTCGGGATCTTTCTCCGGGTTGAATGCCGCGACATCGATCGCCAGAAGATTTTTCGAGGAAGCGAAGACGCGCAGCGCTTCGCGCACCTCGTTCAAGCGCAAGCCCCCCGGTCCCGGGAGAGACACGGCACCGAAATCTTCCTGGGCGATGACGTCGGTATCGAAGTGCAGGACAAACTCTCGCGTGTGCAAATGTTCGAGGGCGTCTTTCGCGGCCTTCTCCGCGCCCGCGCGCTGCACGTCCTCGGCCAGCACGCGGCGAATCGGCGACTTGTTCAGGAACTCCTGCTCCGGCGGATCAATGCGCTCGAGGCCAAACAATGTAATGTCGGGTTCGCGAACCAGCGGCGGCTCGCCCCAGAACCTGACCAGCTCCGCCGCGCCGCGCCCCGTGAAGTGCGCGACCACCATGCCATCGAGGCGCCCGGAGGGCGTCGTCGCGGGCGTGTTCAAGTCGGCGTCGCGATCGAGCCACAAAAGATTGATGTGTTTGTAATAGCGCCGCGCGCCTGCCACCACGCCCATCGCCTGGACGCATTCGCCGCCAAGCACGAGGAGCAGCGCGCCGGATTTTACAGCTTGCTCGACGTGGAGCCGCAACTCATTCAAACCGGCAACGACTGCGGCCGCGTTTCGCGCGCGGGGATGCTCGTCATCCTGTGCGAAGAGCCGCGGTGCGCAATCTCCATAGTCAACGACTTCATATCCGGCACTCTGGAGTTTTTCGACGAGTCCGGCGGCGCGGAGCGCAGCAGGCGCTTTCTCGAGCCCAGGTTCGAAAGCAGCCGCACTCGAAGGCGCACCAATCAGAGCAATCTTCTTCGGCTGACGGACAATCCTGACCGCCAAGGTTCTGCTCCTTGTGAAGTATTTCCCCGCGAAACGCGCGGGACCGCTCTTTCTCTGTTGGGCCGACCCGCTCTTCCCGCCCCCGCGGGGCACTCGCAATTCGGTTTGCTATCGCCGCGGGGCCGGAGCAATCGTCGCCAGTTCGGCGGGCAGCGTAAACCGCACATCCTCGCGGATTAGATCGAGATCTCGCTGGTCCGTAAACCCGCATTCCGCCAATCGTTGGCTTACCTGCTCGACGAGCACTTCGGGAGCGGAAGCTCCGGCGGTCAGTCCTACACGCCGCACACCCTCGAGCCATCTCACATCAATGTCCGAGGCGGCATCGATCAGCTGGGCCTGCACGCCACTGCGCATCGCCACTTCTACCAGCCGGTTGGAATTCGAGCTGTTCGGCGAACCCACGACCAAAATCAAATCCACGTCTTTCGCGACCTGCTCGACGGCTTCCTGGCGGTTCTGGGTGGCGTAGCAAATATCGTCCGAAGCCGGACCCTTGATTTTCGGAAACTTCTGCCGGAGCCGCGTGACGATTTCTTGCGTGTCGTAGAGGCTGAGCGTTGTTTGCGTCAGAAACGCGAGCTTTTCTGGGTCATCCACTTCGAGCGCGTCAACAGCCGCCACGGAATCGACAACGATCGTGCGGTCTGGCGCTTCGCCGGAAGTGCCGACGATCTCCTGGTGGTCTTTGTGTCCAATGAGGATAATGGTGCGCTGCTCGCGCGCAAACTTCAGCGCTTCGAGATGCACTTTGGTCACCAGCGGGCAGGTCGCGTCGATGACCTTCAACGAGCGCGATTTCGCTTCGTCTCGAACCGTCGGTGGCACGCCGTGCGCGCTGAAAACCAGTACGGCGCCGTGCGGCACATCCTCGATGGATTCCACGAAAATGGCGCCGCGGCGGCGCAGCTGCTCCACCACGTAGGTATTATGCACGATCTCATGGTGCACGTAGACCGGCGCACCGTAAGCCTCCAGCGCCAACTCCACGATGTCCACCGCGCGGACCACACCTGCGCAGAAACCCCGCGGCCTCACTCTCAACAAAACTTTTGCATTTGTTTCTATCTTCATCGTCATCCTAATGCATAGATTCAGAAGACTCTATCATACCTTACGGGCCGCCTGGGTCGCACGCCGTTTCCTGGATTAACCGTGGTTCTTATAGTTACTCGAGAGTCCGGTTTGCGGCTTCGAGGACTTGTCGCTGCCTCCATGTCGTGTACACTGTCCCTAATTTGCCCGGTGACTTGCTTGTTATGCGCTCACGCCCTACGCCGCGCGAGAAGACCCGGGTGACTTGGGAGACCTCACGGTCCGCGCACCCTGAGTGTTTGTCCCGCAGAACACATCACGGCTCAAAATACCAGAGGCAAAGTGAACGCTCCCCAACCCAGTGACCGGCGGCGAAGCAAGCGCGTAGTGCTGAATGTGCCGCTCTTGGTGATGACAGACACGACGGAAGGGAAACGCGTTCAGGAAGAGACGCACACGCTAGTAGTGAACGCTCATGGGGGACTGCTTACTTTGAAAATGGAAGTGCTCCCCGGGCAACCGGTGCTCCTCATCAATCCAAAAAACGGGAAGGAGCAGAAGTGCCGCGTTGTGCGAGTAGAGAATCCTCCGGGCGGGGAAGTGGTGGTGGCTTTTGAATTCGAAGATCCGGCACCGCACTTCTGGCCGATTGTATTCCCCCCCACGGATTGGGGTGTGGCACAATCCTGACATCCATTCTTTTCCCGCCTATTTGAAGAAAAAAAGGCCCGCTCCGACAGACGGAGCGTCTTGACTCCTCACTCCCCTCTGACAACCATATTCATCCCCGCAACTATCTAAAGAAGTTGGGGTTCAACAGGGAGGGGCAGGAATTTCGCTCTGGAGGATCCTGGCATGAAGTACGCGCTTTTATCGAAAGTGCCGTCGTCGGTCTTAGCCGCCGCATTTCTGTCTGTGTTCGTGCTCACTGGATGCGATGAGCACGTCACGGTGATTCGCGATCCCGATATTCCGATTCCAAGGCACGCGACGTGGGCCTGGCGCCCCGCGCCACCGCCCCCAAAGAATCCGGTGATCTCGCGCGATGTCATTTCTCGCAATGGCGCTACAAGAGAGACAGTTACGCGCGATCAAAGCTTGGAGACCGACATCTTGCGCCGGCAGATCAAGATTGGCATCGAGCAGACCATGTCTTCCAAAGGCTTGGCCCGAGTTGATGATCCCCAAACAGCCGACTTCCTCGTGGACTATCACGTCGGCGTGCACCGCCACAATGTGACGGTGGGCTATGTTGACCCTGTTGGAGCGTACCCTGTTGTCGTCTGCGGCTATGCGGGATGCTGGGAGACATTGCGCGGGGGCTACTGGGGGCCGCCGGAAGTGAGCTACGAAACGATCCGATATCGCGAAGGCACGATCGTTTTCGATCTGACGAAGCAGACGACGAACCGGCTGGCCTTCCGCGCGGTGGGATACAAGCGGATCGACCGAAGTTCCTTTTCGCAGGAAAATGTCACCGGTTCGGTCCATCACCTGCTGCACGACCTGAAACCCGGGAAATAATCCAGGACCTCCTGCGTCTTTCCGCTGGTATGGCCATTATTCCTTCTGGTCCTTCCATTCGCTTGCTAATTTCTCCTCTCTCGCGATAATCCGAGTTGCGCTACATTTTCACCCGGAAACTATGCCGCTCCTGGCTTACGCCGCGAATAAGCTTCGTTGCTGGTCGTTCTACTTTTTCGCTTGCTATCGGGGCACGGGCGCGCGGCTGCGCTATGTTGCGGCAGATTGGAGTGAAGTCCGGCTGGACCTTCCGCTTTCCTGGAGGACGCGCAATTACGTGGGTACGATTTTCGGTGGAAGTATGTATGCGGCTGTCGATCCCATCTACATGATCATGCTGATCCGGCGGTTGGGACCTGATTTTGTGGTGTGGGACAAAGCCGCGACGATTCTATTCAAGAAACCGGGCCGGGAAACGTTGCACGCCAGATTCGCCGTTACAGACGAAGAACTCGCGGCTATCCGCACCGAACTGGGCTCGCTGCGCTTCGTAGATCGCACTTACCTGGTGGAATTGGTGGATGGCTCGGGAACAATCTGCGCCACGGTGGAAAAGATCATCTACATTCGCAAGCGCTAAGGGTTTGCTTCCGTCGTCTAGGGGAGCAAGCCGAACACGGCGACGCTGTTGGGTGTGCCGACGAAGACCTTTCCGTTGGCGATCAGGGGAGTGATGAACTTATTGCCGCTGAAGTGGTCGCGCGAGTTTGCGGCTTGATTTGAGTTGTAGAATTCGGTCGCAAGATTCGTGGCGTCATACGCATGCAGCACCGCGGTTCCGCCATTTTCAACCGCCCAAACGATCGCGTTCGCGGCGCCGTTCGCGGAAATGCTGGGCGTCGTCCCCGGATAGCCGAAGGTGTTCGCTGTCTGCGACGATGGTGATGCCGCCAATTTTGCGCTCACGACGGGGAAGGCCTTGATGGAATCGCCCACGGCGCCATAGTACACCGCGCCGTTGAAATATGCGGGCATCGAAAAGACGCCGCCGATCTGCCCATTGATTTCCTGATAGATTTGATCGGTACTCGCGTTGAATTTTCCCATAGCGTCGCGGTCTACCACATAGATGATGGCGTCCTTGCCCGCGCCGACGGCGAGATGCCGGGGCTTTCCGGTGTTGTCTGTCACATCCGGAAGGGCGATCGCGCCGCCCGAGCCCAGGTCTTGATCCGCGTTCGATTCCGCGACGGTATTTTGCGGGGTGAAGTAATCCGCCAGAGTGATTTTGCCGCTGGTAGCGAGCTTCACGAAGCAATTGCCGCAGTTCCCGTTCGTCGGAAAATGGTTTGCATCCAGCGTGGTATCGAAATCGCCGTTGCCTACCAGGAAGAAAATATTTCCCGAAGAGTCCGCCGCCGGCCCCGCACCCGCCATCCAGATACCGCCATCGTTACCGTTGGGAACGAGATTCAGGATGTTGCTCTGCGCAAGTGCAAGCGTGTTGGCATCGAACCCCATCACCCAGGAGGTGTAGGGGCTGATGTCGCAATGAGACGACCACGTGGTGTAAATGGTTCCGCCGATTTGAAGCAGGCCGGGGCGCTCTTTGTACTGCTTGGCGTCAAAAACTACGTTTCCACCGGAACCGTTTGCGCCGGCACCGGGATAGGTCGCTTGGATCGTCACCGGGCCGCCGAAGAGTTCGCCACCCGTAGTGAGGTCCAGTGCGTGCAGGCGCTGAAAATAATTCCCGCTCCCGTTCTTCGACATCGCAATCACGTAGATCGCACCATGTAGCCCGCGAGTGCGGTCGATCACCGGCGTTGAGGTGATGCCGATTTCCGGGGTCACCTGACTGCATCCGCGATCGTCGCTGGGCATTTCCCCATTCAGAAGCGTGGTGATTTTCCACAAAGGCGTTGAACTCGTGCTATCGGCATCGAAGGCATAGACGCTGCCATGCTCCGTCACGGCGTAGAGAATGTTTCTCGTCCCTTGATTGGGAATCGCGACGCTCGAAAGATAGAGCGGCTGAGCGTCCACTAGCCCGTCGACCGCGAGCGAGCCCAACTTGCCGAATTTTGCGGAGTTTACATTCGCGGGAGTCAACGCCGTTTCCTTCAAGTTCTGCCCAGTGCGCGCATTGTCATAATGGTAGGTGACGACATCGATGCTGGATGCTGATGGCCCGGAATTCACTGCCAACGTGGCGGAATTGCTGGCGACGTTGCCCAGTGTGTTGCTGACGAGGACGCGAAATTGTTCACCCGTGTCTGCTATGGTGGTTGCCGGTGTCGTGTAACTCGCTGAGGTCGCGCCGGTGATGTTCGCGCCATTCATCTGCCACTGATAGTTCAGTGGTAACGTCCCCGTGGCGGTGACGGAGAACATCGCAGTTTGCCCGGGCGCCACGGTCTGGCTGGCCGGTTGGGATGTGATTGCAGGTGCGGTGGATTGACTGCCACCACTGGAACTCTTCGTGCCGGCGCTCCCGCCGCAACCAGCTAGCGTGAACGCGGTCATGAGGGCAGCGAACTCGGCGGTAAGAAGTTTTCGATGCACGGGCACCATCCCAGGATCGAGGGAACGGTTCGATCTGGCTGAAGCGTGGTCCCAAGAAGACGGCCTGCATGCCCGGGAACTGCACCGTCGCCCCAGCCTACCTCTGATGAAGATAGCTTAGCCTGCGCGTCGAGAGATTACACCTGGACCGAAGTACAGTTCTCGTCCAGCCCGCCTTGGAGGTCTGGGCCCGATGGCTGGCCTAGTTGGCGCTTTTCGCATCGATGAGTTCTATTCAGCTGAGTGGTATTCCTGGGCTTCTTCTTTTATTCTTGGCGTCCTATGCTCCTCGAAAACCAAGTTGCACTCGTCACTGGATCGGGGCGCGGTATCGGCCGCGCCATCGCGCGACTCTTCGCCAAGGAAGGCGCTGCTATTTTTCTCACGGCCCGCACGGAAAAAGAATTGGCAGCGACAGCAGCGGAAATCGCGAAGTGTGGCGGGCGCGCGGCATTTGCTACTGCGGACCTTGCACTGGAAAAAGACTGCAACCGCGTGGTGGGTGCGACGCGGGAGAAATTCGGAAGGATCGACATTCTCGTGAACAATGCGGGCCACTATGGACCCGTCGTCCCGGTCGAGGAGTATTCTCTCGCGGAGTTCGACAAAGTAATCGCGGTGCATCTCCGCGCGGCGTTTCTGCTGAGCAAACTGGTTTTGCCTGAGATGTACGCGCGGAAGTGGGGGGTGATCCTCAATATATCGAGCCTTTCGGCAAAGGCGGCGTTTTCCTGGGGATGTGCGTACGCCGCGGCGAAGGCAGGCATGCTCGGATTGACGCGGGTGACAGCCGCCGAGGCGGCGCGAAAGGGCGTGCGCGTAAACGCGCTGTGTCCCGGCCCGGTCACGGAGACACAAATGTCGAAAGAGTTGGGCTCGGTGCTGGCGAAGAAAATGGGCGTCAGCCCAGAAGAGCAGCTCGGTGGATTTCTCAACACCTTGCTGCAAGGACGCGCCCAAACCGCCGAAGAAATCGCGCGCGCCGCCTTGTTTCTCTGCTCGGAGCAATCGAGCGCCATCACCGGACAATCGATCAACGTCGATGGAGGCGCCGCGTTCTTCTAGAGCCTCTCCTCTTTCCTGCCCACGGCACGCCAAATGATTCTCGGCTAGATTTCGCAATCGATCGCCTTGCTCTGCCGGATAACGCCCCTTTCGTCCGATCCCGCGGCATAACCGCAGGCGTTGTCCGTCGTGTCTTCCAGCAGGACGTCGTAGCCTTTCCCGCCAGCGACCAGATCCAAGCGCAGCCTCCAGCCGGGCAATATCTCCGGTCCGCTTGACAGTTTCACATTAGCGAGTTGAGGTTCATCTCGCGCCGTCCGCTGCAAGATCCGCTCAAGAGACTCCCCGCTCGCGGCCAGAGTTTCCCACGCCGCATAGGTGCCATGCTTGACTTTGTAGTCGACCTCTGCCGTGTTGATCGTGCGCAACAGATTAATTGCCAGGCTGTGCTTCGCCTGGTGAGGGTCCGAAGATTTTGCCAGTGCGTTTTGACTCCTGAGCGATGTGTCCAGCCCCAGAATCAGCAGAACTGCAGCCAAACTGATGCCCTTATTCCTCATGTTTCCGCCTCCTGTGCAGAGGAACTCAACCGCCAATATAACCCCTGGGCGATACTCCGTCCACGCGCTGCCGCCATTCGCTAACTAGTGCACCTCGTTCTTGAAAACTGCCCCGCCCTTCATCACGAATTTTACTCGTTGGAGTTCGGTGATGTCGCTTAGCGGATCGCCGGAGACCGCGACGATGTCAGCCCACTTCCCCGCTTCGATGGTGCCGATTTTGTCGCTCCAGCCGAGGAGTTCCGCGGGCACCACGGTGCCGGAGCGGATGGCTTGCATCGGCGTCATTCCGTAATTTACGTAATATTCAAATTCTTTGGCCTGGTTCAGCTCTTTCCAGTCGAACCCGCCAGCGTCGGTTCCGAGCGCGATCTTTACGCCTTTCTTCAGCGCCTTTTGAAACGCGACTTTTTCGACATCCACCATTTTGGTCCAGTTGCCGCCGCGCCCCGGCGCGACGTACGCGCCCACGATAATCGTCGGCACCCAATAGACGCCCTTCTTCACCACTTCGTCGATCAGCGCGTCCGTCAGGCCATCGCCGTGCTCGACGGTGTCCACGCCGGCGCGCAGTGACGCGGCGATGCCGTCGGAGCCAATCGCGTGCGCCGCGGCTTTCTTTCCGAGGCGATGTGTTTCGTCGACAATGGCCTTGGCTTCCTCGTCGGTGAAATTCACCATGCTGTGCAGCACGCCGTCGGTTTCGAAGTGATAGCGACGGTCGGAGTAATACTTGATCCAGTCCGCACCGTACATCACTTGCTCGCGCACGGCCTTGCGCGCGCCGTCCGCTCCGTCAACGTATTGCACGCCGGTGGGGACCTTGAGCTCCCAGGAATAGCCGAGCAGCGGGTACATTCCCGTTGGAGTCATCGCGCGCGTGGCCACCTGCATGCGCGGGCCGGGAACTTCACCATTCGCAATCGCTTTCTTCACATCCACGTCTGCGTACATCGCGCCTTCCGTTTCCAGGTCACGGATGGTCGTGAATCCATGCTCGAGAGCGATGCGCGCGTTTCGCGCGCCAAGAATCGCACGGTACGGAATGGATCCCTTCAATAACTGCGCGTCGTAGTCCTCTTCGGTGATGTCTCCCTGTAAAAGGACATGGGTGTGAGTGTCCACGAATCCCGGAAGTACCGTGGCTTTTGATAGGTCGATTAGTTGCACGCCTGCAGGCGAGGATCCGCCGGGCGTAACTGAGACAATCTTGTCACCCTCGATCAAAATCAGCGCGTTCACTATCGGCGTCTCGCTCTTGCCGTCGATGAGCCGCCCCGCGCGGACCGCCACTTTTTTGGGTGCAGGAGGTTGCGCCTTCTCCTGCGCTCGTGCTGCTCCCACAAATACGCTTGTCAGCGTAGCCGCCCAGGCCGCAGCCACGGCAAACACTTTGCATCGAATCATCTTTCCCCTCCTCGAAGCTGCAAAGAGTAGCACAGGCTCTTGATCGTCATTCTAATTCTTCGTGGAAAAGCTCTCGCCTCCTGCGTTTTCGATCTGCGCTTTCTTGAGCCCGATCATCTTTGCTACAGCAGCTTTGGGGATCCGAAGTTTGCGGAGTTCGATCCCTATGAATTGGCTATCCGTAGGACACGGAAGATTTACAGGAAAAGAAAAAGGCCAACCGTCTGTAGTCCGGTTGGCCCTCTTTTTTCGTTCTCTTACCGCAGAACCTGAGTCAACCTGAAGGAGGCAGGTTAACTCGCTTCTGTGTGTGCCCTGGCCAAAGGCCAGGAACTTGTGCCCTCGGTTAGCGTGCTGGCTCGGAACCCGGGCGCCGCAACGGCCGCCGGGCCATGTCCTCGATGGTGCCTATACCCTGCCGGGCGGCCACCATCACCGGGTGTTTGCTATCAGCAATGCGTCCCACTGCCACTACCCAGCCCATTTGAAGTATGTATAGGCTCGCGATCACAAACGCGATGGCCGCGAATGTCACAGCAAACAAGGCGAATGCCGCAAGCAACTCCCTTACAAAATAGAGCTGCAGCGCCGCGACTACCCCCAGGAACCACCACATCCATTTCCGGCTGTTGTCCTTGTTCTTCATCGGTCCTCTATTCCAGATCCCCTCTTACGTGAACCTTCGCGAACGCACTTTGTCGCGAATGATTTCTTGTTTCCAGGTGATTAGATGCAGCGACCTGTCCTAACGGTCTTTTTCGCTGCACCTGTCCCATTTGACACTAGCAGGGGTCCCAAAGGCGATGGTACAGAGGACACATTTTTGACCTTAAACGATTTCTCTAGTACGCCTATTACCAGCTGCGAGACTCCATATCCAATTGAAAATGGATGGTTTGATGTCAATCTTACTTTCGCCGTCGTTTTCGCCCCATTTTCCCTGTACTTCCTGTGGAAAACCTGTACCTTGGTACAGGGTTGCAGCCCCTCAAAGGCCCGACCCCATTGCCTCTCTATCTGCCGAAAAACAGGTCATTTCTGGGTCCAACCCTTCGGCGTGGCTAGGTAATTCCCATCGGCGTCTGGCACCGAAACCTTCTATCGGCCCTCCTCGGCGCCTGGAGCACCCTACTTATCCCCAAAGGAATACGCGCAAGCTGTGTCCGGGTTGGCTCAAAAGTCAGATCTGTTGATGGAAATAGAACAAGAACTCGCTGTCACGGCGTCAGCAACCGCTGTGGCAACACCTTTTCGATAGCTGAATGGACCGGCGGGACTATGCTTTCTTCAACAAGCGCGTGATCCACACAAGGATTACCGCCCCGACAAACGCCACGAGGATCGAGCCGATCAGCCCACTCCCGATCGAAATATGCAACAATCCGAAAACCCAACCACCTACGATGGCTCCGAGGATGCCGAGGACAATATCCATCAGTACGCCATAGCCCCCGCCTTTCATTACTTTACCCGCGAGCCACCCCGCGATGAGCCCGACGACGATCCACCAGATCAATCCGCTCATGATCCCTGCCTCCCTGATCTTCCCTGGGATGGATCCCTTGCAGCGGGCCCCCATGTAGTACGACCTTCGGCAAATGTCAACCGCAATCGCTTCAAGACTGGTGCGACTGTTTTCTTTATTCCCGTCGCCGGCCTATGAGGTAACGGTCGCCTTCTCCTTTTGCATCCTTTATACTCTTTGCGCTCAGGGCTGGATTCTTACAATTCTTATTTCTGGGGAGCAGTGATTCAGAATGAATCGCCGCATTGGTCTATTCGCACTCGCACTTTCTATTCTCGTTCTTGCGCTATTGGGCGTCTCTTGCGCGCGCCAGCCAGCACAGAACGATGCTTCCGCGGCCGCACAGCGGCCAACGATTGTGTTCATGACCGATTTCGGCACCGCCAACGACGCGGTGGCGATCTGCAGGGCGGTGATTTACAACATTGCGCCCGACGTTCGCCTCACGGACGTCACGCATCAGGTCACGCCATTTTCGATCGAAGAAGCCTCGCGATTCCTCGCGAGTGTCACGCCTTACTATCCCTCAGGAACAGTCTTTCTTGTCGTGGTTGATCCCGGCGTCGGGACATCGCGCAAAGCGGTGATCGTAAAGTCAAAGAAGGGGCAGTATTTCGTCCTCCCGGATAATGGCTTGATCACTCCGGTTATCGAGCGCGACGGGCTTGATTCCGCCCGCGAAATTTCCAATCAGAATTGGATGATCCAAGCGGCCGTTTCCTCGACCTTTCACGGGCGCGACATCTTCTCTCCCGCGGCCGCGCATCTCGCGGCAGGCTGGGACTACAATCTCGTTGGTCCAGAGGTCGTGCAACTTGTGCAACTTACGCCGAAGACCTCCACCACGACGGATAAGGGTATTGATGGCGACATTATCGGCCTCGACGATCCCTACGGTTCGCTCATTACGGACATTCCCGGAGACGAGTTCAAGAAACTTGGGTACAACCTCGGCGACAAAGTGACCGTGCAAATTAACAAAAAACCTGTCAGCGTTCCGTACGTCAAAACCTTTATGGATGTCCCGGTGGGAGACTCCCTTCTGTACATTGATTCGCGGGGACGCGTCGGCATCGCCAACAACGAAGGCAATTATTCGAAAACGTTCAATATCACCTCACCGGGCACGATATCCATTCCACGCAAAGCCGTGCCGGTCAAGGGCAAGTGACGAATAGAATCCACAAGACGGATGCCCCTCTCACTCTGCGATGTACGAGCTCGCGGCGATGTCGCCGCTGGCCGATCTCTTGATCTGGTAATTCCGGAATGCTTTGTCAAAACATCGCGCTGCGGCGCATATTCCTCCGGGGAGTTGGCTCCCGGCGCTAATTTTATTTAAAAAAGGATGCACGAAATCAATTGAGGGAAAACTGATGAACACAAGAATCGTTCGATTTTCTCGCACTCTCGCAGTAGCACTCCTTGTTCTGCTGGCTGGTTTCTCGATCGCTGTGCCAAGCTCGATCGCGCAGTCCTTCCGCGGCTCCGTCCGCGGCAGCATCACCGACGCTCACTCCCTGGTGATTCCCGGCGCCAAAATCACGGCACGCAATCTGGGTACTAGCGAGACCCGCGAAGTTACTTCAGATTCCGAGGGAGTCTACTTTTTCCTCGAGCTGTCGACCGGCGAATATGAAGTCGCCGCGATTGCGCCGGGTTTCCAGGAAGTGCGCGCTCCGCATGTCATCGTGAACGTCGGTGAAGCTACCGTGGTCGATTTCAAGCTCGCCAAGCCGACGGAAAAAGTCGAGCAGGTCGTCGTTTCGGCAAATGTGCCATTACTGGAAACGGCCAGCACAACGCTCTCTCAAGTCGTTGACCGCCAACTCGTTCAGGAACTCCCCCTCAACGGCCGCGATTTCGGCAAGCTCGTCGCTCTCACCCCGGGCGTCACAGTCGAGGGCTCGGGGGTTGCCGGTTCGGAAAAAGGCGCCGGGCAGTTCAACATCAACGGCAACCGCGATCGCTCGAACAACTACGCGCTCGATGGCACGGACAACAACGACCCTTTCTTCAACAATTCCGCACTCAACCAGGTAGGCATTGCCGGGGCTCCCGCAACGCTCCTGCCGCTCGACGCGATCCAGGAGTTCAACCTGCAATCACAATTCGGCGCCGAATACGGCCGTAACACAGGTTCGGTCGTCAATATCATCACGCGTTCCGGCACCAACAATTTTCACGGCTCGCTTTATGAGTACAACCGAAACTCCTTTTTCGACGCCCGCAACTTCTTCAACACCTCCCCCAATCCGCAGTCGCATCTCAACAACAATAATTTTGGCGGCTCGCTTGGTGGACCGGTGATCAAAGACCGCACTTTTTTCTTCGCCGCCTACGAAGGGCAGCGCGAACGCGTCGGCTCCGATTTCAATTTTCAGGTTCCTAGGCCGGCCGACATCATCACGGCCCGTACAGGTGCACTTGTCGCCAATCCAACTCTCAATACCGCGCCGGCCGACAAAATCCTCGCTTTCTTTCCCGTGAGTAATAGCCGCACGTTGCCATCGACGGTTCATGATTCGAGCGACGACAACAACTTCATCGTCAAGGTGGACCACAAGCTTAACTCCAGCAACACGCTCACGGGGCGCTACGCCTTTGGCCAAGGCCATCAACAATTCCCCTTCGGCTCGCTCGGTGGTTTCGGAAGCGGCTCGCGACTTGCCGCCTTTGCAAATGATTCGCCGACTCGCGTGCAAGTCATTTCCGCCAGCCTGCTTACGACTTTTTCTTCGTCCAAGCTCAACGAGCTTCGCTTCGGCTATTCTCGCTTCCGAACCAGCTTCCGCTCCATTGACGACACCTTCGATCCGTCCGCAAGCCTCGGACTGAATTTCGGAACCGGGAAGCTGGGCCTGCCGGAATTCGATTTCAACGGTGCCATCGAAAATCTCGGCGCCAGCGGCTTCAGCCTCCCTCGCGGGCGTCTCAGTGAAACCTTTCAGACGCTTGACAATTTCACCTGGATTCGTGGCCGTCACACCATCAAGTTCGGCGGCGAATATCACCGGTATGACGTCCAGAGTTTCAATGACAACCTCGAGCGCGGCATTCTTGCCGTCAGCGCTCCCGGCATCAGGCCAGATGATCCCGTCATCGACAATCTGATTGGCTTCTATCTAGGCGACTTCGGGTTCCCTTCCGTCGACCAAGGAAACACGCACCGATTTACTTTCAACAATGGCCTCAGCTTTTTCGCGCAGGACGACATCCGCGTGCGCCCGAATTTCACTCTCAACCTCGGTTTGCGCTGGGAGTATTTCGGCCCCCTAGGCGAAAAGCACAATCTTCTTTCTAACTTTGATGCCAGGGGCAATCTCGTTTTGGTGGGCTCTTCGACGCTGCCGCATGTTTACAACCGAGACCTTAACAATTTCGGCCCACACATCGGCCTGGCCTGGAACGCATTGCGCAACACCGTTGTTCGCGCAGGTTATGGGCTGTACTACGATTACCTGCCGCAGAATAACCTCATCGCCAACGTCACCACGTCTGCCGGCGTAGCCACGAATCCCATCGGACCGCCGTCCAGCTTTGTAGGCGGTATGGACTATAATCAATCCGCTTTCACCAACCCCAGCACTGCCACGACGCCCATCTTCACCCCCACGGTCTTCGCGCAAAGCATTTTCATCACCGACCGCAATCTCCGTGCGCCTTATGTCCACAACTGGAACCTCAATATCCAGCAACAGCTCGGCGGAACGGCGGCCTTCGAGGTCGGCTACGTGGGGAGCAAGGGCACAAAGCTTTCGCGTCTCTACGACGCAAATCAGGCCCGCTCGGCCACCGTCCCCTTCAACGCCGTTGACGTCTTCTCCGATGGCGCCAATTCTACTTACCACGCTTTGCAAACTATCGTTCGCCTTCAGACCTGGCACAGGTTGTTCGGCTTCTCCACGTACACCTGGTCCAAGTCTCTCGACGGCGCCTCCGACGGCATCAACTTCAATTTTGCCAACGCCGCGTTCCCCCAGGATTCTACGAACCTGAAGGCGGAAAAAGGGCCATCCACGTTTGACACGCGCCATCGCTGGACCTCAGCGTTGAACTATCAGGCTCCCGCGATTCCGCATCTGCCGAAGCTTCTCGCCGACGGCTGGCAGCTCAATACCATTCTCACGGTTCAATCCGGCCGCCCCATCAACATCATCACGTCCAACCCAGGCGTCAATTTCAATTTCGTGCAGCGCCCGGACATTGTTCCCGGCCAGCCCTTTATCCTCCCGCGTTGGACACCGACCACTGGCTATCTGAATCCACTCGCCTTCGCGAATCCAGCGGTCACCGCTCAAGATCCTAGTGGCAATTTCGGGAATCTCGGGCGGGACCAAGCCTATGGTCCGGGATTCTGGAACACGGACTTCTCCCTCAGCAAAATCTTTCCGGTGCGCGAAAAGCTTTCCCTTCAGTTCCGCACGGAATTTTTCAACATCTTCAATCACCCGAACTTCGCTCTGCCGACGAACGTCGTAAACATAGGTTCTGCGAATGCCGGACTGATCACGCAAACGCCAGACGTCGCGCAGGGCAATCCTGGCCTAGGGGGAGGCGGCCCGCGCGTCATGCAGTTCGGCCTTCGCCTCCAGTTCTAGTCCGGCATCTTCGTCACTGCTTTCTCCAGGGCGGACGTCGGTCCACCCTTTTTGTTTGCCTCTGATTGATTTGCTTTTTTGCGCCGAAACGTCCAACAATAGAAAGGTAACCTCAACCCGCGAGGCCACCATGCCCGAAGCCGTCATCGTTTCCGCAGTACGCACCCCCGTCGGCCGAGCCTTCAAAGGCTCGCTGCGCGCCACGCGCCCCGACGATCTCGCAGCTCTCGCCATCAAGGAAGCTCTCTCCCGGGTTCCCGGAGTCGACCCCAAGGAAGTTGATGACGTCATCCTCGGCTGCGCCATGCCCGAAGGCGAACAAGGCATGAACGTTGCGCGCATCGCGTCGCTTCGCGCCGGTCTTCCCGTGGAAACTTCAGCGATGACCATCAACCGGTTCTGTTCTTCAGGCTTGCAGGCGATTGCGCTTGCGGCCGAGCGCATTCGCTCCGGCTCCGCGGAAATCATCGTCGCGGGCGGCACCGAATCCATGTCCATGGTTCCGATGGGCGGAAATAAAGTTGCGCCAAACCCCTGGCTTGTCGATCACAAACCCGACACGTACATCAATATGGGCTTGGGCACGGAAAACATCGCGCGGAAATTTGGCATAACCAGAGAACAGGCCGATCAGTTCGCCGCCAACTCCCACAAGAAAGCTATTGCGGCCATCGCTGCCGGAAATTTCAAGGATGAAATCATTCCTGTAGAAGTGAAAATTACTTCGCTGCCAAACGGCAATGGCGCCTCCTCCAAGCTGAAGTCCGCGCCCAAACCCACAACGCAAACTTTTATATTCGATACCGACGAACTTCCCCGCGCGGACACGTCCATTGAGATCCTCGCCAAGCTCAAGCCCGCTTTTCATGTGAAGGGAATGGTCACGGCGGGAAACAGCTCCCCGATGAGCGACGGCGCTGCCGCTACCGTGGTGATGAGCGATGCGCGCGCCAAAGCGCTGGGCTTGAAGCCGCTCGTGCGTTTCGTCACCTACACGACCGCGGGCGTTCTCCCCGAGGAGTTCGGCATCGGGCCGGTCACCGCGATTCCCAAGGCGCTGAAGCTCGCTGGTCTGTCGCTGAATGACCTCGCCGTCATCGAGCTCAACGAGGCGTTTGCCGCGCAATCGCTCGCCGTCATCCAACAGGCCGGCCTTGATCCCTCGCGCCTCAATCCGAATGGCGGCGCCGTCGCGCTGGGCCATCCGCTTGGCTGCACCGGCGCCAAGCTCACGGCGACGATTATTCGGGAGTTGCAGCGCGCCAACGCGCGCTACGGCATGGTCACCATGTGCATCGGCGGCGGCATGGGCGCGGCCGGCATCTTCGAACGCGTGTAGTACGGCCGCTTCTGCCTGCCTTCGAGTCAGCCGGAGGTTCCCTACCTTTTCTTGGCCTCCACACGCACCAATAGTTTTTCCGGCTGCCCTTCCATTTTGATGAACTCTTCGCTGACGATATGTCCCGGCGCCGCGAGGCGCGTCGTATTCCTTAGCGCAATGCGCTGGTCGCCCACCGAGAATTCCCCGCGATAGACGAGAAGATCGCTTTCAAAATTGCCTTTCTCCACGATGCATTCAGGAAAATCATTCCCGAAGACATAAGATTTATACGCATTTTCTTTCCGGTCCCAGGTCATGACAAGCAAGCCTTCGAAGTCCCCCGCCGGTCCCCGCGAATGAAAGTTCTGCACCAGGGAATTGCCGCCGGGCCCCAGCTTGCTCGCGTAAACACCCGTGTTTTTCCCGCCATTGGGATAGAAGGACGTCTTCTCGTAGGTCTCCGTGTAATCCCACACACCGAGATAAAATCTCAACCGCTTCATCTCTGCCCCCGGCTCAGCCGGCGCGGTCTCTCCGCTCTTCATCATAGGTTCCGCTTCCACGAGCGTCTTCAAGCGCTTCAAATCCTGCTTGAGCTTTTTCCTGGCGTCTCTGGTGATCAATGGCTCGAACAGCCGCGGCATGTAACCGTAATAATCCGTCTGGGCTTCAATGCGAATTCGCGTTTTTCCGTCCGCCTCGGTCAATCGGTATTCGGCCGTCTCCACAAATCCATTATTCAGATCTCCCGTGGAAGCAACGCGAACGACGAGGTCCCTGTCTCTTTCGAACCTCATCACTTCCATTTCCATGTCTACCCGTTCTTCTTTGTAAGTCTCGACGATGCGAAATTTCCTCCCGACTTCACTCCCCTCAGCGGGCGATGATTCCGGCCGCAGCTCAATCAGTCCGCCAATCCATTTCTTCAGAAGCTCATCTGTCGTGATCCAGCGAAAAACTTTTGCCGCAGGCCGGTCAATCGCTACTTCTCTCACGATGTGCCCATGATCGGGCCGTTTCCCCGCAATCAATAACGCCAGCACTGCCAGCACCACCACTGCGACCAATCCAGCCAAGATTCGCGCGACCCATTTCATAGCCACCTCGCCCGCACGTCTTGCCGCTTTCAAATTCGCCCGAGCATCAGCGACAAACAATCCGCCGGCACTCATGAGCCGGCGATAGGCTTCTTCCCGCGGGATACTTGCTTTGACGCGCGGCCACGCCACTTGTCACTCTTCACCGCTGCAATGTCGATCTTTTTTTCGAAACGCAGCTCTTTCTTTCTTTTGTTGGTCTATATTCCGTAGCGCGAGGACAATCACGCCGCTACAGAAAGAACTGCGCGCGGCATGGAAGCAGGAAGAGGCCGCGCCCCCCTCGCCAGGCCTTACGGCGTCGCAACCAGAGGCAGCTCGATGAAGGATGTCTGGCCGGGCGTGTGGTAGATGCGTTGCACGGCCGTGCGATAATCCCCCGGCTTGCCCCAGAAGATATTGGGAACGAAAGTCTGCGGATTGCGGTCGTAGAGCGGAAACCACGAGGATTGGATTTGCACCATGATGCGGTGCCCGGGGAGGAAGACGTGATTTGCCGTGGGAAGCGCGAAGCGATAGAGGAGTGCTTTGTCTGGCGCGAGGGCCTTGGGTGTCTCAAGGCTCTCGCGGTAGCGTCCGCGGAAGATGTCGGCGGAAACCATGAGTTGATAGCCGCCCATTTCCGGCTGCATGCCTACTTCGTCGGGGTAGAGGTCGATCAGCTTGACTACCCAGTCGGAGTCTGTGCCGCTGGTGGAGGCGACCAAGTTGGCGATCGGTTCTCCGCTGATTTTCATCGGCGCGCTAAGCGTATCGGAGATGAACGCCAGCACGTCGGGGCGGCCGGAGACTTCACGCTGGTCGTCGACAAGCCAGTTGGCCCAAGGCACGTTGTTGTTGTAGCCGACAGGATGGCTGGGGCGCCCGCTAAAGGGCACGGGCTTGGCGGGGTCGGACACATATTCGTCGAATGACGTTTCGCTCGATGCCGGTGCGGTGAAGCTCAGCTTGAGACCCGCGTTGAGATAGAGCGGCGCCGGTCGCACGGTGCACCCACTGGCACAACCCGATGGCCACGCAGGTAAACGACGCCATGTGTTCGTACCGGTTTCAAAAGCGGAAACGGGCGCTACGGTGCCCTTCGGCGCACCGTCTTTAAGATATTGGGCCAGGAATGGCGCCAGAATCTCTTTGCGAAAATACAGCCCGGTATCGCTGCTGAATTTCAGTGCGCCGAGTGAACTGCCATCGCCGATCTCCTGCCCGTGATGCCATGGGCCTATGACGAGGAAAACTCTGCCGTTGTCCGTGTCCTTCGGCTTGATCCCTTTGTAGACGGCGATAGCGCCATAGATGTCTTCCTGATCCCATAGGCTGGCTACCAGCATCGTCGGAACTTTAAGGGGTTGCGCGGCGAGAATCTTGTCCATCGCTTGTTGCTGCCAGAAGGCGTCGTAGGCCGGATGCTCGAGAAGCTTTCGCCAGAAGCCGACCTGTTCGAGGCCGTGGCGGCGCCCCAGTTCGCCCGCCGAACCGGCTTGCAGGTACATGTCGTAATCGTCGTGGTTGCTCGTCCACCAGTGAACGTCGTTCTTGCGCGTCGCTTCTTGTTCATAGATGTAGGGCATGTTCATTTGGCGAAAGGCGCCATTGTGAAACCAGTCGTCACCCATCCAGCCGTCCACCATGGGGTTCATCGGCACGGCGACTTTGAGCGCGGGATGCGGATTGATGAGCGCCATCAAGGGCAAAAAACCGTCGTAGGAAATGCCGAGAATGCCGACCTTGCCGTTGCTTTCCGGAATGTTTTTCACCAGCCAGTCGATCGTGTCATAAGTGTCGGTGGCGTGATCGACCGTCGTGGGATTTAGCGGGCCGCGCAGCGGACGGTTCATCACGTAGTCGCCCTCTGAGCCGTACTTGCCGCGCACATCCTGGACTACACGGATGTAGCCGCCTTCGAGGATAACTTCGAGAGCGTTGTCGTAGCCCTTGAGGATTGGGCCGAGATGGGAGCTGTGGGCGTGGGTGGTGAGATCGGTGGCGTCGTAGGGCGTGCGGGTAAGCAGGATCGGCGCGTTCTTGGCGCCCTTGGGCACGAGGATAACGGTGTGCAGCTTTACGCCGTCGCGCATAGGGATCGTGACGTCGCGCCTGGTGTAATCGAAGCTGTTGGTGACGGGTTCGAACTGGGCCGGCGTTTCGCTGGGCAAGGTGGAGGGAGCGGATGGCGGTGGAGCCTGGGTCGCAGCGGCTTCGGCGAACAAAAGGACGCTAAGCACCGGCGCGAACAAGCAAAGCGTGCGAACGCAATGGATAGGCTTCATGTGAGTCCCTCAATGGTGCGAAAGATGGGGGTACCGCTTCCAGTTCAGGCCTGGCCACCCCGCGGGGCCGTATCCGCCTGCGCGATCTCGCAGGTTTGCGCCGTGTTCTAGCGATTTAATGACGGGATTATATCGCTGCTGTGCCTTCGCACGCCACCTTCGGAGTCCAGACGCACGTGTAACGCAGTAACCTGAAACTGTTCGGCTGCCGCCGGCAGTGACTCATTGAGTCACTGCCGGCGGCTGAATGGTGTTTACTGCATCTTTTCTCCGGAGTAAAATGGCTTGATTGGTCAGCGTTGCCCGCCTCAAACAAACGTCTGACCGAAACCCATTTTCAGCATTTCCCCGCTAGGAGAGACGAACATGGCGACGGCTACTCTCACGAAGCCCGCAGCAAGGGGAGGGAGTTTCCTCCTCGAATCCGTGCAGCCGGGCGACGTCTTTACGCCCGCCGATCTCAGCGACGATCAAAAGCTCATCGGCCAGACCGCCGAAGAATTCGTCGTGAAAGAAGTTCTCCCCCTCGTAAAAGACCTCGAAAACAAAAAGCCCGGCCTCATGCCGGAGCTGGTGAGAAAAGCTGGCGAGCTCGGTCTTCTCAGCGGCGGCATCCCGGAGCAGTATGGCGGCGCGGGCCTCGACAAAGTCGCCACTACGGTGCTCACGGAAAAGCTCTCCATCTACGGCGGTTTTGCGGTCACACACGGCGCGCACTCCGGCATCGGTACGCTTCCCATCGTCTATTTCGGCACCGAAGAGCAGAAGAAGAAATATCTTCCCAAGCTGGCCACCGGTGAATGGATCGGCGCGTACTGCCTCTCCGAGCCGCAAGCCGGCTCCGACGCGCAGAATTCCCTCACCCGCGCGGTGCTCAACCCCGAGGGCACGCACTACATCTTGAACGGCCAGAAGATGTGGATCACCAATGGGGGCTTCGCCGATGTTTACGTGGTTTTTGCCAAAGTCGACGGCGAAAAATTCACCGCCTTCATCGTCGAGCGCACTTTCCCCGGCTTCAAGCCCGGCAACGAAGAACACAAAATGGGTATTCACGGCAGCTCGACCACGCCGATCTTCCTCGAAAATTGCAAAGTGCCAAAGGAGAACGTCCTCCATGAAATCGGCCGCGGCCACATCGTCGCTTTCAACATCCTCAATGCCGGCCGCTTCACGCTTGGCGCTTCAGGGGTTGGTGGCTCGAAGCAGATCCTCATGACGGCGGCGAAATATGCCAAAGAGCGCAAAGCCTTCGGGAAGCAGATTGGCGATTTTGGATTGGTGAAGGAAAAGCTTGCCGAGATGGCCATTCAGACGTTTGCTGTGGAATCGATGGTTTATCGCTCTGCCGGTAACATGGAAGCCGCGATGGTCGCCGCGTCCGGCTCAGGTGACAAAATCCAGAACACCATGAAAGTTCTCGAGGAATACGCCATTGAGAGCTCCATCTCCAAGGTCTACGGTAGCGAGATGCTCGATTTCGTCGTCGACGAAGGCGTGCAGATCTTCGGCGGCTATGGCTTCCATGAGGACTATCCCGTTTGCCGCTCCTATCGCGACTCCCGCATCAATCGCATCTTCGAAGGCACCAACGAAATCAATCGCATGCTCATCATCCAGATGCTCATGAAGCGCGCCATGGGCGGCCAGCTCGCGCTTATCCCCGCGGCCATGAAGCTCGCCGAAGAAATCCTCGCCGGACCCTCGTTCGAGGAAGCGCCCGAAGGCGTCCTGGCCGAAGAAGCCCGCGTCGTCGCCAATTCCAAAAAAATGTTCCTCCAGGCCGCTGGTGGCGCCGTCCAGAAATTCCGCGAGAAGCTCGCGGACGAGCAGGAGCTGATCGGCGCGCTCTCTAATATCGTGATGGAAATCTACGCGATGGAGTCTTCCCTGCTTCGTGCGCAGAAAGCCGCTGCGCAAAAGGGTGAATCCGCCTCGCAAACGATGATTGACGCCGCTCGCGTCTTCATCGCCGATGCCGCCGAGCGCGTTGAACATGAAGCCAGGCGCGCCCTCGCTTCCGTTCACGAAGGAGACATGCTCACCACGCAGATGGCTGTCCTCAAGCGTTTCGCCAAACGCGCACCGGTAGACACCATCGCCCTGCGCCGCCGCGTCGCCGCCGCCGTCCAATCGCAGGACCGCTACCCGTTCGAAGGTCGCTAAGCGAAAAGCGAAATCGGTGTGCTCGGAATACGCCCCGGCCCGTCCGGGGAGTTTAGTCTTGCGCTACGCGTAAAACTGCACTCTTTGCCTTCCCGCAAAACTATGCACTAGACTTTATTAGAACACCCCGTATGTACCGAGTTCACAAGCGGCATCCTGGGATGCCCCCTATCCTAATTCTTGCCCTCGTCGTCGTAGCGCTCCACATTTTCGAAGCACTCATGCTTGGAACATCCACCGCCGGCACCCTCCTCGCAAACGGCCTGCAACTCTTGGCTTGCGGTTTAGCCACCGTGATGACTTTCGGAGCGCACCGCCGCGCACGCGGTCTGAGCCGCCCCTTTTGGCTTCTCATCAGTATCGGCATCGCCATGTGGGGCGTGGCGAATCTTGGCTGGATGTATTACGAAATCGGCTTGCACAGCGAGCCGCCCGCGGGATCGGCGGTGCGATTCCTCTTCGGTTTGCAGAGTGTGTTTTTTGCGATGGCTTTGTTCCTCGATCAAGACAAGGATTCACCGACTCTCGACGCCGAATCCGTGCTCGATTTCATTCAGATCGCGATTGTCTTCTTTTTCATCTTCATCGGATTCTATTATCTGCCCGCCCACCACCTTAGCGAGCACGAGGCCCTCATGCGGGGGATCCAGGTCGAAACCGGTGAAGACGCCGTGTTGGTCGGGCTCGCTGTCCTCCAGGCGGCACGCGCGCGGACGCAGCACATCCGCAAGCTCTATGGTGGCCTCGCGCTCTACCTGTTCTTCTACACAGTGGGTCAGGCTTCGGCCGACTATGTGCAAATCCTCAAGCCATCGCCGACCGGCAGTTTCCTCGACTTGGCCTTCACTCTGCCGTTTCTCGGTGGCGCCCTGTGGGCCGCGCACTGGCAGCCAGCTCCTCCATCGGACAACCCTCTGCGGCTGCGGCGGAAACCTTTCGGCGAATTGATGCTAACGAACGCCACTCTTGTCCTCGCGCCGCTCATCGTTCTCCTACAGGTCTCGCAGCTCGAATCGGAATGGCCCGTCATACGCTTTTCGCTTCTCGGCGTCTCGATTGTGTGCTTCGCGGCTCGGCTCGGCATTAGCGCGTACCGGGAAGCGAAAAGTGCCGAGACAGTGCGCCGCCAAACTCTGGCCATGGAATCCGCCGTCGATGGCATGGCCATCTTGAATGCCCAAGGCGAGTTTACGTACATGAACTCCGCGCACGCGCGTGTTTTCGGATACGAGGATCCCTCCGAGCTCATCGGAAAAACCTGGCGATTTCTCTATCATCCCGGAGAAGTCGCGGCGTTCGAGTCCACCATCATGCCGCAGCTCTTCGCCAAGGGCGTTTGGAGCGGCGAATCGCGCGCCAAGCGCCGCGATGGCTCCTTCTTCCCCCAGGAGCTTTCGCTCACGCTTCTCGAAAACGGCGGCTTCGTCTGCATCTGCCGGGACATTAACGAGCGCCGCAGCGCCGAAAAAGCGCGAGCCGAGGCGGAAGCCAAATACCGGGCGCTAATCGAGCAGGTCGCCGCCATCAGCTATATCGCGGAGATCGGAGTCAACGCTGAATGGCACTACGTCAGTCCCCAGATTGGGTCGATCCTTGGTTACTCATCTGAAGAATGGCTCGGCAGCTCCCGCGAATGGATGCGTCATGTGCATTCCGAAGATCACGCGATTGTCGAAGCTGCGGAAGCGGCCTCCCTCAGGGGTGAGCCGTTCCAAGCGGAATATCGCCTGATCCGCAAGGATAGCCGCGTAATCTGGGTAAGCGATACTGCCGTTGTAGTCCGTGACTCTCAGGGCCATGCGCTGATGGAAGGCATCATCGTCGATATCACCGAGCGCAAGCAACTCGAAGTGCAGCTACAGCAGTCGCGCCGCATGGAAGCCGTCGGAAGGCTGGCTGGGGGCATCGCACACGACTTCAACAACCTGCTCACGATCATCAAAGGCTACACGGAACTCGCCTTAAACCGCACCGGGACACAATCGGAGCTGCGCTCGGACATCGAGCGCATTGAAGATGCCTCCGAGCGGGCCGCTACGCTGGTGCGCCAGTTGCTGGCCTTCGGCCGCAAGCAGGTGCTTCAACCCAAGAACCTCGATTTGAATAGCATCGTACTCGGCCTTGACAAACTCTTGCGCCGCCTCATGGGCGAGCACATCGAGATGAAAACCATCGTCGGTGAGAACGTCGGAACCGTCAAAGCCGATCCTGGTCAAGTCGAGCAAGTGATCATGAACTTGGTGGTGAATGCCCGCGACGCCATGCCCCACGGCGGCCGCCTCACCGTTGAAACCGCGAACGTCGATCTGGACGCCACCTATGCCCGCGATCACGCCACCGTACGTCCCGGCCGCTACGTCATGCTTGCCGTTACGGACACGGGCGTCGGCATGGACGCCGAAACCGTGGCCCACATCTTCGAACCGTTCTACACCACGAAAGGCGGCGCCAGTGGCACCGGCCTCGGCCTCGCCACCGTCTACGGTATCGTCAAGCAAAGCGGCGGCTATATCTGGGTTTATAGCGAGTCCGGCCAGGGATCATCATTTAAAGTTTATTTGCCGCGCGTTGAAGACCCGGCGGAATCACTACTGGCAACAAAAAAGCAAACGCGCGCCCGCAAAGGCACAGAGACAATCTTGCTCGTCGAGGACGAACCTGCCGTGCGCGAACTTACCCGCATGGTGCTCGCGGCGCAGGGCTACTCCGTGGTGGAAGCGCTGAGCACCGAGGACGCGGAGCGCCTCAGCGAAACCCACGGAACACAGATTCATCTATTGCTCACCGACGTGGTCATGCCGGGAGTGAGCGGGCGCGAGCTCGCCAAGCGAATCACTGCGCGTCACCCGAAAATGAGGGTTCTGTATATGTCGGGCTACACCCACAACGTCATTGCGAGCGGAGGAATGCTGGAAAGTGGCATCGCTTTCCTCCAAAAACCCTTCACCCCCGCTGTCCTCGTCGATAAAGTTCGCGATGTCCTAGACGCCCGCGGACTCACGAAACAATAGAATCTAAATTTCGTTATTGGATGGAACAGAGGCCTCCTCACGATCAAGGCTGGGGAGGATCGCTCGCCGGTGTTTCCGCTGTGCCTTTAGGTTTGCCAATCGTTGCAAACGTATCCACGTTGAACTTCTTGTAGTCGGAGTATTGCGTCACTTCGTTGATCTTGATTCCTTTCACCAGTAGTACGCGCGCGCCCAGGTGCGCCTCTTCGTACGTCGGGAGCCATACCTCGTTATTGATGAACGCCTGCTCGAAGACAAAGCTCGTGCCCTTCTGTAAATTGGCCAGTAAACCGCCGGCGAATTTGAAGTCGCCGACGAAATACGCCTCCAGCCGGGCCACGTCGTGCGCCTTCTCGTCGATCCACACGACCCCGGCCAGCTTCTGCACGACCTTCTCCTCCAACTTGTGCGCCTTGAACTCCGGGTTCGGCTCGAAATCAAAGACCAGCACGTCCTGTCCCCGGAAGCGCTCCCGCCGCGGATTCACAAACTGGCAAGCCCGCAAGAAAACTTCGATCCCGGGATCGTCTCTGTCTTTCTCTTCCTTCCCTTTTTCCTTGGCCTTTTCTTCCTTGGCTTCTTTCTTGGCCTCGCGCTTCTGTATGTCTCGAATTTCCTTTTGCACTCTCTCGCTTTCTTTTTTCTGCTCTTCTGCGCTCAATGGTTTGCCGTCCTTCTTCACCAGTGTCGAAACCTCATCGCCGCTCAAGTAGAAGAAGGTGTACTCTTTTTTCTCGACTTTCTTCACTTTTCCATTGCCTGTATATTCCGTCTCTTCTTCCGTCCGGCTGCCCGCGTAGTTTTCCTTGATCTTGTCGATGGCTTTCTGGTTGTCGTCAATTTCCTTGAACAGCGTCTTCAAGTCCGGCAACTGCACTTGCGATTTCTTCGGGAAATCAAACACCCGTTCGCCGATCACGCCATTTACCGCGGCGCGCGCAACCGTGATCTGGTAGACATCGCCGCCGCGGCGCAGCTCGATTTTGTGCGGAATTTGCACACCGCTTTCCGGCCGGTACTCGTCGTAGAAAATTTCTTCATCCCCCCCGCCGATCGTCGCTGCTTCTTTCGCGATCAGATGTGACTGAGGATCGAAGAAAACCTGCCGCTTCACCCCCGTCGTCGTGCTCACTTCAATCTGCAGCGCGTCTTTCTCGCGCACCTGGGCGTGCCCGACGAAGGCGATGGCCAACTTGTTCTTCTTCAGGTTCGCCAAGCGCGAATTGTAATATTGCCCCGCGGCTTCCAGTTGAAACCCTTCCGCTCCCACAAGCGTCCCGATCTCGCCGGCAGCGTTCTGGTGCCAAGCCGATTTTCCGTTGTACGCTTCGATCAAATTCTTGTCGCCGGTGACCAGCTCCGAGTAATACCGGTTCGGCAGCTTCGTGTTGAAAGTATAAGTCCCCGCTTTCCCATCGGAAGCGTTCGTGAACGTTCCTTCAAGGGTTAGTGTCTGAATCTTCGAGAGGGTCTTCGACCCCCCGGCTGCCTTAGCGTATTGTTCGATGATTTTCCCGGCGTCCTGCGCGCGGGCCGGTCCAGCCAACCCAATGAAAATAAGTGTGATAACCGAGGAGAAGAATCGTCTGCGCATAAGCTTCATGCATAGGAACGCAGTTCGAAGGGAAAAGTTTCCCGTTCTTTCGGGAAAAAACATTGTTTTTCACTATTCGTACCGCAAGGCCACCATGGGATCCACGCGGGTAGCCCGGCGCGCTGGAAAAAAGGACGCGGCCACCCCCACCAGGGTCAGCAGCAGCGCTACACCGGCAAAAGTCAGAGGGTCCTGAGCACTCACGTCAAAAAGAAAACTTTTCAGCACGCGCGTGAGCGCCAGCGCAGCGACCAAGCCGCTGCCCACGCCAAGGAGAGCGAGCCGCAGTCCTTCACCCACAACGATGCGAAAGACGTCGCCCGGTTGTGCGCCGAGCGTGACGCGAATCCCGATTTCGTTTGTCCGCTGCGTCACGGTATAGGACATCACTCCGTACACACCGATCCCCGCGAGAGCCAGCGCAAGCCCGGCGAAAATGCCGATGAGCCAGGTACGAAAACGCGGCTGTGCCACGGTGGCAGCCATGTTCTCTTCCATGGTGCGGACTTTCACGAGGGGTTGGTTCGGATCGATCTCCGCGAGCGCGCTGCGAAGCGCCGCGGTCTCCTGAAGCGGATCGCCTGCCGTGCGCAGCACGACGGAAAGTTGAAAGACAGGGAGAACCTGGTCCGCTTGGCGATAGGGCAAGTACATTTCCGCTTGCGGATCGATGCCCAAGCCCGGCCGTACGTCGCCGACCACACCCACGATCTCCATCGTCGGCACATCCTTCTCAGGCTCCGGCGTCGCTCCAATCTGCATGCGCTTGCCGAGCGGATTTTCGCCGGAAAAATACGTGCGCGCCATGGTGGCGTTGATCACCACGACGGCGGGCGCTTTGTCGTGGTCGCCGGCGCCGATCAATCTCCCCTGCAAAAGCGGCACACCTAAAGTGTCCAGATACTTCGCCGTCACTGTCCGGTAGCCAGCCGCGATGTAGTCATGCGGCGTTTTCGGCGGACGCCCCACGATGTTGAAGTGAATGATCGAGCCGCCCCCGCTGACGGGCAGAAACGAAGCCGCGCCCGCAGACCGCACACCCGGAAGAGATTTGGCCCGCTCGACCAAACGCTCAAAAAATTCGAAGCGCTGCTCCGGTTTTGCGTATGCCGTTTGGGAAAGCGGGAGATCTGCCACGAGAAGATGATCGGCCTGGAAACCCGGCGGCACTTCCTGCAGCCGCGAAAAGCTTCGCAGCAATAATCCGGATCCCACCAGGAGAAGCATTGCCAGAGCAATTTCCATCGCCACCAATGCGCCCCGCGTGCGGTGATGCCCCGGCCCCGCCGTCGAGCCGCGCGACCCTTCATTCAAAGACTCTCGCAGATCGAGCTTCGCCGTGCGCAGCGCGGGAACAACCCCGAAAAAGAGTCCCGTCAAAATGGAAACTCCCAGTGCGAAGGCAAGCACCCAGCGGTCCAGACCCACAGCAAAAACCTGCGGCACGCTCCCGGCCGAAAGTTTCAGGAGCGGTCCCAGCGCAGCCCAGGCCATGAGCAATCCCAGTGCACCACCCGCAAACGAAAGTAGAACACTTTCCGTCAGCAACTGCCGGACGACGCGCCCTCGACCCGCACCCATCGCCGTGCGAATGGCCACTTCTCTGCCGCGAGAGGCCGCGCGCGATAGCAGCAGATTCGCCACATTTACGCAGGCGATCAAAAGGACAAAGCTCACAGCACCGATCAACATGAGGAGCGCGGGGCGCACGTTTTTCACCATTTGTTCCTGCAAACCGACGACATCCGCGCTCGTGCCCGTGTTGTAGTCGGGATACTGCTCTTCAAGGCGCTTGGTAATGCCGACCATTTCCGTGCGTGCTTGTTCGCGCGTCACGCCCGGCTTCAACCGCCCGACCACGATGATGCCCGGGTGCCAGTTGCGGTCATCCGGAAGCGTTTTCGCCCACGGAGTGAATGGCAAGAACACATCGGCGGGCTGCAGCAATTCGAATCCCGTTGGCAGGACACCCACTACGGTGTAGGGCTGCGAATCGAGAGTGAGTGATTTACCGATGATGTCGCGCGAGCCTGCAAAGCGCCGCTGCCAGAGGCCATAGCTGAGGAGAACGACGGGCAGACCACCGGCACGATCCTCCTCGGCAAGAAAAGTTCGGCCCAGGCGCGCTTCGACGCCCAGCAGAGGAAAGAGGCGGGCCGTGACCATGCGGGCATTGAGCTGCTCCGGCTCGCCCGTACCTGTCAGGGTGACGGCGGTTCCGCGAGTCCCTTCCAGCGATTCGAACGCGTGGCTCTGATCGCGCCAGTCCACATAATTCTGATACGAGGTGGTGATCGTGGGAAACGGACTTTTTTCGGCAACGATTACCAGTCGCGAAGGATCGCGGAAAGCCAGCGGACGAAGCAGCACGGCATTCACCACGCTGAAGATCGCAGTATTCGCTCCGATACCCAGCGCCAGCGTCGCGACGGCAATCAACGTGAACCCGGGGCTCTTCAGCAGAATCCTTACCGCATATCGCAAGTCTTGCAGCAGATTGCCCATCGTTTCCCCCGTTTCGGCGTGAGTCTACCTCATCTGACGGAAGTCCCGCCCTTTCGTTTCAGTCGTTTGCGGGAAATACACCTGTGATGTCATTTCGAACCAGCCGGGGCAAGGCCCGCCACCGCGGCGGCAGGGATCTGCCTTTTCTCAATCATTCAAGAAATCCGAGGGGAACCGGAAACAAAATGGGGTTGTGCTACGTTTCTTCTATTGCCATCCCATAGGACCTATGGCATCTTCGGTATGGCCATCCCATAGGAGCCACGAGGGGAACGATGAGCGAAAAAGCGGATGTTTGGCAAGGAACTCTGGCATTGATGGTCCTCAAGACTCTGCAAACTTTGGGGCCATTGCACGGTTACGGGATTGCCCGCCGCATTGAGCAGACCAGCGGCGACTTGCTGGCAGTCAACTACGGAACCTTGTATCCCGCGCTGCTGAAGCTGGAGCAGGAAGGCTATATCGCTTCGGAATGGGGGCAGTCCGACAACAATCGCAAGGCCAAGTATTACAAGCTCACGCGGGCCGGGCGCAAGCAACTCGAGAAGGAAGCTCGCGAATGGGAGCAGACCACCGCGATCCTTGCGCGGTTCCTTGCCCGCGGTGAGGAGCACTCTTGAGGCAAATACGCGCATGGTTATTACGGCTCGCTGGGTTGTTTGCTAAGGATCGGCGCGAGCAGGAACTGGCAGAGGAGATGGAAAGCCATCTCCAAATGCATATCGAAGACAATCTGCGGTCAGGCATGAACCCAGAAGGAGCCCGCCGCAACGCCCTCATCAAACTCGGCGGCATCGAACAGACCAAAGAAAACTATCGCGACCGCCGCGGAATTCCCATGCTGGAAATACTGTGGCAGGACGTCCGCCTCGCCTCCCGCATGCTCCGCAAGAATCCCGGCTTCACCTCTGTCGCCGTCCTTACTCTTGCCCTTGGCATCGGCGCAAACACCGCGATTTTCAGCGTGATCAATGGAGTGCTGCTCAGTCCGCCTCCCTACAAGAATCCGCGGCAACTCGTCGTCATGAAGGAAAACGACTCGCTCCCGAACGTGATGGATATCCAGAGACAGGTTCGCGCGTTTTCACAGGGTGGCGGAATCAATACCGAGGCCATGGACTACACAGGCGGAAGCGAACCCGTCCAAGTCCGCGCCGGGCTCGTCAATGCGGGGTTTCTCGAAACGCTGGGCGTGCAGCCGATGCAGGGCCGGATCATTTCGTCCGGAGAAGATGTGCAAGGCGGGCCGCGCCTTGCCGTGGTCAGCTATCCTTTCTGGCAAAACTACCTTGGCAGCGATCCGCACGCGGTGGGCAAGACGATTCCACTGGGCGGAAACCCCTATACCGTGATCGGTGTGATGCCCGCGAGTTTCACTCCGCCGAGGGAGCATGCCGACGTTTTCGTTTCGCTCTGGGTCGGCTACCCGGAGGCGGCTGCTTATCGCGGTGTGCATTTCATGCATGCGTATTGGCGATTGAAGCCAGGTGTCACGCTCGCGCAAGCGCAGACGGATATGGCCACGATCGACCGCCGGCTCGCGGAGCAGTATCCGGCCGAAGAAAAAGGACGGAAGACGCAATTAATTCCGCTGCATGAATGGCTGGTAGGAGACGTGCGCTCGGCGCTGCTGGTGCTCTTCGGAGCTGTAGGACTGGTGCTGCTGATTGCGTGCGCGAATTTCGCGAACTTGCTGATGGCGCGGGCAGTCGCGCGGCGCCAGGAGTTGGTGATCCGAGCGGCACTGGGCGCTGGGCGCGGCCGGCTGATCCGGAAAACGCTGACAGAGAGCGCACTTTTGTCGGTCCTCGGCGGCGCGGCCGGATTGCTGCTCGCGCAGTGGGGCACGAGCATGCTGCTGGCGCTGAGGCCGGAGAAGCTGGCGCGGCTGAGCGGGATTCACATGGATGCGCGGGTGCTGCTGTTCGTCCTCGTGGTCTCGGTGCTGACCGGCATCGTGTTCGGAATGGCGCCGGCGTGGGTCGCGGCTCGAGCGGACGTTGCCGAGGCGCTGAAAGAGAGCGGACGGAGCACGACCGCGAGCGCGACGGGGCATCGCATACGGAAAATTCTGGTCACGTCGGAACTGGCGCTCGCTTTGGTGCTGCTGGTGGGGTCCGGTTTGCTGATCAAAGGATTCTCGCGGTTGCGCTCGGTGAATCCCGGTTTCAATCCCGCGAACGTGATGACGATGTATCTCCAATTGCCCGAGACGCGGTATGGCGAAATCCCTAAACAGACGCAGTTCCGCCGCGAGTTGCTCGCCCGCTTGAATTCCCTTCCGCAAGTGCAAGCGGCGATGGTGACGGATATTCCGCTCAGCGGGAACTATCTGAGCCACAGTTTCGTCATCGATGGGCGCCCTCCAGTCGCCGTGGGCAGTGAGCCCGAAGTGCAAACCCTCTCGGTGATGGGCGATTACTTCCGCGTGATGCACATTCCGCTGCGCGCGGGGCGCGAGTTCACTCCGCTGGACCGCGAAGGGCAACCCCTGGTGGCAATTGTGAACGAGGAAATGGTGAGGGAATTTTTCCCGCACGAAAACCTGATCGGCGCGCGCATCCATTGGGCGCGCGACACGGGGCCGCCACGATGGATGACCATCATCGGCGTGGTGGGCGACGTGAAACATTCAGGATTGAATCAACCGACGGACCCCGCTGTGTATACGCCTTTTTCGCAGTCCGACGAGGCCTGGAGACGCTGGATGACGCTCGCCATTCGAACGCGGGACGCATCCTCCGGGCTGCTCGAAGAAGTGAAGAAGCAGATTTGGAGCGTGGACAGCCAGATTCCGGTGAGCGACGTGCAGACAATGGACCAGCTGATGGTTGTGTCGCTCGCGCAGCAGCGGTTCAACATGCTCCTCCTCGGACTCTTCGCAGCGCTTGCGCTGATTCTTGCCGCGGTGGGAATTTACGGACTGATGGCTTTTGCGGTGGGCCAGCGAACGCATGAGATCGGCATACGGACAGCGCTAGGAGCGCAGCGAAGCGACGTGCTGCAGCTCGTTATGGGCGATGGAGCGAAACTCGCGCTCTTCGGGATCGCCATCGGGATTGCAGGCGCGCTCGCGCTGACTCGGCTGATGACCAGTCTGCTTTTCGAGGTGAAGCCGACGGACCCAACGACATTCGCCAGTGTCGCGATCCTGCTGGCACTTGTCGCGCTCGCGGCGTGTTACATCCCGGCGCGGCGGGCGATGCGCGTCGATCCCATGGTGGCGCTGCGCTACGAATAGTCGAGAGGAGCGAGGTTCGGAAGGAGTCGCGATGAGAACACTGCGCGGCTGGCTGTTGCGATTGGGTGGAATGTTCGGCAAGGAACGGCGCGAGCGGGAACTGGCATCCGAAATAGAAAGTCATCTCCAGTTGCACATCGAAGACAACCTGCGCTCAGGCATGGGCCCAGAAGAAGCCCGCCGCAACGCGCTCATCAAACTCGGCGGCATCGAGCAAACCAAAGAAAACTATCGCGACCGACGCAGTCTTCCTCTGCTCGAAACATCGTTCCAGGATTTGCGCTTCGGCTTTCGCATGCTGCGGAAGAGCCCCGGATTTACAGCCGTCGCCGTTCTGACGCTCGCGCTGGGAATTGGCGCGAACACCGCCATCTTCAGCATTGTGAATTCAGTGGTGCTGCGGCCGTTGCCGTACAAGGACTCGTCTCGCATTGTGACGTTCCACACGAAAACGGCGATGTTTCCAAGCTTTACGCTCCCTTTATCGTGGCCGGCTTTCCAGGAAATTCGCGGGCAGATCACTCCTTTGGAAGAGTCGGCGGCGTTTTGGGAAACGGATAGGACGTTGACCGGAGGGGACCATCCGGAAGTGCTGAGCGTAACCGGCGTCTCCAGCGGATTCTTTGAAGAGCTGGGAGCACGCGCGGTGCTTGGGCACTTGCTCTCAGAACAGGATCACAACTCTGGGCAAGATCGCGTGGCAGTCATCAGCAATGCGCTCTGGCGCACACGTTTTGCAGGAGATCAGGCGGTGATTGGACGACAGTTGATTCTGGACAAGGAGGTCTACACCGTGATCGGCGTGGCGGCGAAAGGATTTGCGTTTCCCGAAGGGTCGGAAGTTTGGCTGCCGCTCTCGCTGACGCCAGAAATTGAACGGAATCAGAAATTCTTTAGGTTTGAAGTCCTCGGTAAATTGGGGAAAGAAGGAAAACTCGAAACGCTGCAAGCGCTGCTCGGCACAATCAGCCAGCGTCTCGCCAAGGAAAACCCGGGTCTGGGAACGGACTTTAAACTCTCGGCGGAGTCGCTTCTTGAGAGCCGCGTGCAAGACGCACGGGAAAGCTACCTGGTTTTGTTGGCGGCCGCCACTTTCGTGCTGTTGATCGCGTGCGCAAACTTGACGAGTCTGCTGCTGGCGCGGGGTTGGGGAAGGCGCCGTGAGATGGCGGTGCGAGCAGCGCTGGGCGCCTCGCCAGGGAGATTGCAGCGACAAGGTTTGGTGGAAAGTTGCCTATTGGCATTGCTAGGGGGTGCAGTGGGAATTTCGGTGGCCGCCGGCGTTGTGCAGGTTTTTCGCGCGCTTGCGCCGAGTGACACACCGCGGCTGGGAGAAATATCGACGGATTGGACGCTGTTATGGTTCGCGCTCGGGAGCTCGCTGGTGTCGGGTGTGGTTTTTGGCTTGGCTCCGGCCCGCCGAGCGGCGCGACTGGATCCAAACGACGCTCTGAAAGAAGGAACGGGAGGAAGCGTCGGAAGCACGTCGCGATTCGGCAATGCGCTAGTGGTTATCGAAGTCGCTCTGGCTTTTATTCTGCTGATCGGCTCGACGCTCATGATGCAGACGCTAGCCCATTTACTGCACCAGAATCCCGGCTTCCGCACGGACCATCTGCTGACATTTGATTTGCCGCAGCCGCCGCAGGGGAACGGAAAAGAATCAGAGGGACGTGCGGCCGGCCAGATAGCCCGTTTGAAAGATATGCTGGCCCAGGTGCGCCGCCTGCCGGGAGTTGAAGAGGTTGTGGCCTCCGATCACGGCATCTTGAATGGTATGTACTTTGAACATTCTGGCTTGAAGCTGGAAGGCGCGTTACCCGAAAACTCGGCAGTCACTGAGGGTGTCATCGTGCGCTTCACTTCGCCGGGCTATTTTCGGATGCTGGGCGTTCCCCTGGTGCGAGGCCGCGAGTTCGAAGAGCAGGACGTCCGAGGAGCCCACAAAGTGGTCCTCGTGAATGAATCGATGGCTCGAAGATTTTGGGGCACGCTCGATATTGTTGGAAAACGGCTGCGCGAATCCAGCGACGGGAAGGAATCCCCGGAATGGTGTGAAATCGTCGGCGTGGTGAAGAATGTGCGGGACGTGAGCATACAGGAGGACGCTGGTCCGGAATACTTTCTTGCTCTGTTTCAGTGGGGCGCGGGGTCGCACCTTCTGATCGTGCGTACACAAGCAAATCCGGACGCGCTGGCGGGCGCGATTTCGCGGGAAATCTGGACTAGTTATCCGGACCAGCCTTTGACGCATGTGACGACATTAACGAGGACCATCGCTGAATCCGTGGGAGACCAGCGCATGCACACGGTGCTGCTCGGAGTATTTGCGGGTGTAGGGCTGGCGCTGGCGCTGTTGGGAGTTTATGGGGTCGTGTCATATTCGGTGGCGCGCCGCACGCAGGAAATCGCTGTACGGATGGCGCTGGGCGCCGGCCGGGTTGATGTGTTGCGTATAGTCATGCGCCAGGGATTGACCTTGGTGGCCTTCGGCGCAGCGATCGGCGCTGCGGGAGCGTTCGGAGCAGTGCGTGTGATCGCCAGCGAATTGTACGGCGTGAAACCTAGCGACCCGTGGACATTTTCTGGCGCCATCGTGATGATCCTGGCAGTTGGATGCCTGGCCTGCTGGATTCCGACGCGGCGGGCGATGCGTGTGGATCCCATGGTGGCGCTGCGCTACGAATAATACCGGAAAAAATCGGCGCGAAATCGTGGAACTCCTCTCCCAAGCTCTCAGGGCTTCTTCTTGAAGAGACCACTAAGTGCGTCTATGGGATTGTTTGGATTCTGTTGCTGCGATTTTCCAGAAGCAGCGCCGCCCGCGCATCCCAGTTGAGACTTGAGCATTCCCGCGGCAATTCCGCCGACGTCCGGCACGAATTTCGGATCAGCCGTTGTGCCGTGGATTTGAAAAGGAATCGTCGCTCCCTTGCAGCCGCCCCTGCCTCCACCGATCGCGCCTAAAATCCCGCCGATGCCTGACACAGGCGCGCCACCCGAAGAGGAATAGGTGGCGGCGTTTGCCAGGGTTGCCGCCATCTTGAAATCAAGATTGTTCTTGGAATCTACGGTGCCGGCGCCGGTGAGATTGCCAAGCGCGGGAACAACCGCCAGGAAATTATCGGCCTGGAGGCCGTTGGTAGCCATGCGCAAGCTCGTAGTGAGCTTTTCGATGTCGAGATCCTGGCCGGTCTTAAGGCCAGTCAGCATGTCGATCGTGGACATCTTCGAACCTAGATCGAAGTTGGCGATTTTCGCATTGAAAAGTCCCACGGTGCCATTGGTGACGAGCTTGTCGGTCGGCCCAGTGACATTCAGATTGGTACTGAGGTTGCCGGCCGCGAGCGAAGCGCCTTTCGGAAGATTGATGCCGAGCGCGGGGAGAAAAGCTTCGAGATCGCGCGCCGGCATGTTCTCGCCTTCGATCTTCACATTCACGATGGTTTCATCGGCGGGCGTCTGAGAATACGTGCCGGAAAGGTGTGCGGCGGCATTGCCGATTTTTAGCGTGGAAGGATTGAGGACGCCCGCGTCCTTGTGGAGATTGTATTTCGTATGGAAATTGACGTTGACCGGGACAGTAGCAGGCGAGCCACCCGCGACGAGGAGCGCCTTGGAAAGTTTCGCGTCGCCTTTTGTCTCGGCTTCGCCATTGTGCGAGTCCAGAGTTGCGTCGAGATCGAGGAGGCCGCCGAGTCCCAAGGAGGGATCGAGGAAGCCGGTGGAGGCCAGATTCAAGGAACTGACAGTAAGTTTGGCATCGAGCGGGGTAAGGGCGGCATCGGCTTCATCAATGGGGCCCACTTTGCCGTCCAGCTTGAACTTTCCGCCGTCGGGTAGCTGCGCGGCGACGGTTACAGGAAACTTGGAGGTCATGGAGAAATCCGAGGCCGTGACGGAAACATGATCGTAGGTGCTGCGTTTTCCTGAGCTCGTCGAGCCAAGGGTAATGCGGCCGTCCTTGAGCTCGAGCTTCTTAATGGTGAGCTCGGGGACAGAGCTTGTGGAGCCGGCGGATTTCGACTTCGTCCGCGCTTTAGCGGCAGAGCCACCCAGCGAGGAATAGTTCCATTGGCCCGCTGCGTTGCGGAGAAGGGTGACTTCGGGATTTTCGATGGTGATGCCGGTGACGTTCAGGGTCCTGGAAAGAATGAGCGGCAGGAGATCGACGCCGACGTTGAGGGACTTCGCAGTAAGGAAAGGTGAAGAGCTGAACTTGGAGTCGTCACCGATGGAAAGGTTTTCCGCGGAGAGCGAGCCCCTGAGGAGGGAGAGACTGAGATTGCCGACTTGCACCTTGCGGCCAAGCGCTTCCGACGATTCCTCCTCGATGGTGGGACGGAACTGGTTCACGGGAATCAAGAAGGGAGCGGCGAGGATAAGGACAACGAAGACGCCAACGACGATGAGAGCGGTGCGAAGTACGCGGCTCATGGTGACCTCCGGCTCGGCAGGGTTGGGCGACAGCTTTGATGCGGCGGGAGAGATGATAGCACGGGGGATGGAAGAAGTGCCCTTCCCTGGCGCTCAGAGCAAGCGGGAATGGGTATGCGACGAAGATCGGAGATGGAAGGATGCGCGTCATGTGCGTTGAATCGGCGGTGAGTAGTCCGGCTCCTGGGAGCGGTCTGGGCGCGGGGCGTCGTCCCAGATGACGGTGACGTGGTCGTCGTCGCCGTTGGTTTCGCGGTCCATGGCGGGGAGGGTGCGGAGGAGCAGATTGCCGATGTAGGCCAGAACGGCGGCGCGGCGGGCAGCAATGCGGTCCTGGGTGAGGGCGAGGAAGAGATTGGAGAGGACCTTGTTGATGTCGCAGGCGGAGCTTAGCTCGGTGAGCTGGCCGAGGAGGGTGGCCGAGAGGTCGGCCTCCTGGCGGTATTTCTGCTGAGAGCTGACGTGTTTGGAACAGAGGCCTGCTGCGGCGTGCGAGACAGAGTGACGGCAGCGGCGGCCGGTGCGGGTGCGGTGCTGACAGCGGGCAGCGCCCTTCGCTTCGCTCCCTTCGCCATGGCTCTGGGCAAGCTGGGTAAAGGGCAAGTCATTGGTCAAGCTGGAGTTGGTGGTTTCCTGATTCATTTTGAGGCTCCTAGAGAGAGTGGCTGGGTATGCCACCCGGCTGTTTTAAAAAAGAGTGTGGAAGCGGTTGATTGCAAAAGAGTTGTGAAACACTCTTGGTGCAAAGAGCGCAAAGAGCGCGACAAAGAGAGAAGTTGGGGATACTGGGCGGCGAGGCGAGAGTGCTGGCTGAGTATCAAGACTGAGATTACCGCATAAGTACCGTCCCTGTCAAGGAATGTTTGGAAGTGATTGGTGAGATAGGGTTTAGGGGCGAGAGGATGGAAAAGTGAAAATCGAAAATAGAGATTAGGACACAGGGAGACTAGGGGCCGGGAAAGGCTAACGGCCGCACCCTGGTCAGGCATATGTCCGGTAATCCGACCTACCAGGACTTAGCCACTTGGTCCGACGATAACTTCCGAGTTGCCGACAATCCGCCCACTATTCTCGATCAGACAGTAGGCATCGTGCCGCCATCAATGATGTAGTCTGCACCATGAATCGAAGCCGCACGATCGGATGCTAGGAATGCCACGAGTTCGGCGACTTCCTCCGGCTGGCCGGGTCGGCCAATGGGAATCCCTCCGATCATATTCATGATTTGCTGTCGAGCAGCGTTCTCGCTGATACCGCTGCTCTGGCTGAGTTGC